>Ga0256835_1001313_pt1 | contig 15211 bp, 12 predicted proteins | sample PIR30metaG_FD_185972 | JGI IMG/M metagenome (GOLD analysis project Ga0256835, IMG submission 185972) | Hydrothermal vent microbial communities from East Pacific Rise, Pacific Ocean - PIR-30 | ecosystem: Environmental > Aquatic > Marine > Hydrothermal vents | place: Pacific Ocean: East Pacific...
AGGCTACCAAAAGTTTCCAAACCTACTTGAAAGCGAAGGAAGAAGGAAAGCCCGCCGCCAAAACCCCTCATGCAATCTGGGGCGCGCTGCTTTTCTGCCGGTGGATTAGGGAGTGCGACTATCCCAAGCTCTCTCTGCCGATTCTGGGCCACCACGTAGGCCTCAAGAGCCCAGGCATCGCCGCCACCGACTACCAGTCGGCTTGGGACGCCCCCGCGTTCAAGGAAGTCGCCCGCTTCCTTCAGCAATTCAACCCGAAATTGCCCCCGCCACCCTCACCCACACTTAAAGGCACCGCCCCTGAGCTCTCCCTTCGCCTCCTCTTTTCCGCCCTTGTAGATGCCGACCGACTCGATACCGAAGCACACTTTGACCCTGAAAGCGCGAAGCTGCGGCCGACACGACCCAACCTTGAAACGCTTTGGCAAGCCTTCGTGCTCAACCAAACTGCGCTACTCGCTCAGGCCGCAGACACGCCGGTCAACCGCATACGCGGCGAGATCTACCACGCAGCGCTTAAGGCCGCCGCCCTAGCTCCCGGATTTTTCCGCCTCACCGTGCCTACCGGTGGGGGCAAAACCCGAACCGGGCTCGCGTTCGCCCTAAAGCATGCTCTAACGCACGGACTCCGCCGCGTCGTCGTCGCCATTCCCTACACCTCGATCATCGACCAGACTGCCAGCATCTACCGAGAGATCCTTGGCGAAGAAGCGGTGCTCGAGCACCACTCCGCCTTCGAGGTCCCCGACGACGAGGATCAAGATCCCACCAAGGTGAAGCTCCGCCTGGCAAGCGAAAACTGGGATCACCCCCTTATCGTCACCACCACGGTCCAGCTCTTTGAAAGCCTGTTCGCCAATAACCCCTCCCGTGCTCGTAAGCTCCACAACCTGGCTCGCTCGGTGATCCTGATCGACGAGGTTCAAACCCTGCCCCTGGAGCTTCTTCGCCCCACCCTCGACGTCCTTCGCCAGCTGACCGAGCGCTATCAAGCAACCGTGATCTTCTCCACAGCCACGCAGCCCGCCTTCGAACTCGCCAAGCGCGTGCCCGAATTCGCGGGCACAAAGATTAGGGAAATCGTGCCCGACTTCCCCAGATACTTCACGGCTTTAAAGCGCGTGCGGTACGAATACCGCAAAACCCCTATGACTTGGAGGGAAATCGCCGATGAAATTCGGACCAAGCCGCAGATTATGGTCGTACTGAACACGCGCCAGGACGCACTCTCGCTCCTGGACGCTCTCGGAGACGACCCGGCCGCCCTACATCTCTCCACGCTGCTCTGCGGAGCACACCGGCGCGAGGTGATGAATGAGGTAAAAACGCGTCTACGCGAAGGAAGCCAGGTCCGCTTGGTCAGTACCCAGGTGGTGGAGGCGGGCGTGGACCTCGACTTTCCCGAGGTCTGGCGCGCGGTGGGCCCCCTGGACCGGATCGTGCAGGCAGCGGGACGATGCAACCGCGAAGGCCTACTACCGGACCAGGGGCAGGTGGTGATTTTCAATCCTGCCGAGGGAAAGACCCCAAGCGGCGCGTACCGCAGCGGGCTCGGCGAAGCCCAGGCGCTCCTCGAGCGCTTCGGCGCCGAGGCCCTGCACGCGCCTGAAATCTTCGAGGAGTATTTTGCCCGCCTATTCAACATCGTGGGCTTGGACAAGAAGGACATTCAGGAGCTACGCGCGAAGCTTAACTATCCCGAAGTCGCAGCGCGCTACCGGCTCATCGAGGATGACACCGTACCCGTGGTCGTTCCGTACGAAAACGGCCCCCGTCGTCTTGTGGAGTTTCTTGCGCGCCCAAGCCGAGGCACCTGGAAGCGGCTGCAGCCCTACCTCGTCAACCTCTACCGCCATGATGTGCAAAAAAAGTCGCATTGTCTGGAGCAGGTGAGCGAAAATCTTTACCGGTGGGCTTGCAAATACGATCGGCTCCGCGGCCTTAGCGAGGTTTTCGCGGATCCGGCCGACCTGGTGGTCTAGGGGGTGACTCCGTGGAGAAAATAGGGAAAGTCCAGGTCAAGGTATGGGGCGACTACGCGCTCTTTTCCCGGCCTGAGTTCAAGGTGGAACGGGTGAGCTACCCCATGATCACGCCGAGCGCTGCCCGGGGCATCCTCGAGGCCATCTTTTGGAAGCCAGAGATCCGCTACCAGATCCGACGTATCGGTTTGCTCAAGCCTGGCAAACAAATGGCGATACTACGCAATGAAATCGCTTCCCGACAAGGAAGAAAGCCGATTATCGTTGAGTACGATCGCCAACAGCGCACGAGCCTGGTTCTAAAAGACGTCGCCTACCTCATTGAGGCCGAAATCCGTCTCCGCCCCCACGCCACCGAACCGGTCTACAAGTACACCGACCAGTTCCGACGCCGCGTCGAGCGAGGCCAGTACCATCACACGCCCTACCTTGGAACTCGCGAGTTCCCCGCGTTCTTCGCTCCACCTGACGGAGAAATGCCGCCTCCTCTGGACCTGGAGATTGGCAACATGCTCTTCGACATTGCTTTCATCGAAGACAAAAACAGAAAAGAACTGAGCTTTAAGCGCCCAGGAATGGCAAAGCCCGTAAAAGGCTACGCCCATCCGCTTTTCTTCGAGGCCAGGGTTGAAAACGGCTGGCTCTCGGTCCCCCAGGCGCTTTATCAAAAGCTCCGCCAACTGGAGGGGGAAAATGCTTGAGGCCCTCGTCGAACTGGGGAAGGATTTGGAAACCCAGGGTAAGCTTCCGCCACCAGGCTTTTACTATTACAAAGAACCCATCCGCTGGCGGGTACGCCTTCTGCCCGGCCGCTTTCTGCTTACACCCATAGAGCGCCACGCACCCCGGCCGTTTTCCGGGCGGACCTCGGGCATCCAAGCGCACCTCCTCGCAGATGAAGCAGGGTACGCGCTAGGCGCGGAGCTGAACGCCAAAGGCGGGACCGATAAACGAGCCGGCGAGAAGTTCGAAGCCTTCCTCACGCTTCTGGAAAAGTTCCTCGCTTGGCTTAAGCCAGACAGCCACGATCTGAAACGGGAAGTCGAAAGGCTCCTAGAAGGCCTTCGGGCCAACTGGGTCCAAAAACTACCCGAATTCAACCAAGTGACTTCCAAAGACTGGGTCGAGTTCGTCCCTGAAACCGGCCCTTTAAAAGGCAAACCGCTGTTCGAGCACCCCGAGGCCCTCCGGTTCTGGATCGAGGAACTTTCGGAACGCGCCGCCCCCAAGGGAGGCGACGTCACCGGGCAGTGCGCCATCTGCGGGCGCGAGCGAGTCCGGCTCGTGGCGCGTATCCCTTTAGGCGTGAAGCTCGTGGGCAACACGCCCCTAATTTCCTTCAACCAACCCTCCTTCCCTTCATTCCACGCCGGCGGGTCCCCGGAAAAGGAGGTCCACATCGGCCTATGCTTTGAATGCGCGGATACCGCCTCAAGGGCGTTCAACTTCCTCAGCCAATCCAACGAGCACAAGAAGACGCTCATCTCGGACCCCAATAAGCGCGACGCGCTCACCAACCAGATCGCCCTCTTTTGGACCAAAGCCCCGGCAGCCGTCGAAATCGGCGACCAAAGCTTCGAAGCCGAAGACCTCAACGCGTTTCTTGCCGAGATCATTGCCCAAGACCGAGGCAAAGAGCCGCCCAAGGCGAGGCCCACCCTGCCTCAAATGCAAGCCTTCCTGTCACTTCCCTGGAAACCCGCGGACGCTCGCCTCAGCCTGGACGACTACGGCTTCTACCTAGCCATCCTCTCGCCCAACGTGGGGCGCATCGCTTTAAGGGAATGGCTCGCCGTTTCGCTCGCCAGCATTAAGGAAAACCTCGAAAAGTTTTTAGCGGCGAGCCGCATCGTCCCCCCCTGGGGAGGCCCACCGGAGCCACGCCCCATCACGGATATGCTCCGGGCTCTGGGCACCGGCAACCCCAACCACCTCCGCGGGCTGTTGCGCACCGCTTACCTGGGGCACGCGCCGCCGGCGCCCCTCAAGCAGGCTGCCACGGTACGCCTGCGGAACGCCCGCGTACTAGCAGATACCTGGCAACTCTGGTCGCTGGCTTCACTGCTCAAACTGGTTTTGTTTTACCAAGGATCGGAGGTGGGAAAAATGGAAAAGCTTGACCCAGGACGAAGGACCCCGGCGTACCTCTCGGGAAGGCTGCTCGCAGTGCTCGAGGAAGCGCAAAAGCGCGCTCAGAGTTTCCAGATCAACCGCACCCTGGTGGAGCGCTTCTACGGCGCGGCCTCGACCGCGCCTGCGGCGACCTTTGGGATACTACTCCGTACCGCGTCGGTGGCACACCTTCCCAAAGCGGGCTCGCTCAATCCTTTGATTGAAGAGATCCTGAGCGCCCTCGACGACGCCGGAGGCTTCCCTAAAACCCTTACGCTCGAGGAGCAGGCCGAGTTCGCCCTTGGCTTCTACCACCAAAGGGCGGACTTTCGGGAGAAAACAAAGGAGAAACAAGCAGAAGGTGCGGAGGTGAAGCATGAATAAGGTGCACTTGGACCCTGAGAAAAGACACGAGCTCGTCTTTCTCTTCGACGTAAAGGACGGCAACCCCAACGGCGACCCCGACGCCGGAAACATGCCCCGCGTGGACCCGGAAACCATGCAGGGGCTGGTCACCGACGTGGCGCTCAAGCGCAAAATCCGTGACTACGTCACCCTGGTCAAGCAGAACGCCGACGGCTACAAGATCTTCATTCAAAGCGAGGCCGCCCTGAACGCGCTTATTGAAGAGGCCGCTCAAAGCATCAGTGCGGAAAAAGGCAACAAACGCGCTAACAAGGACCTACAAGCGGAGATGCTCCGCCGCTACTACGACATCCGCATGTTTGGCGCCGTGCTCTCGACCGGCGATTACAACGCGGGCCAGGTGCGCGGGCCGGTTCAACTCACCTTCGCCCGCTCCATTGACCCCGTGCTCCCGCTTGAGCTGACCATCTCGCGGGTGGCCATCACGACCGAGGCCGACTTCGGCAAGAAGGAAACCGAGCTCGGCAAAAAGCCCCTGGTCCCCTACGGCCTCTACCGGGCGCACGGGTTCTTCAACCCCTTCCTGGCCAAGCAAACGGGCGTCACCGAGGAAGACCTTAAGCTTTTATGGGAAGCCCTTTCGCGTCTCTTTGATTTCGACCGCTCGGCCTCCCGCGGCGAGATGAACGTGCGCGGCTTGGTGATCTTCACCCACGAGAACGAAAAGGGGAACGCGCCCTCCCATAAACTTTTCGACCTCGTACAAATAAACAAGAAGGCCGGGGTGGACACTCCACGTAGCTACAAAGACTACGAGGTAAGGATTGGTGACCTCCCCGAGGGCGTGACGCTCACTCCCCTGGTGAACCCAGCAGCTTGAGCATGGGCGAGCCCATTCCCATCTCAGCGATTCAGCATTACGCTTACTGCCCCAGGCAATACGCGCTCATTCACCTCGAGCAGATCTGGGAAGACAACCTCTACACCCTGCGCGGGCACCGGGCGCACGAGAAGGTACACCTTCCTGAGGGCATGGTGCGGGACGGGGTGCGGGTGGAGTACGGGCTTCCCCTATGGTCGGACCGGCTGGGGCTGGTTGGCCAAGCCGACGTGGTTGAGTTCCAGGAAAGTCGCCCCTACCCCGTCGAGCACAAGGTGGGGCCGCGAAAGCACCGCCGTGCCGACGAGCTCCAGCTCACCGCCCAGGCTATCTGTCTAGAGGAGATGTTCGGCGTTCCAGTGCCCAAAGGTGCACTCTTTTACAAAAAAAGCCGGAGGCGCCTCGAGGTCACCTTCACCCCCGACCTCCGCGCCGAGGTCGAGGAAGTGGTGCAATCCATCCGCGAACTGCTCACCACCAAGCGCCTGCCGCCGCCAGCGAACGACGCGCGGTGCAAGGATTGCTCACTCATCGATGCGTGCATGCCTCAAGCTCAAGACCTAGCAAGGAAGCTCGCGTGAACCGGGTCCTGCTCAACACGCTCTACGTGCAAACCCAAGGGACTCACCTGCATCTCGATCACGAAACGCTCAAGGTTAAGGTGGAAGGGGAAACCCGCCTTCAAATCCCCCTGCACCATCTCGGCAGTGTGGCAATCTTTGGTCAAGTGACCGTCAGTCCTTTCCTAGTTCACAAACTAGCGGAAGAGGGCAAAGGGCTTGTCTACTACACTCAAAACGGACGTTTCCGAGCTCGGATGCAGGGTCCGACAAGCGGAAATGTTTTGCTGCGAAGGGCCCAACATAACGTGCTCGATGACCCAGAGGAAACTAAAAACCTGGCTCACGACTTTGTCTTGGGAAAAATCAAAAATGCGAAATCTGTACTCCTTCGAGCCCGTCGCGACGACCCTGATCTCAGCACCAGGCTAGAACCCTACATTCGGGAGCTATCCTATCTGCAAGAGGTCGCCAATCGAGCTCCATCCCTCAACGAGCTCCGGGGTGTGGAAGGAATGGCCGCTGCAAACTACTTCCGTGCGCTTGCCTATCTCGTTCGGGTTCCAGACTTTTCGTTCTCAGGACGGAACCGCCGCCCGCCGCGCGATCCCGTCAATGCTTTGCTTTCATTCCTCTATGCCCTGCTGATGAATGATGTGGCTTCGGCACTCGAGGGCGTGGGCCTCGATCCCCAAGTCGGCTATCTCCACGCCCTCCGCCCCGGGCGGCTGGCGCTTTCCCTCGATTTGATGGAGGAGTTTCGCCCCTGGTTCGCAGATAGGCTCGCGCTCAGTCTCATCAACCGGCGGCAACTCGACCGTAAGGACTTCGATTTACGCCCCGGTGGCGCAGTCATGCTCAACGAGAGTGGCAGAAAGAAGGTCATCGTAGCGTACCAAAAGCGCAAACAGGAGGAGCTTTCCCACCCCCTCTTTAAGCAAAAACTCCCAATTGGGCTCACATGGCATGTCCAGGCTCGCCTTCTTGCCCGGCGCATTCGTGGTGACCTGGAGACCTACGTCGCCTTTACGCCGAGGTGATCATGAAACGACTTGATATTCTCGTTGTTTACGATGTTGAGACTACAACGGTCGCAGGCCGTACCCGACTCAGAAAAGTCGCGCAGGTTTGCAAAAACTATGGCCAACGCGTTCAGTACTCCGTCTTTGAACTCCGTATTACCGAGGGCCAACTTGAGGCATTTGAAGCCCAACTTCTCGAAATCATTGACCCTGACAAAGATAGCCTGCGTATTTATATCCTCCATGGAGGGCGGGAAAAAAGCCTCCGTCGCCACGGTCTAGACCGTTATAGGGATTTCGACGATCCACTCATTGTCTGACGCGAACCTCAAGCGGTCGCCGAAACCCTACCATCTTCGCGATGCGAGGTTTCCCTCGCAAGGGACCATGAAAATCCGTAAGGGCGCCGCTGCGAAAGCGGGTCCAGCAGAAAGTTTACGCCACCGTTCGCGCTTTGATTTGCAGAGACTCCGTTGAAAACGAAGAGTATAATAAATACCGTTGCACCGGCCCGAAAGGGCCGGTGAGGATTGAAACCTGCTCGTGAGCGACGCGCTCTTCCTCGGCGTTAACGCGTTGCACCGGCCCGAAAGGGCCGGTGAGGATTGAAACACGAGCTGGCCTACGGCGACGCTGATCTCAGAGCTCGTGTTGCACCGGCCCGAAAGGGCCGGTGAGGATTGAAACTGATCCTCTCGCATAAGCGCCCAGACCGCGTGGAGTTGCACCGGCCCGAAAGGGCCGGTGAGGATTGAAACCGGGCTCGGGCAAGAGCTACATGTTGGTCAAACGCGGGTTGCACCGGCCCGAAAGGGCCGGTGAGGATTGAAACGCTTTTGCCCTCGGCATGCTCACTGGCCTCTTGGCGTTGCACCGGCCCGAAAGGGCCGGTGAGGATTGAAACTTCTTCCGGCTCGCACATATTGTTAGGGTCGTTGGGTTGCACCGGCCCGAAAGGGCCGGTGAGGATTGAAACCTTCATCCACTCGCCGGGCAGGCGGACGCCGTAGTTGCACCGGCCCGAAAGGGCCGGTGAGGATTGAAACTCCAGGTAGTCGATGAACCTGGAGGCCTCCTCCTTGTTGCACCGGCCCGAAAGGGCCGGTGAGGATTGAAACCTGCCGCTTCGCTGGCACGAGGAGCGCGTCCCCGGCGAGGTTGCACCGGCCCGAAAGGGCCGGTGAGGATTGAAACGGCGCCGAGCTGCTCCTCCTTGCCTTTGATCGGGTTGCACCGGCCCGAAAGGGCCGGTGAGGATTGAAACGCGTAAGCGGGGATATATCCCATCACTATGGCGTTGCACCGGCCCGAAAGGGCCGGTGAGGATTGAAACTTGACCACCAGGGCCTCGGTGTTGGTGCCGTCGGGTTGCACCGGCCCGAAAGGGCCGGTGAGGATTGAAACATACCGCCATCGTTTCGCCGCGGGGTGAGCCCCCCACGTTGCACCGGCCCGAAAGGGCCGGTGAGGATTGAAACTATATGACGATGCCTATGAGTATAACGGCGACATGTTCGTTGCACCGGCCCGAAAGGGCCGGTGAGGATTGAAACAGGGACCTATGAATTAGAGGACTTACCCGACGCCTAGTTGCACCGGCCCGAAAGGGCCGGTGAGGATTGAAACCCAGCGCGGGACGTATTCGGCTGTAGCTTTAGGCGTTGCACCGGCCCGAAAGGGCCGGTGAGGATTGAAACCCCTGTGTCGCAGGTGCCACGAGATGGTGCACGAGTTGCACCGGCCCGAAAGGGCCGGTGAGGATTGAAACACGACGCCGGGGGATCTGCAACTCTAACGCGATTTGGTTGCACCGGCCCGAAAGGGCCGGTGAGGATTGAAACCTGCCGGAGGTGGTGGCCATCAGCGGCTTGTCGCGTTGCACCGGCCCGAAAGGGCCGGTGAGGATTGAAACACCAACGGCAGAAACAGGTCTACTATCTCCCGGTTGCACCGGCCCGAAAGGGCCGGTGAGGATTGAAACTATGCCAACCTCGTCGCGTCGAGCCCGCTCGACGCTCGTTGCACCGGCCCGAAAGGGCCGGTGAGGATTGAAACCCCGAGGTAGAGGAACCGCTCGGGGTACTTGTGAAGTTGCACCGGCCCGAAAGGGCCGGTGAGGATTGAAACTTCGCGATCTGACCGAGGCGGTCAAGCCTAACGAGGTTGCACCGGCCCGAAAGGGCCGGTGAGGATTGAAACACCTTGTCTTGAAAGTTTAGCTCGTCCAGGATAGCGTTGCACCGGCCCGAAAGGGCCGGTGAGGATTGAAACATCGGCTACTACCAGGGCCTACCGGTCGTCTACGCGTTGCACCGGCCCGAAAGGGCCGGTGAGGATTGAAACGCCAGCAGGGAGACCTCGGCCAGCCGCAGCTCGGGTTGCACCGGCCCGAAAGGGCCGGTGAGGATTGAAACCTCCCCAATCTCAGATCGGCTCGCCCCCGATCCTGGTTGCACCGGCCCGAAAGGGCCGGTGAGGATTGAAACCCCGAGGCAAAGCGGGAATTCAGCTGATCGAGGGGTTGCACCGGCCCGAAAGGGCCGGTGAGGATTGAAACACCGTTCCGGGCCAGTACTACTACACCGCCGCCCGCGTTGCACCGGCCCGAAAGGGCCGGTGAGGATTGAAACACTCACAGCAGACCTCCCGTACAGGGTCACCTTAGGTTGCACCGGCCCGAAAGGGCCGGTGAGGATTGAAACCTGCTTGCTGCGGGAGCGCGGGCGCTGGCGGCCCTGTTGCACCGGCCCGAAAGGGCCGGTGAGGATTGAAACCTGCTCGCGTAGAACGCGCTCTTCCTCGGCGTTTACGTTGCACCGGCCCGAAAGGGCCGGTGAGGATTGAAACAGGAGCTGGACGATGGGGTCATCCGGGTCCACCAGTTGCACCGGCCCGAAAGGGCCGGTGAGGATTGAAACAGAAGAACCGCGAGCGCATTCGGGCCGTCCGCACCGTTGCACCGGCCCGAAAGGGCCGGTGAGGATTGAAACATAGACGAAGCCCTCGGCGTCGCCAATAGCAGCCCCGTTGCACCGGCCCGAAAGGGCCGGTGAGGATTGAAACCGGTTTGGATCATCGGGGAGCTGGAAAACGGCCGCACCGTTGCACCGGCCCGAAAGGGCCGGTGAGGATTGAAACTCCAGTGCGGCGTTCAGGAAGACAGGTCCTACCGCGTTGCACCGGCCCGAAAGGGCCGGTGAGGATTGAAACATCCCCAACCCGGGCTCCGCCTGGGCCCAGATCGTTGCACCGGCCCGAAAGGGCCGGTGAGGATTGAAACCAAATCCCAGAGGGAACGTTTTGACGCTGCTAGTTGCACCGGCCCGAAAGGGCCGGTGAGGATTGAAACTTACGCTGGTGGATAGCCGATGACGGCTTCCCGGATCGTTGCACCGGCCCGAAAGGGCCGGTGAGGATTGAAACCATCAGCATCGGCGCTCTTAACCCCGAACCGCAGCGTTGCACCGGCCCGAAAGGGCCGGTGAGGATTGAAACATCTGAAGTCATCTTTGATGTCTTCTCTGTATGTTGCACCGGCCCGAAAGGGCCGGTGAGGATTGAAACAGCGAATACAACACCGGCCAGGGCTCGTGGCAAACGGTTGCACCGGCCCGAAAGGGCCGGTGAGGATTGAAACTACATGCACGAGCGCGCCGGTGTCGCGGTATCCACCCCGTTGCACCGGCCCGAAAGGGCCGGTGAGGATTGAAACACCCAATGCGCCATGAGGCGCATTGGGTACACGCCGTTGCACCGGCCCGAAAGGGCCGGTGAGGATTGAAACCGAGTGCTCGGGGCGCCATGCCGGACCTCTAGCACGGTTGCACCGGCCCGAAAGGGCCGGTGAGGATTGAAACAGACGCAGGATCGGACTTTGGTCGTCGATGATCAGCGTTGCACCGGCCCGAAAGGGCCGGTGAGGATTGAAACAAGAGGGCATCAAGGGCGCTATCGAAAATGCCGTGAGTTGCACCGGCCCGAAAGGGCCGGTGAGGATTGAAACACCGGCGCCGCCGGGTTGCGGTGGATGAGCTCGAGCGTTGCACCGGCCCGAAAGGGCCGGTGAGGATTGAAACCTTTTTGCACGCCGTCTCTCCCTCAAGCGTTTGAAGTTGCACCGGCCCGAAAGGGCCGGTGAGGATTGAAACGCATCCTCGCCGACCGGCGCCGCGAGGAGGCCGAGTTGCACCGGCCCGAAAGGGCCGGTGAGGATTGAAACATCTGGAACCTCGGCGAGGACGAGGACGGCAACCGTTGCACCGGCCCGAAAGGGCCGGTGAGGATTGAAACGCCCGGATCTGGCCGAGGGCGAGCACCACCCGGTCGTTGCACCGGCCCGAAAGGGCCGGTGAGGATTGAAACATCCGGGACACCTACGGGCCGGAGATCCTCGCCGTTGCACCGGCCCGAAAGGGCCGGTGAGGATTGAAACTCAGGAAAGGCGCTAGGCCAGGCATACTGCCACGTGTTGCACCGGCCCGAAAGGGCCGGTGAGGATTGAAACCCTCAAGATATGTCAAGGTAAAACCAATAGCCCCCGTTGCACCGGCCCGAAAGGGCCGGTGAGGATTGAAACGGTCTAGCGAAGAGTGCCAAGGTCAAACAGCTTGCCGGTTGCACCGGCCCGAAAGGGCCGGTGAGGATTGAAACCCTGCAGTGGGCTCGGGAGCGCTTGGAGGGAGCGGGTTGCACCGGCCCGAAAGGGCCGGTGAGGATTGAAACCGCCGCCCGCGCACCCGGTCATCACGCGTGGCGATGTTGCACCGGCCCGAAAGGGCCGGTGAGGATTGAAACCTCCCGGATTCATTGTCGCAGGGGGAGATGAGGGGTGTTGCACCGGCCCGAAAGGGCCGGTGAGGATTGAAACAGCAGGCGGGTGGAAAGGTCCGCTGGATTGAGCGCGTTGCACCGGCCCGAAAGGGCCGGTGAGGATTGAAACCGAGCCACGCCGTGCCCAATAACAAGCAGCTTGGGGGTTGCACCGGCCCGAAAGGGCCGGTGAGGATTGAAACGTACACGATGTCGAGCTTGATCCCGCCCGCAGCCCAGGTTGCACCGGCCCGAAAGGGCCGGTGAGGATTGAAACTTGGGAATCGAGAAGGAGGTCTGCCCCGCCTCGAAGTTGCACCGGCCCGAAAGGGCCGGTGAGGATTGAAACCAGGAAGCGCTCCCGGGCTCGCTTGGGGTCGTACCCCGTTGCACCGGCCCGAAAGGGCCGGTGAGGATTGAAACTGCTGTAGCTTTAGGCCAAAGGTTAATGGCCTGCGTTGCACCGGCCCGAAAGGGCCGGTGAGGATTGAAACTTACTCAAATAAACATCCATCAACTCCCCACTACGTTGCACCGGCCCGAAAGGGCCGGTGAGGATTGAAACATCGAGGCGGTGGCACTCCTCGTGCCCGTGCTCATGGTTGCACCGGCCCGAAAGGGCCGGTGAGGATTGAAACGAAGCCTGGGCTTTGGTCTGTTTGTGCCCGCCATCAGTTGCACCGGCCCGAAAGGGCCGGTGAGGATTGAAACGCAGGAACCGCCTGGAAACGCATCTGCTCGCAGTTGTTGCACCGGCCCGAAAGGGCCGGTGAGGATTGAAACTGCGGTATGATGGGATCAGAAACCCCCTGGGGTGGGCCGGGGTTCCCGTATTCCCCAGGGTAGGACGCGGCGGGCTTCCCGGAGCCCGAGCGCTACTTTTTAACGTCTAGGTAGAAGGAGTCGCACTGGTCCTTTTAGGCTGGTAACAATTAAACCCACATTTGGCATGGGCAAATTCAAGGCGGAACGCTAGGCTACCGCCGCACCCGTAGAAATAAATCGTGAATTACCCACATCGTGCTTCCTTTGGTGGTAAACTTTTTTTTGAAAACCCACCGGGGTGGGCCTGGGTTCCCGATACCCCAGTGTAGGACGACCGGCCTTCCAGGAGGCCGGTTCCTCGCTTTTTGCGTAACTAACGAAATCACCTGCCGCTTCCTGCAATGCAGGAAACTTTGAAGTAGCGCTGCTGAAGCACAATTCGGCGCCAATTAACTTTTATTGGAACCGACCCTAATTAAATCGGGAGGCGTGGAAAGGAAACGCTCGCGCATATCTGAACGCAGGCGGCTAGTGGACCCTAAGCTCAGTCGAACTTATGAAAGAAATACGCTGATGTCTTCCTCACGCCCACAGGGGTAAACCTTACGGCGGCACTTCGGGAATAGGCGCCACAGCGTTTTTTATCATGCTTATTCGCAACCCACCTGCTGCGGGAACGCGTACAAAACCTTGCTCGCTCTCGGAGCGTGGCAAGCTTGGTAAAGTCTTCGCCTACTAGAAAAGAGCCGGCCCACAACTGCCTTTACTGCGAGAATGCCACCGCTCCGCGCAAACGGATTAAAGAGGGGCCCGTATAATGGGGACGGTGAAGCTGATCGAAGTGCCCGAAGAAGTCTTTGCCTTGCTGGAACGGTATCGCCGGCGTCGGCGCATCTCCCGCTCAGCAGCCATCGAAGAACTTTTGAAAAGAGAGCTGGCCGACGAGGAATTCATGCGCCTTTTGGACGAACAAAGCGAGCGGAACCGTGACCTGAGCGAAGCAGAGGCAATGGAAATGGCCAACGAGGCTGTGGCCTGGGCACGCTAGCAGCATCGCCGCATCCGCAAAAGGCGCTAACTTTGCGGGTAGTTCTCGGCTCCAACGTCATTTTGAGCGGTCTCCTGGCCCCGGACGCCCCTCCAGGTTTGCTCTTACGCGCCTGGGCGAAGCGGCGTTTTATTCTGGTCACCTCAGAAGCTCAACTCGCAGAACTTCGAAGGGTATTTGGCTATCCAAAACTAAAAAGGAGAATTCCGAAGCATGTCGCCGGCGCGCTGATTAATCGCTTGCGCGAACGCGCAGTGCTCATGGAACCCGTCAAACTGGAAATCCATCTGCCCGATGAGGACGACGTACGCATCCTTGGCACTGCGGTAGCGGGAGGGGCTGAGCTTTTGGTGACCGGGGACAAGTCCCATTTGCTGGTCCTTAAAAAACATGGCAAAACCCGCATTCTTACCCCGATCCATGCCGCTAAGGAGCTAGGGATTGCCTATTAGGGGTAAATAAATTTCTACCCCACTGATCATGGACAAAACCGGCCCATCTGTGTCTAAAGGTAAGCGCGTGCTTACTGGGGGCAAAACCTCGAGGCCGGGCCCAGCCACGCCCGAAAGGCCCGACGCCGCACCCGCGCGCCAATGGAAGACTCTATCACGCTGAACCCCATACGTATGGGCCTCCTGCGCACTCGACACACCGACGGTTTTTCGCGCCGCACGCCTATCTGCTGCCTTTTTTAAGCCCCTCGAAATACGCGGCACTATTGGCTACGTACAAGGGCATGCGGCCCCTGGCGGGCCGCGCGTCCTGCACCAAGGCCCACCCCGGTGGGTTGGGCAAAGCATAGCAAAGGGGTAGGCTCATGTCATGGCCATCCTGGCCCTGGACCAGGGCGGGCACGCGAGCCGGGCGATCGTTTTTGACGAGGCCGGGCGGGTGTTGGCCCGGGCCGAGCGGCGGGTAGAGCCGCGCACCCCGGCGCCCGACCGCCTGGAATACGACGCCGAGGCGCTCTTTGCCTCGGTGTACGAAGCCGCCCGGGAAGCCCTGGAAAGGGCCCCCGGCCCGGTGCGGGCGGCGGGCCTCGCCACCCAGCGCTCGAACGTCGCCTGCTGGGACCGGGAAACGGGAAGACCGCTGGCCCCGGTGCTCGGCTGGCAGGACCGGCGGGGGGCGCCGCTGCTTCGGCCCCTTGTCCCCTACGCCGAGGAGATCCACGAAAAGACCGGGCTCTTCCTCTCCCCCCACTACGGCGCCAGCAAGCTCCGCTGGTGTTTGGAAAACCTGCCCGAGGTGAGCGCCGCCTATGAAGCCGGCCGGCTCGCCTACGGCCCGATGGCCGCCTGGATCGCGGGGCGGCTGGTGGGAAACCCGAGAGGCCTCGCCGACCCCGCGAACGCCCAGCGCACCCAGCTTCTCGGCCTCGACCGGATCGACTGGGACCCCGAACTGATCTCGCGCTTTGGCCTTCCCAAAGCGCCGCTTCCGCCGGTGGTGCCGAACCGCCACCCTTACGGCGCCTTCCTCGGGGTGCCGCTCACCCTGGTCACCGGCGACCAGCAGGCGGCGCTTTTCGCCTTTGGCGAGCCCGAGTTTGAAGCCGCCTACGTCAACGCCGGCACCGGCGCCTTCGTAATCCGCGCGAGCGCGGAGCGGCCCCGGCCCCGCCGCCTGCTCGCCGGGCTCTTGCACCTGGAAGAGACCCCCCGCTA
>Ga0256835_1001314_pt1 | contig 15211 bp, 14 predicted proteins | sample PIR30metaG_FD_185972 | JGI IMG/M metagenome (GOLD analysis project Ga0256835, IMG submission 185972) | Hydrothermal vent microbial communities from East Pacific Rise, Pacific Ocean - PIR-30 | ecosystem: Environmental > Aquatic > Marine > Hydrothermal vents | place: Pacific Ocean: East Pacific...
GAGCGATGGCAGGGGCAGCCCGGTTCCTGTGCCGAGACACCGGCAAAAGAGAGGGACAGCAAAACAAGCAACAAGCGGATTCTGTTCATCCGCTTATGATTTCGGATCATACTCTTGCACATCGATCTCTCCTTTGAGGTAGAGGTAAGCATAATATGCCAGGCCTTCCAGTTCGTCATCACCGGGATAGACATGTACGTCAGCCACTTTGGGCAATCGTTTCATGAGGGCTTTCATGAGGAACTGGCTGTTGGCCATTGGTCCGGTGACGAGGATGGCATCGACATCATCGGTGATGGTCATGAACATGGCACCCACCTCTTTGGCCACCTGGTATGCCATGGCTTCGAAGATAAAGAGGGCATAGCTGTCGCCCGCTTCGGCAAGCTTCTCGGCCTCATAGCCGTTCCGTGTGCCGAGGTATGCGACCATTCCCCCTTTCCCTCTGACCATTGAGAGCATCTCTTCGAGCGTATATTTTCCGCTAAATGCGGCCCTGATAACATCCCCCACGGGGAGTGAACCACTCCCGATGGCCGAGAAAGGACCGTCCCCGTCATAGCCGTAGGTGGCATCCACCACTTTGCCATGATGATGCATGCCCACGGTAATCCCTCCCCCAAGGTTCACCACGATCAGGTTAAGATCCTCATACTTCCTGCCGATCGAACGGGCGTACATCCTGGCGACGTATTTCTGGTTCAGGGCATGGAAGATCGATTTTCTTTCAAACTCGGGATGTCCCGAGATGCGGGCGATCTCTTCGAACTCATCCACCACCACCGGATCGGCGACATAGGCTTTGGCGTTCGGAAAATGTCGGGCCAAGTTGTCGGCGATCAGTCCTCCCAAGTTGACAACATCTTCCACCAGCTCGTTGAAATCGCGGAGATCGCGTTTCATTTTTTCGTTCACCAGATAGAGTCCCGAATGCACCGGACGGATCAGTCCACCTCTTCCCAGCACCATGATGATGTCCTCAAAGGGAATCTCATTTTCTTCCAAAGCATGGAGGATCTCCTTGACCCGATATTCCTCCTGGTCGAGGATCTTTTTGAATTTTTTGAGTTCCTCCTGGGGATGCCGGATCATTTTCAGGAAGATGACCTTTTCGAGCCGATACACTGCGATCTTGGTGTAATCGGGCCGGGGGTTCACCGTAAGGACCAGGACGCGGGAGAGGTCTATGCCGTCACGTGCCATTTTTGCGTTTCGTTTTGAATAGGGTAAAGTTAAAAAAAAAGTTTTTCCCGGCGCGGAGGCCGGGAAAAACTTGGTAATTTACGAAGGAGTGTCGCGCTGTCAGACCTGCGGTTCGGGAAAACTCCGGATGTCCGCGGTAAAGCGTTCGAGTTCCTCTTCGGAGAGTGCGTAGTCTTTCAGGCGGCCGTGGATATAATTATCATAGCCGACGAGGTCCATGAGGCCATGACCGCTGAAGTTGAACACGATCACCTTTTCCTTTCCCTCTTCTTTTGCCTTTTTGGCTTCTCGGATGGTTTGGGCGATCGCGTGGCTGGTTTCCGGGGCAGGGATGATGCCTTCGGTACGGGCGAAGAGCATGGCAGCCTCATAGCATTCCAGCTGATGCAGGGCGACGGGATTGGCAAGGCCAAGGTTGACCGCATGGCTCACCAGGGGGGCCATACCGTGGTAACGCAGTCCGCCGGCGTGGATGGGCGGGGGGATGAAACCGTGTCCCAGTGTGTGCATGGCCAGCAGAGGGGTCAGTCCTGCATTGTCGCCAAAGTCGTAGTGATAAGGTGCCCGTGTGAGGGTTGGACAAGAAGCCGGCTCGACAGGGATGATCTCGATCTCTTCGCCGTTGATCTTGTCGAGAATGAAGGGGAAGGCCAGGCCTGCGAAGTTGCTGCCCCCCCCGACACATCCGATCACCACGTCGGGTTTCTTTTCGTTGGCTTTTTCCAATTGTTTTTTGGTTTCCAGTCCGATCACCGTCTGGTGGAGCAGCACATGGTTGAGGACACTGCCAAGGGAATATTTTGTTTTTCCGGTTTTGTCGGTCACGGCTTCTTCGACCGCTTCGCTGATGGCAATGCCGAGGCTTCCGGGGGTATCGGGGTCTTTTTCCAGCACGGCCCGTCCGGCCTGTGTCTCGGTGCTGGGGCTGGCCACGCAGGTAGCCCCCCAGGTCTGCATCATCATCTTCCGGAAAGGTTTCTGATCGAAGCTGATCCGCACCATATAGACCTTAGCTTCGAGTCCGACGAGCGAGCAGGCGAAAGCCAGTGCACTCCCCCACTGCCCGGCCCCCGTCTCGGTGGTGATCTTTTTCACGCCGAACACCTTGTTATAGTATGCCTGGGCGACAGCGGTATTGGGTTTGTGACTTCCCGCCGGAGAGACACTTTCATTCTTATAATAGATCCGGGCAGGGGTATCGAGGGCTTTTTCCAAGGCATAGGCTCTGTGAAGCGGCGAGGGTCTCCAACGCACCAGCATTTCCAGCACCTCTTCCGGGATGTCCACCCAACGCTGTGTGGTCATCTCCTGTTCGATGAGGTTCATCGGGAAAACGGCAGCGAGCTGTTCAGGGGAAAGCGGTTTCCCGTCCGGTCCCAACGGCGGCGGCGGCGGTTTCGGAAGGTCGGCTGCCAGGTTGTACCATTGCCGGGGCATCTCCGACTCGTCCAGCAAGATCTTGTTTCTCTTGGTCATCTTCACACATCTTTTAAAGGTTAACACTTCAATATAACAAAACGGGGCATGCTGGTAACCAACATGCCCCGTGGAATCTTCCTCTCACATCCGGACACACCGGTTACCCTCCATTCTCATGGAAACGCCACCACCACCAATATGCCCGGCTTACTGTTTTCATCTTGATGTCGCTAAAATAAAAAAAACCGCATTCACAACAAAAATTTCACCTTTTTTCGGGATTTCCGGGATCAAAAGACATCGACGATTCTGAATGTCTGTCCGTTAAACTCGTAAGTATCACCTTTTTTGAGGCCCCGGATCTTTTCGAACAGGGGAACTTTGGGCGAGATCGCATACCACGTCTCCCCGCAGCATTCGAACTTACCCAGCCCAATGGAAACGAACAGCCGCTGTTTGTCGGTGACCACCGCCGATCCCACATCGATATAATCCCGGCTCTTGAGCGTTGCCAGTTTTTCGAGCACCTGTTTCTCCTGCAAGGCTTTTTCATATTGTGCGGCCAGGAGATCTCTCTTACTGAGCAACTGTATCCGGTAAGGATCGTACAGATCCCGTGTCTGATCATCTTCATTGGCACTTTCCTGGACCTCTTCCACAGCCTGTCGTGCCGTGTTGACCACCTGTTCCTGTTTTTCCAGGCAGAGCCGTATGATCTCCTTCTTTATTTTTTCCTTTTCTTTGTCCATGATAAAAAAACCTTTCTCCTTCTTCGCCCTCCTTTGCGAAGCCAACCAATAAATATCATACTTTTGCTGAGAAGGGTAGGGAACGGTTAGGTGGTATAAAGTTAAAAAAAATCGAATAAAACAAACAAAACCGAAAAAAAATATTGGCCGCATGGTTTACTTGAAACATCAGCGGGGTTTTGCGAGTGACAACAATGCCACAGTACATCCCAGGGTCCTGGAGGCGATCGAGCTTGTGAACCGTGGGCATGCGGTGGGGTATGGGGATGATCCCTGGACCACGGAAGCCACGGGAACGATCTCGTCGTTGTTCGGGGGAGAGGCGGAGGTGTTCTTTGTCTTCACCGGCACGGGAGCCAATGTGATCAGTCTGGCAGCGGCTTTGCGGCCTTGGGAGTCGGTATTGTGTGCCGAGACGGCCCACATTCATAAGGATGAGTGCGGAGCTCCCGAGCGCTTCACGGGGAGCAAGGTGATCCCCCTCCCCCACCGGGACGGTAAACTGACCCCTTCGCTTATCGGGAAGGAACTCACCGGTTTTGGTTTTGAGCATCACGCTCAGCCCAAGGTGATCAGTGTCAGTCAGACCACCGAGCGGGGGACGGTATACACGTCGGATGAACTGGCTTCCCTGGCCGAACTGGCACACGCGCATGGCATGTACCTCCATGTCGATGGAGCCCGCCTGGCCAATGCCGTTGCAGCTTTGCAGGTCACGCCCGAAGAAATGTTCACCCGTGCAGGTGTGGACATCTTAACCTTCGGAGGCACCAAGAACGGCCTGATGTTCGGCGAAGCGATCGTCGTACTCAACAAAGAACTGGCCCGCAACATGAAATATATCCGGAAGCAAGGGATGCAGCTCGCCTCGAAAATGCGTTACATCGCCGCCCAGTTCCTGGCCTACCTGGAAGATGATCTTTGGCTCCGGAACGCTTCCCATGCCAATGCAATGGCTAAAGAACTAGCTCAGGGGATCGCATCCTTCGAGAATATTCATCTTTTACATCCTGTCGAGAGCAATGCCATCTTTGCCCGGATCGACCCCGGAAGGATCCAGGAGTTGCAAAGGGAATACTTCTTCCATGTCTTCGATGAGGATCTCCCCGCCGTACGCTGGATGACCTCCTGGGACACCACCCCGGAAGATCTTGCAGGCTTTCTTACAGCACTCAGAAAGAGTTTTTAATGTGATCCGCAACAGAACCACGAAAAAAATATACGAAAAAACGGAACCTTTTCCCCGCATTCCCGTATCAAAGAGTGAAAGTTTTAGTTAGTAGTTAGTCAGTCAGTCAAAAAGGTCAAGGGATTGACCTTTTTTTATTTCAGACAGACCGTGCTTTCTCTTTGTGAACTTTCTGTCACAGCCTCCAGCAAACCAGCGTGAAAGAGAGACATTGTAACAATCGATGTCCCGCAACACTCCGCCCCCACAATCTTTCCGGTTGACAATCGAATGCGGATCATCGTCGAAAGTAATATTTTTTCCATATCGGGCGGAAACGGCACATGAAAGTTTCCATCACGTTGAGGTAGGAATATCGTGCGGTCTTTTCCAGAAAGCACGGGGCTTCTTCGACAGAAACGGCCAGTGGTTTTTCACATAGGAGATATTTTCCCGCCTCCAGGGGTCGGAGGATCCATGGGTATGCAGGGGATCGGGCAGGAAGAGATAGACCGCATCGATGGCAGGATCGGCAAGGGGTTCCTTATGATCCATACCTCTGAGGGATCCCGAACCTCCGGCTCCAGGACTCGGACCGTGAGGGGCTGCAAAAGGCGGTCGCCGTCGGGTCGCACCTCCGGGAGCGTATCCCGAAGCGGACCTCTCTTCTCTTTTTTTTCACGGACGCTCATGAATCTCCGGAAGCACAAAAGGCACTTTCCGGATGGAATAATCCCTCTGGTATTCCAAGAGTTCCATATGCGTGTTCATGAATCCGCTGAACCAACCGGTCCGCTCAAAACGGAATGTCCTCACCGCCAAGGGTGTGGTATGATCACCGGGACATTGCAGGAACGAGCGTCCGCGTTTCTGGAGCAATGTCAAGAAAAACACGGTTTCGTCATAGCCATACCATGCGAAACTCATTTCCGGCGGGTCGGTTGAAAAATGTTTACGGTACAGCCGGATGATCTGTCTCACTTTGGGACGATCCATATCGACGCGGCCGGGGGTAAAGAGATGGAGGTTCATTTTGAAAAAGAACTCCAATTCGAGATTTCTGAAATAGCGCCAGGTAGAGTTTCCCACCAACCGGATCGGATAGAGATCGCTATGGGTATTCAGACGGGAGACCACCTCGCTCACAAATCCCTCTTCATCGGAAAGCACCCACACCAGGTTGTCCCGGTATTTATCAAGCGAGAGGCGAATGTTGTTCATGGTATCATGTGGAGCGATCACGTGCGGGACCATGACCTCTCTCACGATCAGGTCATCAGGATGGAGAAATGAGGGAAGATATTGTACGATATAGTTTTTAGCCTTTTCGTAGCGCTGGCGGGAGAGGGAATCATCGGCATGGATAATCACAATGTTCTTGTCCGTATGGCCGGCGAGGTAAGAAGCCACATATCGATCTTCCATGTCTCTGGAAGGCCTGCACTGGAAGGCAAAGGGATTGAAATGCAGGAAATCGTCCTTCCTGGAAAGGGGGGATACGAGGGGAATCTGTTTTTTCCGGGTATAATCGGCCACCAGCGAGAGAAGGGAAGGATAGACGGGACCGATCACCAGGTCGGCAGAATCGAGAATGCCGCTCCGGATGAGCGAATCGACCACCGAGAGATCTTTCTCGGTATCATAGATGGTGACCTGTGCCTGCAGACCGGTGTGACCCAGTGTGTCGAGGGCCACCACAATCCCCTGATAGAAAGGCAGGAGCGCTTGTGTAGGAGGATAGATCCAGTTTGGATCACGACGGATGATCTTGCGGATTCGCTTGCCGGTCACAGGGTCGATACGGCTGGAATCGATGTAGCTTCGCTGAGCGTTCTCCTTCAGATAGAGAGGCAAAAGAACCGCAATACGCCATGTTCTTTTTTCTGCCGTAGCAGGCAGGAGGCTGTCGCAAGGTGTCTCGTAGGTTGCGACCTGTACGGCAGGAGATGTGGTATCCGATGGTAGTTCGTAGTTCCTCTCTTTTCCGGCGGTGGGGGCCGCAGGTTGCACAGGAATGAGGATCCGGTCGCCGGGGCGGATCCGGTTGCGAAGGCCTTTGTTGTACTTTTTCAGATCCCGTACGGTAAGGCCATACGACCGGGCAATGCTGAAGAGGGTCTCTCCCGGCTGGACGACATGCACTATGCCCTTTTGCTGCGGCTCCTGGGTGAATTCCAGCTTTTCGGGCAAGACCCTTTTCCGGGGGATGCGGATCTGCCGACCCAGCGGGATATCCTCGGGACGCAGGCCGGGGTTGGCCTTTAAGATCTCCTCCACGGTCACATGATACTGTCTTGAAAGGGAGAAAAGGGTTTCCCCTTCCTGCATGGTATGGAGAACATAGCTTCCTTCCTGTTCCGGGGAAGACGGTGAGGTTTCCGTGACCTTCTCTCCCGGGGGGACATAAGGGATCTTCAGAACCATTCCCGGTTGCAGGCCGGTCACCAGGACTGGGTTCTCCCGCGAGATCACTTTTTCAGGCACGCCGTAGGCTTTGCTGATGGAATAGAGAGTTTGTCCTTTTTCAACGATATGGATATAATAGACCTTCCCCCCGATGATCACCTTTTCGGTGGATCTTTCCACGCGGGGGGGATGTTCCTGGGCTTTCAGGCAAGGGAGCCGGATCCCTGCCGTCAAGATAAAAAGCCACAAGAAGAAATAGAAGGATCTGCCTTTCAATTTCCTTTCATTTTGTAGCGTGTGAGGCAAAAGTAATAAAATAAACCCTTGGACAAAAAGAAAGCGGGACGAGGGTCCCGCTTTCTTTTCAGATATGTTTCGCTGATCATTTTTCCTCTGCCGGAACGTTGGTCCATCGAGGGGCTTTCCCCATGGGAGGACGTTTCATCTGGGGTGTGGGGCCGAAGCCGCAGGGACCGTACCCATGTCCCTGGTTGTAACGGTACGGAGCCCCTTTCATTCCTTTGCCATGCATTCCGCGATGTGCCTGGATCATCAGCCATTGCTCTTCGGTGAGCACTTTCCGCATCTTGAGGACATAAGTAGCCTGTAGCTTCCGCATCTTGTTCATCAAAGCGGTCTGCTTGTCGATAATGGCATCGATCTCTTTGCGGGAAGGTTTCTCTGCGGCCATCAGCTTGTGATATTCCGCCTTGAGCACGGCCATTTCATTCCGCAGCGGCAGCAGTTCTTTCGTACGCTCGAGCATGAGCTGTTTCATCCGGTCTTTCTGTTCGTCGGTAAGGCCCAGACGCTCCTGCATCATCCCGAATGCCGGCTGACGCGGCGGCACCGGCTTACCTTTCGGCGGTTGTGCCAGAAGTAGTCCGCCGCCTATCATCCATACGAGCGCCATTGCGATCCATCCTGTCGTGTTTTTTTTCATGATCTTGTCTTTTGGGGTTTGACATTCATTTTGCTTTACGTTCATCCATTTGACACCAGGAGGCCTCTTCTTATTCCCGACATCACAATAAAAGACCCGCCGTCGGGGGCGGGTAACTCTTTGTGTGCATTATTCAGGGAAGGGGCAAGGAGCTTTTGCCGGGGGAGCATGCGATCCGGGACCCGGCACCCTTCCGTGACGGAGACCTTTGCCCGGAGGATGGAAACGTGTCATCTTCTCCAACCGGTCGATCTGTTCCGGTGTCAGGAGCGGATAGAGCTCCTGCTTGTACTCCTTCATCAAACGGATGAACTCACTGCGGTATCTTTTTCTCAATTCCAGGTTTTTCTCGGCATATTTCCCGATCACCGGGAGGATCTTTTCCCTCTGTTCCGGGGTAGGGTCAATGACATGGAGTGTCCATGCAGCAAAACCGTCGCGTGTGGCAAAGGTGCGGTATTTCTTGATATGGGCGTTCCGGATCTGTGCTGCCGTAAGTAGGCCGAGAAAGAAGCCCAGCAGCAAAGTTCCCGTCAGCACCAGGACGATCTTGAGTTTCGTCGTTCTCATGATAGGATGTTTAAATGGATCATTCGTTAAAATCTTCATACAACAGATAGCTCACAAGTTCATCTTCGGAAAAGTTTTCCGTACCGAAGATGGTTTCCTTACTGAGCGATCCGCTGGTGAAATAGATGGAGAGAAGGAGCAGGAAGACGGCGGCAACCCCGGCAATGGCCATTTTCCTGAACACTGACAGGAACTGCCTTTCCGGTTCCATCTCCACGACCTTTCCTTTTTCTTCTTGGGCAATGCGTTGCGTCACCCTGGCTGTAAAGTCCTCCCCAAACTCCCAGGAAGTATCCGCCAAGAGCCGGCGCATGTTTTTCAGTTCGTCGGCTTCTGCCCGCAGTTCAGGATCCTGCAATGCCTTCTCCAATATCCTTCTTTCATCTTCATCCAGTTCCCTGTCGAAAGAAGCATAAAGAAGGTTTCGGATCTTTTCCTTCGCGTTCATGGTTTACAGTTTTGTATCGCTCAAAGTCTCTTTCATTTTTTTCTGTGCCCGTGCGAGGCGGGAGAGGACGGTGCCGAGGGGGATGCCGAGGATCTCGGCGGTCTCTTTGGTGCTGTATCCTTCAATGAGGCGGAGCACCACCACAGCCCGGTATCCTTCGTCGAGTTGGCGGAGGGCTTTTTCCACCAATTCACGGGCTTCTCTCCGCTCCATGGGCCGGCCTTCATCCGACACCTCCGGCCATCTCTGTTCTTCTCCATCCTCATTGTGGAGGGAGAGGGTTCGTTTCCGGCGTTTCAGCGCGTTGAGTGAAAGGTTGATGGCAATCCGCGTAAGGTAGGTCCCCAGGGCTGATTCCCCCCGGAAACGCTCCAGGGAGTGGTAAAAGCGGATGAAGACCTCTTGCCCCACGTCATCGGCTTCGGGAACATCTCCCAGCATCCCTTTCACCACATTGGCCACCATCCCTTTGTATCTCTCCACGATACCGGCAAATGCCCGGTGATCCCCCTTACGGGCCATCTCCAATAGTTGCAGATCGCCGGCATCTTTTTTCACTTTTCCTTGGCTCTTTTTTTATTGGACACTCTTTCTTTCCCCTTTATTCCTTCCCATCAAAAATAACGAACTCTCTTCACACTTCTTTTCATTGACAACAGAATCTTCCGGAATATTCCCGGGAATCGGGGAAATGAGTATCTTACAGGGGAAAGTGGAAGAACGGGATATCATGACCCTTGAAGAGCTGATCGGGAGGGTTGCCGGTTGCCATGCCTGTGATCTGTCCGGCACGCGGGTTCGTTTTGTGCCCCCGGAGGGGGATCGCCGCTCGCGGATCATGATGATCGCCCAGGCTCCCGGGGAGATGGAGAATCTGGAGGGGCGTATGTTTTGCGGGCCTTCCGGCAAGATCTTTGACGAGCTGCTTGAAGAAGCCGGTGTTTGCCGGGAGCAGGTGTATCTCACCAATTTGATCAAATGCATGCTTCCCAAGGCACGGCGTCCCTCCCGTCGTCATTTGGAGGCATGCGGGCGGTGGCTGGAGGAGGAGATACGGCTCCTGCAGCCCCGTATTCTCATCCCGCTGGGGTTCCAGGCGCTTAAATCCCTGCTTATCCGGCAGGGTGTACCCCGTCCGCCCAAAAAAGAATACAGGCATCTCTTCGGAAGATATCTTCAGGCAGGCGACCTGCTTCTCTATCCGCTGCGTCATCCCACCTTTCTACTCTTCAATCCGGACAAGCGGGAGATGATGAGCCGCGAATATGCGGAATTGAAAAAGATCATCGCAAAGTACGGCGAGGGATGAATCGCATTCCCCCATGCCTTCCCTGCAGAGGGCGTAATGAAAGCATTTGCACCATCCCCGGTGACCTTTCCCCTTTTCTGTTCTTCTCCGCATAAAAGGGAAAAAAGCATTCCATGCCAAGCAGGCAGACCGCTGAAAAGAGCGGAAGACATTCATAGCGATGATAACGAAAAAAAGCATTGCTCTTTCTGTGAGGTATATGGCTCCGGTATCAGGGACGACAAAATTTTCATTATGTTTGCAAAACACGACCCTGAAACACAACAGGCATATCCATGGGCGAAACCCGGAGAACATTCGGCACGGCGCCGGTCTTTTTCACCGCCATTTCCACCATCCTGGGGGCAATCCTTTTTCTTCGGTTCGGCTATGCTGTAGGGATGTTGGGATTTTTGGGGGTATTGTTGATCATTCTCACGGGGCATCTGGTCACAATCCCGACGGCACTGGCCATTTCGGAACTGGCCACCAATGAGAAGGTTGAGGGAGGAGGCGAATACTTCATCATCTCCCGTTCGTTCGGACTCAACATTGGAGCCACCATTGGCATAGCACTTTATTTTTCCCAGGCCATCAGCATTGCCTTCTATATCATTGCCTTTACGGAAGCGTTCTCACCGTTGTTCGATTATGTCCGGGACCATTTCGGGATCTTATTGCCGCGGCAGGTGATCAGCATACCATCGATGATCCTGTTGGCTTTGTTGATGTTAAAAAAAGGGGCCAACCTGGGGGTCCGGACGCTTTATCTCATCGTGGCGATCCTGTTCACGGCGATCCTGCTGTTTTTTCTAGGAAAAACCTCGTACCAGTTGTCGGGGGCGTATGAAGTGTTTTCGCTCCGTAACATGGACAAGTTTTTCATGGTCCTGGCGATCATTTTCCCCGCCTTTACCGGGATGACGGCGGGAGTAGGGTTATCGGGGGATCTGAAGAATCCTTCGCGCAGCATCCCGGCCGGCACGTTGGCCGCCACGGTCACCGGCATGGTGATATACATTTTCGTTGCGTGGAAGATGAACATTTCCGCTCCTCCCGAGGAGCTGGTTTCCGATCAACTGATTATGATGAAGATCGCCCGTTACGGAAAGATCGTGGTCCCGTTGGGGTTGGCCGCTTCCACCCTCTCCTCGGCGTTGGGGTCGATCATGGTCGCTCCGCGGACGCTGCAGGCACTGGCGAGTGACCGTTCGTTTCCGTCGCGCCGTCTGAACGAGTTCTTTGCCCGGGGAAAAGGAAAGTCGAACGAACCGGTGAACGCCACGCTCATCACCTCGCTCATCGCACTGGGTTTTGTGGCCATCGGAAGCATTAACTCTGTGGCCACCGTGATCACCATGTTCTTCATGGTCACTTACGGATCGCTCTGCCTCATCTCTTTCCTCTATCATTTCGGTGCCGATCCTTCGTACCGGCCTTCTTTCCGTTCGCGGTGGTACATTTCACTGGTAGGTTTTCTGATGGCGGTAACGCTGATGTTCAAGATCAATGTGCTGTATGCAATGACGGCCCTGGTGCTGATCGTGCTGATATATCTCTTCTTCGACAAGTATCACAAGGACCGCCGCGGGTTTGAGGCGATTTTCCAAGCGGCTTTTTACCAGGTAAACCGAAATCTTCAGGTGTTTCTCCAGCGTCGTAACCGGATTGCGCGTCAACAGCATTGGCGGCCTTCGGTGGTTTGTATCAGCAAAGACAGTTTCCGGCGCGACCATGCTTTCCGTCTGCTTACCTGGATATCCTACCGTTACGGCTTTGGCACATACATCCACCTCCTGGAAGGTTATTTTTCGACCCAGACCCGCGAACAGGCCAAACAACAGTTGGAACTCCTGATCAAGAAATCGGATGTGGAACATTCGAACGTCTATATTGACACACTCATCTCACCGTCATACACTTCAGCCATTGCACAGACCATCCAGCTTCCCGGTATTGCCGGGATGGAGAACAACACGATCCTTTTCGAGTTCGATAAGGAAGACCCCGTGAACCTGGCCCAGATCATCGACAATTATTCCCTGGTGAGGGCGGCCGAATATGACGTCCTGGTCCTGGGCAGTGCCCCGGTTCCCTTTGCCTGTGGACAAGACATCCATATCTGGATCACCCCATACGATCAAGACAATGCCAATCTGATGATCCTGCTGGGGTACATCATCTCCTCCCATCCCGACTGGCGTTCCAGTTCCCTGCGTCTCTTTGCCACAAGTTCCCGTCAGGAGGTGGAAAAGACGCGCACAAACCTCCTAACCAAGATCTCAGAGGGACGGCTACCTATCAGTCGTAAGAATATCATGGTGATCGAAAAAGACGAAGAAACTCCATTCCGGGAACTGGTAAACCAATATTCCACCGAGGCGGGCCTCGTCATGTGCGGTTTCATCTCATCCCAGTTGAAACACAGCAAGGAAGAGCTTTTCCTGGGATACGACAGGGTCGACAATATCCTGTTCGTCAATGCTTTTGGCCCCAAGCCGCTGACCTAACCTTACACACATGGAAACATCCTCACCGCAGCATGATTTTCTGATCTTCCGTTCGGGCATGACCCATATCTATCTGCTCCCTCATGCGGGCAAGTATTTATTGGTCGATGCCGGAATGAAACAACACGTCAAGGAATTTTTTTCCTATCTGTTGAAAAAAAACATCGAACCCTCACGCATCACCCATGTTCTTCTCACTCACACCCATTACGATCATACGGGAGCCCTCTCGCACATTCTGGAACTCACGCATTCGAAAGTACTTGTCCATAAGGATGAAGCGGATTCCTTGGCGAAGGGTTACACGCCGGCTCCATACGGTACCCGTCTTTCCACAAAAGTGATCTCTTTTCTCGGTCGAAAGATCTTTCCCGCCTATTCCAAATACGATCCGGTGGAGGCCGATCTTTTGTGGGAAGAAGGTTCTTCGCTTCCGTGGGACCATCCTGTTCGTCTCATCCATACCCCCGGTCACACTGAGGGATCGATCTCGGTCATCTGGCGTGATCGCGATGCCTTTGTGGGGGACACTCTGTTCGGGTACGAGAAGGATGACTGCCTTCCGTGGTTTGCCAATGACCTGAATCACTTGGCCCAGAGCTGGGAAAAACTGTTGGATACCGGTTGCGAGACCTTTTACCCTGCACATGGCCGTCCTGTCAAAAGGGAACTGCTTGCTCACGCATATCAGCGCCATTTCGGAAGCTGACCTGTAATTTTGTCACTGGCATTTTGTTTGTTGGGCTGTATGCCGAAAGACGATATGACACACACCATTATATAATTAAAAATGAGGACCAAAAAATGAAAAAAATGAAAAGACTACTCAATGCAGGCGTTCTCCTGTTCGCCCTCCTGGTGGCAGGATGTTCAGGGAACGGGAAAAAAGAGAAGACCGAAGATCTCTCGAAAGGGAAAACGATCCAACCGGTCGTACAAGTAAAGGTGAAAAAGATCTATGATGATCAGGGTAACCTGATCGGGATGGATTCTCTTTATGTATGGTCATATAGCAATACAGAGGGAGACACCACCCTGATCGATCCTGACAGTCTGCTGGCGATCTTTCGGCCGCTCACGACAGGGGTGTTGCCCGACTCGTTGATTGGTCCGGCCGATCCTTTTTTTGCAGTAGACTCGCTTTTTTTCCATGATTTCTTCCGGGAAGATTACTTTTTTGACCGCTTTCACAGTGAGTTTTCCGGGATGGAGAGAATCCTGCATGAACTTGATTCCATCAAAAAAACCTTTTTGCAGGGACAATATCCCGGACTTTTCCTGCCGTAATGGTGGCATAGACAACCAAAGAGGAGAAAGGGGCCATCGCCCCTTTTTTTTATACTTTTGTAGAGGCTATGCGCAATAGAAGGTTCAGATTTCCAGTGAGCACGCTGGTGGGGAGTGGTTTCCGCAACTTCCTGAGGATCACCTCAGGACATCGCATTGACCGCCGAATGATGTGGTTTCTCACGGGGATGGGGTCGTTGTTGCTCAGTGGTCTGGCATGGCCGACGGAACGGATCACCCTGCGGCGCCTTTCGCAGATCCGGATCGTCCGTCCCCCTGTTTTCATCATCGGTTTCTGGCGGAGCGGAACCACCTTGCTGCACAACCTATTGTGTTGTCATCCCGACGCCAGTTATGTCACGACCTTTCAGGGAGTTTTTCCCCATCATGTTCCGGGCAACGAGTGGTGGTTACGTCCGCTGGCCACCCCCCTGTTGCCGAAAAAACGGCCTGCCGACGGGGTAAGTCTTGATTTCGATCTGCCCCAGGAAGAAGAGATCGCCCTGGGCAATCTGCAGCCTCTCTCTTTCTATCATTTCATGTATTTCCCGGATGATCTGCGAGCGCTGATTCCCCGTCATCTGTTGTTTGAAGGGGTCACCGAGAAAGAGATAAAAGGGTGGAAAATGTCTTACTTTCGCCTGATCCGGGCCACCTTTTTGCGCAGCGGACGTCATACCTTCATCTCCAAAAACCCACCCAATGCTTTCCGGATACCCCTCCTGTTGGAGATGTTTCCGCAGGCCCGTTTCATCGCCATCTTCCGGAAAGAAGAGGAGGTACTGCCTTCCTTCCACCGCTTCATCACCGAAGTGGTAAAGGGCATCGGCCTTCAAGAATATGATGACCGACAACTGGAAAAAGACCTCAAATACCTTTACGACCTATATCTCACACACTATCAATACGATAAAAAAAAGATTCCGGAGAGCCATCTCCTCGAACTCCAGTATGAAGATCTTCTCCATGACAAGTACGAAGTGAGCAGCCATCTTTTCGACTTCCTGGAGACGACGCCGGAAGAGAAAGAAAAGGCGATGGCATGTGTGGAGAATTTTATCGGACGAATGGGAGATTTTCACAGCGGCAGCCGAAAAGCCTGATTTTTTATATTTTTACCTTCTCCGGCAAACAAGCAACGGAACGAACAATGGTGATCACCCAGCAAATACCCCATGACCTGGTCAACTTCCTAGTGGTAGTGGCTTTTTCGCTGATCA
>Ga0256835_1001315_pt1 | contig 15199 bp, 18 predicted proteins | sample PIR30metaG_FD_185972 | JGI IMG/M metagenome (GOLD analysis project Ga0256835, IMG submission 185972) | Hydrothermal vent microbial communities from East Pacific Rise, Pacific Ocean - PIR-30 | ecosystem: Environmental > Aquatic > Marine > Hydrothermal vents | place: Pacific Ocean: East Pacific...
CTTGTACCTCAGCACATCAAGTAGGCGTTCGTAGGGCTTGACCTTTACCTTATAGTCTTTCCCGTTAACGTTCAGTGTTATTTCTATGTCTGGATACCTATCCCATTCCTCACGTGGAATTATGCTCACGTTAATCACCACCCTCAATCCTTGACTTTATTTTGAGGAGTGCGCGTCTCAGAAGAACCTTTGATAGGTCAAGCCTGTACTCCGCTGATGCCCTGTAGTCCGTTACTCTCTTCATTTCCTTGGGTAGGATATTATTTAGCGCCTGCTTGATTAGCTCGTCGCTGAATTCCTTCCTCTTAAGGAACTCCTCAGTTTTCCACGCCCTCTCCGGGTATGGGTTCCCCATACTGTCGAACGCTATCCTCACGTCCTCAATCACGTTGTCACGTAGTTGCATGTAGGCCCCAACGAGAATGTAGCCCATCGCATGCCCCCATCTCCTGTCGAACTTTATGAAGGCTGTTGAGGAACTAGGTGGTGTTTCAGCGAAGCTTACCTCAGCTATGATCTCGTCGTGGTTCCTGACAGTCTGCCTCTTACCCTTGAAGAACTTTGTTATGTCTACTACCCTCTCCCCATTCTTGCTTAGTAATTTTACTTTTCCATTAAGTACCAGTAACATTAACGCTATGTCAGATAATGGATGAGCAGCACCTACGTTCCCCCCGACCGTAGCTATGTTCCTTATGAACGGTGTGCTAAATTTCTTGCAAACGTCGACAAGACCTGCGTACCTCACATCCTTGACTAGGTCTGACTCACAGAGTTCAGAAACTGTTGTTAGGGCCCCTATTCTGATAACACCATGCTCTCGTTTAATGTAGGCTAGTTCCTTTCTCAATGGCCATAGGTCGAGGACCGTGTCCGCCTTCACTATCCCGCTCCTTATCAGTACCAGGAGGTCTGAACCGCCACCCATCGGTATTAAGTCCATTCTTTGGGAGAGTGCGTTCAGAGCATCACTAACGTCTTTTGGTGTGTAAACGTTGAACCGCGGTATATATACCACCGTCTAAAGTTTAGCCTGTTATAATAAAAATATTACCGTGATTGACTGACTTATAATTAATTGTTTTAATAATGTTAATGGAAAAGCATTAACTTTTTTCGCGGACGTAAATCCTTTCCATTAACTAGGTTAATCGTTTACCTTGTTTCAAACTTTCCAGTATGGTTCTCACTATGGAGAGTCTACCTACAGCTTCATACCCCCTTAACTTAGCTATGATTTCGGCAATTATTGAGACACTTATCTCCTCAGGGGTTTCCGCCCCTATGTCTATCCCTGTAGGGGCGGAAAGCTTCTTCAGTATTTTCTCCTCAGGTATGCCCTCAGCAATAAGTCTCTTAATGAACTCAGCAACCTTCCTCCTACTTCCAAGCAACCCTACGTACCCAATGTTGGAATTCATTAACTCTTTCAGTACTGTATAGTCAGCGTTAATTTCACCGTATGTTATGACTGCGTAATCATGCTCAGTTAAATGCTTGCTGAGTTCACTCCCGATGTACTTGGGGTCGCCGACGATCACATGCGACGCTATCTTCCTAAGGTCCTCGCTTATCACTTCCTCGTTAGTGTCCGCTATAATCACGTCGAATCCCGTGAACTTTGCTATCCTTGCTAAAGGGTCCCCAACCCTCCCAACACCAAATACTGCCACCTTGGGAACCGGTTTTAACACGTCGATGAACACCTCCACTATACCACCACATATTAAGCCAGTATTGATGGCTCCGTCCACTTCCTTCCCGGTGAACGAGTATCTTAGTGTCTTGGGTTTCCCTTCTTTTAGTGCCTTCACGGCCTCATTAACTACGTGTTGCTCGAAGAACCCTCCACCAAGTGTTCCGTAGACCTCACCTTCTTGGGCGACTATGATCTTTGCCCCGACATCCCTTGGTCCTGAGCCTTCCTTCCTTATTATTGTTGCTATGGCTATGGGCTTACCTGAGTTTAGGAGTTCGTATGCTTTCTTGACTAGCTCACTATCAGGTAAACTCCTTCCCATACTAACTCCCATCGATTTACCGTTATAACACCCTAATATTTAGTAGAGTGCGTACCTATGGTGATTTGGGATGAATCAAAATGATCGTGACGGCAGTGATACTCGCTGCAGGTCTCTCAACTAGGTTTCCCGGGAATAAGCTTACTAGTGAGGTAGAGCTTGAAGGCATTAGGGCTCCCTTAATACACCACACTGTCAGGAAATTCATCGAGTCCAGGGTATTTGACAGCATTGTGGTTGTCGTGGGCCATGAAAAAGAGAAAGTGATCAACGCTGTTGACTTCGACAGTATAGCTTTCGTGATTAATAGAAGGTATAAGGAAGGAATGTCTTCGTCGGTTAAGGCAGGCGTGACTGTTGCGATGCCATACTCAGATATCGTAGCTATTCACCCAGGGGACCTACCGTTCATTAAACCGGCTACGCTCCGTAACTTGATCTCGGTTGCATCTACCCTTAGGTCGGGCGGTGACTTCGTGGTTATTCCTAGGTACATTAGGACCGGGAAGGGTGGACACCCCCTCGTAATTAGTAAGGGATTGCTCAGATACGTGCTTGAGATAGAGGAGGAGACTAGGGGATTGAAGGGCTTCCTTAGAAGATTCAGTAACTATATTGTTTACGTGCCTACTGATGATGTCGGTACGCTTGCAGATATTGACACCCCACAGGATCTTGTGAGAATGACTTCGACTGCGTGAGGAGATTATGCTTAAATTTTTTAAAATACTTGTGCAAATTTTGACGATTTCAAACACGGTTTTTCTACATCAGTTAGGGTAACGTATTTTACACGGTTCAATGAATGATTACATGAGGCGGTAACTTGGGCTCAACTGATGGAATGATTGAGATCAGATTCCATGGTAGGGGAGGTCAGGGAGCGGTTACTGCAGCAAACATACTGGTTTACGCTGCCTACAAAGCAGGACTATGGGGACAGGCGTTCCCGTTCTTCGGTGCCGAGCGGCGTGGAGCACCGGTAATGGCGTTCGCGAGAATTTCGAAGAGGAGGATTAGGGTGAGGTCCATGATCAGATATCCCGACATTGTGGTCATACTTGACCCGGCGTTGCCTAAGTTAGTGAACGTGCTGGATGGATTAAAGCATGGTGGGACAATAGTTATTAATTCCCCCTCGAAGCCTGAGTTCGGCGAGGGCTACAGGGTTTATTACGTGAACGCAAGCAAGATCGCCTTAGACTTAAACTTGGTTCTTGCTGGATGGCCTTTAGTCAATACTGCTATACTCGGCGCACTAGCGAAACCGTTGAAGTTCGACATAGATGTCATTGAGGAGGCAATTAAGGACTACTTAGGCGGCGAGAGGGGTGAGATTAATGCGAAGGCAGCTAGGAGGGCTTACGAGGAGGTGAAGGTCCTTGAGTGAGGGGAGGGTTAAGGGTAAGGTTCTCCCAATATCTAGGCCCTGCGTAGGTGTCGCGGGAAAGACAGGAACTTGGAGAGTTATGCGGCCTGTGTACGATGACTCCAAATGCATTAAGTGCAGGCTCTGCTGGCTCTACTGTCCCGAGAACGTCATCGACTTGAATGAGGAGGGAGGACCCTTCATCAAGATAGATTACGACTACTGTAAGGGGTGCGGGATCTGCGCGAACGTATGTCCTAAGAACGCCATAATCATGGTTCCTGAGGGGTGATTGTGATGGTGGTTAAGCCTTTAACAGGTAATTACGCGGCGGCATACGCCGCCAAACTCTCGAGGGTTAAGGTAGTGGCTGCGTACCCGATAACCCCGCAGACAACGATTGTTGAGAAGCTGGCGCAGTTCATAGAGGACGGTGAGATGGATGCGAAGATGATTAGGGTTGAGTCAGAGCACTCAGCACTAGCCGCGGCGTACGGTGCGGCATCGGGAGGTGTTAGGGCATTCACAGCCACGTCATCTCAGGGGTTGCTGTACATGCATGAGATGGTGTGGTGGGTCGCGGGCTCGAGGATACCTCTCGTAATGACAATAGTTACGAGGACCTTAGGCCCACCATGGAATATCTGGACCGATCATTCAGACATTATGGATCAACGTGATAGCGGTTGGTTAATAATGATGGCTGAGCACAATCAAGAGGTTCTGGATGAAACAATAAAAATGTTCAGAGTAACTGAGGATCCACGCATATTCCTACCTGGGATAGTTGGTCTTGATGCGTTCATACTAAGCCACACAACCGAACCCGTCGACATTCCTGATCAAGAGCTCGTAGATACGTTTCTACCGCCTAGGAGGCAGCCATACGTGTTCAAGCCTGGTAACTCGTTATTGATGGGTAACGTACCCCGGAACCTTAGGGATAACATGAGGATGAGGGAGGACATCCACAACTCACTGGAAGAAGCTAAGAGAGTCATTGAGGAGGTTGATGAGGAGTGGGGTAAGCTAACTGGGAGGAGGTACGGAGGGTTAATCGAGTGCTACAGGTGTGAGGACGCATCTCACTTCATTATTGGGATGGGTGCTTGGGTAGGCGACATGCGTGAGGCCGTGGACTCTCTAAGGGCAAATGGTGTTAAGGTTGGACTGATTAAGGTGCGTTACGTCAGACCGTTCCCACGTGAGGACATACTTAAGTGGGTGGTTAACGCCAAGAGCATCATAGTGTTCGATAGGTCAGTTTCGGCAGGCTCGGCAGGCCCACTATTCCTTGACGTTGCCGCTCACCTAATGGCTGCAGGGATCCGTGTACCTGTGAAGAATATCCTAGCAGGAATTACCGGGTTAGACGTGACATACGAGGACATAGCTGACGCTGTGCTGAAGTCCGTCGCGGAGGTCGAGGAGACAGGTAAGTTCTCGAGATTTATTGAATGGTATTATGGGAGGTGATGAAGTGTGCCGGTCACGTTGAGGGACTTACCCAAGGAGAAGCTCCTATTGCCAGGCAATGCCTCATGTCCAGGATGCCCTGAGGCACTAGGCCTTAAGTACTTAGGGATGGCGTTAGGGAAGAAGGTCATCTTGGTTGTACCTGCTGGATGCACCTCAATAATTCAGGGCCTAATGCCGGGTGGAGCATTCATCTACCCAACACTTAACGTCCCCTTTGCGTCATCGGACGCAGTAGCTGCTGGAGTATCAGCGGCCAAGGAGATCCTCGGTGAAGACGCCGTGGTTGTTGCATGGGGAGGTGACGGAGGCACTGCAGACATAGGGTTCGCTACACTCTCAGGTGCTGCTGAGAGGAATGACAACATAATCCACATATGTGTCGACAACGAGGCATACATGAACACAGGGATACAGAGATCCTCACTAACACCTTATGGCGCGTGGACCACTACGACATGGAGGGGGAAGAGAGAGAATAAGAAGGAACTCCCATTAATAATGCTCATGCATAAAGTACCCTACGTAGCGACAGCCAGTGTCGGGTACCCACTCGACTTCATAGCGAAGCTAAGGAAGGCAGCATCGATTAAGGGCTTTAAGTTCATACACCTACACGCTCCATGCCCGGTAGGGTGGAGATTCGACCCATCAAAAACAGTCGAGGTAGCCAAACTAGCGGTAGAGACAGGAATGTGGATCCTGTTCGAAGCCGAAAACGGGAAGGTAACCATAAGCCCACCAAGCAGACCCTACGCAGACAAGAGCAAGAGGAAACCCATTGAGGAATACATCAAACTACAAGGAAGGTTCAGAACGCTAACCAAGGACGACATAAAGATACTGGAGAAAGCCGTCGACGACGCCTGGAACACCATACTAAAACTAGCCAGCAAGTAACCCCAACCCTTCTTTTGGAACCCACACATTTCCCACCCAAAACAACCACAAACATTACATAACCACACAATTCCAACTCACACACTCAAACGTAATTGGGGCAGGAAACAAGACCCCCACACCCCTATACTTCTACTGGAAATTGTTAATCATTTTAAGAAAAAAGTTTGTATAATTGAATATTGAAGAGAAAATAAAACAAATCCATCTCCCATTATTTTCTTTCTTCTGCTTTCTATGACGGTTTTGTAATTCTAAAGGCAAGCTATATCTCCAAGCTAAACAGCTCTAAATGTATTTGGAAGCGAACTGGAAGGGGGTGGGTCTGTGTTAGTATTGTGTGATACACATTTTGTTGCGGGCTTGCTGGGACCCCTTGGGTTCCTGTGGAGTGGGAGTTTTATCCCACTATAATGGAGGTTCAGGGTTCATGTATTTCTTCCTGAACGCATCCTCAATATCAATACCAACGATGTTCGATATTGAGGATAACCATGCAAGGACATCAGCTATTTCCTCAGCAATCGCTTCCTTATCACCTGAGAGCAGTGCTTCTGCGAGTTCACCAACCTCCTCAACGAGCCATGTGAATGTGGCGTATAGTCCGCGTGCTGAGTCCCTCTTGTAATAGTACTTCTTCATGAGGTTCTGAACAAACCTTAGTGTAAGTTCGTTCTCGTCACTCAAAGTGCTTCCCACATCCTATGCGTGGTGCCCTCGTATTAAGTTTTTAAGTTGGGGTAAGAATCACTTTATGGTGCTACGATGCCTAAGAGGAGAGGCACTAAGAGGAAGAAGAGCAGGAAGAAGACTACTGGACCAATGACCGCAGCCGGTCTAGTGAGGTTCTTCGACGACGTTGACGCGAAGGTTAAGATCTCACCATACGGTGTCTTATGGATCGCGATAGGGTTCTCGGTGTTCGTTGCAGTGTTAGGGTATATTGTTGCGTTCGTGATGCCTTAAACACCTTTAAGGAATCGAGATATTCCCTCCTGCTAGATGACCTTAAAGGTTAGATCTACTTAATCCATTCGGTCCAAGGTGCCTTAAGCTCTGTGTATATGTACTCATGCCAGTATCTTTCTAAGGGCTTCATCAAATGCTTAAACGACTTAGGTGGGGGTAAGTATAGCCCTTCCTTAATGCCCCTTTCAACAGGGATGTACTCAACCCATTTACCCGCGACCTTAAACCCGCATCTAGTACACTTAAGCCCGCCAGACCTGCCAAGCGACTTAAGTCTCCTACCGCAGACCGGGCAACGTGGATTCCTCGCGACGTATCTCGGCGTATACCTCAAAACAATCTTCTCAGCCTGAAGCACTGTCCCGACTCCTTCCCAAAACTTAGCTGAGCCGCATACCTTAATCACGTCACCAACCCTAACGTGTTGTAACACGCTTGAAAGCCTGCTCTCACTGAAGGAAGCCACGTGAACGCATCCAGAGGAATCGCAGACCCTAACTAGGGTGGCCCCACCTTCAAGCGTAGCAGGTTTAGAGGATACCGTACCAGAAATGCAGCCAGTCTGAAACGCCCTAATTGAGCCAGCCTTTCTTACCACGTGGTGAGCGTCGGTATGCTGGTTTGTCCTAAATATTGCCCATCCCTCGATGGGCTCACATACCTTAATGATACTTAATGCCCTAAGCAGGACCTCAGGTCTACTGCCTCGCACACCACATAATACTGGGTCTGGACCTCCAGGCGTTATTAGTACCCTACCTGATTCAGGGTCGATATTCAGGAAGGTCTCGTCCTGTGTCTCCTTATTCATTGCGATGACTGAGTCACGGTCGATGCACCGGTGCGACCCATAATTCAATCGGTAAATAAGTAACTCGTAAGTGCAGTCATGGGGAGGTAACCACCCTACGGCAGCTGTAGCGCCTACTAATCCCCTACTCCATTTGCTGGGGTGCCACGTAATGTCTCTGGACTCCTTAAGGATACTCATCACGATGTCTGGCGGGACATAGTCCGTTAAGGCCTTGAGGTATATGGCCCTGAACTCTTCCCCAGGTCTGCCCTTAACGATGACTATCCCTGGCTCTGTCTCTGGCCTGTGCGGTAGTTCATTAGCGTAATCAGTCAAGAACTTAATTATGAACTCGCTTATCTCACTGAACTTCCTTTCCGGGATCGTGAACCTAAGCACGACTGCCCCATTCCCTCTTGTTTTGAAGGGTATTGCAGGGTTGAGACGCACGAGGTTTGGATAGTCGATGAACTTTGCTTCGTACCTGTTGATTAACTCCTTGGCTAACCTGTATGTGGCGTGGGTGGTGCACCCACCTGAGGGTGAATCTAAATCATCGATACCTACGTGTACTTCCGTAAAAACCACGTTCATCAGCGTTGGAATTTCTTGCCCTCAACTATTATCATTGTTAGGGTGGACCTTACCTTCGGTATCTTCCTTATCCTACTCGATATTATTTCCTTGAGGGCCTCGGTAGTGTCGGCCTTCACCTTGGCGACGATGTCGTAAACACCGTAAACGATGTAAGCCTCAGTGACTCCATCTATGTTCGCTAATGTTTGCAGCACTTCTTCTTCCGTGCCTATGTCCGTGTTTATGAGTACTATTGCCTCAGCCATGTTCATCCCCACCCTAAGGGTACTCGAAGGAAATATAAAGCTTAACTCCTCGGAGTGAATGTTCGTTGATGGAGAAGTGATGAGTGAGTCTATGAAGGCGAAGGTATACGTCATCAGGGTGCGGGGGGATAACCCGAAGCTCTCAACGGCCCTAAAGTTAGTTAGGCATGGATTAGCCATTAAGGTCTCCCCAGAGGAGGTTCCGAGAGGTGCTGTGGTTCTCGACCCGACCTCACGTGTTGTGCTCGCGTCCGTTGATAGGGAATCCGTACTTAAGTCAGGCTTAGTTGTGATCGACTCATCTTGGAACAGAGGGGTTGATGATATCATTGCCGTTGTCAAGAGGGTAAGAAGGTGCAGGCGTAGGGTCCTTCCTCTTCTTAGGGCGGGGAACCCAATAAATTACGCGGTCTTCACGAAGTTAAGTAGTGCTGAGGCTATTGCTGCAGCTCTATACATTGTTGGATTAAAGGATCAAGCTCTGGAAGTACTGAGTAAGTTCAAGTGGGGGAGGACGTTCTTGAATCTAAATGAAGAGATACTTGAGGAGTACTCTAATGCATTAACACGTGAGGAAGTGTCTAGGATCCAGGAGAAGTACTTAAGGAAGTATGGGCTTATCTAGGGGTGGTGCCGGCTATAGCCCGCCTTCTGTACTACGGCGGCATTCAGCTATGCGGCCCACCCGTGCCTCACGCGGCGACTCATCGGCACTGCTCGGCCTTGCTCCCGGGGGGACGGCCGTTTCAACGCATCCGCCCCCATACTCAGCGGGTTACTGATCCCCTGTTGCCAGGGGATCCTCACCGCATCATCGACATCTGAGGGCGGCCGTGTCGTTTCTGCGCCGTTGCCGCGGGTCTCCCCGCACCCCTTACGGGGTCCCCGTGCCGCGCGGAGGGCGGTGCTTCCTCAGGGGCGCAAGGCCCCCGTAGCCGCCAGCCGGCTCCACCCCAATTAAAGTAATATTGTAACGAACTTAATTTACTTGTCTTGCAGGAGTAATGTGAAGTTGCCGTGGAAACGCTTAAATCTCAAATTAATATTCAAAGAAACGAGGGCCGGTAGCTCAGCCTGGAAGAGCGCTCGGCTTGCAACCGAGAGGTCCCGGGTTCAAGTCCCGGCCGGTCCACCACCCAGCCTTCCCCTTCTGCTGTGTTATCCTATGTTCCTAGGGGTAGTGTGTGGGGATAATGGAAGAAAATAGGTTAGCTAGTAATTCTTAATCCTTGGGCGTGACCCTTTATAACTTCTTAGCTTTCGAAGAGATGCATTGGTGATAGTGGTTGTCTGAAGCCTTGCCCTACATCGTCTTAGCGGGGTCTGTGGCGGCGGTCTTCGTGGGCATAGGAGTTAGGATTGCTTTGGAGGAGAGTTCAGAGGGACATACCTTGAATGTAGATAATGTGGTTTCTAACGTTCCTGTTAAAGCATCGTCGGTAGATAGTGTGAAGCTTAGCGTTCCTAATGTTAATGAAGAAAATGATAAAGTTCTGCAGCGTGAAGTCTCAAAGTCGCGAAATGTTGGAAGTAGTGGGGGTAATGACGATATTACTGCTATTAAACGAAATGAGTCTAGAAGAAAGAAAAGAAAGAAGGTTGGAAAGAGGCTTGAGCGTAAGATACTGAGGCTCTATAGGGAGGGTAAGTCGCCTAAGGAGATAGCAGAGGAATTAGGCATCTCAACATCAACTGTATATAGGAAACTTAGGAAGATTGCATCAACGAAAAAGTTAAAAGAGTAAAACTAAAAATATTTAATTACCTAAACATTGACATACTTGCCACACTTATAGCAGTACCATTTCCGGTACTGTTCAATATACGAAAGATAATTTCCACATGTAGGGCATCTAGGAACGCGATTAAGGACTGCTGGCGGAACCTCAGTATACTTTTTACATCTGGGGCAATACCATCTTCCGTATTGTGGATAATAGATTAAAGCTGTACCACAAGTAGGGCACCGTGGAACCACTGGTTGTGCTGAAGGTTGCTGAATTGGTTGTTGGACCTGTGTTGTAGGATATGATGGTGTTGATATCGTTGCAGGTGCCGCGGTAGTTACGGTAGTAGTTGACTGTGTCGATACCTGTGTTGAAGGCTTGCTTTCAGCTAACTCCTCCAGAGGAGTGTTCTCAGCGAGTATTATAATGTCCCCAACCGCCTTTATGTATGAGACAGGCACCACATATCTCTTGTCTTTACCTTCTATTATTATAGTCACGTTTGAGGGGTTCTGAAGGTCAACACCGAAATCGACGACTTTCCCAAGGTACCTAGCATCTGCGGTGTAAGTGTTAAGTCCGATCACCGAGGATTTTGTTAGCATTTTCCTTACCAACACTTCAGCACCTCTTCAGCACTACATTACCTTAGGAAATTTAAAAAATAAACGCAAGACAGCTGAACAACATTAAAAGCGTAACCCCACATGAAATACATGGTGTTCTACGTGGAAGCAGGCAAGAAGCTTAAGTCAGCATCCGCACCAGAGGATGAGACCGGCAGACAATACCATATATCCGTTAAACCAGGTGAAATACCTAGATACGTTCTATTACCTGGGGACCCAGGAAGGGTACCGGTTATAGCTAGTTTCTGGGACGAGTCAAGAAAGCTATCCGAACATAGAGAGTACCTAACATACGTGGGGACATATAAGGGTGTAAGGATAGCCGCGACATCGACGGGTATAGGAGGCCCAGCGGCCGCCATAGCAATAGAGGAACTCCTGAGGGTCGGGGCAGACACATTCATACGTGTAGGGACTACCGGAGCGTTAAGGAAGGAGATACGCGTCGGTGACGTAATAATCAGTACGGGGGCGGTTAGATACGACGGGACAAGCAAAATATACGTGGACCCTGAGTACCCTGCCGTAGCGAGTTACGAGATTGTCCTAGCGCTGATCGGTGCAGCCGAAGAGCTTGGTGTGAGGTATCATGTCGGGCTAACGGCAAGCAGTGACTCATTCTACATAGGGCAGGGGAGGCCCGGATACAAGGGGTACTTACCGAGGAGGTGGGCAACGATACATAAGGACCTAGCCGAGGTGAACGTCCTTAACTTCGAGATGGAGGCAGCCACCCTCTTTACACTATCAAATATATACGGAGCTAGGGCCGGAGCAGTATGCGCCGCAATAGCGAACAGGGTTACTGAGGAGTTCGTGGCTGGGGCAGGAGTTGAGGACGCCGTTAAGGTGGGGAATGAGGCCGTCCGTATACTAGCTGAGTGGGACGAGGAACTAAGTAAGATCGGGAAGAAGTACGTGACCCCCCAACTAATAGCGAGGCTTGCGAGGAAGTGAGTTCAAGGCGTGCCTCGTGAAGGAAAGACTATTACCAACGTAGCAGTCATAGTGCGGGGTTGCTGTAAATGGTTAAGATACTAATCAACGGAGCGACGATATTGACCCTATCAATGGTTCATGACCCCGTAATAGAGAGGGGGTACGTGTACATCAAGGACGGCAAGATCGTGGAGGTAGGGAAGGGAGAACCACCTGAGGATCTAAAGTACCCTGAACTCCTCATCAACGGTAAAGGAAGGATAGTGATGCCAGGACTCTCAACGGCCTTCACCACCGTAACACTCTATCCATTCAGGTATAGGGTCGCCGACGTTAATTGGGAATACGTTAAGGAATTCCTAACAACCCTGACGAGAACCGACGTGTATTACTTAGCGGCAATGGCGTTCATGGAAATGATGACGCGGGGAATAACCTCAGCACTCGTTACCGACATATACTTAGATAATGTTGCTAGAGCAGCACATGATGCCGGAATGTATGTGACTTTAGCTCCACCATTGAACGCTGGCTTAGACGACTTCAACCCCGAGAATGAGATTCGCCTCCTCACGAGTAGATGGCATGGTAAGGTCAGTGAGGTTCGCGCAGCCCTACTTACTTGTGGGGAGCCAACAAATGAATTCCTTGAGTTATTGAGCAAGTATAAATTACGTGGATTCGTCCTCAAGAGTAAAGAAGCAAAGGAAGAACTAGGCGAAGTAATATACATTAACCCAAGAGGTTCTACACGTAGTTCATGTAACGTGATAAGGTATGGAGACAGTCTAAATTACTGGAGTGAATGTGAAGGACTAGGGATAGGCGTTAGGCCAGCATACAGTATGATTGATGTGGTGAGGGATGTATCACTGCGTACCGGCGCAAGCGAAATTGACGTGCTTCATGCAGCCGTAGCGATAAACAACAAGCTAATAGGGCACTCGCTGGGGCCAATAGAGGTCGGCGCCACCGCAAACGTCGTGATGCTTGACACGTCATCACCGCCAGGGTGGCCTCCACCAAGAAGAATAGATGATATTGTGAAAGCGATAGTTTATGGTGACCTACGCGTGGAGACCGTGATTGTTGGGGATAACATACTCGTTGATGCTGGAGAGACGCTCACGATGGGTTCGGAAATAGTGATGAAGGCTAGGAAGAGGTTCGATGATAAAGTGATAGAGTATCTGTCCAAAAACAGTTTCGTTCCCAGCAGTTAGTACTTACTCCCTTAAGGCTACTCCTCAGTAGCTTCTCCTTCTTCACCTGGGGCTTTCTCTATCCTTGACATAATGTAGTTAATTAAACGCTCGGCTTCTTCACGTTCAACGTACTTAGCTTCTTTTGTGAAGACCTCAATGCTGTCCTTGATTACATCCTCAATGCTCCTCCCATCTAACTGTAGCTTTATTTTTTCAATGATCATGGGTGATGGCTCGATCGCGGCACCCTTCTTAATGTACGCGAAGTCATTATCGATAGCCAGCACCTCGAAGGCACCGACGACTCTATCCCCTAGCTTTAACACGAAGATCTGGTCACCGTCTTCAGTCTCTCCTAACTTCTCAGCAACATACTCTACCGCGGCTGACATTATCTCTGTTGCTTGCCCTATGACCTTCTTAACCGCAGCATCAACCTCTTCCTGTGGAACCCTTCTAAATACCTCGACCTTTAACGTGTCGAACTTCCACTCAATACCTTTATCAGTTAGTTCATAATCAATTGTAATACGTACTACATCGCCTTTGTCTATCTTAAGTTCATCAACGAAAAGTCTATAGAGTACTTTATTTAGTTGGGCTACATGGAACGCAACATCACTGGACTTAATTTTCTTTTCTTTTATCTCATTACGCAATTGAGCAAACATAGTCCGCCTTAACTTGTCCGCGTAAGCCCCAGCTATAACAAAGCCTGACCTTAACGTAGGCATTAATATCACCAATTAATTAATGATTCATCACACGTAATTAACATTTATTATTATACCTTTAATTTATCCTTAGTTTATTGTAAAGCCGAATGATACTAAAACATCATTTCTTGAATTAAATTCGGTATGAGTTAAGGAACTAACGAATAAATGAGCGCTAGAGGATATCGTTTAGGTGATTGTGAATTGAGGTTACTTCGCCGACTGGCTAGGGAGGTGCTAGGGGAGGAGGTCGGCAGGAAGGTTTGGGGTAGGGTGGAGATCGTAGGGGACATAGCGGTCATCAAGAAGCCCCCGGACGTTGACCTAGAGACCCTTAGGATACTTGCTAACGAGTTAGTGAGGAGGTTGAAGTACGTGAAGTCAGTGTGGGCGGCAGTAACCCCGGTTACTGGTACCTACAGAGTGCGTGAGTACGTACACTTAGCTGGTGAGGAGCGGTCTGAGACCATATATAGAGAGCATGGATGTGTTTTTAAGGTGGATATACGTGAGGTCTACATTTCCCCTGTACTTAATTACGAACATATACGGGTAGCGAGGAAGGTTATGAAGGGGGAATACGTAATAAACATGTTCGCTGGTGTAGGGCTTTTTTCAATAATAATTGCTAAGCATGCCTCACCAAGTAAGGTGATATCTATAGACATCAACCCAACCGCGTATAGGTTAATGGTGAAGAACATAAGGCTGAACAAGGTTGACGACGTGGTTGAGGCAGTGCTGGGGGACGCGTGCGAGATCGTGAAGAGGTATCGAGGAATGGCAAACAGAGTGTTAATGCCGTTACCTGAGCTCTCCGTGAAATGCCTGCCGCAGGCTGTGGAAGCCCTTAAAAGCAAAGGTGTTGTGCACGTGTATGAATTCGTTACCGCGACATCAAGAGAGGAAGCCGTAGTCAAGGCAAAGGAGATATTTAGTGACACACTCAGTAAACTAAACGTAACGTATGACTTTGAGGAAGGTAGGGTTGTAAGGAGTGTAGGACCTAGATACTACCAAGTGGTGCTGGACATTAGGATTTCGAAGAGGATCTAGTTTTACGTGGCCTCCGCTTCCCTTCAACTGGAATAACCCGCACACCGATTCCGAATAATTCACGCATCACATACTCTAGGAACCTCACGTAGTTTCCTTTACGCCCCATGAAGGAGCCGAAGAAGTTCTCATCAATGGTTATGGCGACGTAGGATCCCTTGAAGTCAACGTCCTCAACCCTCTTCCAGATCCATGATATTGGGTGGACAGCCCTTATGAGTTCCGTTAAGTCAACGTCGAGCTCAACGCCTCTGACCCGTGCATCAACATCCTTTTCAACAGCGGTAATTCTTTCTCCTTTTCTCCCGACTAACCTCCCCATATGCCCTTTCTTAACTATGACGAGGAACCTTGGGACGTGCTCGGGTGATATCTCGGTTTTCCTCATGTAGTCAAGTAGGTCTAGGACTGTGATGACGTCGGCGTCAGGTGACCTCACCCTTATGGCCTCAAGCACCTTGACCTCGCTCTCCTTAAGTTTCCTCGTACGTAGCATGTACTCCATCATTAGACGGAGACCCATCTTAGCACCTTCCCTTACGATGTCCTTAACCCCT
>Ga0256835_1001316_pt1 | contig 15194 bp, 13 predicted proteins | sample PIR30metaG_FD_185972 | JGI IMG/M metagenome (GOLD analysis project Ga0256835, IMG submission 185972) | Hydrothermal vent microbial communities from East Pacific Rise, Pacific Ocean - PIR-30 | ecosystem: Environmental > Aquatic > Marine > Hydrothermal vents | place: Pacific Ocean: East Pacific...
AAGCGCAGGCCCAGATACTCGTCTTCCACCTTGGCCACGGCCACCTGGCCGGTAACGTCGATGGACACCACGCGGTTGTTGTTGGCGTCACCTCTTTGGGCCGGCGACCGGGAGCGGCCGAAAAGCCGCAGGAAATCCTCCAGGCCGATCCAGGAGAAATGGCCCTGGAACACGCCGACAAACTCGGCCTGGGGATGAAAGGCCCGGCGCAGCTTATCCACGTCATCGTGGTACATCCCGTCAAAATACAGATCGATCGTCTCTAAGATCGCATCCCTTTTCGCCTCGTCCATGGGTCTCTCCATCTGGGGTGTGGCAGGCACCTTAACATAACCGGGGAGCACGGGTACACTGGCCCCCGCGCTGGAGCAACCGGCGAAGTTTGACCAACGGCGCGGAGTTTGACCGGCGAAATTCGCTAGGCTACCATGGTATACTTTAAAAAGGGTACGGCCACCATTGGTCTTTTGGCGCCCCCGGTAACCGGTCCGGGGCCGCCGCAAGGTTACCGGGCAGGCAACCGCGCTCATGACCGCAACACGACAGGACGAGCAGCAACATGACGACCGCCCCCAAGACATCCCCCAAACCACGGTTGAGCCGGGCTGGCCTGCAGCCGACCCACCAGTGGGAGGTTTATGACCACCGGGGCAAACCCCGGCAGGTGGCCATCCCCGGGGAGTCGCCCCTTACCATCAAGGTGGACGGCCGGGAGGTGGTCACCCTGATGACTCTGGGCACCAACCCCGAAGAACTGGCCCTGGGATACCTGCACAACCAGCGCCTGTTGGAACGCATCGAGGACATCGAGTCGGTGGAGGTGGATTGGGAGCGGGAGACGGTGAACGTCACCACCCGGCACGGCCAGGGCATCCCCGACCTGGAGGAAAAACTCTCCCGGGTGACCGTTACCAGCGGCTGTGGCCAAGGCACCCTGTTCAGTTGCACGGTGGATAAGCTCTATGAACAAAAGCTGCCCCTGGTGCGGGTGCGCCAGTCCACCATCTATAAAATACTTAAGGCGGTGGCCAAGCTGAACCGCATCTACCGCCTGGCCGGGTCGGTGCACGGCTGCTGCCTGTGCCAAGGTGAGCGGGTGTTGATGTCGGTGGAAGACGTGGGACGGCACAACGCGGCCGACGCCATAGCCGGCCGCATGTGGCTCGACGGCATGAAGGGCGACGATAAGATCCTCTTCACCACCGGCCGGCTCACCTCGGAGATATTAATGAAGACCGCGTTCATGGGGATTCCGGTGCTGATCTCCAAATCCGGGATGACTCAAATGGGCCTGGAATTGGCCCGGGACATGGGAATGGTGGTAATCGGCCGGGCCAAGGCCACCCGGTTCTTGGTTTATAGCGGCGGGGAACACCAGGTTATTTACGACGCCATCCCCCAACCCCGGGGGCAAGGCTAATTAGCTTACGGTGCGGCCGGTTATGAGGCCGGTGGCCCAACGACTTGCGAGGTATGTGAAACCTTGAATAGATAATCGGCGGCGTGTTGGGCACGCCGGCGGGGAAATAATCCGATTCTTTGAACAAAGGAGGGTAATATGGATGCCGGCTCCTCTCGTTCACCCATTATTCGCAAGATGGTTTCTTCGGATCTGCCCCAAATAATCGATATCGACATCAAGGTTTTAGGAAAGCCTCGGCCGGAGCACTGGGAAAGAAAGCTCGCTTTAGTCGAAAAACGCTCCAACGTCTCTTCGCTGGTGGCCGAGCTGGACGGTAAGGTTGTAGGCTTTATTATCGGTGATTCAAGTAGCTGGGAGTACGGTGTCCCCGAAAATATTGGCTGGATCGATACCGTTGGTGTTGACCCGGATTATCAACGAAAAGGCATCGCCAGTATGCTGTTTAAAAAGATGGGAAACAACCTTAAAGAGGTTGGCGTGGATTCTATCTATACCTTGGTGACCCGGCGAGACTGGAAGCTGCTGAAATTTTTCAACAGCCTGGGCTTCCAAGAAGGCGATATGATAAACCTAGAGTTGGATATAAATTAAGCGGGCCCTAATTAACTGGCAATACTAAATAAGCAGCCTGACCATCCAAATTGCAATTCATGGCGCTATTCGCCCGTTGGGGGGAAATATAACGCTTTGGTTAATACATAGGCTGCCTGTAGCGCCTCTGTTGGGCAAAGGGGAAAACATTCCTTGCAGTCCCAGCATTCTTTGGCGGCTATCTCCGGGACAAAGCTTATTTCTTTCCTTGACCCTCTATCAATGAACCCAACCGCATTATTCTTTTTAACCTCGGCACAATACCTGACACACAAACCACAATGAATACAGAATGAAGCCTCTTTCTCAAACCGGTCCCTGTCGGCACCATATTCTTTGGCAAGATCTTGCAATTCAAAAGCATCTGGAGCGTGAGCCATCATCAGCTCCAGAATCATCCTGCGAATCCGGTCGATCTTCTCGTTCCTGGTCCTTACTATCAAGCCGTTTTCAACCGTATAAACGCAGGAAACGACAAGCTTAGCCCAACCGCGCACCTCAACTTCGACGATACAGAGTCTGCAACCACCATACGGCTCGAGTTTCTCGTGGTAGCAAAGGGTAGGAATAGATATTCCCGCACCCCGGGCCGCCTCCAAGATGGTCATCCCTTCGCTGGCTTTAACTTCCTGCCCGTCGATCTCCAAAATGATTTCACTCATTTTTTCGCGCTCTTTCTTATAATTCTTTCGTCTTCTGGGATGGGAGGCGGAACTGGCTCACCGGAAATCTTGTGCACCGCACCGAATTTTGAAGGACAGACTTCAAAACATGTACCGCACTTAGTGCATTTATCTTGATCAATCACGTGGATGGTATTCTTAGCACTGATAATAGCCTCAGCTGGGCATTTCCTGGCGCATATCATACATGCCTTGCACTTGGCCGGATCAATATGATAGGCGATAAGTTCCTTGCAAACTAGAGCCGGACATCGTTTTTCGTTTATATGCGCCTCGTATTCATCCCTGAAATAACGCAAGGTGCTTAAGAAGGGGTTGGGGCCACTTTTACCCAAGGCACACAGGGCGGCCTCCTTGGCCACTTCGGATAGCCCTTGCAGTAGTTCGATATCCCCTTCTTTACCCTTCCCTTCGGTTATCCTGGTAAGGATCTTGAGCATCTGCTTAAGACCCTCACGGCATGGAACACATTTACCGCAGGATTCATCAGTAAGAAAGTCGATAAAATACCTTGCAACGTCAACCATGCAGGTATCTTCGTCCAGAACGATCATCCCGCCAGAGCCCATCATGGACCCAGCATCGGTTAGTTCATCAAAACCAACTTCCAGGTCTAACAATTCTGCTGGCAAGCATCCGCCAGACGGACCACCAGTTTGCACGGCCTTAAACTTTTTACCACCTGGTATTCCACCGCCAATATCATAAATGATTTCTTTTAGTGTCATGCCCATAGGCACTTCTACCAGGCCCGTGTTATTTATTTTGCCAACCAGCGAAAATATTTTGGTTCCTTTGCTTTTTTCTGTCCCGTACTGTGTAAACCAGTCGGCGCCCTTATTAATGATAAGAGGGACATTGGCCCAGGTCTCAACATTATTCAATACGCTTGGCTTTTCCCAAAGACCCTTTATATTGGAGCGGATGTATTTGGGTCTCGGTTCTCCTACCCTGCCTTCCAGAGCAGTCATGAGGGCAGTAGATTCACCACAAACAAATGCGCCTGCACCTTGGTGTACTTTAACAATGAAATCGAATCCGGAGCCTAAAATATTCTCACCCAGCAGTCCATACTCTTCTGCTTTCTTAATGGCTAAATTTACATTTTCAACCGCCAGGGGATACTCTTGCCTAACGTAAATATATCCTTCATGTGACCCAATTGCGTATGCACCTATAGTTAAGCCTTCAAGTACTGAATGAGGATTGCCTTCCAATAGGCTCCTATCCATATATGCACCGGGGTCACCCTCGTCCGCATTAACAATTACATACTTGATTGGTTCATCAGCATCGCGGCTTCCTTCCCACTTTCTTCCTGTGGGAAATCCGCCACCTCCACGCCCTCGCAGGTTTGACTTCTTAACTTCCTCCAGCACCTCTTCGGGCTTCATCTCTGAAAGCGCTTTGGCCAAGGCGGAGTAACCACCAATTGCAAAATAATCTTCTATGTTTTTCGGGTCTACGTTTCCATTGGATCCAAAAACCAAACGTTCTTGATTTTTATAAAAAGGTATCTTCGACTCTTTGATTATCTTTTCATTCGTTTCAGGGTCTTCATAGAGCAAGCGCTCTATTACCTTATTTTCCTTAATGGTTTGCGAAATAATTTCAGGAACATCTTCAGGCGTTATCTGGAAATAACATATTTCATCGGGATGAATAACAATTATGGGGCCTCGCTCGCAAAAGCCATGACAACCCGTTTTTCTTATATCTACCTCGCCGCTTAATCCCTGCTTTTCGATCTCAGCTTCAATAACAGCAGCTACTTCTTTGCTACCAGTGGCATGACAAGCCGAGCCTGAACATAACGTAATACAAGGCTTTTTCGGGTCTCTTACTGATGTGATGCGCTGTCTTAGTTCTTCTAATTCCGCAGGTGAATTTATCCGCGACATGTTTTTACCCTATTCGTAATTTCTTAGCACATCTGCCGTCAATGCTGGTGACATTTTACCGTGGGTTTTTCCATCTACCTCCATTACCGGCCCTAATGCACAGCAACCAAGGCAGTTTACAGTCTCAAGACTAAATTTTAAATCTAAGTCCGTCTCGCCAGGATGTATACCTGTCAGGTTTTGTACAGTGTCCAAGACCCTTGGCGCGCCGCGTACGTGGCAGGCAGTCCCCATACAAATATGAATTTTGTGACGTCCTTTGGGGACTAAACTAAAAGCCTTGTAGAAAGTAGCTATGTGTTGGATTCTAGTTAAAGGTACTTTTAGTCTTTCACTAATTCGCTCAAGAGCCACCTTGGGAAGCCAGTTGAATTCACTTTGTATCTCTAGCAGGACTTGAATTAGGGAGCTGGCATCACAATTGTGTTGATCAATTATTTGATCAATCCTATCTATATCTAAAGTTTCTGACATAATATTATCTTCTTTCCCCTAATCCAACGCCTTCCTGTACTTTATTAGGCAAGAGCAAAGCACTTTTCACTTTCATTGTATCTGATTAGTCCATGCCTAGTTGAATCAGAAATGTGCTTTGATATCTCAGACGGATTAAGCCCCAATTTCTCAGCTATTTCTCCCGTAGATAATGGCTGATCTTTTAGCAGGCCAGTAATCTGACTTATCGCCAAGTTATCAACTATCATTTCATTAAAAAGTCGTTCAAACTCATCACTACTATAAAAAGTCTCGTAAGCGTCTCGTGATTTATGCAGTATTCTAAACCGCTCTCTTTCCACCAGACGAATATATGGAAGTACTTTCATTACTGCTTGTAGCTTAACTTTTAACTCGTCCTGTGCTGAATCACTGCTTTTGCCGATCGGACCCTTTTCAATAATATCATTAGCAAATTGACTGATTGATTCTGCAAATAGAATCCCATCAGCAGAAGACATGAATTCTATTATTAGTCGATCAGGGTCCAATCCTATTTGCTTCATGATTCTTTTACATAAGAGAACATTTCCTAATGCATCATAGTTGCCCTGTGTGGTGTAATTACACTCACCCAACCGGCAACCGCCAATAAACACGCCATCTTGTCCATTCAAGAACGCCTTGAAAATGAATTCCAAGTCGACTCGGCCAGAACACATGACGCGAATCATCCTAAGTTCGCTCGAATACTGTAGCCTGGAAACTCCAGCCATATCTGCAGCACCGTATGCTCACCAGTGGCAAACGAAACCTAGTATTTTCGGTTTAAACTTAATCCCTGTACTCATGTTCGCCCCCACCTCCTTTTACAGCACTATTTCATCATTTATTATTATAATGCTTCAGGAATTGCTGCGTCTATCTGACTCAATATCTCCTCATTATTAAAATGCTTAAGGTATATAGCACCTGTCGGGCACTTCGTATTACACAGACCATCCCCCTTACACAATACAGGATTAACAGATGCTTTTCTTCCTTTTGACGTTTCAATAAATTCAATCGCTTCATACGTACAAGCAGTTATACAGGCCCCACATGACACACAATCATTTTCTTCTACCTCACAAACAGATCCAGATGCTATGACTGTATCCTGCGATAGTAGTGTTAATACACGTCCAGCAGCCCCGTATGCTTGGTTTATCGTTTCTGGAATATATTTTGGGTATTGCGCCATGCCACATAGATACACGCCTTCGGTCGCAAACTCAACTGGTCTCAATTTGGCATGAGCTTCTTTGAAAAATTCATCTGGACTTAAGGGAACTTTGAAAAACCCTGCCACTTCTTTAGTTGACGCAGAAGGGATAATCGCTGCCGACAACACTAATATATTTGAATTAACCTCGAGCTTAGTTCCTAATATGGGATCATTTACTGTAACTCTTATAATACTGGCCCCACCCTCCTCAACAGCTTCCACCCGAGGAGCGTCATCTGCTTCATAACGGATGAATTTTACATCACAATTTGAAGCCTCGCGATAGTAGTCCTCTTTGAGCCCATATGTTCTTATATCTCTAAATAAAATGTAAATATCAACCTCAGGCTTTATCTCTTTTAACTTCAAGGCATTCTTTATCGCGTGCCCACAACATATACGAGCACAATAATCTCTATCCTTATTCCGACAGCCAACGCATTGAATCATAACTAATGTGTCAGATTCAAGCAGCATCTCATCCCTTTTCACAATCAGCTCTTCTAATTGTATTTGCGTTACAACCTTTTCGTCTTCACCGCAGAGATATTCAGTAGGCTTATATTCATCAGCACCAATTGCAAGAACTGCAGCACCGTGCTTTATCTCTTTTACTCTTCCTTCAGTATTGATCGTAGTTACATAATCACCAATATATCCCGAAACACCGATTATAGCAGCGTTATGGTAAACATGGATTAACGGATTTTTATAAACTTTATCTATTACATCATTTAAATATACCTGAACATCCAACCCTTCAAGCGTGTAGTGAAGCTTTCTCGCATTTCCACCCAGTTCGTTCTCTTTCTCCACCAGGTATACTTCGTGCCCTTGTTTTGCTATCGACAAAGCACATGTCAAACCTGCTATACCGCCCCCCACCACCAATGCTGCTTTGTCTACCGGGAGGTTATATTCCTTCAGTGGCTCAAGCAGGCCCGCTCTCGCCACAGCCATCCTGGTGATATCCTTTGCCTTCTGTGTGGCTTCTTCCTTTTCTTTTGCATGGACCCAGGAGTTATGTTCCCTGATATTAGCCATTTCTAAATAATATGGATTAATGCCCGCTTCCAACAAGGTATCTCTAAATAATGGCTCTAATGTCCTTGGAGAACAAGCGGCAATAACGACCCGGTTTAGACCCAATTCCTTGGTCATATCAGTAATTTCTCGCGCTGAATTAGTAGCGCACGAGAATAGTTGTTCCTGGGCATGAACAACATTGGGCAAACCTAAAGCATATTCTACAACAGAAGGAACATTAACTATGCTTCCAATATTGGCACCACAGTGACAAACAAAAACACCAATTTTAGGCTCTTCGCCTGATAGGTCCTTCTCCGGCGGATATACTCTTTCCTTTGTTAGCTTTCCTCTTCTGTAATCAAGTAATTCACCACATTGAGCCCCAGCACCACTAGCAGAGAATACTGACTCGGGAATATCTATTGGCCCCTGAAAAGCTCCGCTAACGAAAATTCCAGGCCTTGATGTCTCCATTGGGTTTGATGAGACTATATTACAGAATCCATGCGAATTTATTTGCACTCCAAACTTATCTGCAAAAACCTCATATCCAACGGGAGGATTTAATCCGACGGACAAAACCACCAGGTCAAATTCTTCTTCTTTTACCCCTTCATCCGAAGTTGAGTATTTTATAGTAACATTTTTAGTCTCTGGATCTTCCCTTTCTATTGTGGTGTAACTCCTAATAAATTCTACACCTGGAAGTGAGTTTGCTCTTTGGAAATAGCGTTCAAAGTCTTTTCCATATGAACGAATATCGTTATGAAAAACGGTACATTCCACATCTGCATAGTGTTCTTTTGTTAAAATCACCTGCTTCTGAGTATATGTACAGCACACGGCGGAACAATAGCTATTATCACCCGGAGTAACCCTCCGGGAGCCAATGCATTGTATCCATGCGATCTTCTTGGGATGCTTCTTGTCCGAACTTCTTAGCACCTCTCCTGCATATGGCCCGGTAGCACTTAATAAGCGTTCATAATCCATGCTGGTTACAACATTTTGTAACCGACCATAGCCATACTCATCTTTAATCGAAGGGTCAAAAGGCTCAAAGCCTAAAGAAAGAATTATCGCCCCTACGTTTATGTCGACTTTCTCGGCTTTCTGCTTGAAATCGATAGCATCTGCCTGGCATACCGATTCGCAGATTAAGCACTTTTCCTCTTTCAAGTAAAGACAACTTTCGTCGATATAGGTTACAAGAGGAACTGCCTGAGAAAAGAAAACATGAACCGCTTTGTTTTGTGATATCTCCTGGTTGAATTGGTCTGGATATTCTATTGGGCAGTATTCTACACATGTAGTACAACCAGTACATTTATCTTCAATAATATATCGTGGCTTTTTGATCAAGGTGACGTTGAAGTCCCCTTGTTTTCCTTCAACATTATCAATCTCGGTGTAGGTTAATACTTCAATGTTTGGATGCCGGCCGACCTCGACCAGTTTAGGAGAGAGTATTCACATAGAGCAGTCATTGGTCGGAAAGGTCTTGTCGAGCTGGGCCATATGGCCACCAATGCTCGGGCCTCTCTCGACCAGGTATACCTTAAAACCGGCAGTAGCTAAATCAAGGGATGCTTGGATACCGCTGATCCCACCACCGACAATCAAAATGTCTCCGAAATCGATGTTCTTGGGATTCATTAACTGCTGACCTTCAAAACGTTCATTTTCCACTGCTCTATATCCCCATCAATATTTGGGTTGCCTAAATCACTTCCTGGACAATCTCGGTAATATCTTTAATTTCAATAAACTCAGTTTCCTCAACGTCAATACCTCTATTATCCGCAATAGACAATCTACTGTCTTCAAAGTTAGTAATGCAATATGGACATGCAGTCACGAGCACTTCTGCTTCCAAGTCGAGGGCTTGCCCAATTCTTAGGTCGGAGAATCTTTCTTCCTTAAGTGTTTCCATCCAGATTCTTCCACCGCCACCGCCGCAACAAAGACTATCTTGTCTATAATCCGGCATCTCGCTTAACTCAAGGCCGGTAACCGCTTCTAAGACCCCTCGCGGTTCGTCATATATACTGTTGTGCCGCCCAAGATAACATGGGTCATGATAGGTTACCTTTTTACCAAACTCACCTTTGATCTCGAGCCGCCCATCATTGATAAGCTCGAATAGGAATTGGGTGATATGAACCACCTCGAACTCCACCATAAACTCAGGGTACTCATTCTTGAAAGTATGATAGCAATGCGGTGAGGAAACGAGTATCTTCCTGACACCATTATCAATAAATGTCTTAATATTTTCCCTGGCCAGGCGCTTAAACAGTTCTTCATCACCGGTCTTGCGAATGCTCTCTCCGCAACAATTTTCTTTGGAGCCCAGCACTCCGTAATCGACTCCAGCGGCATTGAGGATAGTGGCGGTGGCCCTAGCCACCTTCTTCAACCTGGGGTCATAGCTAGGGTAACAGCCAGGAAAATAGAGGATTTCCATACCTTCGGAGAATGTCTTAACCCCCAAGCCCTCCGCCCAGTTTTTCCTATTTTTACGCTCTTCACTTAAAGGGTTTCCCTCGCCGACAAGGCTGGCGCTAATTCCCCGAATTGGCTTGACCGCCTTAGGAAACACCCCGTATTCCGTGGCAATTCTTCGCAGAGCCACCCCGGATTCTATTTGTTGTACATCCCTGGGGCAGCGCTGGGGGCATCTTCCACAGGTGGTGCAACGCCAGATATCCTCGCTTTCAATCTCCGTCATACCAAACGTGGCCTGCCGGACTATCTTGCGCATACTAAACGTCGTAACCCTATTCCAAGGGCAAACAGTGTCACATAGCCCGCATTGGAAGCATCGCTTAAACGCTTCGCCACCGCTCTCTTTTATAACATCTACGATCTCTTTATAATCAGCTACATTTTCCACTGTCTGTCCCTGTCCTTTATACAGCTTTTATTCTTAATCCTTCATTGACAATCGGGCAACAGCATCTATCAACTTGTCCAAGCCGTGTTTATTTGCCAGTGACTCCAGTCCAATTTCTAAAATATCCTGGGGCGCCTCTTCTTCTGCTTCCTCTTCTCTTTCCTCGTATATAAGAGCATCTACCAGGCACCATTTTACGCACAAAGGCTCATCTTCACCTTCACACATGTCGCATTTCAGGGGCAGACCAGAATCAGGCTCCTTAAAGATATCCCGTGACGGACATGAGGCCCGACAGAAAGCACACTCGTCGTATTCTTTACCATCAATTATATATTTGTCTCTCCCCATACATTCTGCCGCGGTGTACTCCCCGGCATACACCGGCACATAGATATCTCTTAATGGCTCGCGAATAACCCTAATCCTTGATCTCGCCGGGTTATTGGAGCTGTATTTCGGCTCGGCGTGGAAGGCGGAACATATCACCTCGCAGGCCCGGCAACCATTGCATTTATCAGCATCAACCCTAATGGTCTTTATAATCTTGGTGTTTTTCTCATCCGCCATGACTACACCTCCTTCTCTTTATCATCCGAACCATCAGCAGAAGGTGTATCTCCGTCTTCGTTATATATGCCCCTATTTTCAAAATCTTCATATACGTAATCCAAACCTAACTCTTGCAAGGTCTCTTTGGTTGGAATACCCTGGTTGTTCCAGCCTTTGAATTTGTAATACGTATCTAGGAGCTCTTTTTCAAGCTCGGGGAATCTCCTCTTCCAGTGGTTCTCAGGAGGCTTCTCGTCTTTCCTCCTCATGCCCCGTCTAATGTTGTTGGCCCTAACGAGAGTGCGATATCTTTTAATGGCCTCTGATAGTGTTTCCTCGTCCATATCTATCCCCGCGCCGGCAGAGATAAACTTGGGGTAGTTATGAATATGATACGGTGGTTTTAGGGGGAAGGAAGACAAACCGGCGCACATGCCAAGTGCATCATCTATATAATGCATTTTTTCTTGCCAGTCGACGATTTCGCAGGTCATTTCAACCGTGGGATAGAACGGTATCGAATTTTCGCCGCGCAGTTCCCAGTCCAAGAAATACTGCTTGAACTTCTCGTCCGGCACCTGGAACCAATCTTTCACAAACTCTTCTCTCGCCTCTCTGGTCGGGAACGGCGCCTGGGGGAACTGCCCTTCGATCTGGGTAATATTTATCTTTTCACCGGTGGAATACATCAGGAAATATATGGGGTTGAGCATTCCCAGCTTCAGCGGCAACTGCTCATGTTTCTTAATATTATTATGGGCATACGCCTCAGCGCCATTACCGATCTCTTTAGCCGCCCAGTAGGTGCCATTGGCCAAGACATCGCCGATGCCCTCTCGCCGCACGATCCGGTCCAGCAGCCAGTAGAACCTGCCTTCGTTGTCTGACGGCATGCCCTCCATGTCCTTGTCGGTCAAGATACCGTCTTCATACAACTCCAAGGCAAAGGCCATAACCTGCGGGGCGGAGAAGCCGTCCACCCCGTATTCAGTGGCGCTTTGCGCGATACCCAAACCGAATTCAAGGTCGGACAAAGCCGCCATGGTGTAGGTTAGTTTGGAGAAACATTTCATCATGTAGGTCGGACGACCTGGTGGGGATATGGTCGCACCGCAAGTCATGGGGCAATTGTAACAACTGATTAACCGAGTCCGCATGCTCTCCATGGTCTCGGTCCACTCTTTGGCCACTTCATCGTTCCAGAAATCTTTGCGGCGAATACGAGAGTTGCCCCATGAAAAGTTGGCCGTGTGCCACTGTTCGTCGTGGACTTTCATCTCTTGTGGGGACCCAAGCCCGGCCAAGATTGGCATCACCCCGGGGATCGGGTTTTCGTTTCTAAACTGGATGTAATCCAGGACCTCTTGGCACAGGTCCAAGTACTCGGCCGGCTTGGCGACATTGATGTCCTTGGTGCCCCGGACCGCGATGGCCTTGAGCCCCTTATCGCCCATAACCGCGCCGATACCACCTCGGCTGGCGCTGGAGCGGCCCTGCTCAATGGAGGCAAAATAGACCCGGTTCTCTCCGGCCAAGCCTATGGCCGCCACCTGGGCGTTGGGCTCTTTCAGCTCCTGCCGGATGATCTCCGCGGTTTCGTTGGCCCCCTTGCCTTTCAGGTGCGAGGCGTCGCGAATCTCGACCTTATCGTTGTGAATCCACAGGTAAACCAAGTCGGGGGACTTACCGCGGATGATCACTTTGTCGTAGCCGGCATATTTCAATTCCGGGGCCCAAAAACCACCCATCATCGAAAACGCCATCAGCAAGGTCTGAGGTGAAATGGTAGTGACGATGGTGCGGTTACAGCCGGTGGCCAGCGTACCGCAGAGGAGTCCAGCACTGAAAATTAACAGGTTGTCAGGCGAAAAAGGTTCTACTTCAGGCGGAACTCGCTCCCACATTATCTTGGCGTTGGTACCCAGTCCGCCCAGGTATAGCTCGGTGTCTCTCGGGTCGGTTTCCACCCTTTCGATATTGCCACGGGATAGGTCGATTTCTAGATTATACCCTGTCTCTGCGTACCTCATTTTTTCCCTCGCAAGAGTGACAATGCCGACCTGCGGCAACTAAAGCTTTCATCTATCGTAATTTGCAAACAGCCTGGTAGGCGGGCCATGGAGGGCGCGCCGCTTCGAGCCGGTTTCAAACAAGCGTTGGTCAAGCAATTTAAGCGGCCTGACAAAACCACGCTTTTAACAACTTTCAGTTGAAACTATTTGGGAAGCCTCTTCCCGTAGCTGGTTATGGTACTGCGCAGCAAGCTGCGACGCGGTTCGTTTGTGCCGGTGTCCGTAGTTTCTTCGACTCGAAGTCCTTACTAGGCATAAGGTTTTCTGGAAGTGTGTCATGGAAGCTGCCGCCAATCAAGCCGAAGGACTTTTTCAAGAAAAACAGCAAATTAAAGGCTAAGCGGCTATATTATAGCCACAATATAACTATGTTGTCAATATAATATTTGAGGAGGCCGGCGCCTGGTTCGGGGATGACGCCGCTGGTGTCTGGCCCCGCCTTGGCGCCGGGGGCAAGCTCGGCATGATGACCCACCATGGCCCCTCACCCCGGCGGTCTCGCCGGCTCGGCCGGTTATTTTATTTTTCCCGTCACACCCCAGGCCGGATCACACTCTACTATACTATGATCAACCCAGATGCGCTCTCACGGAGTGGACGGAACAGGCCATGCCAATGCCGCTGGAACAACTGGTGACCCAGGCCGTACAAGGATCGCGCCCGGCCTTGGAGGAGGTGGTGCGCCGCATCCAGGGCCGCATCTATGGGCTTTGTCTGCGCATGCTGTTTCACCCCATGGAGGCCGAGGACGCCACCCAAGAGATACTCATCAAGATCATTACTAATCTCAAGGGGTTCCGCTTTGAGGGGTCGTTTGAGGGCTGGGTATTTCGCATTGCGGCCAACCACCTCAAGTCCACCCGCAAGTGCATGCTGGAGCGCCTGGGGTTTGATTTTGACAAGGCGCAACGCCACATTGACCGCGCCCAGGCCCGCGGGTGGTTTGCCAAGCCCTTGGGAGCGCCCGAGGCCCTGCTGGAGGTGGAGATGCGCTCGGCCTGCACCCAGGCCCTGCTGATGGCCCTGGACCGGGCGCATCGCATCGTCTTCGTACTGGCGGTGGTGATGGAGGTCTCCAGCCGGGAAGGTGCGCAAATCCTTGACATTTCTCCGGATGCCTTTCGCAAGCGCCTGTCGCGCAGCCGCCGCCGGGTCACCGACTACCTGCGCACCAATTGCGGTCTGTTTGACGAGGACAACCCTTGCAGTTGCGCCGTCTTGGCCGCCGGCCGGGTACGCCAAGGATGGTTGAACCCCAACCTGCCTCTGTTTGTCTCCGAGGCCGAGCCAGGCGAATCGCCAATTGTTTTGCGCGATTACATGAAGGAGCTCGACGAGTTGGGCAAGGTATCGGCCATGTTCAACGCCGTGCCGGCCATGGAGAGCCTGGTTGATTTCGCCAGCCAGATCAAAGACATGCTAGATGCCAAGGAATACCGGATATTTGAGGATACACGCTTGGATTAGCCAGGGGAGAAATGAATCATGGAGATCAACCCGAACTACGCATCACCTTGCGGCCTTTATTGCGGCGTTTGCGCCATATTGATTGCGCACCGCGATAACAACCAAAAGTTTAAAGAGCGTTTGATAAACCTTTACCAGGGCAACATTTCCGGCAAGGGTTCGATTCCCGAAAGCGCAAAGCTCACGGTGGATGATATTAGGTGTGGTGGTTGCCTGTCTGATGACAGGTTTATGTATTGCGAGCAGTGCAAGATACGGGACTGCGCCTGGGAAAAAGGTTTGCGCGGTTGTCATGAGTGTGACGGTTTCCCGTGCGAATCTATCGAGAACTTCCCCATGGCGGTGGGTAAGAAGGTGATCTTGCGGGCGATTCCCTACCGGCGGGAGGTGGGCGACGTGCAATGGATGCTGGACGAGGAGGCCCGCTACGTGTGCCCCGAGTGCGGCAACCGGGTTTTCCGGGGCGCTACGCGGTGCAACCAATGCAAGACGGCGCTTGACCTGGATTGATCTTGGCCGGGAGCGCGAGCCGGCCGAAGCGCCGGCGGTCGCGGATGCGGGACAGCGCTCGGTGGCAAGAAAACCGGGGACTTGAACTCGCGGCCTCCGGCGTGACAGGTGTAGGTATTGGCCATAACTAGTTGTTATTATTAAGCCTGCTTGACTACAAAGCGCCACTTTTTTGCCGGTGGTTGCACTTCATTTGGTTCCGTTGTTACGGTTTGCTAAACCGCCCCCCAGCCCTCCGGCTGGGGGATTTTTTTGGTTGACAACGATAACGGACAAGTGTACCTTATAAAGCCAAACGGACACTTGTACCGCATCGGAGAGCGGGACTTGAAACAAACACCAGAAAACATGGAACTCGCAGCATCGTT
>Ga0256835_1001317_pt1 | contig 15189 bp, 14 predicted proteins | sample PIR30metaG_FD_185972 | JGI IMG/M metagenome (GOLD analysis project Ga0256835, IMG submission 185972) | Hydrothermal vent microbial communities from East Pacific Rise, Pacific Ocean - PIR-30 | ecosystem: Environmental > Aquatic > Marine > Hydrothermal vents | place: Pacific Ocean: East Pacific...
GCCACCATAGAAGTAAAGGGTAATAATTCCAACCAGCATCAAGACGCTACCGATTAGCGTGTACAAAAAGAACTTTACTGCTGCATAGAGCCTTCCAGGACCGCCCCATACTCCAATTATTAGATACATTGGAATCAACATGGCTTCCCAGAAGATGTAAAAGAGGAAAAAATCCAGAGAGCAGAATACGCCTATCATTGCTCCTTCAAGAAAGAGCAATGCAGCATAGAATTCTTTTACTTTTTCCTGTATTGCAGTCCAAGAAACTAGCACGCATAAAATTGTAATTAGGGTGGAAAGCAGAACAAAAAGGATGCTTATTCCATCAATTCCAAGGTAGTAATAGACATTCCATGAAGGTATCCACACCTTTCTTTCCACAAACTGCATAAGGTGTGTAGTCTTGTCGAATTGGAACCACAGTGGCAGAGAGACTAAAAATTCCACTATAGTTATCAGTAATGCCAAGCGCGGCACATCCCTCTGCTTTGAGCGGGGTATGAGTAAAAGAGCTGCAGCGCCTATTATTGGCAAGAATATCAGGGTACTTAAAATTGGAAATCCTTGATCCATTGTACTTATTCCTCCCCCTCAGGTTACATAAATATCCACAGCAATATAAAGGCACCAACTGCCATGACTGCTGCATAGTGTTGAACCCTGCCATTCTGAAGTTTTGCCAGAATAGTGCTGAAATTACCAATAAGCCTTGGGACGCCGTTGACAATCCCTTCTATGATTTTACCATCAGTGATTGCAGTAAGGACATTGCGAGCGCATCTGATGGTTGGCTGAACTATTACTGCGCTATAAAACTCATCAACATAGTATTTATTAAACAATATCTGATACAAAGTTGGGAATGTCTGCCCAAGACGTACAGGAATTTCTGGCTTTTTAAGATAAAAGACATATGCCAGAAAGATTCCAAAAAGACCCACTGCCACTGATGTGAACATGAGTGCCCATTCAGTAGAATGATCTAGGTGGAAATGTGGATGGCCCACAACTCCTTCAAGGAAATGTGCCCAGTGGTTAGAGCCTCCAAGTATCTCAGGTATCCCTACCCAACCTGCAGCTACAGCGCCTATAGCAAGGAGTATTAGCGGTATAGTCATTGTAGGCGGTGATTCATGGAGATGTTTTTTCTGTTCTTCAGTGCCTCTAAATTCTCCATGAAATGTAAGGAAAAAGAGCCTGAATGAATAGAAGGCGGTCATTCCAGCCACTACCGTTCCTATAAACCATGCGAACTTGCCTGCTCCCACTGGGGAGGCAAAGGCCATGGCTAGAATTTCATCCTTACTGAAGAAGCCTGAAAAACCAGGAACGCCTGATATTGATAATGAAGCAAGCAAAAAGGTGACATAGGTGATGGGCAAGTATTTTCTAAGGCCTCCCATCTTTCTGATGTCTTGCTCATCACTCATGGCATGGATTACGCTACCAGCTCCGAGAAAGAGCAATGCTTTAAAATAGGCATGGGTATAAAGGTGGAATATACCTGCTCCATAAGCCCCAACTCCGCAAGCTATGAACATATAGGCCAGCTGGCTCACAGTGGAATAGGCGATAACTCGTTTTATATCCACTTGTACAAGGGCTATGGTTGCTGCGAAAAAGCAGGTTAATGCCCCTATGATAGTTACCAGATTCAAGGCTGTTTCAGATAAGCTAAAAATGGGGTTGCATCTGGCAACTAGAAAGACACCTGCTGTGACCATTGTGGCAGCATGGATCAAGGCACTAACAGGTGTTGGGCCTTCCATGGCATCGGGTAGCCACACATGGAGTGGGATTTGGGCAGATTTTCCAACTGCTCCACAGAACAGGAGTATTGCAATTAAGGTGATTAAATCAACATTGAAGCCTAGGAAATTAAAGGTGTGGCCTACTACGTCTCCAACTTGAGCAAAAACTGTTTCATAATGTATAGAGCCGAAGATAAGGTATATGATGATAATTCCCAGTCCAAAGCCAAAATCACCAAACCTGTTAACAATAAATGCCTTTTTACCAGCATCGGCAGCTGATTTTTTGTGATACCAGAAGCCAATCAAGAGATAGGAGGAAAGTCCAACTGCTTCCCAGCCAAAATAGAGCTGTAAGAAGTTGTTTCCAAGAACCAGCATGAGCATGGAAAAAGTAAACAGGCTGAGATAGGAGAAAAAGCGGTAATAACCTGGATCATCATGCATATAACCAACAGAATATATGTGAACCAAGCTACTCACAGAGGTAACAACAATGAGCATTACCGCTGTCAACTCATCCAGCAGAAAGCCCACTGATGCCCTGAAGTTTTCTGACTCAAACCATGTATAAAGATCTGAATTTATGTGAGTTCCATGCAAAACATCGTTAAGGGCAATAAGTGCGCATATAAAAGAGGTCACCACTGCGATAATAGGAGGCCAATGCGCTTTTTGCCCCAGATTTTTTCCAAGGAGCAAGGTAAATAAAAATGAAGCCAAGGGTAAAAATGGTATCAATATAAGATATAGTGGCATATTCATCTTCTACCTCATCCTTTCAAGGAAGCTATCTGGTCAGTGTGAATTGATTTGCGGTGACGGAACAATGTCACCACTATACCCAGGCCAATAGCTGCCTCAGCAGCAGCTACAGCTACTATGAAAAATACCAGCACCTGTCCCCGAAGATCTTCCATATAATGGCTGATGGCTGCCAAATTCAAATTTACTGAATTGAGCATCAACTCAATGGACAGAAGCATCATTATAATGTTGCGTCTGGTTAAGAAACCAAAAACGCCTATACAGAACAGGATTGCTGATACTGTCAAATACCAGCTTAAATGGACCATTTTATGCCCCCTTCCTTTCCCGTTTAGCCAAGGCTATACCTCCAATCACAGCAATAAGCAGAATTAACCCTGCTATCTCAAATGGCAAAATATAGGTGGTGTAGATTGCTTTACCCATAGCTTTCGTATGGGTCATTTGCTGAATAGCTTCTATGGTATCATGGCCATGTTTGCCGAGGGTAAAGTTCTGGATCCCTTTAATAAAGGTCACAAACATACCAATGGCAATTACAAAGCCAACCCAATAGCCCTTATCAATAAATGGACTAATATTAACCTCTTCTCTTAACGTTACTAAGAATAGGACAAAGAGATATAATACTAATATGGCTCCGGCATAAACTATTACCTGCACTGCTGCCAGAAACTCTGCATTAAGCAGCAGATAAAAGCCAGCCATGTGAAAAAAGAGAACCAGCATCATTAACACACTATGCACAGGGTTCTTTAAATTTACTATAGTAAGGCCAAGGCCGATTACAGCAATGGCGAAATAGAAGAATAAAATTTGGACCATTTACCCCCCTCCCCTATGATTTAAGAGCTTCTTTAGCTGGCACTGCCTTGCCATTTTTCCAAATCACCTGCCCTTCCAATGTCCAGTCAGATGGAACAGGTATTCGTTTACCTGCAGGCAACTCTCCTGTGGATGCGCCTCTTGGACGGAGGAATGGGTTGATGTAGTTGCGAGGATCAATTTTGTTTTTGGCAACAAAATCATCCCAATTTTTGAGCAGGCGGTTCATATCAAAGTAGAATGGCTCTCTCACATAGTCTGAGTATTCATATTCCTCAGTAAGCACTACAGCATTTACTGGGCATACTTCTTCGCAATAGCCACAATAGATGCATCTTAATGCTTCAATTGTATAAGAGGTTACTGTGCGAGCCTTTGTTTCTTCATCCTGTGTATAACGTATTGAAATACACTTAGATGGACAGACGGTAGCACAACGCATACATGCCACACATTTGGCTTTACCTGTATTAGGGTCTCTTATTAGCGCATGCCTACCCCTGAAGCCTGGAAAGAGCTTCTTCTTTTCCTTTGGATATTGAACAGTGACTGACCTTGAGAACATCTTGCGCAGAGTAAGGGCCAGGCCCTTCATGATCTCAAGGAGAAGTATGCGCTCAACCAATCCTTTTTTGGTTTTATATTTGATTTTCATAATAACCTGCCTGAATTAGCCAAAGATTGTTTTTATTGTGCCTGTAAGCACAATATTGAACAGGGCCAATGGAATTAGGACTTTCCAACCAAGGGCCATGAGCTGGTCGTAACGATATCTTGGAAGCGTAGCCCTGACCCAATAGTAGAAGAATATAAAGCCGTAGACTTTGATTACGAACCAGAAGAATGGCAGCCCTGGCACACGGAATGGACCATCCCATCCTCCAAGAAAACATATCACACCAAGGCAGGACATGATTATCATGCCTATATATTCAGCTAGGAAAAATAGGGCAAAACGCATCCCGCTGTACTCTGTAAAATAACCAGCCACAAGCTCGGTCTCTGCTTCTGGCAAGTCAAAGGGCGTACGGTTTGTCTCTGCAAGCATGGCTATCACAAATACAAAGAAGCCCAGAATCTGCGGTATCAGAAAGACTTTAAAGCTGCTGTTCATCTGAGCATGCACAATCTCAGTCAAATTCAAGGAGCCAGCCATCATCATAACACCCACAAGGCTAAGACCCATTGCTATTTCATAACTGATAACCTGTGCAGTTGACCTCAAGCCTCCTAAAAATGAGTATTTGGAGTTTGATGACCAACCTGAAAGAACTACGCCATAAGATGCCAATGAGCTGAAGGCAAAGATATAAAGCAGCCCGATATTGATGTTAGCTATGGCAAAACCTTCAAAGAAGGGTATGACAGCCAAAGAACTTACTGCCGAGATAAGACATATAAGTGGTGCGGCATAAAATACTTTTTTATCAGCAGGAGCAGGTATTACATCTTCTTTAAAAAAGAGCTTGATACCATCTGCTAATGGCTGAAGTAAGCCGTGCGGACCTACTCGCATCGGTCCCATACGGACCTGCATATGGCCGATCACTTTGCGCTCGAAGTAGGTAGCATATGCTACATGAAGCATTACTACTCCGAAGACTATCAATATTTTTATGAGGATCCATAATATTTCCATCTATCCCCCCGTTACCATCATCTGTCACACTCACCTAAGACCACATCAAGACTTCCAATATTGGCAATGACATCTGCCACCATATACCCTTCACAAAGGTAAGGAAGGGCGCCTATATGTATGTAAGAAGGCGACCGAATATGCATCCGGTATGGGCGTCCATGACCATCGCTGACAAAATAGAAGCCTAGTTCGCCTTTTGGAACTTCAGCAGCCACATAGACATCCCCTTCAATATAATGCTCCCTATCTTCTATCAATTTAATGATTCCTGAGCTTAGCGTGGAATCTGCAGTTACCTTTTTAGGCGGATTGTATTCCATTACTAAATCAGGGGCGTCTTCAGCCCGTATAGGGCCAGGTGGCATCTGTTCTATGCACTGCCTTATGATGGAATTTGACTGAAGAAATTCCTCCATCCTGCAACGGTACCTGTCATATACATCGCCTTTACTGCCAACAGGAACTTCAAATTCCACAAATGGATAGGCATCATAGGGCATATGTTTTCTAACATCATATTCAACCCCTGAGCCGCGAAGCGAAGGACCAGTCAGGCCAAGGCTGACTGCCTGTTCAGCAGTGATTACTCCAATGTCTTTAGTACGTTCCAGCCATATTCTATTTTGATCGATCAGGGTTTCATATTCTTTGACCCGTGATGGAAACTCTTCGGTAAAGGCATAGAGAGTTTCTAAAAAGTGGGCTGTTACGTCCTGCCTTACACCGCCAATACAGGTGTAAGTAGTGGTGAGACGGGCGCCTGATATTTCTTCAAACATATCAAGCAGATTTTCCCTTTCCCTAAAACAGTATAGAAAGACAGTCATTGCGCCTATGTCTAAGGCATGGGTTGCAAGCCATAGCAAGTGGCCTGTCAAACGGGCCATTTCCATGACTATTGTCCTGATATATTTTGCCCTCAATGGCGCTTCAATACCTAATAATGTCTCTACAGCTATGGAATAAGCAACATTATTGGCCATTGAGGCTATATAATCCAGCCTGTCTGTAAGAGGCAGGGCCTGAGCATAGGTCATATTTTCAGCCAACTTTTCAACGCCTCTGTGCAGAAACCCTACGGTTGGCTTACATTTTACAATGGTTTCGCCATCCAACTCTAGGTCCAGTTTCAGCACACCATGGGTGGCTGGATGCTGCGGACCCATTGCAATGGTGAATAGCTCCTGTCCCTCAGAGCCTTTATTTCCTTTTATTAGTTTGAGATCCGGTTTATTTGCTGACATCTTTTAGCCCTGTTTTTTTAGTAGGATCTTCATATTTGCCATAGAAGTCATATTCACTAAGTCTTTTAGACTTTTCTATGACTTCATCATATCCACGCCAATTCTTGCCGCCGCCATCTAATGGATAATCTTTGCGAAGCGGATGACCCTCCCAATCCTCCGGAAGCAAAATCCTGCGAAGGTCTGGATGACCTTTAAATTCTATACCCAAAAGATCATAACACTCCCTTTCATGCCAATTGGCTCCTAGCCATATAGGAGTCACAGAATCAATTTGGCAATCATCTTCCGGCACTTGTGCCCGAAGCCTTATGCGTCTTTTAGTAGGAATAGAATAAAGGTTATAAACGACCTCAAAACGCACATCTGCTTTATTGAGATAGTCCACCCCACATAAATCAGCGAGGTGATTAAATTGAAGTTCAGGATCGTCATGCAGCCAGCGGCAGATTTCAAGAATTTTGTCTTTTTGCAAAATTACTGCTGCTTGGCCCCGGCAAGTAACTATTTCGATTACTTGATCGGGATATCTTTCTTTAATCAGATTAGCTATCTCCAGCAGCCCCACCGCATTTCCTCCTTCATCATTTTTTCCTGAAGCTTGATTAGGCCCTCAAGGAGCGCTTCAGGCCTGGGCGGGCACCCAGGGACATAAATGTCAACAGGAAGGAACTCGTCACATCCTTGTACTGTATGGTAAGTTCGGAAAACACCTCCGCTACACGCACAACTCCCCATAGCAATAACATATCTAGGCTCAGGCATTTGGTCATACACCCTCCGTACAACCGGAGCCATTTTCTGGGTAACAGTCCCTGCCACTATCATGGCATCTGCCTGCCTAGGGCTTGCCCTGAATATGATCCCGAACCGGTCAAGATCGTGGTGGCTGCTTCCAGCAGCCATCATTTCTATGGCACATCAGGCCAAGCCAAAGGTGACGGGCCAGATTGAGCCTGCCCTGCACCAATTAATCACCTTGTCCAGTTTCATTATTAGCGTGTTTGCGCCGGGTATGACCTTTATGCCTTCTGCAACTGGCACAAGATCTGGGGAAGTTATTTTTCCCACTCCAAGGCCTCCTTTCGCCAAGCGTATGCATACCCCACTAAAAGCAGGAATATGAACAAGAACATTTCCACTACTGCAAAGATGCCTATCTTGTCATAAACTAATGCCCAAGGATAAAGAAATATAGCTTCCACATCAAAAACCACAAAAAGAATAGCTATAAGATAAAATTTGATGGGAAACCTGAATCTAGGCGGTGGAGAGGGCGGGTTCCCAGATTCATAGGCTTCCAATTTTTCTGCATATGGCCTACGTAACCTGAAATAACGCCCCACCCATATAGTTATCACTCCAAAGCCTGTTGCAAAAAGCAACATGATCAGAATAGGCAGATATTCGCTGGGTAAGTAAGTACCTGGTGTCATCTCGCCCTTTTAACCCCTCTTGAGCATCTCTTCTGCAAAATCACGACGCCTTTTTTCTGAAGCAGCTTGAGGGCTCATAAACTTTATGGACCCTGTAGTGCATTTTGTAACACATGCTGGCTGAAGGCCTTGGTCAATACGATCCATGCAGAGATCGCATTTGCCAACCTTGCCTGTTGCAGAATTCCATTGCGGCACTCCCCAAGGGCAGGCCTTCATGCAAGCTTTGCAACCAACACATAGATCTGCGTCAACAAATACGATGCCGTCTTTGCTCCTTTTTTGCATGGCCCCAGTAGGGCATGCATCAACACACCAGGGCTGCTCACAATGGAAGCAAGCCATATAGACATGATTAATAACTGGTATGTTTCTCATCATTTTAGGGCCTACTTCAATCATTTTGCAGTAGAAAGCCCCTTCAGGAACACTGTTTTTATCTTTGCAGGCAGCCTCACAGGCCAGACAGCCTATGCAAAGGGATATATCTTGTTCTACATGATATTTGCTCATTTATTAACCCTCCTTATGCAGGTGTGACCTTTATAAAAGACTCACATAGAGAAACGCTTCCGCCAGCTTTATCCCATACCTTGAGCAGGCCCTTCATAAAGGCCTGGTCAGCCAAGCCTTTTTTGTAAGCCCTGGTCTGGAATGGAATGGATCTCCCATAACCGTGAAGCATAAAGGCAGCTTCTGGATGTATAAAGTCGGTCAACTTGACCTTTATTTTTCCAGTGGTTCCATTGCTGCTGACTTCTACTTCTTGACCATCTTTGATACCTAGCTCAGCAGCTGCTTTTGTATTCAGCCACAGGCAGTTTGTACCCATCAACTCAGAAATTATGGGATTATTGGTTGTTTGGCCATGAGTCTGATAGCCCTTACGCCCAAACAGCAGCCTGAATTCGCCTTTTGCTGGCTTTTGAGGGCTAGTATATGGCATAAAGGAGGGAATATCTTCGTCTTCGAGCCTCTTTGAAACAAATTCTATTTTGCCTGAAGATGTTGGAAATTCGAGCTTATCTCTATCTTTCCATATTGGCTTAGAAGCAACCTGCACAAACCCCTTTTCATCAAAATCTTCAATTTTCAAACCCGTATCTTGAAGCTGAAAGTTCCAAATATCTTCAATGGATTTATAGGGGAAATATTCGCCTTTACCTAATCTGTTCGCCAAATCGGTCCAGATCTCCCATCCCGCTTTAGTGTCATATATAGGCTCTATTGCCTTTCTGCGCATGGAAAATCCAGGCTTCAAACCCTTATCGGTCCTCATCATGGTATCACGTTCAAGATAGGTGCTTTCAGGAAGGACCACATCTGCAAAACCAAAGGTCTCACTATAATTTACATCTACTACAACTATCAGATCCAATTTATTAAGGATTCTTTTTTGTTCTTCTGGATCTGGCATAGCGAGCAATGGATCATGGCGAACAACGAAATATGCCTTGATGGGATAAGGCTCACCAGTGTCTATAGCTTCATATTGAAGCTGCAAAAGACCAGGCCCACCATCAAACCTTTTGTATTTCCAGCCACAGCCATCTGCTCTCTTGTCTTCCACTTTAGGGATGTTAGCGCCTAAGCTTTTAAGGCCTTTTGTGCCAGCATCTTTTGGAGTTTTAGGAAGAAACTGGCCACCAGGGACTTCTACATTACCCATCAGGACATTCATAATATGAATCATGCGGCTGGCATAGAATGAGTCATTATATCTGGAAAGATGCCAACCTGGATGGAATATCACACTAGGTTTATCTGCAGAAACCTCGCGGCAGAATGTAACAATCTCCTCTGCTGGAATTCCAGTCTCTTTTTCAGCCCATTCAGGAGTATATTCTTTGACAAAATTTGAGAGATCAGAAAGGCCTTGAACATATTTGTTTACAAATTCCTTGTCATAAAGCCCTTCTTTCAAAGTAACGTTTACAATGGCAAGGAGTAAGGCATAATCAGTACCCGGCCTAATCTGCCAATAACGGGTGGCCTTGGAAGCTGTAAGAGCTGCCCTTGGGTCAATATATGTGACCTTGGCCCCATTTTTGACTCCCTGCATAAAGGATTTAACTTCCTTGACCTTAAACGACTCTACAATGTTTCTGCCAAAAAGAACTATGTGTTTAGCATTTTTGAAATCATAACCGAGGCCGGTTCTACCCAGGCCATAAACTGATTTGGAGGCGTGATGAGTGTTTCGTCCACAGGTACAGTCATGATTTGTGTAGTTCGGTGAACCAAGAGCTTTCATAAAGGCCTTTCTAATATCAGCAAAAGGACCGCCCCTGTCGCTCAACATTATGGCCTTTCCGCCATGCTCTTTCATAATATCTTGAAGCTTAGAAGTGATATATTCATAAGCTTCATCCCAAGAAACTTTCCTCCATTTGCCTGACCCCCGTTCACCATCACGAATCATGGGGTGCTGGAGCCTTTCATTGTCGTAGAGCAAGGCCCTCCCCGCTATGCCCTTGGCACATAGGCTTGTTCCCATGCCTGCATCATTTGGATTGCCCTCAATCCAAACGACCTTGCCGTCCTCTACCTCAACTCGTATTGGACAGCGGACCGCACACATTCCACAAATGCTGTAGACAGAGTTTGCCATACTGCAGTCTCCTTATTTGATATTTGACCTGATCATAAAGACCTTAAATCTTTATGATTGGCTCCGGCTTGATTGCAAAAATATGTTTAACTATTTATGATCGAATGTCAATAAAAAATAAAGAAAATGGCTAGAAAATAAAGATTTCACAAACTAACTTGTGATTATTCTTACAATTTAGCTCAAACAATCAAAATGTGAATTTTTTAATAAAGACTAATAGTTAAATTTTGGGGATTTATAAATGCTTAAACTAGATAAGTTTAGGAAAATTACGCTATCAGTGTAGGATTAGCCTTTAATGTCAAAAAAACAGAGTATTGCAATCCTTTAAAATTTTATTAAATTTGTTTTCCGAAATTACTGAAACTTAAAAAAAATAACATGAAAAAAACACCGACATTTTTTATATTTTTTTTATTGATGCTTTTCATCTTCCTTTCATATCCAATTGATGGGCTTGTGCAGACTCAAACAATAGAACTGTACAGTGTTGATCAAATCAGAAAAATGATGCGCTATCATGGCACATTAGTAGCCAAATTCGATGGCTCTCATTGGCGTTTTCTATGTGGTAATTTCTGGGTTAAATTAGATAATCAACAGGCCTTGGAGTACGTTAAGGCCAAGGCATCCAACGACAACAAAAGCTGACCTTCTCTTTTCACCTCTCTATCGACTACCAAAAAATTACCTTTAAAAGCTAGTTAATCTTTATAAAAGAGATGAGAGACTACAAAATTCTTGAACATCTAGTTAATCCTCAGCGGATGGAACGTTTTGTTTCCATACTAAATCAGAGGACTAGATGGATTACCGTAGTGCTGGATGATTTTTATCATCGCCACAACATGAGTGCTGTTATCAGATCAGCAGAGGCATTTGGAATCCAAGATATACATGTTGTGGAAATATCCAATTTATTCAAACCTGCAAAAGGTGTCGCCCTTGGCACTGAACAATGGATTACACTTTTTAAGTATTCATCTGTAAAGGAGTGTATAAGAAGTTTAAGAGATAAGGGATATAAAATTTTTTGTGCTAATCCACCACAAATTACAAATAACAAAAAGAAAAATAACAATTCATATACAGTATGTTCTCTTCCTTTGGATAAAAAAATAGCTGTGGTATTTGGACGCGAACTAGATGGTTTGCACAAAACATTTCTGGCCCAAAGTGATGGAACTTTTCACATCCCCATGAAAGGCCTTGCCGAAAGTTTGAACGTATCAGTAAGTGCAGGAATCGCACTATATGAATTAAGAAAAAGATTAGAAAAGGAAGTAGATATATCTCAGTGGGGTTTGACTAAATCAGAAAAAGAAAATCTGCTTGATAAGTGGATTCTCCGTTCGGTCAGACATGGGCCAGCTGTACTCGATGAACTCAAAAGGAGAATGAAATAAAAGGGGAACTCTATAAAGTTCCCCTTTTGATCTTGCCTAGGTGTAATTGCCTAAGGTGTTAAACTTCCTTAAGAGCCACAAATTTAAGGGCATGTGTAGTGCACTTTGACACACAGGCTGGTTTAAGTCCCTTATCCACCCTATCCATGCAGTAATCACATTTTACTGCTTTGCCTGTGGCAGGATTAAATTGCGGTATGTGCCAAGGACAAGCACCAGCACATGCCATGCAACCTATACATGCCTCTTTATCTATGTAGACGATTCCATCTTCACGTTTGATCATGGCGCCAGTTGGGCATATAGGAACGCAGTATGGATCTTCGCAATGATAACAAGAGCGAAAATGGAATTCCGTTTTTGGAACACCTTTTACTGCTGTCAGGGGATCATGGCTGATTTCACATAAAAAGGGGCCAACAGGCAATTCCTTATTTGTTTTACAATGCACCTCACAGCCATGACAGCCAATACATCTTTTAGAATTAAGATAGAGCATATATTTGTTCACAGTTCCACCCTCCTTTTTGGATTCCTAGAGCTGCGGCGTACAATTACAAATTTTTCACACAGACACAGGCCGCCTCCTGCTGGGTCCATGTCCTGTAAAAGGCCTTCTTGAAGCTTCTGATCACTCATACCAGCATGATAGGCCCTGCTTTGCAGGGGAACCTGCCTGCCGAAACCATGGACAGTATAGACAGCTTCAGGATGAATAAAATCTGTAACATGTGCCTTTATAGTCCCTTTTTGGGTCTCAGCGATAACGTCCACCAAATCACCTTCCTTGATACCCAATTTGGCAGCAGATCTGGTATTGATCCATAAAGAGTTTTCAGGAAACAGCTCATGGAGGAGTGGATTATTTATGGTGTGACCGTGAGCATGGACAGGAGAGCGCCCGAACACGAGTCTGAATTTGCCCTTAGGCGGTTTCTGCGGGCTTTCATAAGGCTTGAGAGAAGGAAGGCCAGCATCTTCCAGCACCTTGCTGACAAACTCAATTTTGCCCGATGGGGTCTTAAATTTTCCATCCAACTCGGCGCGGTCATACATGATGGGTTTATCTGACAAAGGCACAAAGCCTTTTTCATTGAAATCATCAATGGAATAGCCAGTAGGTTCAAGCTGCCAATTCCAATATTCTTCTATAGTATTGTATGGGAAATATTCACCAACACCAAGCTTATCTGCCAAACGTTTGAAAATCTCCCACGAAGGCTTTGTGTCGAATCGTGGTTCAACTGCCCGACGGCGCACAATAAACCTGGGTTTTGGCCCTTTCTGTGTAGCTATCGGCGTTTCCCGTTCCAGGAACATGGATTCAGGCAATATGACATCGCTGTACCAGCCAAACTCGCTGTAATGGGTATCTATAGAGACAATGAGTTCGCAATTATCCAAGGCCTCCTTCTGGGCAGCTATGTCTGGGAAACAGTTAAATGGATCATGCCTATAACAGATGATACCTTTAATGGGATAGGGCTCGCCTGTGGTCATGGCTTCATAAAAAAGATGGAACAAACCAGGACCTTTATCAAAATGCTTATATTTCCAGCCTACTCCATCTGCCCTTTTTTCCTCGGGCTTAGGTATTTGGGAATCAAGGGTGCGCAGCCCCTTTACACCGCAGTCGCCAGGAGTCTTTGGAAATTGCTGTCCGCCTTCAACTTCAATGTTGCCCATCAATACATTGAGTATGGATAAGGCGCGGCTGGCATAAAAAGAATCGCGGTATCTGGAAAGCATCCAGCCTGGATGGAAAATGACTTTAGGACGGTCTTCAGAAACTTCTTTTATAAATCTTTTTAGCCTGCCTATCTTTATTCCACATTCTTTGGCAGCCCACTTCAAATCATAGGGTTCAATAAAGGAAACCAACTCATCAAAGCCGGTGGTATATTTTTCTATGAATTCTTTATCGTAGGCCCCTGCCTTGATAATTCCATGAATCATACCTAATGCCAAGGCATAGTCGGTTCCAGGCCTGACCTGCATAAAGTTTGTGGCCTTAATTCCTGTGAGGGATTGCCTTACATCTACATTGGTCAACCTTCCCCCATTGTCCAGCATATCCATAACTTGCTGAACTTCAGCAACTCTTAAAGATGCCAAGATATTTCTGCCAAATAGAACAAGGTGTTTGGCATTTTTTATATCATAGATAAATCCCTTACGGCCTAGGCCATACAAGCTTTTACAGGCGTGATGGACATTTCTGCCGCATGCACTGTCATGATTTGTAAAGTTGGGTGAGCCTAGCGCATGGATAAACGCTTTAAACAGGTCAGCCCATGGGCCTCCACGGCAGCTTAGCATCAAGCTGCGGGCACCATATTTTTCCTTTATGGAATTAATTTTTTCTGCCACATAATTCAGGGCAGTATCCCAGCTTACAGGATCCCATTTACCTGCTCCTCTTCCTCCTCGCCTAATCAGAGGTTGTTGTGGACGTTCGCTGTCTCGATGCAGGGCGATAGCAGCAGATCCCTTAGCACATAATGCACCGCCTAACAGGTGTGGATTTCCCTCAATCCATTGAATTTTGCCATTCTCAACTTCAACCCTGATTGGGCATCGGACCGAACACATGCCGCACATGCTCCAGACTGTTTTAGCCATTAAAAGGTCCTCCTCTATTTTATTATGAGAAATATAGTTTCTCCCTATTTATTTTAAAACTTATCGTGTTTTTTAAGACGGTTATTAATTTCTACCTATTTTACATAAGTAATATTCAAAAATAGATTTTAAAAATTAGCTGTGAATTAATTCACATAAATAATTTCTTTAAAATTATGTTCGATAAAACTAAGCGAGTCAAGAAAAAATTCACAAGATATTTTGAAATGGCGCTCGTTTTTTGTATGTCATGATTTAGATATAAAACCACAACACTTTTCAAAAAGAACTGGATATAAATATGATATGGGCCTGCGCATGGAGACTTATTTCCATTAAGGGAAAATCAAATAATAATTTATCCATTTTTCGTTGCTTCTTTTAATCCCTTTACAAAGGCTCCGACTCTTTCCACTGCCTTCTGAGTATTATTTCCATATTTTTCCACAATCTTCACAATAGCACTTCCTACAATGATCCCATCTGCAAACTTTGAAAGCATTGCTACCTGCTCAGGCCTTGAAATTCCAAACCCCACTGCCAAGGGTATATCCACAAGCCTTTTGGCTGTTTTGAGGCCCTTTGACAATTGCGGCGGCAAATCACTCCTCGCACCTGTAATGCCTGTAACTGATACATAGTAGAGAAACCCTTGGCTTGCCTTTCCTATTTTTTCTATCCTTTCTGGCGGGGTATTGGGGGCAATAAGAAATATATTTGCCAAACCCGCTTTTTTGGCTGCCTTCATCCACGGGCCTGATTCTTCCAAAGGAAGATCTGGGATAATAGTTCCGTCAATACCGGCCTTAGCTGCATCTGCAGCAAATCTTTCCAGGCCATATTTATATATAGGGTTGTAATAACCCATCAATACCAAGGGC
>Ga0256835_1001318_pt1 | contig 15181 bp, 2 predicted proteins | sample PIR30metaG_FD_185972 | JGI IMG/M metagenome (GOLD analysis project Ga0256835, IMG submission 185972) | Hydrothermal vent microbial communities from East Pacific Rise, Pacific Ocean - PIR-30 | ecosystem: Environmental > Aquatic > Marine > Hydrothermal vents | place: Pacific Ocean: East Pacific...
GCACCGCGGCCAACACCGCCATCGAGAACACCGCCACCGTGGAATTCGACGCCGACGGCGACAGTAACGGCGGCGGCGCGGGTGAAGAGGTAGACTCGAACACCACCACCAACCCCGTGGCCGCGGCCTACAGCGTGGTCAACGGCCCCAACGGCGATCCCGACGCCGATGGCACCGGTTTCACCAGTACCTATACCGACCCGAGCGGCAATACCTGGAACTACGACCACGGTTCGGCCAACGACAACGACGTAGAGCGGATTACCGACGACGTATACGGCGGCGACACCGTCTACTTCAAGAACACCCTGCAGAACACCGGCAACGTTGACGACAGCTACGACCTGAGCATGAGCGGCGTACCCGGCGGCTGGACCTGTCAGTTCCTGGCCGCCGACGGCACCACCCCGCTTTCGAATCCGGTGGGTCCGGTGGCGCCCTACGATCCCAACGACCCCGCCAACCACCCCGGTACCTTCGATTACGTGGTCAAGTGCTCCATCCCGCCCGCGGCCACCACGACCGGTGAAACGGACCTGACGATCACGGCGACCTCGGTCAACGACCCGAGCGTAGCGGACGCGACCCACGACGTGATCCCCCAAGTTCAGTCCGGCTACGACGTCGACGCGGCCGACCACGGCAACTCGAACGACAACGACCCGAGCAACGACGACCCGCCGGCCCAAAGCGCCAACCCCGGTGACGCCGTCCCCGTTCCCTTCGACGTGACCAACACCGGGCACAACCCCGACACCTACGACCTCACCACCGATCTCCCGCCCGGCTGGGGCGGCGCCGTATACCCCGATAGCGACTGCGACGGCCAGATGGACGCCCCCGTTCCCGCGCCGGTTACCGATAGCGGATTGCTGGACGTAGGTCAAACCGCCTGCTTCGTCCTCGCGGTGGAGGTGCCCGCCGACGCGCCGCCGCTCGACCTCGACGGCGTCACCGGCCCCAACAGCACCGACGATAACGTCAAGATCACCGCCACTTCCAACGCCGACCCCAGCGTCTTCGACTACATCTCCACCGACGTCGAGGTCAACGCCGTATCCGACCTCGACTTCTCCCCCGACCGCAACGGCACCGTCACCAGCCCGGGAACCATCGTCTACACCCACACCGTCAGCAACAACGGTAACGAAGACGCGAGCGTAACCTTCTCCGCATCCGGCTCCACGCATCCGACCTGGACCTACCAGATCTCCACCGACGGCGGCGCCACCTGGAGCGACGTTGCTTCAGCTCCTGCCATTACCCTGGCCCCGGGCGCCAGCCAGGACGTCCAGGTGCGCGTCAGCGTTCCCGGCGGCGAGCCCATTGGCGCGATCGACACCAATCAGATCAGCGCCAACGCAAGCTACCCCACCGCCCCCGCCGACAGCGCCGGCGTGACCGACACCACCACCGTGGTGGGCGGCGACCTGCGCGTGGAGAAGCTGGGCGAGACCTGCGCCGATGCGGCCTGCGCCACCATCACCAGTCCCGACGCCAGCCAGGCCAAGCCCGGCGAATACATCCACTACAGCGTGACCGCCAGCAACATCGGCGCCGCCGACCTCAAGAAGGCGATCGTCTCCGATCCGCTGCCGGGTCACGCCGACTTCGTCAGCGTTTCCGCTGGCACCAGCGTTTCCGGCGCTCAGGTGCTCTTCTCGACCGACGGCGCGACCTGGTCCACCACCCCCCCGACCTCGCTGGCGGCGGGCCAGGCGGTCTTCGCGGGTCTGGACAGCGACAACGACGGCGCCGTAAACGATAGCGACATGCTTCCTCCGGGAGCGACGCTGACGTTGGAATTCACTGTCCAGGTTCAAAGGACGAGCGTCCCCGCGGGAACCATTATTCGCAACCAGGCTGCGGCGTTCGTCGAAGGGGAAACCTATTATTCCGGCACCGTCGAAACCGCAGTCAGCCAGGTGTGTATTCCCTCGCTCAAACCGGACGGCACCGTAGCCCAACCGGGTCAGATTACCAACGCCTCCGTGGGCGGGAGCGCCTACCTGACCTACGTGCTGAGCAACGAAGGCAACGACGCCTTTACCTTCACCCTCGCCACCCAGACCGACGCTTCCTCCGCCTGGATGCCGACGTCCAGGAAGCTCTACCTCGACACCAACCGCAACGCCCAGGTGGACCCGGGCGAGCAGGTAGTTTCGCAGGTGACCCTCGCCGCGGACGAGTCCGCCTGGTTGGTGCTCGAGCTGGGGGTGCCCAATCCGGCGGCCGGTTCGCTGTGGGCGTCCGTGAGCGCGACCTGCCCCGGCGGCGAGGCTGACGAGGAAAACTATGGCGAAGTCCGCATCTCGAGCGGCCCCGCCTTGCAGGTCGAAAAGGCTTTCGCACCCACGCAGGCCCGTCCCGGCGAGCAGGTGAACGTCAGGATACGGATACGAAACGTAGGCGACGCGGACACCGGCGGTGCGGTCACGCTCGCCGACGACTTCCAGCCCCTTACCGGCTTGAGCTTCGTACCCGGAAGCGCGACCGCCCCCAAGGGGCAGATCGAGTACTTCGACGGTGCGACGTGGACGACCAGCGAACCTGCGAACGTGCAGGGGCTGCGGCTGCGGCTCGCCGGGCTGGCACTGGGTGAGGAGGCCGTGCTCGATTTCCGTATGGAGGTCCAGTCGGGCGCCGCGCCGCAGTTGATCGAGAACCGCGCCCGCGCCAGCGGCCCCGGAGGACCGGCCGAAACCACGGCTTCGCTGCGGGTGCTGCCCGTTTACGGGCTCAACCTGGGTCCGGCGGGCAACCCGCGCGCCCTGCCGGGCGGCGAGGGAAGCGCCGACGACCGCCAGCAAGCGGACCTGATCGTCGACCAAACCTACTGCTTTGCGCACACCCTCGAAAACGCCTCCACCGCTCCCGACGACTACGATATACGGGCGCTGGGTCTGCCCCCAGGGGTAGACGGCACCTTCAACGTGACCCCGACCGTGCCGCTGGGTCTGCCCGTCCACCTGGAGCCTGGCGAAAGCATGGACTTCCTCTTCTGCGTGACCGCCAGCCAGGAGGTGCCGCCCTTTACCGTTACCCTAGTTGCCGAGTCCGTGGCCACCGGCGAAACCAACCGCACCTACGACGAAGTGACGCGGGTACTGGCCCCGGGCGAGGTCGTGCTCGAGAAGACCGTGAGCCCCGAGGGTACGGTGACCGCCGGTACCGAACTCACCTACACCCTGCGCTTCGAGAACCATTACCCGGTCGGTCTGAGCGGCGTGGTCGTGGACGACTGGCTCGACCCCAACCTGGAGTACCTGAGCAGTACGCCCGCCGGCGTCTACGACGCCGTGCGGCACCGCGTGCGCTGGCAGCCGGCCGACGTGCCCCCCGGCGGCGAATGGCGGGCGGAGCTGCGGGTTCGCGTAAAAAGAGACGTTCCCGACGACACCTTGATCGAGAACGAGTTTACGATGCGCAGCGACAAGACCCCCAACACCCTGGTTTCGCCCAAGACCCGCACCCCCATCTGGAGCAGCGCGCTTCTGCTGGAAAAAGAAGTTACGCCGCGCGAAGTACGCCTGGGGGACGTGGTGCATTACACGCTGCGGGTGCACAATCCGGGTTCGTCTACGCTCACCCTCGACTTGACCGACACCCCCGACCCCGCCCTGCGCTACGTCGCCGGTTCGGCGCGTCCGGGCGAGCCGACGGAGAGCGGCGGACGGCTGGTCTGGTCCGGGTTGACCATAGCAGCCGGGGAAACCCTGGAAGTGACCTATGACCTGCGCGTCGTCGCGGTGGCCGGGGCCAAAGACACGTTGCGCAACGTCGCCGTGGCCGAGGGCGAAGGCAGCAGCGGCGCCGTAGTGGCCAGCACCGAGGCGAACGCCCGGGTGCGCCTCGCCGAAGACGTCTTCCTTTCCCGGCGGACGACGATTCTGGGCCGCGTGTACCTGGATGTGGACCGGGACGGACGTTACGACGCCGGCAGGGATACGGCGCTCCCGGGTGCGCGGATCGTTCTTTCTGACGGCCACCAGGTTGTTACCGATGCCGAGGGGCGCTACGCTTTCCGCGATCTGGAAGGTGGCATGTGGCTGATCGTCCTCGATCCGGTTTCCGCCCCCTTCCCGCCCTTACCGCATCCGGAAGCCCTGGGTGACGGATACCAACATCGGGTACTGGCCTGGGGCATGACCGTAAGCGACTTCCCGCTCGCTGCTCCGCGAGGGTTCATAGACGCGGTGCGCGAAACGAAGATATATTATGGTCCGCTCAAGTTAAGTAAAAAGTTGATTCCGTTGGGCGAAAACAGATTCCGTGTGGTGCTGCGGCTCGTGAGCGGCGAGCCCATGCCCGGTCTGATCGTGCGCGATCCACTGCCCGCGGGAGGCGAGAAAGTGTTCGAACTGGACGGCTTCGTAGGCGAAAAGGTCTTTACCTACGACTTGGAAGGCAAACCTGTCCTGACCGATCCAGACGTGCGTTGGGGGTATGGGCAATGAAGTTTATCAAATACGTAGCCGCCCTGTGGTTAGTCGCGCCTTTTGTTGTTCAGGCCATAGGACAGGTGGGCAACCATCCGCTGATCGTGCCTGGATCGGAGCTGGGCTGGGAGTCGGCGCGGCTCGAGCTGGTGCTGCGCGTTTCCGAACCCACCCCGGTAAAGTTCTCGGTCTATTCTCCCGGTTTCGACCCCAGCGATTACCGCTCGCCCAAGGAGCTGGGCGATGAGCGCTATGACGGAGGCAGGGACGAGCTCAAAACAATTCTGGAGATCTTTGACGAAAACGGCACGGTGCGCCTGCGCAAGTCTTGGGGCAACGAGCCGCATCGCTGGTACAAACTCATCGATGGCGTGCTCGAACCAGGAAACTATCTAATTACAGTAAAGTTTTTTGGCAACGGCAAGAACGCCCTCGCCTTTAAACTGGACGGCGATCCCGCCAAGGTGATCCTGCAAGTCGCCCCCGGTTCGATGCAGACCTATAACGTTCACGGTCCCAAATGGGTGTATCCTTTCGCGCTCAACAAGCGTGGTTGGACGGCGCCGCTGGTAGTGGGCATCTATGATGGCGATGGACCCCGGGAGCTCGAAGTCCGCGCCCGCAGGCCGGGGGGCGTCGAGGAAGACCTCCCCTCGCCGCCAAACGGTGGTTGGGTGCGCTACCCCGTCGAAAAAGAGGGTGTTTACCGGTTTGGATTCCGTCAACCGGAAACCGCGAAGCAGTACACCAATACCGTTGGCTTCGAGATCTTCCTGGGTGATGTGGTCGTCGAGGTCGTCGACGAGAAAGGCCGTTCCGTGGAGGGGGCGGACTATACGCTGACCGGCTATTATGACCGCACCGTTCACCTCACGAGGATCCCCGAGGGCTGGACCCACGTGGCCACGGTAGCCACCTACGGTAAGAAGCTGGCGGAAGATAAGGTGCTCTTCGGACCCGGCGGGGGCAGGGTGCGCTTCGTCTTGAGGCCTCGGCTGGGCGTCGTCGAGGTGAAGAGCCTTGCATCGTGCGGCGGTGAGCGCATTCCAGCGCCGGTCACCGTGTCTTTGGGTGACCACAGCGTCGAGCTGGACGCACGCGGCGAAGCCGTATTGAAGCTGCCTGTAGGGCGCTATCCCGTCTCCGTGCAGGCGGTGGGCGCTCGGGTGCAGGCCCCTGACGCGGTGGACGTCGTGGCCGGCGGGCCAACACGGGTCGAGTTGATCGTGGAGCCGCAGCTCGAACTTGACCTTGATGTGACCCCCGCCGTACTGGCCGCTGGCGACCGCCTGCGCGTCTTCGCGCGGCTTTCGACCGCCTACCCCCACGCCCTTCCCGCCGAGCTTCAGCTTGCCGCGCCTGCAGGCTTACGGTTCGAGGGGCCCCCGGAGGTTCGAGGTTCGCTGCAGGCGGGTCGGCCGCTCGAGCTCGTGGTCGCCGCCCGTGCCGAAACTCCCGGAAGCTACGAGATAACCGCTATTAGCCGTCCTTGCGTGGTAAAGGCGACCGCGCGCGTCGAGGTGCGCCGTCCGGCAACATTCGCGCTTCAAAAAGAGGCGCTCACGCCCGAGGTGCCCCTGGGGGGCGAGGCTCGCTTCCGCGTACGGGTAACCAACGAGGGTGAACGCCCGGGCAGCGTGCATCTGCGCGACGTGCTGCCTGCAGGGCTCAATGGCGATGGTCTGGACGAGCGCTTTACCCTCGATCCAGGCGCCGCCCGTACCTTCGAGATCGTCGCGCGCGTTGCCGCAACCTCGACCGCGCAGCTCGTCAACACGGCCGTTCTTTATGACCCGACCGGGCGCGAGCTGGTGCGTTCGAGCGCAGGCGTGCGCGTTCTCCCGCCCGACGTGGCGCTTACTCGAAGCCTCGACAAGCACCTCGTCGTCCCAGGCGAAATGGTGAACGTCTGCTTGCAGGTCGCCAACACCGGCCGGGCCCCGCTCGTCTACACCCTTTCGGACCGCGCACCGGATTGGATAAAACCGATTGGCGAGCCGCAGTTCAAAGGCGAGCTCGACCCCGGTGCCAAAACCGAGCACTGTTACCAGGCCAAAGTAACCCCCGGCCCCGCAGCAGAAGGCCGCTTCATGGCACGGTTGAACTCCAACGCCGGCGAGCGAACGGCCCCCGACACCATCCGCCGGGTGCCCTTGCAGCTCGAGAAAAGCGTGTCTCCGGAGCAGATCGTGCTTGGTGGGACCGCCGTGTTCACCGTCGCCGTCAGCAACCCCACCGACCATGCGCTCACGGTGCGCCTCCAGGAGGTTCCCGACACCGGACTCGGCATGGAAGCGGAGACCAAAACGATCGAGCTCGCCCCCGGGGAGCGCCGCGAACTGAGCTACCCGGCGCGGCCGAGCGCCACCGGCCGCTTCAAGAACCAGGCATTCGCGTACGTAAACGAAGCGAGCGTCTCCGCCGAGGCTATGCTGCTGGTCCGCCCCCAAATAACGGCGCGGCGCGTTTCCGAAGTGCGCCTGTCCTTCCAGGTCGAAGGCCAGGGCGACGGCCTCCTCATCGCCCACCAGCCGCCCGAGGGGGCGCGCTACCGCCTGGGCAGCAGCCGCCTGGACGGTGTTCCCATCGATGAACCGCGCCAGACCGAGGACGGCCGCCTCATCTGGAAACTGCCCTTCGTTTCCAAGGGGACGCTTAGCTACGAGCTTGAACACCAGAGCGCGCTTCCCCCGCTACCCGAGCCCGCGCTGACCTTGCTGGCTGGCGATCACGAGGTCTCAATACAGGGCGAGGTGCACGAGCGCGAATACCGTCAGGCTCGTCCCCTGGACGTACAGCAGCGTGAGGGTATGATTCGCGCCCCCCTGCCTGGCAGCGTCGTCCGTGGCGCGGACGCCGTAAAGGTCCACGTCGTCGCGCCTTACGGTAACGAGGTCGAGTTGTCGGTTAACGGCGAGGTTGTTGGTCAGGACCGCTTGGGCGAGGCGATATACGATATAGGCAAAGGCGTACAGGAGCTTCATTACTACGACGTCCCGCTGGCTGTCGGCGCCAACCGCATAGAAGTATCTTCCGGCGAACGTCACGATGTCGTCGAAGTTTTCCGCGCCGGACGCCCGGTGCGGCTGGTAGCCGTACCCGAAAGGGTGGTGGCCGACGGACGCACGCCGCTGCGCCTACGCATCGAGACGCGCGATGAGCTGGGCTTCGCCAGTGGTATGGGTTTCGTAACCGTAGAAAGCAGCGTCGAGCCGGTCAGTCCCGACGCCAACCTGCAGATGTCCGGCTATCAAGTGCTCATCAAGGATGGCGAAGGCGAGCTGGTCCTGCACCCGGTAGCCAGCCCGAAAATGCTACATATTAAATTAGCTAAAGACAATTTGGAAAGCGAAGTGGACATTTATGTTCCAGGTACGAAAACGACCCTCTGGGCAGCCCAGGGCAGCGTCACCGTTCGCTACGGCGGCAGCTTCGAGGTTGGCGGCAGGGCGTACGGCTACTTGGAGAGCCCGCTCGCCGGGGGCACCATCCAAGGTGCCCTGGGAGTCAACGTCACCGACAATGCGGGTTCCATCTTGCTATCTCCGAACCTGACGAACCCTGAAGACAACCCGTATAGGCGGTTCCCCTTGTTGGGTTCCGGCGAAGCGTCGAAGCTGCCGCTACAGTCGGACGATGGAATAGCAGTGAAGTACGACCGCGAAGATTTTTCCATCGGCTATTACAAAACGAACCTCTCTCTCCCGGGAGTGAGCGGACTGCCAACAGCTACCGCGCTGGTAGCCAACAAGCGCGGCGATCTTCAGGCCGCTGCCTTTGTAGCGTTGCTTCCGAGCGGCGAGGTTTCCGAAGAAATCGTGCCCGACGGCACAAGAGTTTATAAGTTGTCGCACGCCGTCAAGCCCGGCAGCGAAAAGGTTGTCCTCCAGCGCGGCGCAATAGAAACCGACTTAGTTCCGCTGAAGGATTACGTAATTGATTACCCCACGGGCCACATCACGCTCGCAACCCCGCTCTGGCCGAACGACGAAAACTTGGTTCCGGTCAGACTGCTCGTCAGCTACTCGCCGGCCAAGGCGCCAAGAGACACTCTGGCCTTCGGCGCCGGGGCGAGCTACAGAATAGGATCCTTCACCATCGGGGTAGCCGCGGCTTCGTTGGACAGCGGGGCGACGTGGAAGTACGGGGCCGCGCTGGGCTACCGCCGGGGGCCTTTCTCGGTCAGCATGTCCATGTCCACGCCGAGCGTAGACGATGGGTGGAGCTATGACGTTTCCAGTTCGTATACTTCAAATACATTGAAAATGAATATACGTTATTCCCTGGGAACGAAAAACGTGGCCACCCTTGCGGCTTCGGGTCGCCAGGGCAGATTTTCGATGTCCGGCAATCTGAGGTACGACGGCTCCCTCAGTGGCAAGCTGCGGGTCGCGGCGAGCGTTAGCAAAAGCGGCAAGGTGGTCATTGAACATCGGGGGTCCTCTACGAGCAATCGCTCCGCGTTGCTCTACGAGCAGAGCCTGGGCAGTCTGAACGCGGGCTTGGGCGTAGGTTACGAGTGGCAGACGGCTTCACCGAGTGCGGTAGGGCGGCTGGGCTACGGTACGGATAAAATCAAGATATCCGCTACGCACAGGCAAAGTTTCTCGGTAGCGCCGTCACTCAGCACCTTGAACTTTAGCTATTTGTTCGATTCGAACCTCAAGGGCGCGGGCGAACTGGCATACGAATGGGGCGCGGGTCTGAAAGGCACCTTTGGGTTGTATCAAAAACTAGGGCCCGCAAACCTCAGCCTCAGCTACGCTCTGCCCAACGCGAGCGGCGAAGGCAACCGGGCCAGGTTCGGCGTTCAGGCGCCGCTTCCGCTTGGCAAGAACGTCACCCTCGACCTTTCGGCCGGATACGAAAGGGATTTGGGCACCGGCGCATATCAGACGGCGATCGGTACGTCCATCCGCTACAAAGTCGAAGACCTCACGGCGTCCTTTGGGATCGAGGGGGCCACGGGCAGCCTCGGCGACAAGTTGACGCTGCGTAGTGGCGCTACCGGCAGGCTGAACGAAAAGCAGGTCGTTTCCTTCGACGCCAATTACATTTACGAGTCGTCCTGGCATGGCCGTTTCACGTTAGCCTACGCCTTCCGCGGCAAAGCTTTGCAACTGCTTACGTACCACCGGATGATCAACGAAAACGGCGCTTCATTCGAAGGAGAGGTCGCTCCCACCTGGCACCCCAACCTTGCCTTCCAGCTCCGCCCGAGCGCCGCTTACAGAGTTTCCCTCAACGACCCGGCCAGCAGTCTGTATCAGGTTGGCATTGGTGCGAACTACTACTTTTCCCCGCGCATTGGCCTGGGCGCCGGTGCTTATTATCTCGTGCAGCCCGCATTGGCGAAGTCGTCCTTATCGTTCAGCGTAGAAGGGAGTTTCAGAATCATTGACCCGGTGTGGTTCAATCTTGGTTATACCTTTGGTGGGTTCTACGGACTGATGCCCGAGTCGCGGCCAGGAATCTACGTCAGATTGGATTTCCTGTCCGCTCCCGACATTCGCTAAATTGCAAGTGGCGACAGGATTGAGAAGGAAAAAATAATGTACGTCGAGAGTAGTTTCGTAACGATCAGCCATGTCCAGGTCTTTGCTCGCTGGGAGAGGAGCGAAAGATGAACGTCCAGCACAGCAAATTCATTCAAATATTAGTATTTCTATTATTAATATTTTCGATAAACGTTTACTATCCCGCAATGGCGGCAGATTTCGACGGCGACGGCATAGACGATGTCATTGACCTCGATGACGACAACGACGGCATCCCCGACGAGGTGGAAGGCTGCCAAAAACTTTACGATTTTAGCGATTTCAAAGAAGGCTTACTAGAAGTTGCTTACCACGGTGGAATCATAAAGACCAAAAACGGCTATTCCGTTTGGGGTGGTAGTTCTGCTGCGGATGGTACTACGGATCAGGCCGCGTTCGTGCCCATCACCTCCGTTAATGGGTATACCTATAGCGGAACGATTGAGGACGTCGCCGTGGCTGCTGCTGGCGACAGTGGGAGTGACCAGTACTTCATCTTGACGGATCAAGGCTTGTATACGTGGGGACACGTAAAGAAGCTGCAACGGCCCGTCACGCTGCATGAGGATATGTACGATCCGTCTAAGTACCATGCCAACAACCCTGATTATGTTGAATTTCACCAGCTTGGCGTAGGAGGCAGCACCCCTTCTTTGCCGGTTCCAGTTTCGGAGATCAAGAGCATCGAGGCCACGTCCGAGCGGCTAGCCCTGCTAACCAACAGCGGCGAAGTCTGGGTTGCGGGTTACGGCAAGAAAGACGATACTGCTCCAGGCCGAGAGCATTTGCAAGGCGAAATTTATGCCGATGGTTCGACGAGTGACGATGACCAATGGCACCATGTCCTGACTGGCCCCGGGGGGTCACCCATCTCGGGCATCGAGCAAATCAAACTGGCCCCTGGCAATGCCATTGCAATGGATAGCAGCGGCAATTTGTGGACGTGGGGCGTGGGCACCAATACCGGCAACGACGCGGCGCCCGTGAACCGCAGGTACCCCACTCAAATGAATCTGCCATCCGGGGTGAGTGTCGAGCAGTTCGAAATCGCGGCTAGAAACTATGCTTACAGCGGTGATGACGGCCACTCTAGCGGCACTGGAACGGACAATATAAATCGCAGTGCTACTTATTTCATTCTCGGCAGCGACGGTAAGGTATACGTGCTGGGGCAGAACACGGAAATGATTTTGGGCCTCGACAAGACCGACGTCACCTACTACCAATCCTCTTGGAAGCCTATCCTTAAAGACGATGGCAGCGGTGGTACAACCGAGGTAACCGACGCGCGTTTTATCAGCATCTCCCGCCACTCCGCGTACACCCTATCTGGCGCCTTAATCACCGCTGACGGTACCCTTTACGAGTGGGGTTCTAACGACGAAAGTAAAATTGGACAACCCAATATTATCGATTTTGTTCCCGCACCGAAGATACCGCAAGGCTTTTCTGAACCGCCCATTTACGTTGGTGCAGGCGGGCACATCATGCCGTATATAGACAATAATGGAAATTTTTATAATGTCGGCCACCATTGTGAAGGGGCTTTTGCAGATAATGATACTTCTTGCGGTGGGAGTAGAGACCAATATGAAGCTACCGGTCTTGCTACTGATTTTGAATTAATAAAGACGAATGTAACCAATTTTGATCTTGATGGTGATGGTTACCCCAACTGCCGCGATCTCGACTCAGACAACGACGGTATTAGTGACCTTGTTGAAAGTGGGTTGGACGCATCCGCGATAGATCAAGACAACGATGGTGTGGTAGATAGCACAACGGATGTGGACCAGGATGGCTTGATGGAAACTGTTGATGCGGATGATAACAACGCAAATGCTGACCCCGCAGGTAAAATTACTTCTTCAAACATTCGGGATACCGACAATGACAGTGTGCCCGATTTCAAAGACCTCGACTCCGACAACGACGGCATCCCCGACGTCATCGAAGCCGGCGGCAGTGACCCCGACGGCGACGGTGTCATCGGCAGCGGCCCCATCACCGACACCGACGGCGACGGCTGGTCGGCCGTCGTAGACCCCGACGACGGCGGCACCCCTCTCTCCGATCCCGATACCGACAACGACGGCCACCCCGACCGCACCGACACCGACTCCGACGGTGATGGCTGTTACGACGCCGTGGAGGGGGCCGGCCATTTTCCATCCAATGATTTGGACGCCAGCGGGGCCCTGACGGGAGGAGTTGACGGTAAAGGGGTCCCTATCAAGGCAAACGGAGGTACGGGAACTACCGCAGCGGTTACGGATGCCGACAACACAGCCTACTGTAACCCCTTTGAATGTCAGTCAGTCTTCTACCAAGTGATTAAAAAAGACTTCAAGTACTTAGATCCTATTACTGGTACCTACACTACGATCGGCTCCTCTGGTTGGTTGTATAACGCAATTGGTTGGGATACCCGCAGTAATTTGATATATGGAATAGGATACTCGGACCACTGGCGCAATCACCTGCTTGTGGTAGGCAACGATGGCGTCGCCCGTGACCTTGGCGTTCCCACGGGCGCGGGGGGAACTACGAACGGCATACCGCTGACCGATCTAAGTCGCAACTCGGACAATGGCAACTCCGACCCGTACCACCTTGTTGCAGGCGACATGGACGGCAACGGCTACCTCTATGTCCCCTACGGTCCGCGTGGGAGAGATTTGATTAAGATTGACGTCGACACGCTGACATACGAGATCGTCAACTTCAATGGCAATTTGCCAAATAACACTATTGGCGACATCGTCTACATTCCACAGACAAGAGCGTTCTGGGGTGTTGGTGGATCTACCCTTTACAAATGGGACATGGCAACCCACCAGGTATCCAAAACGACGGTAGCTGGCTTGCCAAGTGGGACTTACGGTGCTGCTTATACCGATCGTGACGGCAAGCTTTACGTCAGCAATAACAATGTAGGTAATGGCAGCGGTGCTGTCTACCGAATTAACGACTATACCACTGACAACCCAACTGCTGTCTTCTTGATCAATAGCGAACTAACAAACAGCAATGACGGCGCCTCCTGTCGCTTGGCACCGCCACCCCCCTTCGGCATCCCCCTCTCCGGCTCCCTCTTCCACGACCTCGAGCCCAACTCCATCCACGACCCCACAGACCCCGACCTGACCGAGTCCGACCTGGACTCCGCCAACCCTCCCACCCTCTACGTCAAACTTTTCCCGGACGCCGACGGCGACTGCTCCAACGGCTTCACCGACAGCGGCGGCAGTGACACTACCGCCAGTAAAGTTGTCGAGATAGACTCCAACGGCGACTATCAGTTCGACGCCGTCGAAGCCGGCAACTACTGTCTGGTCCTGGACGACGACGACGATCCCAGCGACTCCACCCCCTACGACGCCCCCGGCGACGGCTGGCTCTACACCAACACCGTTTCCGCCAAAGACTCCCCCATCTCCGGCGGTGTCCTCCCCGTAACCATCACCCAGGACCAGGTAGACGCCCAGTCTCCCTCTGAGGGCAACGACTTCGCCCTCTTCCACGGCTCCCTCATCACCGGCACCCTCTTCGACGACACCGGTCAAGGAAACGGAGACGCCAACAACGCTCTCCAAGAAAGCGACGAACCCGGCGTCCCCGGCGCTACCGTCACCATCAGCGATGACCAAGGCCACACCCGCACCACCCAGACCGACGCCAATGGCCGCTACGCCCTCTACCTCCCCGCCGACTGGGGCACCACCACCCTCTCCCACGACCTCCGCCCCGCCAGCGGTTACAACCACCCGACCGACCCGACCAACCCCAACTCTGCCACCACCACCCACCAGGCCGCCGACTACGCCGACGCCACCGCCCCCACCCCAAACTCCTCCGCCGCCCTGATAGAGCTCACCCTCCCCGGCAGCGGCCCCAACAACCCCACTACCGCCGCTGACCTGGCCGGCCTGACCCTGAATGACTACAACTTCGGCGTCGTCTACCCCTCCTCCTTCCGCCCCGACCAAAGCGGCACCGCCACCACCCCCGGCGCCGTCACCTACAGCCACACCTACAAGCCGGGAACCCAGGGGGAAGTAACCCTTTCCCGCTCCGGCGGCGACTATACCTACCAGATAAGGGTGGACGCCAACTGCGACGGCTCCTTCGACCCCGGTACCTACACCGACCCCAACTCCCCCGACCACGCCAACGCCGCCATCGAGTCCTGGAATACCGTCACCGCCGCCAACGCCGCCAACCCCAGCACCCCCACCTTCCTCGTCACCGACTCCTGGCCCCGCAACCCCGACAACACCTTCGCCGCCTGCGCCGTCGAGGTCCGCGTCCTCGTTCCCGGCGGCCAGCCCGAAGGCGCCGTCGACCTCGCCACCCTTACCGCCTCCCTGGCCTGGGCGGGCAACGAGACCAACGGCGCCCCCAACGTCACCGACCCCGCCTCCATAACCGACACCACCGCCGTGCGCCTCCTCGGCGGCCTCACCCTCGAGAAGCTGGGCTGCAACGTCACCGCTACCGCCAACACCCCCGATACCTCTGACGACTGCGACCCCGCCGGCTTCCCGACCAACTACTCCAGCAACGTCTCCGGCAAGCCCGGGGACGTCCTGGAGTACTGCATCGTGTATCTCAACGTAGGTATTGCAAATATAAGTAATATTACAATTACTGACCCGGTTCCGTTCTTTGCCGATGTGGTAGTCGACGCCTACGACAATGATCCTGCAGCCGACGAAACCCTGCTCTGGAATGATGCTTCCGGAGGAGAGCAGCGACTCAGTGCGCCGGCCGACGCCGATGCTGGCGAGCTGGCATCCGGCCAGATGACGCTTCGTGCCGAGGGGGTGTTGTCGCCGGGTGCGGGCGGAAAGGTTTGCTACCGGATACAAGTGCGTTAAGGGCGCAGGTCGAGCATTATGAAAACGGGAAACGCAGGTCAAACAATCCAGCAAGGTTTGGCCTGCGTTCGGTTTTTTGGATACTACCAGCCGGTTGGTATCCACCGCTTACTGGCCGCCCGGCTTTTTTCGCACCGCACCCGCCAAGAGCGTAGATGTGGAAAATCCGTAGCTGCGCGAGTTCAAAACGGGGCGACCGGGGATCGCTAGCAGGACGGAGTCAGCTTGTAGTGCTTCACCTAACCCGGCACCACCTACTGGGTGAGAGGAGGTAGTGTATGAGCAACATGGCCAGGAAGAGTTGGAGCACAGAGGAAAAGGCCGC
>Ga0256835_1001319_pt1 | contig 15178 bp, 10 predicted proteins | sample PIR30metaG_FD_185972 | JGI IMG/M metagenome (GOLD analysis project Ga0256835, IMG submission 185972) | Hydrothermal vent microbial communities from East Pacific Rise, Pacific Ocean - PIR-30 | ecosystem: Environmental > Aquatic > Marine > Hydrothermal vents | place: Pacific Ocean: East Pacific...
ATAGCCGGTGCATAGATAAATCCTTCACCGACAATCATTCTCTTATTTTTTTTATCAACAATGGTGTAATTGACGTAAGGGCCACCCATAAAATCATTTTTCATATTCCATAATCCGCGTGTTTCAATGGCTTTGTTATCATTGATTTTAGTAAATACTTGCGAAGGAGAGATATTGCTTTCCGACTTCATATAAGTATTGTCTCCCGGGCCGGGAATATATTTTTTACCGATTGAATCGCGATAGTAAAGCACTCTGTCTCCTTTTAAGTCTTTGTCGTCTTTGAGCGGAACACTATACAGTAAAATATCTTGTTCACCGTTTTTTAAGTCGCGTCTGAACCAAAAAAAGTTTTTTTGATGATCGACTAAACTGAAATAATCCGGAATTTCGATGCTAATGCCCAATTCTTTTTCAACATCTTCACTGTTTCTTAAAGCTTTACGGTGTTTTTGTTGTAAATTTTTAATTTCAAAATCTTTGAATTTTTGAATTATTTCATCGGCTTTTTGGCTGATAACTTTTTTTATTTCATCGTTATTTTTTCCGGTAATTTCAACTATGAGTTGCGGTTTGGCATATCTGTCAACGTGATATTTTACACCGGTTTGTTCTCCTTTTTTAACGACGATAACATCTCTGACATTTTTAAAAATTCCGTTGAATAATTCCGGAGAAGCTTGTTGTAAGCTAAAGAGCGGTTCTTCTTGTGGTAAATCGTTAAATTCAACGGCAAAATATTTTCGAATACTGTCACCCAAAGATTCTTTCCAGTCTTTGTCGTCCATGATTAAGAGGATGTTATGAGTTTTTCCGGAAGAATCGGGGAGTATTTTGGTTTTGTCACTCGAACAGGAAACGAGTAAAAAAACACTGATGATAAAACTATATATATATTTGTTCATTTTTTTGTTTTTTTATAAAAAAACTATCAAAAACTATTCCTTAATTATTTAGGACTTATAAATTTTCAAAGTCATACCGGGTTTTATTTTTTCATTTTTTTTCAGACTGTTCCATTTGATAATATCTGTCAGACTTACGTTATATTTTCTTGAAATATTCCACAAGGTATCTCCGGGTTTTACTTTATAAGTTACATACTTGCCGTTTTTTGGAGAAGTTGTTTTTCGTTTCTTTTCTTTTTTTCCGGATATAGCAACGGCATAGCGTGAATAAATCCGGAGTTTTTGTCCAATGCGTAAGTTGTTGGAACGCAGATGATTCCAGCGTTTTATTTGTCGGACGGTAGTATGGTATTTACGAGCGATACGTCCGAGATAGTCGCCTTGGCGCACCCTGTAAACAATGTAATTGTTGATTTTATAAAATTTAGGAAGCGGTTTTTCTTTCCGGTTAAATTCTTTTTGAACCAGTTCTTGGATTAATTTTTCGTTGGTAACGTATACACCTATCAATTCCAATGGAAGTTTCAAGGTATATTTTTGATCTTCAACATAAGGAATGATGTTTAATTTGTATTGCGGATTGAGAAATTCCAGTTCTTCGATACTGATTTTTAATAATTTGGAAATCTGTTCAAAGGTAATATTATGCTTGACAACAATAGTATCGGTAGCGATATAATGAAAATCGGGTTGTGTGGTTTCAATACCGTAATCTTTGGCATATTCTCCTAAAAACAAAGTTGCTTGAAACATAGGCACATATCCGGCGGTTTCACGGGGCAGATACGGTCTGATATTCCAGTAATTGGTATATCCGCCCGAACGTCTGATGGCTTTGGTAACATTGCCTGCCCCCGAATTGTAAGCAGCCAAAACCAAATTCCAATCTTTAAAAATACGGTACAAGTCTTGCATATGTTTGCAGGCGGCTTCAGTTTCTTGAAGCGGATCGAAACGTTCATCGACATAATTATTGATTTCCAAACCGTAGACTTTTCCGGTAGAATACATAAATTGCCACAATCCTCCGGCACCGGCTTTTGAAAGTGCACGCGGATTTAAAGCCGATTCAATAATTGCCAAGTATTTGATTTCTAACGGAATATCATATTTAGCCAGTTTTTCTTCAAAAATGGGAAAATAATATTCGGCCATACCGAAAAGTCTTCCCAAGCTTTTTTTCCGGTTTTTCAAAAAAACTTTTACCGTTCTGTATAAAGCCGGATGATAAACAATGTCTAAGCGAGTTTTTTGATTGAGCAATTCGAGTTTTTGTTTAAAATCTGCTGTATCAAGATTGATATGGGTGTCTAACCGATCGATATTTTGTTTGATGTCTTCAATACTGTCAAATAATACCGGTTGATAGAGCTTACGAAACCACATACTGTCCATTCGTTTGGCTTCGGGCAGATCTTTTAAAACGACATTGTCAATTGTCAAATTGGTAGTATCTATTTGATAATCATTTGTTTTTGATGTAAATTTGACTTGTTTTTCTTGTTTTTCCGGCGGGTTTTCTTTGATAATTTTTATGCCTTTTTGATTTAATTCCGAAAGTTTTATGGTATCGGCAATTTTTTCTTTTGAGAGAAATATAGTGTCATTTTGTCCGTAACCGAGTGTAACGGACAAAATGACAATAGTAGTAATATATATTAGTTTTTTATTCACGTTATGTTTTTTTATTTGGATAGAGCGGCAATTCCGGGCAGTTCCTTTCCTTCTAACATTTCTAACAAGGCACCGCCTCCGGTGGATATATAACTGATTTTGTCAGTCAGTCCCAGTTTTTTAACGGCAGCTACCGAGTCACCGCCACCTACCAAAGAATAAGCTCCTTTTTCTGAAGCTTTTCCTATTGATAATCCGATGCTCTCTGTTCCTTTGGCAAATTTATCAAATTCAAATACACCGGCAGGGCCGTTCCAAATAATCGTTTTTGATTTTTGGATAGTTTCATCGATAATTTTTCGGGTTTCCGGGCCGATATCCAATCCTTGCCAATGATCGGGGATTTGATTAACCGGAACTATTTGAGTTTGTGCATCGTTGCTGAACTTGTCAGCGATGACTATATCCACAGGGAGTATGATATTTACTCCTTTTTCTCGGGCTTGATTCAATATGTTTTTGGCTAAATCCAATTTATCATCTTCAACGATAGAATCGCCTATTTTATTGCCTAAAGCTTTAAGAAACGTGTATGCCATTCCACCTACTATAATTAAGTTGTCTACTTTGTTGAGCAGGTTTTCAATTACTCCTATTTTACTTGATACTTTGGCTCCGCCAATAATAGCCGTAACGGGTTTTTCGCCTTCTTCCAAAGCTTTTTTAATGCTTTTGACTTCTTTTTCCAATAATTTACCGGCGGCTTTGTGATCTTTGTCAAAATATTGTGCAATGACAGCCGTAGAAGCATGGGCACGGTGGGCAGTTCCGAATGCGTCATTGATATAATAATCGGCTCCTAATGAAGCTAATTGGCGGGCAAAATCGGGATCTCCTTTTTTTTCTTCCGGATAAAAACGAAGATTTTCCAAGAGTAATATTTCGCCGGGTTGTAATTCATTAACGGCCTTTTTAACTTTTTCGCCGATACAATCATCGACAAATTTGATTTTTTTGCCCAAAACTTTTTCAGCTTCAGGGACGATGTGTCGTAAGGAGTATTTTTCTTCTTTTCCTTTGGGACGTCCCAAGTGTGACATGAGAATAACACTTCCGCCGTCATTTAATACCTTTTCAATAGTTGGTTTAGCTGCAACAATACGTGTATTGTCGGTTACTTGAAAATTTTCGTTTAAAGGTACATTAAAATCTACTCTGATAAGAGCTTTTTTATCTTTAAAATTGATATGATCTATTGTTTTCATATTTGGTTTGTTTATCAGTTAAAAATTATACAGCAAATTTACAGTTTTTGTATCGACTAAAAAAATAAAGCCCGCTAGCTTTTGCCACGGACTTTACTCATTGAGTCAATTTTTTTTATTGATATATCAAGGCTCTATTGTCTTGAATATCGGCTTTTTCTTTTAAAGCTTCAACTATACGTGAGCTGATTCCCGCTTCGTTTTCTTTTTTCATTTTTTCAACGTAGGGGAGATAGTTTTTGATATCTTCTGCCTTGGTAATTTTTTTGGTTTGAATTACATATACGGCTCTGTTGCCATCAATAGGATCGGATACTTGATCTATTTTCAAAGCAAATGCTTTAGCCACTACTTTAGGTTCTTTACCAAATCCGGGAATGATAGGATTTTTTAAGGTTACACCGGTAGCCGTTCCTACTTTGGCTTTAGGATCTTTTCCTATTTCTTCTATGGTTTTTCCTTTTAATTGTTTGATAAGGATTTCGCCTTTTTTCTTTTTAACCAACAGAGGTTTTACGCTAAGAGCGGCTTCTTCGGGAGTGGCTAGGCCTTTATCTCTTTTGGCTGTCAGTATTACGATAACATGTCCTTTTTCTGTATCAAACTTATTGACATCACCTATTTTTCTGTCTTTTTTATAAGCCCATCTGACGATTTCTCTGCTTTGTCCCAATCCGGGAAGATTGTCTTCAAAACGGCCGATTTTCATAACCGGTTTAGTGGTATATCCTTTTTCTTTAGCCAATTTTTCAAAATCATCGGTTTCCATAGCTTCACTGGCGAATTGTGATGCTTGTGCAAATGTTTCATTCTCGGTTTCTTGACTAGGCTCTACCGTTCGGATGATAGAAACAGCTTTAACTGCTTTTTCGGGTTGTGTTAAATCGTTAATTTTTACAATATGAAATCCGAATGGCGTTTCTACCAATCCTATTTTACCTTTTTTGCCTTCAAAAACGAAGTCATTAAAAGCAGGAACCATTTGTCCGTAGGTAAACCAACCTAAATCACCGCCTTTTGTTTTGGTGGGGCCGTCGGAGGCGGCTTTGGCATAATCGGCAAATTTGGCCGGATTTCTTTTTACTACTCTTAACAAACTATCTGCTTTTTTCTTAGCTTCTTCTTTGCTTCTGCTGATAGCGGGATTGGCTCTTAAAGCTCCTTTGTAGGCAATTAAAATATGGGCTGCTTTAGCAGAATCGGGAATGTTTTTGGTTTCGAGAACTTTTGTTAAATATACTTGATCTTTAAATTTATAAGGCCCGAAAACCTCACCCGGATTTAAGTTGATGATACTGTCTGCATAAGGTTTGGGTAATTGATTTTTAAAGTAAAAGCGAGCTTGTTGTTTGAAGTCGGAGTGTTGTTGGGCAAACTCTTCGGCGTTTTCAGTGTTTTTAAATCCTTTTACAATTTTTTTCTTGTCAGTGGCATTGGCATCGAATTCTTCTCTGTCATCGATTAGTTTTTTCAATTCTTCCATGACATTTTCTTTATCTTTTTCAGATGCCTTTAACGGAATAAAAACATATTCGATATCACGAGATTCAGGCATTTCAAATAGTTCTTTGTGCTTTTCAACATAGGCTTGAATATCGCTTTTTGAAACATTGATTAAGGAATCGGGGACGCTGGCATAAGGAACAGCTGCATATTTAAAATCAACTGCGTCGTTTTCATAGTGATAATACCATTCACCTTCTTTTAGAGTAGGATTGACAGCTGCTTTTACCAAATTGGTATAAATTCTTTCCTTTTCGCTTTCTAACAACGAATTTTCAAAGTTTTTCCATTGCGCATAAAGTTCCGGATTGCTTTTTTCAGATTTATATATTTGATCGATATAATCGTTTAGTGCATTTTCTTCAAATACGCCTTGTTTGTTGGTAAAAGCTTGTTTAATAGAAGGGTTTTGAGTGACTAGTTCGTGTATTCTTTCTTGCGGAACGTCTATTCCTAGTTTTTCAAACTCATTGTTTAATACAGCTTCTTTGGTTACTTGATCCCAAACTGTATTGACGGCTTGCATGTTTGATAATCTTTTGTTTTGTTTTTGCATTAATGCAACTCTTTTTTGAAAATCATTTCTTGAAATTTTTCTTCCGTCAACTTCAGCTATTACATTAACATTTCCTTTTCCCAAAGAAGAAGAGTTTTTAATCAATCCTTGAATGATAAAAGCAAATAATGCCAATGCTATAATCATTATCAATACGCTCGATCTTCTTTGAATTTGTCCTAATATTGCCATTTTATTTCAATTTATTTTTGTTTAATTACATTAGTTTGCGAAAATACAAAACTATTATGAAAAAATGAAAATCTTTTTAGATTTTTATTTAAAAAAGAAATAGGAGCCGTTAAATAGCTCCTATTTGTATGATTGAAAAAAATATTCCATTTTTTACAAGCTGGCTGCATAAGCAATCATTTCTATTACTTTGGTAGCGTAGCCATATTCATTGTCATACCAGCTGATGAGTTTAAAGAAGGTGTCGTTTAATGCGATACCGGCTTTTACATCAAGAGATGAAGTATGTGTTTCGCTGACAAAGTCTTGAGAAACCACTTCGTCTTCCACTACTTGTAATACGCCTTTCATTTCTCCGGCGGCCGCTTCTTTCATGGCTTTGACGATTTCGTCATAAGTAGTAGGCTGAGCCAGTTTAACGGTTAAATCAACTACCGATACATCGGCGGTGGGAACTCTAAATGACATACCTGTTAATTTTCCGTTTAAATCGGGAATAACTTTACCAACGGCTTTAGCAGCTCCGGTTGATGTGGGTATGATGTTATTGATAGCCGCACGGCCTCTGCGCCAATTTTTTGAAGGTGCATCGATTACTTTTTGGGTAGAAGTTGCTGCGTGAATGGTTGTCATTAAGCCTTCTACTATTCCAAATTTGTCGTGCAATACTTTAGAGATAGGAGCTAAACAGTTGGTAGTACAAGACGCATTTGAAAACACTTTGATATCTTTAGTTAATTCCTTATGATTTACTCCTTTAACAAACATGGGAGCATCTTTTGAAGGGGCTGAAATAACTACTTTTTTAGCACCTGCTTTGAGGTGTTTTTCAGCTAAGGCTTTTTCGGTAAAAAAACCGGTTGATTCCACGACAAATTCAACGTCGACAGCTCCCCAGTTGATATTTTCGGGATCGCGTTCTTTGGTAACACGGATTTTTTTTCCGTTGACTACCAAATAAGTACCGTCAACCGATACGTCTCCGTCAAAATGTCCATGAACAGAATCGTATTTAAGTAAATAAGCCAAGTAGTCGGTGTCTAATAAGTCATTGATAGCCACGACTTCTACTTCCGGATTTTTAATGGCTGCTCTAAAAGCCAATCTTCCGATACGTCCAAATCCGTTTATTCCTATTTTTGTTACACTCATAATTTTAATGTTTTTTAATTTATATTTAAGTTTATAATTTTTTTATGTGGTTAAAATTTCACTGATGCTCAACATTTCTTTATTAATTCTGCGAGTTAATTTTATAGCATCTTTCAAGGGGGTTAATTGTACGACATTATTTTTTAGTCCTACCATGACATTGTTTTGTCCGTCGAGTAGCACTTCAACGGCTCTAACACCCAAGCGACTGGCTAATACCCTGTCGAAAGTAGTTGGACATCCGCCTCTTTGAATGTGTCCTACAATAACAACTCTTGATTCGTATTCTTTTAAGTTTTCTTCTACATATTTGGCCAATTCGAATACATTTTTACCGGTTTGATCACCTTCGGCAACTACGACAATACTACTTGTTTTTCCGGCTCTTTTGCTACGGCGTAGAGATTCTACGAGTTTGTCAATACCGATATTTTCTTCCGGAATTAAAATTTCTTCGGCACCTCCGGCTATTCCGCTGTAAAGGGCTAAAAATCCGGCGTTGCGTCCCATTACTTCGATAAAGAATAGGCGGTTATGAGAACTGGCCGTATCTCTGATTTTGTCAATAGCTTCGGTAGCTGTGTTGCTGGCAGTATCAAAACCGATGGTAAAATCGGTTCCGAAGATATCGTTGTCAATAGTGCCGGGGATTCCAATAACCGGAAAATTAAATTCTTCAGCAAATATGGTAGCTCCGGTAAAAGAACCGTCCCCACCGATTACGATTAGGGCATCAATGTTATGTTTGACGAGTTGATCATAGGCTTTTTTGCGCCCTTCAACTGTTCTGAATTCTTTAGAACGGGCTGTTTTTAAAATAGTTCCTCCCCGGTTTATAATGTTACTTACTTTTCGTGCGTTAAAACGTTCAATGTCTCCATCAATCATTCCTTCGTAACCGCGATATATACCATAAGGCTCCAGTTTATAAAAAACGGCAGTTCGGATGACTGCTCTAATGGCTGCGTTCATTCCCGGAGCATCCCCTCCCGAAGTCATCACGGCTATATTTTGTATTTGTTTTTTCATATATGAAACGTTTGAAAATTAAATACAAAAGTAAGTATCTTTTTGCTAAGTAGCAATTTGTATGTGTAAAAATTTAGTTAAGAAAAAAGCTGTCTAACAATAAGTAGACAGCTTTTTTATTTATTTTTAAAATAATACTATTAGTATGCAGGATCAGGCGGACAATTAGGATTGTTGGCTCTTTCTTGATCGGGATAAGGATAGAAGTTGTTTAGTCTTTCTAAAGAGCAACGTTGAACATTATTCCAATCAATATTATCTAAATAATGCGGAAAGAACCTTCTATGTATAGGAAATCTTTGTCCTTGTAAGAATAATTCTGCAGCGTAATTTTTATAGATTTCATTCAATACTTCTTCTTGATTAGATGCATCACCTGCCCATGGTGTCAATTCTGCAGCAACACCGAAAACATCATCGGCAGGAGTTTGTGTTCTTACTTCGTCTATGAGGGTTACCGCTTCGTCCAATTCATTTAGACGGGCTTTTGCTTCTGCTTTAATCAATCTCATTTCGTCAGGTAAATATACAGGAATAGGAGCGGCATCATAGTTCCAAAAACCATTAGGATCATCTACCGGAAATCCACAGCTTGTATCAACATTAGATGTGTCTGTTAAGTAAAAAGGAATTCTTTGATCATTGCTTTCCAATCCAAAATTTCCAACGAAAAGTCCTAATGAATCTAGAGGTCTTAGACGTAATGATGCTCCGGGTTTTATGGTGTATTGATATATAGGATTTACAATACTTCCACCATCATATGACCAAACACTTCTCTTATTTAAGTCAACAGAATCAGCAGTGTCATAAGCGTCTTGATAATTACCTAATTCTATTAGATAGCGAGCTTTAAATGCTTTAATCACATCAACTATTGAAAATTCATAAGATATCAATGAGTTAATAAAGTTTTCAGCTTCACTATCGGAGGTTATTAAACTTAATGCTTCATCCAATTTATTAACAGCGAATTGTAAACCTTCTGTTCTATCAACGAAAGTTGCTTGACCGTCTAAATCATTTTGGGTAGTAACTTTTTCCCAATATTGAGCCATATAACCTGTTGTTATAGCTTGAATTAATTTAGAATAACTTTTATAAGCAACTTTTTCGGCATCGGAGCTGAATTCCAAATCATCTATATTAGCTAAGATATTTTCAGCTATTCCTCTGTTTCTCAATAAATTTTTCCACATGCTGCTAATCGATGAATTGACTCCTGTTAATTCAGGGCCACCGTCAATCAGTTGTGATTCTGTTTCATAGGTACTCATATTTCCAAATTCACGGGCCGTAAATCCGGGAGCATGTACAATTCTATACAATGAATATGTAGCAAATTCTCTGGTCATACCTAAAACAATTCCTTTATATGCAGCAGGAGTTGCGTAGGCATCTTTTTCTGATACTTTGTTATGGTCATCAAATTCTTTTTGACAACTAAATAAGCTGATGCTTAGTATTAGTAATATTAATATTTTTTTCATTTTATTAGTTTTTTAAAATTTTAATTGAACACCAAATGAATAAACTTTTGGTATGGGAATATTGGCATAATCTTGTCCTCTAACCACATTAGATTTTCCCCATGAGTTCACTTCGGGATCATAACCCCAATAGTTATCAATTGACAATAAATTAGAACCGCTTACACTAAAATTAGCACTTTTAATGCCTTTGATTGGCTTTCTCCAATTATAAGACAACGAAACGTTTCTTAACTTTATAAAAGAACCGTCTTCAATAAATGCTTCATAAATTCTGAAGCGGTTTCCATAATATCCTCTTGTATTATTTTGTAATTCTTCACCGGCAAATTCCCATCCTGTAAAGATAGAGGTGCTTGATAATGGTAATGAATAAGCCATACGTTTATCCCAGTCTAAAACATTTTGTCCTTGTACAGCCTCTACATTTAAGTTTAAACTGAAGTTTTTGTATTTAAAAGTATTGTTTACTGAAATAATGTAGTCAGGACTGGTTTTTCCTAATACTTTTTTAAGAGTAGATCCTGTTGGTTGTCCGTTACTGTCAAACATTTGTTCATAACTTTCAGGAAAACCGTCACCATCATTATCTAACATAACACCTTTGGCTAATTGTGGATTGCCATTTGCATCTAATACCCAATTGCCATTTGCATCAGTAGCATAGAATGTTCCATAAAAAGTAGTTAAAGGATAACCGTTTGCTACTATTGAATTGTCATTTCCAAACACATTTAAGCTTAAGTATCCACCGTCAATATCAGATACTACGTTATCATTGGTAGAATAATTAACGGCTAAATTCCAATTAAAATCTTTTGTTTTAACAGGAACGGCTTTCAGGGTTAATTCTATACCGTCATTGGTTAAAGTTCCGACGTTTGAAACTCTTTGAGTATAACCGGTTGAATATGCAACTGCTTTACTCAATAACATATCATATACATCTTGATGATAAACTGTAAATTCAACACCTATTCTGTTGTCTAAAAATGAGGCGTCAAAACCTAATTCGTATTCGCGGGTAACTTCAGGGCGTATTTCTGTATTACCGGCTACAGAGTTAAGGATATATGTAGTTTGTCCTAAATATGAGGATGGAGTGTAGGTACTTCCGTTTTTAACACTAATAAGCGCCGGACTGGTTAATACACTCATATTACCGGCTTCTCCCCAAGCTCCTCTGATTTTAAATGAATTGATATATTTATCCAATCCGTTTTGCCAAAAATCAAAGTCGGAGAGAACCATAGATCCGCTTACTTTTGGGTAGAAAGTTTGGACGCCGTCACCAAAAGTGGAGGCTTCATCCCAACGTCCACCAAAAGTCAAGAATATTTTATCATATAAAGAGAAATTTTGTTGAACCCATCCTCCCCATATGGCGTATTCGTATAAAGAACTGTGACTCACGATATCATTGGCTCCATCCATACCTTCCAAGTTGGGAAAGATAGCCAGACTGGGTTTGGCTTGTGAATTGTATCTTTTTTTATCATACATATATTGATATCCAGCACCAGTTGAAGCTTTAATATCATCGGTTATTTGATATTTATAGTTTGCTTTTATATGTGAGTTAAAATTACCATAAAGATTTTCACTATATTGTAAATCACCATCAGCATTGGCTGTAAAGCCGTAAGGGACTAAAAATCGGCTGTTTGAAGAGGTGTAATCGTAACCGAAAATATAGTCTATGGTCAAATTTTCTAAGGGTTTGGCTTGAATGGTAAAATTACTGATAACCCGATCAACATCCATTGTGGCATCAATTTTATCAATACTTTCATAAGGATTACCTTGCCATCCCATGTAGTTATATGAGCCGTCTTCATTTACAGGATTAATACTGTTATCGGCAAATAATAAGGATTGTAAAGGTGCATATTTATAAACACTACCACTGGCATAAGGAATTTCTTTAGTGTTATTATGTGAATAAATAACTCCTACATTAAATTTTAGCCATTCTTTTACTTTCTGATTGAGTTTTAAATCAATGTTTTTTCTGTCGTAGCTTGAATTTCTCAAAATACCACTATTATCTAATATAGAACCCCCAATAGAATAACTAGTCCAGTCAGTTCCTCCGGTTACTTTTACTCCATTGTAAGTTCCCATTGTATCATCAAATACATAAGATTGATAGTCATAACGTTTTTCAATGGGTGTAGGTTCAACGACACCGTTAACATTTGACCATTTGAGAAGTGTTTGATTGTAAGGTTTGTATTTTCTTACACTATTAAAATTAACACTTGAGGTAAATGTAACGGTAGGTTCACCGGTTTTCCCTTTTTTGGTAAATATTTGAATAATTCCGTTACTTGCCATAGAACCATACATAGCAGAAGCGGCAGGGCCTTTTAAAACTTCAATATGATCGATATCGTTCATGTCGATGTCGGAAAGTGGGTCAGAGCTACCACCGGTTCCTATTCCTTCACGAGCTTGGTTATTAATTATAATACCGTCAATCATGACAAGTGGATCGGAACTACCTAAAATGGTGGATGGTCCACGTAATCTGATTGAGATACTTGGAGCTACAGATCCAGAATTACGCATGATTTGTGCGCCAGGCAATGCTCCTTGTAAGGCTTCGGAAACGTTACTTACATTACGGTTGTTAATTTTATCCATTTTCACCGTATGGATAACCGTTCCCAATTGTTTTTTTGTAGTGGCACCACTTTGTGCGGTTACCACCACTTCGTCTAGTCCTAATGCGTCTTCTTTTAAAACGAAGTCGAGGTTAGAACCCGAGACTGTTTTAACTGAAGGCGACATACCTACATATGAAGCTTTGATTTTATCACCATCTTTGGCTTCAATAGTATAATTACCGTCAAAATCTGTTACCGTTCCGGTTTGTGTACCGATGATAACGATTTCTACTCCCGGTAGTGGTTCACCATTGGTGTCTGTGACTTTACCACTTACCTTAATTTGTGCGTAACTACTTATAAACCCTAGCATAAATAGTGCTATAAGTAATTTTTTGTAATGCATTTTTGTTTTCATCATAGTTTCGTTTGATTTTAATTCATCCCCTAATTTAGCATAAATAATTTATTTTTTAACTGATGGATTTAAAAAAATACCAAAGTATCTTTTTTTTTCTGTTATTGAAATATTTTCTCTTTAATAATGTCGAAATCATAATAAAACAGTGAAATATTAAACAAAAATTCAGAGGTTTTAACAACGAATTTACTCGTGATTTTATAACAGTCCGTAAAAAATAACAAAGCGATGGTAAAAATCGAATTCTTAAAACTTATTTAAATTTTAAGCCGGTTATAAAAATAACAAATACTTTTATTACCTTTACATAAATATATGTATAAATAATTAGAAACTAAAAAAATGTCACTTATGAAATATCCTGAATTTTTTAATCAATTTGAAAAGATTATAACTTATGATGAACTAGCTGAATTTTTAGGCGCTGCCGAAGGTGGTATAATAGATTTTTCATACCCTGAGATTGTTAAAACAGCCGGGCATAGTTGTGGAACCGTTGCCGGCGCATATCTCGTAGCCTTAAAAGGTTTAAAGGCTTTGTATGGCGAGGAATATCCGGAACGAGGACAGATAAAAGTGGAAGTGAGAAAATCGCCCACCGACGACAATGCCGGAGTAGTAGGTTGTGTATTGTCTAACATAACCGGAGCGACTACCGATTATGGTTTTGGGGGGATTCCGGGTGGAAAGTTTAACCGCCGTAATTTACTCTTTTTTAATGCGCCTATCAAATCGGATGTTCGTTTTACCAGATTGGATACCGGAAAAAGTGTCGGCGTAAATTATAGGCCGGGAAGAGTGGTGAATCCTATGAAAATTTTAAAAAGTGCCATAGGCCCGGATGCTACCGAAGAAAATAAAAAGACTTTTCCGCAACGTTTTCAACAAATGGTAAAAACTTTGTTTGAAAATGCCGATCAGGTTATAGATATTGTTTAGTAAAATAAAATATTTATGAATTTGTTTTATGCGCCGGAGTTAACTTCGTCTTCTCGGTTTTATGTGTTTGATAAAACCGAAAGCCGGCATATTAGTAAGGTTTTACGAAAGAAAATAGGTGAAATTTTGTTTTTGACAAATGGAAAAGGAGATTGGTTCGAGGCAAAAATAGTCGATTATAATTTAAAAAATACTAAAGTGGAAATCATTTCACACCGGTATGTCCGAAAAAATCAATCGAAAATACATATTGCTATTGCTCCTACCAAAAGTAATGAACGTTTTGAATGGTTTTTAGAAAAAGCAACTGAAATAGGCATAGATGAGATTACTCCGTTGTTAACGAAGCATTCGGAACGTAAAAAAATCAATTCAGATCGTTACAAACGGATCTTGGTGGCGGCCATGAAACAGTCTTTGCAGGCGCATTTACCTCGCTTAAATGAAATGACTAAAATAACAGATTTTTTTAGAAAAAATCATAATGAAAAACAAAGGTTTATAGCTTATTGCAAGGCGGAAGAAGCTTTAAAAGACATGATAGTAGTTTCAGACGTGCTTGTTCTCATTGGCCCGGAAGGTGGTTTTTCGGAAAATGAATTTATAGCTGCTGTTGAGCAAGGTTTTGAGCCTGCCGGTTTGTCAAAAAATCGTTTACGAACCGAAACAGCCGGATTAGTGGCTTTGACGACAGCTCGCTTAAAATTGGATTAAAGTTTTCTTAATATTTGTTTAATTTGATTTTTTTATCGGTTTTTACCTGTAATTTTACTCATATTTAATAAAAAAACAAATAAGATTATGAAAACATTATTTACAATTCTACTGAGTATTTTTTTGATTACCTCCGGTTATTCCCAAATGGGAGGCGGTGGCGGCCGTATGGGAGGAGGTGGCCGTATGGGCGGAAATCAAGCTATGCAGTCACAACAAAACAACATGCGTTTTGATGTGCAAAAAATGGCCGGTTTAACGGCTTATGATGAAGATAAAGTAATCAAAAAATTAAGAATAAGAAATGAAGACAAAGCTAATAAAGTGAGAGCTTTGATAAGAGATTATAACAAGTCAATTGAAGATATCCGTTTAAAGAATTATCAAACAATAGAAGAAACTAAAAACTTTGTTCAGGCCAAAAGAGCCGAAGCACAAAGTGAACGTAATTTTGAATTGATGCAGCTTGCCCGTCAGGAAGCTCAAGAAAGATTGGCACCTGTAAGAGAAGAAGTGCAGGCAAGACAAAGTCAGTTAAATAGAAGTATGAAAGAGTTGTTGAACAAACGACAGTATAAGAAATGGAAAAGGTATGCTCGTAAGCACAAAAAAAATAATACCGCATCTAATAATCAAAGTCAAAGAAGTCAAATGCGTGGCAGAGGAATGCGTCAAGGCGGTGGAGGCGGGGGAATGTTTTAAAAACATTTCATTTTTTTAATTTATCATTATTGAGATGTCTCTCATGATCCCGTTGTGTTTTGAGAGACATTTTTTTATCCCAAG
>Ga0256835_1001320_pt1 | contig 15177 bp, 7 predicted proteins | sample PIR30metaG_FD_185972 | JGI IMG/M metagenome (GOLD analysis project Ga0256835, IMG submission 185972) | Hydrothermal vent microbial communities from East Pacific Rise, Pacific Ocean - PIR-30 | ecosystem: Environmental > Aquatic > Marine > Hydrothermal vents | place: Pacific Ocean: East Pacific...
TCATATTCTGGTCGCTCGTCGTGGTGATCTCGCTGAAGTACCTGACGCTGGTAATGCGCGCCGACAACCACGGCGAAGGGGGCATCATGGCGCTTACGGCGCTGGTCATGCCCGGCAAGCTGCACCACGGTCACTGGCGCTATTTTGCTGTCATGCTGGGACTATTCGGAGCCTCTTTGCTATACGGCGACGGCATGATCACCCCGGCCATCTCGGTGCTGAGCGCGGTCGAGGGGCTGGAAGTGGCCGCGCCCCGGCTGGACCCCTTCGTCATCCCCGTTACCGTCGGTATCCTGGTAGCTCTCTTCTTACTGCAGAGCCGCGGCACCCAGAAGGTGGGAAGGCTCTTCGGGCCCGTGACCCTGGTCTGGTTCCTGTCCATCGCCGCGCTGGGCCTGGCCCAGATCGTGCGCAACCCCCAGGTGCTCGCCGCGCTCAACCCCTGCCAGGCCGCGCGCTTCTTCGCCGCGAACGGGGGGGCCGGGTTCTGGGTGCTGGGGTCGGTATTCCTGGTGGTCACCGGCGGCGAGGCCCTCTACGCCGACATGGGGCACTTCGGGCCGCTGCCCATCCGGATGACCTGGTTCCTGGTGGTGCTACCAGCACTGCTTGCCAACTACTTCGGCCAGGGGGCGCTGCTGCTGGCCAACCCCGCGGCGGTGACGAACCCCTTTTACCTGATGGCGCCCGCCTGGGCCACCTACCCGCTGGTAGCTCTGGCCACTGCCGCCACCATCATCGCTTCGCAGGCGGTGATCTCGGGTTCGTTCTCGCTCACCCGCCAGGCGATGCGGTTGGGCTTTTTGCCGCGCATGCGGGTAGTACAGACCTCCAGTCACGAAATCGGCCAGGTCTACATCCCCACCATCAACTGGATCCTGATGTTCGCCACCGTGGGCCTGGTCCTGGGATTTGGCTCCTCGAGCCGCCTGGCCGCAGCCTACGGTGTAGGGGTAACCACCGACATGGTCTTCACCACCCTGCTCTTCGCGGTGGTGGCCTGGAGTCTGTGGAAGTGGCCGCGCTGGCTGGTGCTGCTGATGGGCGCCGGCCTGCTGACGGCCGACCTGGCCTTTTGGGGCGCGACCATCGTGAAGATCCCCGAGGGCGGCTGGTTCCCGCTGGTGGTGGGGGCGGTGATGCTGCTGGTGATGACCACCTGGTACTACGGGCGCACCCTGCTAGCCGGCGCCCTCAAGAAGGACGCCTTCCCCTTGACGCGCTTCCTGCGCACCCTGGCAGCCTCCAAGGAGCCCCCGCTGCGGGTGCCCGGTACCGCGGTCTACCTGACCCGCAACCCCGACGTGGCGCCACCAGCGCTACTTGCGAACCTGAGCTACAACCACGCGCTGCACGAGCGCGTGGTGATAGTGAGCGTCGCAACCGAGGAGATACCCCGGGTGGCGGGTCATCTGCGGGGCGAGCTGCGCCGGCTCGAGCTCGGCTTCACCCGGGTGGTGCTTCACTACGGCTTCATGGAACACCCCGATGTGCCGGTCGAGCTCTACGCCATGGAGGAGCTGGAGCTCGATCCCGAAACCACCTACTTCGTCCTCGGGCGCGAGGTGGTGCTGCCCGAGGGCAGGCTGGGGCTGCCCCGCTGGCGCGAACAGCTCTTCACCATCATGCAACGCAATGCCCTGCCGGCCACGGCCTTCTTCGAACTCCCGCCCGAGCGCACCTTCGAGGTGGGGCATCTGGTGAGGTTGTAGAACACTTAGCAGCCGGTGCAATATCGCCCCGCCGCCAAACTGCGGCAAGAACCTGGACCGGCTACACTAATATCATGGCGTTAACGCCCAAAGAGCTGGTTTCCGGAGCCCGCATTGAGGGTTTGGTGGCCTCTGGCCCCGTAACTTTGCACGAAGTCAATGACCTGGGTGGTGTATTCGAAGTAACCTTCCGCGACGCTTCCGGCCGTATTCATCAGCGCCTGCTATACCCGGACGACCTGGAACAACTTAGCTTGCTAAGCGAGGTTCGCTGGCCCATGTTGGCCAGTGCGGAGGATTTTCGCCTTGCCGCCGAGGCCCGCCGCCTGCGCCTGGCCCACCTCTTCGACCCCATGATGGCGGTGCATACCTCGCTGGTTGAGCCGCTTCCCCACCAAATCGAGGCCGTATACGGGCACCTCTTGCAGCGCCGCCCCCTGCGCTTCTTGCTGGCTGACGACCCCGGTGCCGGCAAGACCATCATGACCGGCCTTTACATGCGCGAGTTGTTGTTGCGGGGCGATCTGGAAAGGGCCCTGGTGGTGGCACCCGGGGCGCTGGTGGAGCAGTGGCAGGACGAGCTCGACAGCAAGTTTCACCTCCCTTTCGAAATTTTCAGCCGCGAGCGGGTTGAGTTGTCACGCAGCGGCAACCCGTTCCTGGAGGGGCCGTACTGGATAGCGCGCCTCGACCAGATTGCCCGTAATGAGGACTACCAGGAAAAACTGACTGCCGTAGACTGGGACCTCATCGTCGTCGACGAAGCCCACAAGCTCTCGGCTACGTTCTTCGGGCGCGAGCTTAAGAAAACCCAAAGGTACCGCTTGGGCGAAAAGCTCTCACAACACACGCGAAATTTCTTGTTACTAACAGCCACGCCGCATCGGGGCAAACCGGAAGACTTCCGCTTATTCATGGCGCTGCTCGACCCCGACCGCTTTGAGGGCAGGCCCAGACCCGGAGCCCCCGAGACCGACGCTGAAGACCTTATGCTTCGGCGGGTCAAGGAAGACCTGGTCCGCTTCGATGGGACCCCCCTCTTCCCGGAACGCAAGGCGTACACCGTGGAATACACCCTTTCGGACGCCGAGCGGCAGCTGTACGAGGCGGTCACTACGTATGTGCGCGAAGAAATGAATCGTGCCGAAAAGCTCGACAAACGCCGCGGCAACACCGTGGGCTTCGCCCTGGCCATGCTGCAGCGCCGGCTGGCGAGCAGCCCTCAGGCTATACACCGCTCACTGCAGCGCCGGCTCAAACGCCGCCGCGATCTGCTGGAACGACTGGAGCACGGCGAATCCATCCCCCAACCGGTTGCCCTGGACGAAGAAGATCTGGTCGAGCGCTACGAGTATGCCTTCCCCGACGAAGAGGAGGGGCCTGAATTCGAAGAACTGGCCACCTCAGCTAGAACGAAAAGGGAACTGGAGCTCGAAATTGCCAGCCTGGAGCGGCTGGAAGAGTTGGCCCGGCGGGTGCTTCAAGCCGGTCAAGATCGCAAATGGCAGGAGCTGGCAAGACTCATGGGCACCGAGGAAATCAAGGGGCGCAAACTCGTCATCTTTACCGAACACCGCGACACCCTCGACTACTTGCGCGACCGGCTGCACACCTTCTTGGGTAACACGGACGCATTAGTAACCATCCATGGCGGCATGCGCCGCGAAGAGCGCCACCACGCCCAGGCCGAGTTTTCAAACAACAAAGACGTGCTAATTCTTCTGGCCACCGACGCCGCCGGCGAGGGCATAAACCTGCAACAAGCCCACCTGCTCATCAACTACGATATCCCCTGGAACCCCAACCGGCTGGAGCAGCGGTTTGGCCGCATTCACCGTATTGGGCAAACCGAGGTTTGCCACATGTGGAACCTGGTGGCTCGCGGCACCCGCGAGGGTGACGTTTTTGTCTTGCTGCTCAAGAAGCTGGAGATGGCGGCCGATGCCCTTGGCGGCCGCGTATTCGACGTTCTGGGCGCGGCTTTTAGCGAAAGGCCGCTCCATGAGCTGCTCATACGAGCCATTCGCTATGGCGAGAAGCCCGAAGTGCGCGCGCAACTGCAGCAGACCATCGAAGGGGCTGTTGATGTAGAGCATTTGCAAAAGCTGGTGGCGCGAGATGCGCTGGCAACCGAAGTTTTGTCGCAGAGCCAGCTGGCGCGGCTCAAGGAAGAGATGCAGCGCGCAGAGGCGGCGCGCCTCCAACCCCACTACGTCGCCAGTTTTTTCCACAAGGCATTCGAGCACCTTGGCGGCACCATGCAACCGCGCGAGGCGGGGCGCTACGAAATAACCTTCGTGCCCCCGTTACTGCGACCATCCCGGGCGCAAGGGCGGCAGCAGGTGCTCAAGAAGTACGTGCGCATCACATTCGACAAGCGGCGCGTAGTTGTACCCGGCCGACCGGTGGCCGAGTTCGTGGCCCCGGGGCACCCATTATTCGACGCTACTGTTCGCGCCATCGAAGAAAAGTTGGGTGCGGCCCTGCAAAGGGGCGCTGTATTGGTGGACCCAGAGGGCGGAAGACCGCGGCTTCTCAGCGCCTTTGAACACGATATACGCGACGGCCGCGACGAAGTTCTTTCCCGGCGCATGCTATACGTTGAGGCAGAACCCGGTTCCGGGCCGCACCGGGCGGGGCCGGCGCCCTACCTCGACTACCGCGAGCCAACCCCAGAGGAACAAAAACTTGCGCCAAACGCCCTTGACCAGGCCACGGTCGAGCGTCTGCTGGCTGAGGCCGAGCGTTTCGTGCTGACCACCGAGGCCAAGACGCACGTGGACGAGATCCGCAAGCGCCGGGAAGAGCAGCTAAACAAAACCCTCAGCGCGGTGCGGGAGCGACTGCTGAGCGAAATATTTTACTGGGACGGCGAAGCACAAAGGTTTGGCGAGCTGGCCAAGAAGGGCAAGAAAAACGCGGCCGCCAACGCCGAGAAAGCGCGCAGGCGCGCCGAAGAGCTGCGGGCGCGCCTGAAGCGGCGCGAGCAGGAGATTGAAGAAGCGCGTAACGTCTTTGCCGGTCGTCCCCACCTATCACTAGCCGCCTGGATCGTGCCGCAGCTGGAGAGCGGAGGAGACGAAACCGCGCTAGAGCGCGAAGCCATCGACCGGCTGGCCGTTCAAGCGGTATTGGCCCAGGAGCGCGCCTTGGGCAACGAGCCCCGTGAAATGCCCCACAACCACCCGGGGTACGACGTTGAATCGCGCACCCCCAGCGGAGAACTCCGGTTCATCGAGGTCAAGGGCAAAGGGCCAGGAAAAGACACCGTCACCCTTTCCCGTACCCAGCTACTAACGGCCCTCAACAAACCCCAGAACTGGTGGCTGGTGGTGGTAGAAACCGATGGCGAGCGGGCTTTGCGCCTGTATTACATGCGCAACCCGGTCACGCGAGAGCCTGAGTTTGCGGTAACGAGCTTGAACTTTGACTTAAAGCAGTTAATGCAGAAGGTAGTGGCTACCTATGAGCTGTAGTTTTAGCCGTCAGGGGGGCAGCTACGACCCTTCCTATGTTGGGCTTGTCCCCCGCGAAACCAACTACCGCTGGGCAGCGAACTACTATTTATGGGTTGAATATGTGATACTACCAGTAGTATCATTCAACAGGAGGGGCAGTAAGTAAAAAAGAAAAGCTTCTCGCCAAAATGCGCCAACTGCCCCCCGAGGCAAGGTTCGAAGATGTAGTAGCGTTGCTCGTAAGGTTCGGATTCGAAGAAGCTGGCTCTAAGGGTAGCCACCATGTTTTCTCGCGCGCAGGATGCGGACGCCTGACAGTTCCTAAACTCGGTGGTAAGAAGGTAAAAAAGACCTACATCAAGCAAATCTTACAAATGCTGGAAGACTGTGGCTTGGTTGAATCAGGAGAATGAAATGGCACAGGAAAGGAAACCCCTCGAATACTATCTCTCTTTGCGTTATCCGGTTACGTTGGTCCCCGAAGAGGAGGGCGGCTATACCGCCATCGTGCCCGACTTGCCCGGCTGCGTTACCGTGGGCGAAACCGCTGAAGAGGCCATGGCCATGGCCGAAGACGCCAAGCGCCTTTGGATCGAAGACGCCTACGAGCGGGGCGAGGCCATTCCCATTCCCAGCACCGAGCGCGAATACAGTGGCCGCATTCTCCTGCGCATGCCCAAATCGCTCCACCGGCGACTGGCCGAAGACGCCGAGCGTGAAGGGGTTAGCTTGAATCAGTACGTGGTGGCTCTTTTGCAAGAGCGGTCGGCGTTGAAAAAAGTGCTTGCGGCGCTTGACGGCGGCATGGCCAAACCGGTGCGGAGACCAAAGCAGACGGCGTAAGTTTTTTGAGGGTCAACCGGCTGAACAACTCCCCTCCGGCCTGCGGCCACCTCCCCCGAGGGGGAGGTTTGTTGCTGCCCAGAACTGAGCAACCTTGACCTTTAACGGCAATCTTTTGTTTTCTTCTCTCGGGGGGCCGGCGTCCAGTTGATGGAGTGTTTGCGGGCGTGATGTTTTCCTCCCTCCCCTTGGGGAGGGCAGGGGTGGGGGTTTTTGGCGCTGCCAAAGCCAAACGTCCGGCTCCGATTCGTATCCCTGACCAAGCGGACCTTGCGGCCGCGCGAGCCGGGGCCCATGCCGTGCCCAAGCCCCACGGCTCAGCAGCCGCCGTAAACAAAACCCCCCTCCCTGGAGAGGGCTTGAGTGGAAAACTCCGAAGCCAAACGCAGGTAGGTGATAGTTGTTCGCTGTATAACAGTCGTTAATAAAAGGTTGATATATGTTGTTGATATAACAACAGTTGTGGTATTATGTCAGTACATCCCCCTGCTGCACTCGCAGCAGGTGCAGGGCCGCCTCAAAAGCGGCCCTTGCGTTGTTATACTGATTCCGTGTCCAGGTTAATCGTTTACGTAGACGGGTTCAATTTTTACTATGGCGCAGTTAAGCAAACGCCGTATAAGTGGCTAAATTTTAATAAGCTCTTCAAGATTTTGTTTCCCAAAGATGACCTGGTATTGGTTCGGTACTTTACTGCCAGAGTCAAAAACAACCCGCTCAACCCGGGCCAGAGGGGGCGTCAGGGGGCGTATCTAAGAGCATTGAGGACACTACCTGATTTTGAAATCCACGAAGGATTCTTTCTTTCGCACCCCGTAAATATGCCTGTGGCACCTCCTGGAACCGGTTTCGCGCGGGTGCTCAAGTTCGAAGAAAAGGGGTCCGATGTCAACTTGGCCACCTACTTGATGCTTGACGCCATTGAAGATCGCTTTGACGTAGCCGCTGTGGTGAGTCACGATAGCGACTTGGCGCTGCCGATACAAATCGTGAACGAGCGCCTAGGCAAACCCGTTGGGGTGGTAGGCTATGATCCCCGTTTTCAAAGGAAGTACGGGAAGAGGCCAAGAACAAGCGAGAGGTTGCGCCAAGTTGCCGCCTTTTACAAAACTTTGAGGGAGTCGGCGTTCAGACGGGCCCAGTTCCCGGATGTCGTTCAATCTCAGGACGGTCCAATACATAAACCAAGTGGATGGTAGGGCGGCACACTCGCTTCGAAGTTTAGCTTTCCGAGTGTGAACCTTCTTCTCGCGGCTTTACTGCTACCTCCCCCGAAGGCGGCATAAAGCAATGTGCAGTGCACAGTTCGTGATGCGCGGCGAGCGAGGGACTATGAGCCAATGGCTTGTGACTTGTAGCGTGTGGTTTTGTTCTCTAGTGGCGGCTAAAAGCCTTCGACCCGGTTGCAGCAAAACAAAAGCACCCTCCCCTTGGGGAGGGCCGGGGTGGGGGTTGTTGGTGATGCAAAACCCAAACATCCTGTTCTTGTTGCGAAACCTGCAACGGATTGCTGTCCGCGACCAAGTCTCGGCTCATTGCCCGGCATGGACCCCGGATCAAGTCCGGGGATACGAAGTCGGGTAAACAACCCCCCTCCGGCCTGCGGCCACCTCCCCCGAGGGGGAGGCTTGTTGTTGTTTGCGCGATGTCGGAAACGGACAGGGAGCGCCGTTGTGCGCTAGTAAATTTGCTGGAAATATACGGCTTTGAGCCGGGGGTTCGTGCGGGCTATGAAATGGCTGGTTGGGGGTAGAGAATGGAAGGTATGGTTGAGGTTCCCGCCCGGAAAAAGCTGATTGAGGTGGCGCTGCCGCTGGAAGAAATAAACAAGGCAGCCAGGCGCGAAAAGTCCATTCGCCACGGGCACCCGTCTACCCTCCACCTTTGGTGGGCGCGGCGGCCGCTGGCGGCGGCCCGGGCGGTCATTTTTGCCCAGATGGTGGACGACCCTTCGAGCTGGCCCGATCTGTTCCCCACCAAGAAAGAGCAGGATGAAGAGCGCAAGCGTTTGTTTGGCATTATTGAAGACTTGGTCGAGTGGAAGAACACCACAGACGAAAAAGTGCTGGAAAGGGCGCGGAGCGAGATACGGCGTTCCTGGCAGCGCAGTGCGAACGAGTGGCGCAAACACATTGAGGCCAAGAAGGGCGAGCTGGGCGAAGAAGAATACCGGCGGCTGTGGGAGCTGTTCGACCCCAGCAAGCTGCCCGCCTTTCACGACCCGTTCGCCGGCGGCGGTGCTTTGCCGCTGGAGGCCCAGCGGCTGGGGCTGGAGGCCTACGCCTCCGACCTGAACCCGGTAGCGGTGCTCATCAACAAGGCGATGATCGAGATACCGCCCAAGTTTGCCGGGCGGCCGCCGATAAACCCGAAGGCGCGCGAAGACACGGGCCTTTTTGGTAAAGACTGGAGCGGCGCCAAGGGGCTGGCCGAAGACGTGCGTTACTACGGCCAGTGGATGCGCGACGAAGCCGAAAAGCGCATTGGCCACCTCTACCCCAAGGTGAGGATAACCCCCGAGATGGTGGCCAAGCGGCCCGACCTGAAACCCTACGAAAACCAGGAGCTAACGGTAATTGCCTGGCTGTGGGCGAGAACCGTAAAGAGCCCCAACCCGGCCTTTGCCCACGTGGAAGTGCCGCTGGTATCGAGCTTTGTGCTTTCCAGCAAGAAGGGCAAAGAGGCCTGGGTGGAGCCGGTAATCGAGGGCGACAGCTACCATTTTGAGGTGCGGGTGGGGGAACCGCCGGAAGAGGCGAAAAAGGGCACCACCGCCGGAAAGCGCAAGGCATTTAAATGCCTCATGTCTGGCGTACCCATAGACTACGACTATATTCGCAGCGAAGGAAAAGCGGGACGAATAGGCGTGAGGCTCATGGCTATAGTGGCAGAGGGACAACGGGGCCGGGTCTACCTATCGCCATCGGAGGAGCATGAATCGATTGCCCATAAAGCCAAGCCCGACTGGAAACCGGAAGTGCCGCTGCACGGGAAGTCGCGCGTTAACGTCTCCAATTACGGACTCGATGTTTACGGTGACCTTTTTACCCCACGCCAGCTCGTTGCCCTCACCACTTTTTCCGACCTGGTGCAGGAGGCCCGGGCCAAGGCCATAGAAGACGCGCGCAAGGCGGGGCTGGCGGACGACGGCAAAGGCCTGAACGACGGCGGAACCGGGGCAACGGCGTATGGGGATGCTATAGCGGTGTACTTGGGTCTTGGCGTTAGCAAAATGACTGCCTTCCACAATTCCACTGCGCGATGGAGGAGCGGCGAAGGCAAGTCTGCCCCCGCGTTTGGGCGTCAGGCTCTACCTATGGTTTGGGATTATGCCGAGGTGAATCCGTACGCAGGCGCTGGGGGAGATTTGGTTGGTGTATTTGATGGAGTATCTAAAACAATAGAGAAAGCTCGTCCTATCGCCATTGGGCATGCGATGCAGTCTGATGCCCAAACACAAGAATTAACAAAGAACAAAATTACATCAACTGACCCGCCTTACTACGACAATATTGGTTATGCTGACCTTTCCGACTTCTTTTACGTTTGGCTAAGACGCAGCCTCAAGGGCATTTACCCAGGCTTATTCGCCACCGTGGCCACGCCTAAGGCCGAAGAGCTGGTGGCAACGCCTTACCGCCACGGGGGCAGGGAGGCGGCCGAACAGTTCTTTTTGGAGGGCATGAAAAAAGCGCTGCACAACCTGGCGGAGCAGGCTCACCCGGCGTTTCCCATTACCATTTACTACGCCTTCAAGCAGTCGAAAACGCAGGGTGGCGACACCAGCAGTACGGGGTGGGAAACATTCTTGGAGGCGGTCATGCAGGCAGGGCTGTCGATTGACGGCACCTGGCCCATGCGTACAGAGAATGCCACCAGACTTATAGGTTCTGGGACAAATTCCCTTGCGTCTTCCATCGTTCTCGTATGCCGCCGGCGGCCCGCAAATGCCCCGGCTGCTACCCGGCAGGAGTTCTTGCGAGCGCTGCGGAGCGAGCTACCGGCGGCGTTGCGCGCCTTGCAGGCGGGCAACATTGCCCCGGTGGACCTGGCCCAGGCTTCGATTGGGCCGGGAATGGCGGTGTATACCCGCTACCGCGAGGTGCTTGCCGCCGACGGCAGCCGGGTGAGCGTGCGCGACGCGCTGGCGCTCATCAACCAGGTGCTCGACGAGGTACTGGCCGAGCAGGAGGGCGAGTACGACGCCGCCACCCGCTGGGCGGTGGCCTGGTTCGAGCAAAGCGGTTTTGGCGAGGGTGAGTTTGGCACCGCCGAAACGCTTTCCAAGGCCAAGAACATAGACCTCGACCAGCTGGTGCAGGCGGGCCTGCTAAAAGCCGAGCGGGGTAAGGTGCGGCTCTTGCGGCCAGACGAGCTGCCAGAAGAAGTTTCGGCGGAGCCGACCGCCTGGGAGATGCTGCACCGGCTGATTTACAGGTTGATTTATAAATTAGATGCTGCTGGCGAGGCCGGGGCCGGGGAGCTGCTGGCCCAGCTGGGCGGCCGCGCCGAGGCCTCGCGCGAGCTGGCCTACCGCCTCTACCAGATCGCCGAGCGCAAGGGCTGGGCCCAGGACGCGCTGGGTTACAACGCCCTGGTGCAGAGCTGGCCCGAGGTGGTAAAAGCGGCGCAAAAGCAAAAGGCGCAGGCCGCGGCTCCGAAACAAGAAGGCCTATATAAAGACGGTGCAACTCAAAACAATGAATAACGCGGTAGCCTGGAGGCAGTATGGCAATTACCAACCACGAGCGCGTAGGTAGAACTCTGCAAGCGCTGCGCGACGGCCTGGCCCCGTACGTGGCGCGCGAAGCCGAAGAAGCATTAGCCGATCAACGAATTAGCAAACAGACGCTGGATAAATTTCTCTCCGACCCTAACCTGCGTGAGCGGCCAATAGCCGAGTGGGATGCCTCGGCCCTGCTACGCTTCATGTGGGATGCCTGGAATAGTGTCTTTCGCGACTCGCTGGGCCACACCGACCGCAGCCTGGTTTCGGAGCTGCGCGAGTGGCGCAATAGGTGGGCACACCAAAAAGCATTTTCGAGTGATGACGTGTTGCGCGTCATGGACTCGGCCGAGCGGCTGCTCAAGTCGGTGGGCGGCACCGAGCAGGCGGCGCAGATTGAGCGCGAGCGTAAGGAGCTTTTGCGCCTCATCTTTGACGAACAGTTACGGAGCGAGCAGCGCAAGGCCAAAACCAAACTGCTCGAAAGCGCCGCGGCCAGTCTGACGCCCTGGCGCGAGGTGATAGAGCCACACGACGACGTGGCCAGCGGCCACTACCAGCTGGCCGAGTTTGCCGCCGACTTGTGGCAGGTCTACAAGGGTGAGGGGGGCGACGAATACCGCGACCCGGTGGAGTTTTTCAGGCGCACCTACCTAACCGAAAGCCTGAGCCAGCTGCTGGTGCGGGCGGCGGAGCGGGCCCAGGGCAAGGGTGGCGACCCGGTAATTCAGCTGCAAACCAACTTTGGCGGCGGCAAGACCCACTCGATGCTGGCCCTCTACCACATGTTTTCGGGCAAGCGCCCGGCCGACCTGCCGGGGGTGGAGCAGCTGCTGGCCAAGGCTGGCATAAACGAACTGCCAAAGATGAACCGGGTGGTGCTGGTGGGCAACCGGATGAAGCCCGGCAGCCCCAGCAAGAAAGAAGACGGCACCGAGGTGCACACCCTCTGGGGCGAGCTGGCCTGGCAGCTGGGGATGGCCGCGGGCGGCCTGGAAGAGGCCCGGCGGGCCTACGAGCTGGTACGCAAAGACGACGAAAACGCCACCAATCCGGGCGAGGCGTTGCAGGAGCTACTGCAGCGCTACGCGCCGGCGCTGATTTTGATTGACGAGTGGGTGGCCTACGCCCGCCAGTTGCTGGAAGAGCAGCGGCTGCCCGGGGGCGATTTCGAAACCCAGTTTACTTTTGCCCAGGCGCTAACCGAGGCGGTCAAGGCGGTGCCGCGGACGCTGCTGGTGGTTTCGTTGCCGGCCTCGGACGACGCCGACGAGGTGAACGACATAGAGGTGGGCGGCCGTCGTGGCCGTGAGGCGTTGCGCCGCTTGCAGAACGTGATTGGCCGTATTGAGTCACCCTGGCGGCCGGCGACCCAGGAAGAAAGCTTTGAGATTGTGCGGCGGCGGCTCTTCAAGCCCATCCGCGACAACGAGGCGTTCAAGAAGCGCGACTTGACGGCGCGCGCCTTTGCCGACATGTACCGCGAGCAGGCCTCGGAGTTTCCGCCCGACACCCGCGAGGCCGACTACGAAAAGCGAATTAGGGCCTCGTACCCCATCCACCCCGAGGTCTTCGACCGGCTCTACAACGACTGGTCGAGCCTGGCCCGCTTCCAGCGAACCCGCGGCGTGCTGCGGCTGATGGCGGCGGTCATTCACGTGCTCTGGGAAAACGGCGACAAGAGCCCGCTGATTATGCCCGCCTCGCTGCCGCTCGATACCGACGAGGTGCAACGCGAGCTGGTGCGGCACCTGCCCGACAACTGGACTCCGATTATCGACAAAGACATAGACGGCCCCAATTCGCTGCCGGTGGAACTCGACAACACCCTGCCCAACCTGGGCCGCTACCAGGCGACGCGGCGGGTGGCGCGAACCATCTTTTTGGGCTCGGCGCCCAACGTGGGGGCAGCGCAACGGGGTCTGGAGGTGCGCCGCATAAAGCTGGGGGCGGTGATTCCCGGGGAGCAGCCGGCGGCCTTTGGCGACGCCCTACGCCATCTGGCGAGCCGGGCAACCTATTTGTATCAGGACGGTGACCGCTACTGGTACGACACCCAGCCGACGGTAGGCAAGCTGGTGGAAGACCGGGCCGAGCAGCTAAAGCGCCAGCCCGAGCGGGTTTATGAAGAACTGGAACGCCGCTTGCGCAAGGCGCTGGGCAGCAAGGGAGAGTTTGCCGCCGTGCACGCACTGCCGCGCAGCGCGGCCGACGTGCCCGACGAGATGGAGACGCGGCTGGTGGTGCTGCCGCCAGACAAGCAGTACCGCAGCGGCAACGGCGAGAGCGCGGCCATGAAGCTGGCCCGGGAGATACTGGAAAGCCGGGGTTCGGCCCCGCGCCACTTCCGCAACGCGCTGGTCTTTCTGGCAGCCGACGAAAACGACCACCACGACCTCGACGAGGCGGCGCGCCGCTACCTGGCCTGGAAGAGCGTTCTGGACGACAGGGAGCAGTTAAACCTGACCCCCTTCCAGGTGCGTCAGGCCGAGGCGCAGCTAGCCGAGGCCGAGGAGGCGTTGAAGGCGCGGATACCGCAAACCTACCGCTGGCTTTTGGTTCCTGAGCAGGCCGGGCCGCAAAGCGAAATTGAGATCCGGCCGCTCAACTTGCGCGGCCAGGGTGAGCTGGCGCCACGGGCCGCCAAGCGACTGCTCAAGGAAGAACAACTGGTGCTGCAGCTGGCGCCCAACGTGTTGCGCAAACACCTGGACGAGGTGCCCCTTTGGAAAGACGGCCGCCACGTAGAGCTGGAACAGCTGGCGGCTTACTTTGCCAGCTACCCCTACTTGCAGCGGCTGCAAAGTCCGCGGGTGCTGCTGGAGAGCGTGGAGCGGGGTGCGGCTCTGCTGACCTGGTACGTGGACAGCTTTGCCTACGCCGAAGGCTACGATGCGGAAAAGGGGCGTTACGTGGGCCTGGTAGCCGGGCAGCAACCGCCGAAGTTGCGGCAGCCGGCCGGGCTGGTGGTGCACCCCGACGTGGCCCAGGAGCAGTTGCAGCGGGAGGTTGCCGCCGGCAAGCCCGAGGCGGCCGGGCCGGCCACCGCTGCCGGCGCGGGGTCGGTGACTGCTGAAGAAACGGCTGGCGTAGCCGAAGCGGTGGGCGAAAGAAGCGAGGCCACCGAGCCCAAGCCGCGGCGCTTTTACGTGAAACGGCGAGTGGCCCCGGCCGACCTGACCAAGGCCACCCAGGAGCTGGCCGAAGAGCTGGTGGTGCACCTGGCCAAGCTGCCCGGCAGCCGGGTGGAAATTACCATTGAGGTAGCGGCCGAGGTGGATGGCGGCATACCGGCCGAGGTGGTGCGGATCGTGCGAGAGAACGCCACGGCGTTGGGGATGGAGCCGCAGTTTGAAGAGGAGTAGAAAACTAGGAGGCGGCACAAAGCGCCGCCTCTGCTCCTGACTCGATTACTAGGCTGGCTGGGCGGCGAAGCTTTCCAGCTCGTCCTTCCAGGGACCCAGGTCCAGCTCGCCCAGGTGTTCCAGGTAGTAGCGCACGCCGGCAACCAGGTTCTGGCGGAAGGCAGCCACTGCCTCGGGGGTGCGGTCGCGGCCTGAGCCAAACTCGCCGGCGATTACCCGGCGCAGGTAGCCTGAGTAGAGCCGGAGCTCCTTGACGAACATGTGCGGTCTCTCAGCGTCGTTGGTGACCGTGGTGCGGCCGTAGATGTGGCCGACCATCTCCTCGAGCGTCCGCTCGCCCGAGAAGTAGGCCAGGTTGGGGCCGGGGCACACCGAAACACCCGTTTCCTTCATCTGCGGTTCCAGGTTGAACTGCAGGTGGGCCGGCTCGGCCAGGCCAGTGCAGAGACATTGCTTTTCGAGCAGCTTGTTTATCTCGCGCTCCAGCTCCGCGGGCGGCAGGCCCTGCTCGCGCAGCTGCTTGATCTTGCGGTACTGGTAATTGCGGCTGGCTGTGCAGATGGGCTTGTCGGTGAACTCGGTGTCGAACTCCAGGTGCCCCTTGGGACAGGGGCTGCCGGGCTTGCCCTCCTCGTACCACTTGCGGTTGAGCTCCACCATCGAGGCGCTCCTCAGAACATTAAAGGGCACCCCTAGCGGCGAGGCGCCGGAGAGGTAGAGGTCTTCTTCGCCTGCGGCCGAAAGGTCACGGCGGGTGCGTTCGTCGAGCACCGTCACCTCGGGTACCAGCAGGAAGGGCGAGCCCCAGCCGACGCTGTCGAGGCCGTAACGGCTCCGCAACATCTCGTGTTCTGCGGCGGTGCCCACGCCCCCCTGGGCGGTAATGCGTACCTCGGGCGGCCCTGAGGGTACCGGGCGGCCCAGCTTTTGCAGGGCTTTCTTGTAAACCTCGAAGAGCGAGGACACGATTTCGTCGCGCTTGTTCTTCAGCTCCTCGAGGATCGGCCCCATCAGGTAGCCCTGCGAGGCGAAGGCGTGGCCGCCGCAATTGAGGCCGCTCTCGACCCGGTATT
>Ga0256835_1001322_pt1 | contig 15170 bp, 13 predicted proteins | sample PIR30metaG_FD_185972 | JGI IMG/M metagenome (GOLD analysis project Ga0256835, IMG submission 185972) | Hydrothermal vent microbial communities from East Pacific Rise, Pacific Ocean - PIR-30 | ecosystem: Environmental > Aquatic > Marine > Hydrothermal vents | place: Pacific Ocean: East Pacific...
TTATTATCTGTCTTCATCTGTTGAACTTTCTGACCCTTCCGATGGGGATACTGTTAATATTGATACATCTCCGCATTTTGGAACTTCCTTGAATATATTTTACTCTTTTGATAGTGGGGTTTTAAAATCTTTCTTTTACATTGGCGGAGGTTTTGACAAACTTTTTTCAGAGGATAAGGTTTATACTTCAAATTATGGATATGAAATAGTCTTTCTTTCTCCTGAAAGAACGATTGATCCATTGTTTAATATGGGTGGAGGAGTGGATTTTAATGTTTTCTCCATTGTTTATATGCGGTTAAAGGCTGCTTATACAGTAATTTTTTCAGAGACTGCGACCATTAAAAGTATGAGTTTTTCTTTGGGATTCTGTGTGAAATTATAATGGCATTCTCTGATTTTCCCGGAAACACTGAAATAAAGAATCTTTTGAAAAAACTGATAAGAGAGGATAGATTATCACAATCCCTTTTGCTTTCGGGTGATTCTCTCTCTTTTAAAGATGAAATGGGTTTTGAAATAGCAAAGGCTCTCCATTGTGAGAAAGGGGAGGGAGAAGCATGCGGTGAATGTAGGAATTGTAAACTCATGGAAGGGATTGAGGATGAATCGGGTGAAAAAATCCCCTCTCATCCGGATTTTTTTTACATTGAGCCTCAAAACAATATGATAAAAATAGATACTGTTAGAGAGATAGCTTCCTTTATAAGAAGCAGACCTATGATATCAAGAAAAAAGGTGATATTGATAAAGGATGCTGATAGAATGAATGTTGAATCCCAAAATGCTTTCCTTAAGATTCTGGAAGAACCTTATTTTTATGTAAATTATATTTTGACAACCTCAAGGATTGATACCATCCTTGATACGATTATTTCAAGGGTTCAGAAAATTTATCTTAAAAGAGTTAGCAGAGATGAGTTTTTTGGATTTTACAAAGATTTTCCGGAAAATCTTCTCTCCTATTTTTATGAGAAAGGAAAAATCCCATCTGAGGATGAAAATGAAAAAATCAGAAAAGAGATGGAGATATATGAGATTGTGAGAAATATTGTGTTAAAAGGAGATAAAAAGGGAATTCTGGTCTTAAGGGAATACTATTATAAGTTAGGAAAAGATGAAAGGGATGAATTTCAGAGAATTATCATTGATAATATTAAAAAGAGTTTAATGGAGCTTTATAATAAAAAGGCCGGGGAAAATAAACTTTTTAATGAAAAAGATTTTGAGATATTCAATACTCTTGAATCCATTGAAGGAGACTTAAGTTTAAATATAAACAGAGAGCTTTCCTTTGCTGCACTTTCTGAACTTATGCTCCATATTTGATTGCTTCCCTCCTGCTAAATCTCTCTACATTTCTTATTTTTTTAGCTATAATTTATTATGAAGAAAAAGACAATAATTTTATTAATAGGTTTTGGTATAGTTTTATTTTTTGTTTTTTATCTTTTATTACCCAGAAAGTTTGTACTTATTGTTCCAGCAGAAAAAGAGTACACAGGAATAGATAAGAAGAATAATTTTGCTATTATCCCCAATGGGAGAATTATAACTCCTGCTGGTAAAACCTTTGAAGTTGCTCCCCATCCTTTCGGATTGGTTTTAACCAAAGACGGTAATATTGCAATTACTGCAAACTCAGGGGTTTCCCCTATTTCAATTTCAATAATAAAAAATCTTAAAGGGGATAAACCTGAGATTATACAGATACCACCGGGTTTTGAATCGGATAAAGGTGTGCTTGCCTCTGTTTTTATGGGGCTTGCTGTTTCTCCTGACAATAAGTATGTTTATGTTGCCGGAGGACAGGAGAATAAGATTTTTATTTTTAATCTTGACAATGGGGAAAAGGAGGGATTCATAGATTGTTCTTTTAAGGATGAAAAAAATGATTATAGTGATGGTTATATCGGAGATCTAATTATTGATAAAAGTGGTAAATATCTCTATGCTGTTGACCAGATAGGATTTAGACTTATAATTATTGATTTAAAGAGTGGAAAATTGGTGAAAAATGTTAAAGTCGGCAGATATCCTTTTGGGATAGCTCTTTCTCCCGAGGGAAAGAGTGCTTATGTGGCAAATGTAGGGATGTATGAATATAATTATGTTAAGGGGGTGGATTTTGAAGATTTGGAAAACACTGCTCCGAATTTTCCCACTTCAGCTTTCTTATCTGAAAAATCAATAAAAGGTTATAAAACAGAAAAGAATGAAGTTCCCCCTCTGGGAGACCCCAATGTGCCTGAATCTTTTTCCGTATGGAAGATAGATGTTAGCAAACCTTTAAGTGCGAAGGTAGTGACAAAAGCAAAAACCGGCGTACTTGTCGGTGAAATGGTTGAAGGTGTTCCCGCAGTGGGAGGATCGAGTCCCAATTCAATAGTTGCAACAGACAGGTATGTATTTGTCAGCAATGGAAACAATGATTCAATATCAGTTGTTGATGCTAAAAGCTTTGAGGTTAAAAGGGAAATTTCTCTTTGCCTTGACAAAAGATTAAAAAAGCTAAGAGGAATAATTCCATTCGGGCTTGCACTTTCTCCTGATTTTAAAACACTATTTGTTGCAGAATCGGGAATTAATGCTGTGGGTATTATTGATTTATCCACTATGAAAGTTAAAGGACACATTCCTGTAGGATGGTTCCCATCAAAATTGAAGATTACATCCGATGGTAATTATTTGGTTGTTGCAAATGCAAAAGGCTATGGAAGTGGCCCCAATGGAGGAAAGAATTTTAAAGGTGATAAAAAGTATTCTTACATTGGTTATCTGATGAAAGGAACAATCTCTTTAATAAAAATTCCCGGGGAAAAAGAATTAAAAAATATGACAAAAAAGGTTTTGGATAATAATTTTAAATTTTATAAAATAAGTGATGAAAAGTTTAGATGGAGAAAAGATAATCCTATCCCTCTTTATCCCGGGGAAAAGCAAAGTCCTATTAAATATATAGTTTTTATTTCAAAGGAAAACAGAACCTTTGATGAGGTTTTTGGTCAGCTGAAGGGAGCTAACGGAGATCCCGAACTTGCAAGATATGGTTTGAATGTGTCTTTTTCCAATAAAGAGGGTAACTTGAGAGTGAAGAATGCTTCCATTATGGTTAATCATTATGCGCTTGCCGAAAGATTTTCAATTGCAGACAATTTTTATGTTGATTCTGATGTATCAGCGGATGGACACAGGTGGCTTTCCAATACATACCCAAATGAATGGGTGGAAACTTCAGCTCCCGCTTCTTACGGGGGAAACAGAAATTTTAAAAAGGATAGCAAAGCTCCCGGAATTTTCGGATTTACAGGCTCTGCAGGAGCTATTTATCCTGAAGATTATAATGAAAAAGGCTCAATGTGGGATCATCTTGAAAGAAATGGAATTAGTTTTTTTAATTTTGGGTTTGGGATTATGTTTGAACCCGCATCTTACAAAGAAACCTACACTGATACGGGAATGAGGTATTATGTAAATTATCCCGCTCCTTCTCCTCTTTTTTATCACACATCAAAGGAATATCCGACTTTTAATATGTCAATTCCTGATCAATTCAGGGTGAAGAGATTTATTATGGAGTTTAATGAAAGGTGGCTTTCAGGTAAAGAAGAGCTTCCGAAATTAATAACTATAATACTGCCAAATGATCATGGAGCAGGGGAGAGACCTGAGAAGGGCTATCCGTTCAGAGAAAGTTATATGGCTGATAATGATCTGGCTCTTGGAAAAATAGTGGAATTTTTATCTCATACAAAGTACTGGAAAAATATGGCAATCTTTATCACTGAAGATGATGCTCAGGGTGGGGTGGATCATGTGGATGCTCACAGAAGTATTTTAATGGTAGTTTCCCCTTATGCTAAAAAAGGGTTTGTTAGTAAGTATCATTACAGTTTCGGGAGTATTTTTAAAACATTCTGGAATATTTTGGGAATTTCTTATTTGAATCAATATGATGCCACTGCTAATGATTTGGCTGATATGTTCACTTCAAAGCCTGATTATTCTCCTTACAAAGCATTACCTGTTGATAAAAGAGTGTTTGATTCTGAAAAAGCAATGAAGCCATTTTCGGATAAGGTTGATTGGAGAAAAATCAAAAGCCCGAGAAAATTGGATGATATTAAGGATATGGTAGAGGATAGCAAGGAAAAGAAGAGTTGGAGAATTGAGAAAAAATAATTTTGTTTTTTACAGTGGTTGAATCCAACCATTGTGAAAGCCGTAGAAATCAAGAAGCTCCAAGGCCTTTTCATACTCTTTAGAATTTATTTTTCGGGATAATTCTTTATAATTGTTAGCTTTATAAGCCGGGAAATATTGGCTCATAAGGGAGATATAAATTTCGGAGGATATTTCCTCCTTTAAAAATCTTAAAATTTTATCAAGGCCTGAGATGTTTTCCGGTAAAACCAAATGTCTTATAATGACCCCTCTTACAGCTATTCCATCTTTCATAACCAGATTTCCTACCTGAGAAAACATCTCTTTTACAGCCTGTTTGGCTATTTCAAAGTATGATTTTGCTTTGGAGTATTTTAGTGAGTGTTTATCATCAGAATATTTTATGTCTGTAAGATATATATCCACTATACCATCCAAGAATTTTAATGCTTCCGTATCCTCATATCCGCTTGTGTTCCAGACAATCGGAATTTTAAGCCCTTTTTTCACAGCTATTTCAAGAGCTTTAACTATTTGAAAAATCCAAGGGGTGGGGGTTACGATGTTTATATTGTGAGCTCCTTTGCTTTGAAGCTCCAACATCATATTTGCAAATTCTTCAAATGAGTACTCCTCTCCGTATCTTAATTGGGAGATTGGATAATTCTGGCAAAAGACACACCTTAGCTGGCAACCTGTCATAAAAATCGTGCCTGAGCCATTATACCCTGATATGGGAGGCTCTTCTCCAAAGTGGATATTATAGCTTGATACCATAGGATAGTACCCACCTCCGCAGACACTCTTTTCTTTAGTTTTTACCCTATTGGCTTTGCACTTCCAGGGGCAAAGATCGCAGTTGCTCATTCTCTTCTCAAGCTCTGTAAGCTTTTTTTTCAGAAGACCTTTTTTGTATGTCTTAAGATAAATCGGGTTTATCATTTTATTTAATTCTAACATTGCCTAATTTTATACGAGAGAGAAAAAAAATTAAAGAGATGTTTACTTATTATTTTTTTGTGGTAAAATTAAATACTCAAGAGTTTATGCTTGTTTTACAAATTTGCTTGTAAGAAATGGATATTTAAAGAAAAAGATTGTAAACTATTGACATTTATTGCATTTTTGAGTATCCTATATACTCAAATTTTCAGGAGAATAAGATGAAAACATATGTGCCTAAGAAAAAGGATATTAAGAGAAATTGGTGGTTGGTTGATGCAAAAGGTAAAACTTTGGGAAGATTGGCGTCTAAGATAGCTACGATACTTAAAGGGAAGCATAAGCCTGATTTTGTTAATTATCTTGATACCGGAGATTTTGTAGTGGTTATAAATGCTGAGAAAATAGTTGTGACAGGTAAAAAAGAGAGTGATAAGATATATTACAGACATTCAGGCTATCCCGGTGGTATCAAAGAGATGACTCTCTCTGAAATGAGAGAAAAGAAGCCTGAGGAAATTTTAAGACATGCTGTAAAAGGGATGCTTCCAAAGAATGCGATGGGAAGAAAACTTCTTAAGAAACTAAAAGTTTACACAGGTGAAGAGCATCCCCATAAAGCACAGAATCCCGAAATTTTAAACATATAAGGAGGAAATAGAAAGTGATTCAATACTATGGAACCGGCAAAAGAAAAACAGCTGTGGCAAGAGTTTTTTTAAGACCGGGAGAGGGCAATATAGAGTTGGTTGTTAATAACAGAAAGAGGGATTTTGAAAAGTATTTTTCCCTTGAAATGATGAAGACTCAGATCAGAAGGCCCTTTTTCGTTACTGAAACTTTGGATAAATTTAATATGTACATAACTATAAAGGGAGGAGGTGTCTCGGCTCAAGCTGATGCTATTAAACTTGGAATTGCAAGGGCACTTCTTCAGTATAATCCTGAATTGAGAGCTAAGCTGAAAAAAGAGGGGCTTTTAACAAGAGACGCAAGAGAGAAAGAAAGAAGGAAATACGGTCTCCACAAGGCAAGAAAAGCACCTCAATACCATAAGAGATAAAAAGGAGGAGAAAGTGGTAGAAGTTTCAATGAAAGAATTATTGGAAGCAGGGGTTCATTTTGGACATCAGACAAACAGATGGAATCCCAAAATGAAACCTTATATTTATGGCAAAAGGAATGGTATTTATATTATAGATCTTGCAAAAACACAGGAAATGTTAGTGAAAGCACTTGAGTATATTGAAGAACAGGTTGCAAATGGTAAAGAACCTATTATTGTGAGTACTAAAAAACAGGCACAGGATATTATTGAAGAAGAGGCCAGTAGAGCAGGTGCTTTTTATGTAAATGTAAGATGGTTGGGTGGTTTAATTACTAATTTCCAGACCATAAGAAAGAGTATAGAAAAGTTAAAAGAATACGAGGCTATGAAAACAAGCGGAGAGTGGGAAAAGCTTAACAAAAAAGAGCAGAGTAAGCTTGAGAAGGTTTATAGAAAACTCTATAAAAACCTTAATGGTGTAAAAAATATGGAAGATTTGCCCGGATTTCTTATTGTAATAGATACTGAAAGAGAAAAAATTGCAGTACTTGAAGCAATTAAAAAGAATATTCCCATAGTTGGAGTTGTTGATACAAACGGAAACCCTGAAATAATTGATTATCCTATTCCGGGAAATGATGATGCGATTAGATCAATAAAATTATTTGCTTCAAAGTTTGCTGATGCAATTTTAGAGGGAAGAAAAAAGAGATTGGAAAAAGAGATGGTTCCTATTGAAAGTGAGGAGGGGCAGGCTATTAATGATGAGGCAAGTGAGGAAGAGGAAATAGAAGAAAAAACAGGAAAGGAGGAATAAGATGGCAGTATCAATGGCAAAGGTTAAAGAATTAAGAGAAAAGACAGGAATTGGTATAATGGAGTGCAAAAGTGCTCTTGAAGAAACCAATGGAGATATAGAAAAAGCAATAGAACTTTTAAGAAAAAAAGGAATGGCAAAGGCTGCAAAAAAGTCAGGAAGAGAAACAAAGCAGGGAAGAATAGGCTCTTATATCCATTTTAATGGCTCTGTGGGTGTTTTGGTTGAGATTTCTTGTGAAACTGATTTTGTCGCAAAAAATGAAAGATTTTTGGAATTAATAGATGAGATAGGAATGCATATCGCAGCAACTGCTCCTGAGTATGTTTCTCCTGAAGATGTTCCACAGGAAGTTATTGAAAAGGAAAAGGAAATATACAGAGAGCAATTAAAATCTCAGGGAAAACCTGATCATATTATAGATAAAATTTTGGAAGGTAAAATAAAGAGCTTTTATGAAGAGAAGTGCCTTATGGAACAACCTTACGCAAAAGATCCAAAAATAAAAATCAAAGAACTCATTGCACAATTCATACACGAATTAGGAGAGAATATCAAAGTAAAAAGATTTACCAGATATCAGCTTGGTGAATAATGGAAAATCTTTCTCCACGATATAAGAGGGTATTAATAAAACTAAGTGGAGAAATATTATTAGGAAAGAAAGATTACGGAATAGATACAGAGACAATTGAAAGATTAGCAGAGGAGATAAAAGAGTTAGTTGATATTGGGATAGAGATAGCTATTGTTGTAGGCGGGGGAAATATTTTCAGAGGTGTTAATGCCAAAGGGATGAATATTAAGGCGGCCACTGCTGATTATATGGGAATGCTTGCAACAGTAATGAATGGTCTTGCTCTTCAGGATGTTCTTGAATCAAAGGGGCTTATTACAAGGCTAATGACAGCTTTGGAGATAAGACAGGTTGCAGAGCCTTTTATAAGAAGAAGGGCAATAAGGCATCTTGAAATGGGTAGAGTGGTGATTTTTTCCGCTGGTACAGGCAACCCCTTTTTTACAACTGATACGGCCGCAGCCCTAAGAGCCATTGAGATAGATGCTGAGGTTATCTTAAAGGCTACCAAAGTTGACGGGGTTTATGATCTTGATCCGGAAAAATACGAGGGGGCGGTAAAATTTGAAGAGATAGAGTATTTTGAAGTGTTAAAAAAACAGTTGAAAGTTATGGATGCTACCGCTATTTCACTTTGCATGGATAATAAAATACCTATTATTGTGTTTTCTATTAAGGAGAGAGATAATCTAAAAAAGGTTATTTTTGGGGAAAAGATAGGAACACTCGTATTTTAACCCTTTGAAAATTCTTTTAAAAAAGCTTCATTCATTACATGCAAAAATCTTTCGGGCATTCCTATGATTATAAAAAAGGATAAGCCGGTTAAATAATCAAGTAAGAGGATAATTTCTTTTTCGGAAAGCTCGACATCTTTCTCTTTTGCTAAGCTTATAACTTCTCTCAAGAGCTTTTTTTCAACATGTTTTAAAAATTCTTTTAATTGGGGTAAATTGGATTCATTATCTTTTAGTTTTAATCGGAGTACTATATTCATAGATTCTTTGTCATTTCTGTGCAACCAGAAAACTGTTTCAATCATTAGATTTAATAAATCTTTTTTACTTTTAACATCTTTTATCCCTTTTGACAATCTTTTGAGAATTTTATCTTTTACTCCAAGAATAATTGCTTTTAATATTTCCTCCTTGGATTTAAAATAATAGTATAAAGCTGTCCTTGATGTCCCTGTTTTAAGTGAAATATCTTCCATGTTTGAGGATACTATTCCTCTTTTTATAAAAGTTTTCTTTGCAGCTTTAATAAAAAACTCCCTTTTCTTCTCCTTTTTCTTCTGCCTCATTTGCCTCTCCTATTTAAAAAGTTTATTATAATAATATCTAAATGATCTATAACTTATACCTAAAAGCTTAGCTGCCTCTTTTTTATTCCCTTTGGTTTTTTCCAGTGATAGGCTAATTGTTTTTTTAGCAATTTCATCAAGGTATTTATTAAGATCGAAATCCTCAAATTCCGAAGGTGGAGGAACATCTTTTATTTCTTTTGTATTTTTGTATTTGTTGGGTAGATGTTTTATTGTTAAAATCTCTTCTTCTTCTAAAATCATTAATCTTTCCACTATATTTTCCAATTCTCTGACATTCCCTGGCCAATCGTAAATAAAGAAAACTTCCAATAATTCGGATGAGGCACCCTTAATGTTTTTCCCTAACTTTTTGTTCATTTTTTCTATGAAATGATTCACCAGAATGGGTATATCTTCTTTTCTTTTTCTTAAAGGGGGAATATCTATGTTTATAACATTTAATCTGTAGAAAAGATCTTCTCTGAAATTACCATCTTTTACCATTTTTTCCAGATCATGATTTGTTGCGGCTATTATTCTCACATCAACTTCCCTTTCCTGAGTTCCACCTAAAGGTCTTATCTTTTTGTCCTGTATTACCCTTAATAATTTTGCTTGAAGACCTTGCGGTAATTCTCCTATTTCGTCCAGAAAGAGCGTTCCCTTGTTTGCTTCCTGAAATAAACCTGCTTTACTTGTAACAGCTCCTGTAAATGCTCCTCTTTTGTATCCGAATAATTCTGACTCCAGGAGATTTTCGGGAATACTTGCGCAATTTATTGCAACAAAGGGACCTTCTTTCCTTAAACTTCTAAAATGGATTGCTTTTGCAATAAGATCTTTTCCTGTCCCGCTTTCTCCTGTAATAAGAACTGTTGAATCTATAGGCGCTATTTTGTCTATCAACAGGAAGATTTCTCGCATCTGTTTGCTTTTTCCTATAATATTCTCAAAGCTATATTTTTCTTCTATAAGTTTTTGAAGTTTTTTATTCTCAATTTCAAGTTTTTTCTTCTCGTATGCTCTTCTTACTATGATTCTTAATTCTTCTATATCAAAGGGTTTTGTAATATAATCTTCAGCTCCTAATTTCATTGCTTCTATTGCCGTAGAAGTTGAAGCATAGGCTGTTATCATTATAATTGGTATCTCCGGGTGTATTTCTTTTGCCATTTTTAAAATTTCCATTCCCGAAGTATCAGGTAATTTTATATCTGATATTATTACATCAAAAAAATCATTTTTTATTTTTTCTATGCCTTCTCTACCTGTTTGAGCAGTTTCAACCTCATAGTTTTCTTTTTCAAATAAAAGTTTGATTACTTCTCCTATGTTTTTTTCGTCATCAATGACAAGAATTTTCATTAGTTTATCCTTTTTTCTTCTGGGGAAAGGTTATCTGGTATTCTGTTCCTTTTCCTTTTTTGCTGAAAACTTCAATATTTCCTCCGTAAAGTTCGACTATTCTCTTTACTATTGTTAGACCCATTCCCATCCCTTTACCTTTTGATTTGGTAAAGAAAGGATTAAATATGTTTTTTAAATCTTTCTCTTCAATTCCTATTCCTGTGTCTTTCACCACAATCTCCATTTTTTTTTCATCTGTGTAAATTTTTACAATAATCTCACCTTTATTTTTAACAGCTTTGATGGAATTTGTCAATATGTTTTTAAGAATAAGATTGAAATGATAGGCATTTCCAGAAAAATCTTTAACTTTATTGTCAATTTTTATCTTTATGTTATCTATTTTATACCCATCTCTCTTTAATTCTTCCATAAGGGTTTTCACCTGTTTTTGGGGCTCGAATTTTTCAATTTTAAAGTTTCTGTTTTCTGTGAAAATTAAAAAATCCTCAATAATTGAAGATATCCTTTTTATATCATCAACTATAATATTGGTAAGAGAGGAGATGTTTTTACTATTTTCATTGGTTTTTTCTTCTTTTAACAATTGCAGTGAAGCCATAAGAGAGGTTAAAGGGTTTCTTATTTCATGAGCCATTCCTGCTGCTATTTCGCCAAGATACAAAAGCCTTTCCTTTATTTTTTCCTCTCTTTCCTTTTTCTTTTCTTCAGTTAAATCTTCAATTATGAAGATATGATATCTTTTCTCTTGGAAATGAATGGTTTCATATTTTATCCTTAGTATTTTCTTTCCAAAGTCTTCTTCAAAAGTTTTGTTTTTCTTTTCCAAAAGGGGATATTTTGACAGGAGTTTTAATATACCTTCTTCAATTAATTTGTCTGCTTGTCTATTTTTAAAGATGAGGTTTAGGTTTTCATCAAGGGAAATAAAAGCATATTCAATATTTTCCACTATATTTTGTAGTAATAAATTTAATCGGTTAAACTCTATCTGTTTTTTTTCTATCTCTTCTTTATAAAGTCTTGTCCTTTCAACTAAATATGTGGAAAGAAGAGCAATTCCTGTGAAAGATAGCCCATAAAGCACAATTCTGCTTATTATAAATTCAAAGGCAATGTTTTCATTTAATTTGTAATAGAAGAAGATAATTATTATAAGGGCTAAGAAACTTAATAATCCCGTAAGAATTGTTGTGTTTTTGTTTAAATAGACGGATGATATTATGATGGGAATTGTTAATAAAAAAAGGAAAGGGCTTTCGGTACTACCTGTGATGTATATTAGAGCTGAAATAACAATTATGTCAATGAAGATTTGCAATTGAATAATAAAATCTTTGGATATTTTTGTTTTATTATTTAGAAAAAAGTATATACCGGAAAGCACAGCTATTAGAAGTGTTATATTAAAAAATGGAGCTATATTCAGAGAAGTAGGGTAAAGAAAATTAAAGATTAAAATCGTAAGGAGTATACCTATTATTATGAGGAATCTTGAAAATATAAGGTAATTTATATTCTTTACCAAATATTTTTTAACCTATGTTCTTGGCAAGGTTAAACATCGGTAGATAAAGAGCTACAACCATTCCTCCTATTAAAACTCCTAAAAAGACAATCATTATTGGCTCTATCAAGCTCAATAATGTATCAACAGCTCTGTCAACTTCCTCTTCATAAAAGTCAGCAATTTTTGAAAGCATTTCATCCAGAGATCCTGTACTTTCACCGACAGCGATCATCTGAGAAAGCATCGGAGGAAAAACCTTAAAATTCTGAATAGAGGTACTTAAGTCTCTACCCTGTGTAACCATATTTCTTGCTTCCATTACTGCATCTTCAACAACAGCATTTCCCGAGGTTTTAGCAGTAATTTCAAGAGCTAACAATAAATCAATACCACTTGAGATCATCGTTGCAAGTGTTCTTGAAAATCTTGCAACCGCACCCTTTATCACTAAATCTCCCATTACTGGCATCTTTAGTTTAAGGTTATCAATAACTCTTTTCCCCGTATGTGTTTTATAATATGCTCTGAAAGCAAAAAAAGCGGCAATTACTATTAAAATCAGCCATTGTATGTTGTTCACTAAAATGTGAGATGCTGAAACAAGGATCTGGGTAGGTAAAGGTAATTCTGCTCCGAGATCTTCAAATAAAGCGGAAAAGGTTGGAACAACTTTATAGAGAATTAAAAGAGATATTGTTATTGCGATTACCAGAACAACAACAGGATAAGTAAGTGCGGATTTTACCTTGCCTCTTACTGTTGCTTCTCTTTCGAGATATTTTGCCAATCTTGATAAAACTTCCGGTAAATTTCCTGACTTTTCTCCTGCACTTGCCATGTTTATATAAAGCTCTGAGAATGCTCTCGGGTGTTTCCTTAATGCATCTTCCAGAGAAACTCCGCTTTCAATATCTGACTTGACTGTGGCAACAGCTTCCTGAAATTTTTTGTTTTTTATCTGGGTGGCTAAAATTCCAAGTCCCTGAACAATGGGGATTCCTGCGTTTATTATTGTTGCAAGCTGTCGGGTGAAAATAGAAAGTTCATCCACCTTTACTATTTTGCCTTTAAATAGATTTAAACCTAAAGAGAAACCACTGCCTTTTTTCTTTATCTTCTGAATTACTATCTGGTCTCTGGCGATCATTCTTCTTGCGTCTTCAAGTGTAGCTGCACTTTTTGTCCCTCTTATTATCTGTCCAAACTTATTTTTTCCTACATATTCAAATACTGGCATAACCCCTCCTAAAATCCTCTATCAAAATTTAGGGCCATATCAACTCCTTCATAAACTTTAAAGAGATATGGAGCAAGACTTGATGGCCCTCTGTTTATAATTTCGCTTAATTCATCTGGATTGTGAGAAACACTCATTGCAAGTTCAAGAGTGATTAATCTTTTAAAATAGAGGACTGCTAAAGATTGATTAAAAGTTTGCATACCTGTTTTTTCCTGTGCTGTTTGCATTGATGAATAAATCTGATGGATTTTATCTTCTCTGATTAAGTTTCTGATTGCAGGAGTGGGAATAAGAATTTCAGTAGCGACAACTCTTCCTCTACCGTCTGCTCTCGGTAAAAGTGATTGGGTTATAATTCCTTCAAGTATTAATGATAATTGGGTCCTAACCTGTGATTGTTGATGTGCCGGGAAAATATCAATTATTCTGTTAATCGTTTGAGAGGCTGAGTTGGTATGTAAGGTAGCAAATGTCAGATGTCCTGTTTCGGCTACCTGCAATGCTGTCTCCACTGTTTCAAGATCTCTCATTTCTCCAATAAGCACAACATCAGGATCTTCTCTTAAAGCTGCTCTTAATGCTTTTGTAAATGATTTTGTATCGGATCCAACCTCCCTTTGGTTTACAATTGCTTTTTTGTGTGTATGCAGATACTCAATAGGGTCTTCTATTGTTATTATATGCACAGGTCTTTCAGTATTTATCTTGTCAATCATAGTTGCCAGAGTGGTGGATTTTCCTGAACCGGTTGGCCCGGTTACAAGCACCAATCCTCTTGGCTTTTCGCAAAGTGTTTTTACTACCGGGGGTATTCCCAATTCTTCAAAACTTCTCTTTTCGAAGGGAATCATTCTAAAAGCACCGCTTACCGCTCCCCTTTGATGGAAAACATTTGCCCTGAATCTTGCAAGCCCTTTTATTCCAAAAGAAAAATCCAGTTCAAGATCTTCTTCCAATCTGTGTTTTTGAGAATCACTTAAGATTGAGTAAATTAACTGCTTTGTTTCAGGTGCTTTGAGGGGTGGATGGTTTAATGCTTTTAATTTACCATGAACTCTTATTTGCGGAGGCGAGTTTGTGGTTATATGAAGATCCGTAGCACCTTCATCTAACATTATTTTTAACAACTGATGTAAAGGTAATGCCATTTAACCCTCCTATACTTTGACCGTTTCCCTGACGACTTCTTCGATTGTCGTCAGACCTCTTTTGACCTTTTCAAGCCCACTCATTCTTAATGTATACATGCCCTCTTCAATTGCTTTTCTTCTTAATTCTGAAGTAGATGCCATTGATATAATCATCTCTTTTATTTCTTCTGAAATTTCCATAACCTCAAAAAGTCCGACTCTTCCTTTGTACCCTGTATTATTGCAGGCGGTACATCCTTTGGCTTTGTAAATCGTAAGGTTTTTAACTTCTTCAGGGTTAAAACCAACATCAATGAGAGCTTTTGGGGGATAACTTGCTTCTTCTTTACATTTGTTGCAAACTCTTCTTACCAATCTTTGGGCAACAACTAAGAGCAGAGAGGATGCAACAAGATAAGGTTCTATTCCCATGTTAATTAATCGTGTTATTGTTGAAGGTGCATCATTTGTATGAAGTGTTGATAAAACCAAATGTCCTGTCAAAGCTGCTTTTATTGCAATATCAGCTGTTTCAAAATCTCTGATTTCTCCGACAAGTATGATATTTGGGTCCTGCCTTAAGAATGATCTTAAAGCAGAAGCAAAATTTAATCCAGCATCTTCATTAACATTGACCTGATTTATTCCATAAAGATTAAATTCAACAGGATCTTCAACCGTCATTATATTTGTATCTTCACTATTTAATGTTGATATAGCGGAATAAAGGGTGTTTGTCTTTCCTGAGCCTGTTGGGCCTGTAACTAAAATAATTCCCCACGGCCTTCTAATCGCTTTTTTGAATTTTTCAAGTGATTCTTCTTCAAAGCCCAATTGGGTAAGATCCAATCTTAATTGTTCCTTATCCAGAATTCTCATAACGACTTTTTCACCGTACAAAGTGGGGAGAGTGGACACTCTCATATCTATTTCTTTTACTCTTCCGTTTGCAAGTTTTATTTTTGTCTTAATCCTTCCATCCTGAGGAACTCTTTTTTCATCTATCCTCAATTTTGCAATAACCTTTACTCTTGTAATAATTCCATCTTTCATGCTGTATGGAGGCTC
>Ga0256835_1001323_pt1 | contig 15147 bp, 13 predicted proteins | sample PIR30metaG_FD_185972 | JGI IMG/M metagenome (GOLD analysis project Ga0256835, IMG submission 185972) | Hydrothermal vent microbial communities from East Pacific Rise, Pacific Ocean - PIR-30 | ecosystem: Environmental > Aquatic > Marine > Hydrothermal vents | place: Pacific Ocean: East Pacific...
CTTCGCGCCGACGCTCGTCCTCGGTGACGTCCCGCAGGTAGAGCCGGCCACCCTGGGCGCGGACGGCGACCCGGCGCCCGCGAAGGGCGATCCGAGCGCTTCCGCCCGCCTCCAGCAGCTCGAGCAGGCGGTGGTGGCGCAGCACCAGCGCCGCGGGCCGCCCCTCTGCCCGAAGCGGATCGGCATCCAGAAGCCGCGCCGCAGCGGGGTTGAGGTAGCGCACCCGCCCCGCCTCGACCAACACCAGGCCCTCCGCGGCGGCTTCCCACGCTTCGCGCCAGGGGTTCACGGATCCTCCGCAAAGCGGTAGCCTTTGCCCCGCACCGTCTCGATCCAGCCTTCTCCCAACTTCTCCCGCAGCTGCGCCACGTGCTGGTCCACGGTGCGCGGCGTGCCCAGAAAGTCGGGGCCCCAGACTCGCTCGATCAGTTCCGCGCGGGGGTAGACCCGACCGGGTTCGCGGGCCAGGAAGGCGAGCAGATCGTACTCGCGCCGGGTCAGGGCCAGCTCGCGGCCCGCAAGCGTCACCCGGGCGCGCTCCAGGTCGATGCGCAACGCGCCGCGCTCTAGCACGCGGCGGCCGCCCGCCCGCCGCAACAGCGCCACCAACCGCGCGGCCAGCTCGGGGGTGGAGAAGGGCTTGGTCAGGTAGTCGTCGGCGCCGCCCAAGAGCCCCTCGACCCGGTCGCGTTCGCCGGCGCGGGCGGTCAGCATGAGCACCGGCAGCGCCTCGTAGGCGGGGGTGCGGCGCAGCCGCGCCAGAAAGCGCAGGCCGTCCTCGTCTGGCAGCATCCAGTCGAGCACCAGCACATCTGCCTCGCCCAGCAGCTCCCAACCGGCAGCGGCGCTGGCGGCGGTCAGCACCTCGAAGCCGGCGTTGCGCAACCCCCGCTCCAGTACGAAGCGCAAACTGGTTTCGTCTTCCACGACCAGGACCCGGGCCATCTCAACGTCAAGTCTACCCGGGAATATTGTTAAACGTATTTCAACAACTTCCCAGGCTTTCGATATCGCCAAGCGAGTCCACCGGCTCCCAGGAACCCAGTTCCAAATCCTGCAGGACGTCTCCGCCGATCGGGTGCTCCTCCATTCTAAACAGCGCTTCTCGCAAAGGATCCCGCAGCTCTGCCAGTTCCGGGTGCAGCATCAGCATGTGTCCATACCTGCCGGTATCGGTTATCTCGACGGTGTGAACCCCCTCCAAAGACAGCGGGTCGAGGGAGTCGTAAAAGTCTTTGTACAGCGCCCCGCGCTCTACCTCGTGACGGCGGACTGCTTGCAAGACTTCGTTACAGTCGTCGAAATGGCGTATGGGCCCCGGTTCGATACCCCGTTCCTTGAGATAGGAGCAGGCGTATCGGGTGGCGAAGGTGCCGCAAACGGCCGCCATCTCGGCGCCGTCGAAACTTTCCAAGTCGACCGGCTCGGAGGCTACGAAGACCACTTCGTCGCGGCGCTGCGGCATGGCCACCGGGACGAAGCCGAGCTTCTTGGCTTCGAGAGCGTCCAGCGGGCTCGCGTAGATAAGCCCGGCTTCGGGAAGTTTGTCGCTAAACTCCTGAAAATTGGAAATGTAAATGTAACCTATATCTTCTCCAAGGAGCTGACCCAGGATGACGAACAGCTCGATCCAGGTGGTCATCTTCCTGACCGAATCGTGCGGGCACACCAACGCTGCTAACTCACGCTTGCTCATACCCTATATTTATGGATACTAAAGGGGACAAACGTACAGGGTTGCGCACAAACGACGTTCTCCGCTCGCGCTTCGTTTGCGCAGGCCGCATAATTAACGTATGAAACTCACCACCTGGGGTGCCTGCAACACCGTTACCGGAAGCTGTCATCTGCTCGAGCATCAGGGTTTCAAGCTGCTGCTCGACTGCGGCGCCTACCAAGGAGAAGCCGAGGACGCCAACAGCGCCCCCTTTCCCTTCGACCCGCGCCAGATCGACGCCCTGGTGCTGAGCCACGCCCATCTCGACCACTCTGGCCGTATTCCTCGCCTCTTCCACAACGGCTATCACGGCCGCGTTTACGCCACCGCACCCACACTCAAGCTGGTGCGGCCCTTGCTCGAAGACGCGCTCAAACTCATGCGGGAAGACGCGCGCCGCGCACGGCGGAAAGGTCTTCCAGTCCCCGAGCTGCTCTGGAACGAGACCGACGTGCGCACGCTCATCGAGCGCAGCAAGCCCGTTCCTTACTACACTCCGCGTAAAATCGGCCCCTTCCGGGTCGCGCTCAAAAACGCCGGCCACCTGCCCGGGAGCGCTTTCGTGGAAGTGCAGGCTGGAGGGCGCAGCCTCGTCTTCTCGGGCGATCTGGGTAACCGCCGCAAGGAAACCCTGCCCGACCCCGACTACCCGCGCGTAGCCGACCTGACCCTCAGCGAGTCCACCTACGGCGACCGCCCTCACCGCCCCTTCCAGGCCACCCTGGTCGAGTTCGCCGAAATCCTGGCGCACACTCTCGAGGCCGGAGGTCGGGTAGTGATCCCCTCGTTCGCGCTCGAGCGCGCCCAGGAAATTCTTTTCTACCTGCGGCGTTTCGAAGTCGAGGGGCAGATCCCGATCGTACCCGTCTTCGTCGACTCCCCGCTCACCACCCGCATCAGCGAGATCTACAGGCAGATTCAAGACGCCTTCAGCTTGCTGGTTCAGTCGTTCTACCGCCGCGGCATTGACCCCTTCGCCCCGCGCAAATTGCGCTACACCCGCAGCGTGGAGGAGTCCAAACGTATCAACGAGCTCACCGGCCCCGCGGTGATCATCGCCGGCAGCGGCATGCTTTCGGGCGGCCGCATCCTCCACCACCTGCGCCACCAACTCCCCAACCCCAAGAACGCGCTCGTCTTCGTGGGCTATCAACCACGCGGGGGCTTGGGCTACAAGCTGATCCACGGCGTTTCGCCGGTGCGGATCTTGGGCTACGAGGTCCAGGTTCGCGCTCGCGTCCACGCACTTGGCGGCTTTTCCGGCCACGCCGGCCGCGACGAGCTGCTCGACTGGCTCGCCGCCGAGCCGCGCATCGTACTGGTTCACGGCGAGGAGCCGGCGCGCCTGAGTCTGGCGCGCGCCCTCCGCGCCCGCGGCGCCCGGGTGACCCGGGCACGGCTGGGGCAGCGGTTCGAAGTCTAGTTAGTAGGGCAGCTCGGCGTAAACGCAGGTACCCTTACCGGGCGTACTCTTCACCTCGAAACGGCCGCCGCGGGCTTCGACGCGCTCGCGCATCTGCGCCATGCCGAAACCGCCCAGGCCGGTGCTCCGAGGGCGTTCGGGGTCGAATCCCACCCCGTCGTCGCAGATTTCGAGCCGCGCTCCCTTGTCGCCAAGGGGCTCGAGCCGCACGCGCACGCCCCCGGCCCCCGCGTGCTTGGCCACGTTGTTGAGCGCCTCCTGCAAGACCCGGAAGAGGACGACCTCGGACGCAGGGGTAAGCTCCACCTCCCGTGGCAGGTCCAGCTCGACCCGCAGACCTACCTGTTCGGCGAAGGCGCGGGTGTAGCGCTCGATCGACTGCACCAGCCCGTACCGCTCCAGGTCGATGGGGCGCAGGGCGAAGATGCTACGCCGCACCTCGCGGATCTGGCCGCGCAGGGTCTCCTTGACCTGAGCGATCTCCTGTTTGGCCCGCCCGGGATCACGTTCGAGCAGGCGGGTGGCCAGGTCCAGCTTGAGGGCCATGAAAGCCAGCGCCTGGGCGATGCCGTCGTGGATCTCGCGGGCGATGCGGTTGCGTTCTTCGTTGATGGCCAGCTCTTCGGCGCGCAGGTAGGCCTGGGCGTTGCGCACCGCCAGCGCCACCTGGCGGGCGAGCAGGCGCAGGAAAGGCATCTCCTCCTTGAGGTGGCGGGCGTTGCCGCGCAACACCAGCACCCCCACCGGGTCCTTGTCGTAAAGGGGAATGGCCAGCAGGTTGGGCTCGACGAAGGTGGGAGTGCGCTTGGCCTCCTCCCAGGGGCCGCTGGGGGCGAAGGAGTGGCGCGCCTCGGGCAGGTTGACCTCGGCCCAGGGGTGGAGGATGCCGTCGGCGTCGAGCAGGTAGACGACGCCTCCCTTGGCCCCCGCCCAGTCGATAATCTTGGAGAGCAGACCGGCGAGCAGCTTTTCCAGGTTGGCCTCGGCCTTTAGCGCCTCGTCCACCTCGAAGAGGGTGAGGAAGTCGCGGGTGCGCGCCTTGGCGGCCTCTAGCAGGCTGTCCACCTCGGCGGCGAGCAGATCGAGGAACTCGCGGTCGGCCCCGCCGTCGGGCAGGATCAGCTCTAGCCGGCCTCCGCTGCGCACCAGCTCCAACCGCACGACCGGCAATCCGCGGCGAGTATAAAACGAGGGCGTGGACCAGTGGTAGCCTTCGAGCTCGAGCGAGGCGTCGGCGCCCAGCACGTCGGCGAGCGCATTCACGACCCCGCGGATTACCTCTTCCAGGTTTTCGGTCGCCAGCGAGCGAGTGAGCACCTCGCGCAACGCCCGCAGCCGCTGGTTGGCCTCGAGCAGTTTGGCCTCGGCTTCGGCGCGCTCGCGCACCTCTTCCGCCACCCAGTCCAGGGTGAGCCACATCACCAGCGGCCCCACGACGCCGTAGAAGAGCAGCTGCAGGTAGAAGAGCCAGGGGTCGGGGGGCAGCAGGTGCAGCCACCACTCGAGCGCCACCACCACCGCGCCCACGACCGGGGGCAACACCTTGCGCGCCCAGCGAATGCGGGCGTAGAGCTCGCTGTAAACGCCGGGACGGCTTCGGGGACTACTCAAGCGGCTCGCCCCCGTGCGCGATCGCCCAGCGGCTCTGACGCAAGAGCCCGCGCAGCCGCTGCACCTCGCTGGCGCTGAGCAAGGCACGGTGGGCCATGCGGCGGAAGGCGCGCATAGCCCCTTCCATACGATGCTCGTCGGTATAGCGGATCAGACTCAGGTAGGCTTCCAGGTCGGCGAAGAAACGCTCGAGCTCCTCGGCGGCGGCGGGCCGGGGACGGGCCGTCTCCCGCGGCTCGGCCCGGGCGAGGAAGACCTCGTAGCCTACGAGCAGTACCGCCTGGGCCAGGTTCAGGCTGGCGTAACCCCCGGTGGGGATGCGCCAGACCGCGTGCGCCCGGTCCATCTCCTCGTTGGAGAGGCCGAAGTTCTCGCGGCCGAACAAAAGCGCCACCGGTCCCTCCAGGGCCATGGTCCGCACCAGGGGCGCGCCCTCACGAGGGGTGTAGACCTCGCCGGCGTAGCCTTCGCGGGCGCGAGCGCTGGTAGCCACCACGTAGACCGCGTCCGCCAGGGCCTCGTCCAGCGTGGACACGGTGCGCGCCTGCTCCAGCACGTCGGCCGCCCCGCGGGTGGCGAGGCGGTAGGCCGCCTCGTCGATCGGCCGCTCGGGCCGCACGAGCACCAGCTCCTCCAGGCCGAAGTTCTTCATGGCCCGGGCGGCCGCTCCCACGTTGCGCGGCTCGCGCGGCTCCACCAGAACGACCCGGACCATCCCGCGCTACCCCGCCCTCACGCCTGGTCGAGCACCCACTGCACCAGGGTGCGCACCCCGAAGCCGGTACCGCCCGCGGGACCGTAGGGATGTTCCTCGGCCGCGGGGGCGAAGCCGGGGCCGGCGATGTCGAGGTGGACGAAGGGAGCTTCCGCAAACTCGGCCAGGAATAGAGCCGCCTGGATTGCTCCACCGTTGCGGTCGCCCACGTTGGCCAGATCGGCGACCTTGCTGTTCAACTTGCGCCTGTAGGCCTCTTCCATCGGCATGGGCCAGACCTTCTCCCCCGCCGCTTCGGCGGCGCGTTGCACTCCGCGGCCCAGGGCTTCGTCGGCGGCGAAGAGGCCGGCTACTTCGCGACCCAGCGCCACCACGCACGAACCGGTGAGGGTGGAGATTTCGACGATCGCGTCGGGCTCGGCGCGTGAGGCGTAGGCCAGGGCGTCGGCCAGGGTGAGCCGGCCTTCGGCGTCGGTGTTGAGCACCTCGATCGTCTTGCCGTTCATCGCCCGGATCACGTCGTCTACGCGGTAGGCGTGGCCGCTGATCATGTTCTCGGCGGCGGCCACGTAGGCGCGTACCTCGACGGGCGGCTTCAGGGCGGCGACGACCTGCATGGCGCCGATTACCGCAGCCGCTCCGGCCATGTCGCCCTTCATCGTCTTCATCGCCTCGGGCGGCTTAAGCGAGTAACCCCCGGTGTCGAAGGTCAACCCCTTGCCCACCAGGGCCAGCCTGCGCGCGGACGGCTGCGGGGGCCGGTAGACCAGCTCGATGAAGCGCGGCTCGTTGTCCGACCCCTTGGCCACCGCCCAGTAGGCGCCCATGCCCAGCTCTTGGATCTCCTCGGGTCCGAGCACGCGCGCCTCGAGCCCCGCCTCCCGTGCCATCGCCTCGGCCCGCCGGGCCAGCTCGACCGGGTTGAGCACGTTGGGCGGCTCGTTGACCAGGTCCCGCGCGAAGTAGACGCCGGCGGCCAGCTGGCCGGCCTGCTCCGCCGCGGGGCCGTAGCCCTGAGCGATCACGAAACGCGCGCGCGGCGGTTTGCCACCGCCCTGGTACTTGTTAAAACGGTAGCCGCCCAGATAGAGCCCCTCGGCCAGGGCGCGGCTGGTTTCGCGCTTGCCAAAACGAGCGGCCAGGAAGTTCTCGACCGCCGCTTCGCGCACGCCGCGCTCCACGATGGCCTCGGCAACCCTGACGCCGGCGAGCCTTACGTCGCCCAACCGGTGACCCCTCAAACGGCCCAGACCCACTAGCAGGACCTGAAGCCTTGGCAGGGGAAGATGCATAGTCGTTCCAAACTCGCCCTTAAACTTGGTTTCTTTGAGAATCTGCCCGATCGCGCCGTCCAGTTCGGAATCCAGCAAGCGCCCTTCTTCGCTCAATCTTCCGCCCAGTACGGCGACGACGCGCATCGGGGCGTCGTGTTCGAATACTTTCCTGCGGGTAGTTTTTACGCGAATAGCCATAACAGTCCGAGCTTACCACGCACCCTTCCACCAAACGCTCACCCGTTTGTGGCAGAATACGGCCCATGAAGCAGATCGGCGGCTCGGCCGCGATGGAAGGCGTAATGATGAAGGCGCCCGACGCCTGGGCGCTGGCGGTGCGGCTCCCCAATGGGGAGATCCACGTGGAGCGCCACGAGGAACCCTCGCTCTACCTGAAGTACCCCTGGACGAAACTACCGCTAATCCGCGGCGTTGTGGCCCTCTTCGACGCGCTCTCGGTTTCTTACCGGGCGCTCTCGCGCAGCGCCCAGCTGGCGGGCGAGGAGGAAGAAGAGGAGCTCGCGGGCTGGGCCCTCTACGGCACGATCGCCCTCAGCACCCTGATCGGGATCGGATTGTTCATCGTGCTGCCCGCAGCGATCTCGCGGCTGTTCATCGACGCCGCGGCGAATCCAGTGCTCTACAACGCGCTGGCCGGCCTCTTCAAGGCGGGGCTGCTGGTGGGCTATCTGGCGTTCATCGGTCGTTTCCCCGACATCCAGCGCTACTTCATGTACCACGGCGCCGAGCACAAGGCCATCGCCGCCTACGAGAAGGAGCTCCCGCTCACCGTCGAGAACGTACGCGCCCAGCCCAAGTTCCACCCCCGCTGCGGCACCACCTTCATCGCCTTCGTGATCGTCACCAGCATCGTCGTCTACAGCTTCCTGCCCCGCCCGGACGTGGTCTGGTGGCTGCTGCTGGGACGGGTGGCGCTGCTGCCGCTGGTCGCGGCGCTGGCCTTCGAGCTGCTGCGCTTCTCCTCGAGCCACGACGACCCCGTATCGCGCCTTTTGCGCTGGCTGGGCTTCCAGTTCCAGATGCTAACCGTGCGCGAGCCGGACGACGAGATGATCGAAGTGGCCATCGCCTCCACCAAGGCGGCGGTCGCCGAGGGGCGCGAGCTCGAAAACGAGCTCGTGGCCTGAACCCGTCCGCACGCCGCCGTGAAGAAGCCGCGCGTCCTCGTCGCCATGAGCGGAGGGGTGGACTCCTCCGTCGCCGCCGCCCTGCTCGTCGAGCAAGGTTACGACGTGGTGGGGGCGATGATGAAGTTCTGGTCTGACGAGGAGCTGGCAGAAAGCTGCAACCACGAGTCGAGCTGCTGCACCCCCACCGCCGCGCTCGAGGCCGGCTGGGTGGCGCGCCAGCTGGGCATCCCCTTCGAGCTGCTCGATTACCGCGAGACCTTCGCCGAGCGCATCGTCGCCCCCTTCATCGCGGGCTACGCGGCCGGCCGCACCCCCAACCCCTGCGTCTGGTGCAACAGCGACGTCAAGTTCGACGTCCTGCTCGAGCACGCCCGCGCCGTCGGCGCCGAGTACGTGGCCACCGGCCACTACGTGCGCCGGGTGGACGGACCCGCGGGCGTGGAGCTCTGGCGCGGCGGCGACGCGGCCAAGGACCAGACCTACTTCCTCTGGGGCACGCTGCGCGCCGCCCTGCCACAGCTGCTCTTCCCGGTGGGCCACCTTGAAAAGCCCGATGTGCGCCGGCTGGCCGAGGCGCGCGGCCTCGTCACCGCCCAAAAACCCGAGTCGCAGAACATCTGCTTCGTGCGTGGTTCGCTGCGAGATTTCCTGGCCGATCACATCCCCGGCGAGCCGGGGCCGCTGGTTGACCTCGAGAGCGGCGAAGTCATCGGCGAACACGCCGGGGCGCGCTTCTACACCGTGGGTCAGCGCCGGGGGCTGGGGCTGTGGAAGAGCCATCTGGAGCGCTACGTCGTCGAGGTGCGCCCCGAGAGCAACGAGGTGATCGTAGGCCCGCGGGCCGCGGTCGAGTGGTGGGGGCTCGAGGCTACCGGCCTCAACCTGCTCCTCGATCCCGCAGACCTGCCGGACGAGGTCGAGGCGATGGTGCGCTACCGCACCCACCCGGCGCGGGCGCGGGTGCAGGCGCTCGAGCCCGAATCGGGACGGTTCCGGCTTCGCTTCGAACGCCCCCAGTTCGCGGTGACGCCCGGTCAGTCGGTGGCGCTCTACGCCGGGGAACGGCTGCTCGGAGGCGGCTTCATCGCCCGCGCGCTGGACAGCGCCTTCGCACTCGAGCGCGCCGGCTAGCGCTCAGTAGAGCGCCTGGTAGACCGCGTAGACCCGGAGCACCCGCTCCACGTACTCGCGCGGCTCGTCGCGCGGCTGGAAGCGCAAGAAGTCCCATACGTCGCCCCCGGCCGCGGCCAGCGCGCGGCGGGTGTAGCCGGGCCCGCCGTTGTAGCCGCTGAGGGCGCAGACGAGCTGGCGGTCGCAGCCGTCGAGCAGCCGGCGCAGGTAGTAGGCGCCAAAACGCACCGCCGCGGCGGGGTCGAAGGGGTCGGCCCCCTCCTCGCCCAGCCGCCGCGCCACCTCGCCCCAGGTGGCGGCGGTGAACTGCATCAGCCCCCGGGCGCCGGTGTGGCTCACCGCCTTGGGGTCGAAGCGCGACTCCACCCGCATAACCGCCCAGACGAGCTCGGGCTCCAGCCCGAAGGTACGCGCCGCCGCAAGCACCTGTCGCTCGTAGGCCCGGGGGTAGGCCACCCGCCAGTAAGGCGCGAAGTCGCTGCGGGGGCGGTCGGGCACGATCCGCAGCGCCCTGTCCCAACGCCCGTACTGCTCGAGCATGCCCCCGATGAGGTAGCGCAGCTTCTCGGGCTGGCGGCCGGCGTCCGCCTCCCGCGCCCACCAGCGCGCCGCACCCCAGGCCCAGTCCATCCTGCCTACGGTCAGGAGCCTCGTCACCCGCTCGAGGCCCGGGTAGCTCTCCAGCGTTTCGGCGTAGAGGCGCCCCTCCTGGTCGCGGGGCACGCCCTCCAGGGGTTTGCCCGCCAGCACCGCCAGCCCGCCCTCGAGCCGGTCATAGGCCCAGCGCTCGAGTTCCGTGTCGCCCCGCCGCCGTGCCAGCACCCACAGCCGCAGCGTCGCGTCGTCGGCGTAGCGCGAGTCGCCGCGGGCGAGCTCGCGATAGAGCGGCAACGCCTCGCCCACCCGCCCGGCGCGCTCCAAGAGCGCCGTCGCCCGCCACAGCGCCGCGGGGATGCGGGCCTCCAGGTAGGTGCGCACGGCCGCATCGCGCTTTCCCTGCGCCTCGAGCGCCCGCCCGCGGCCGTATGCCCCCTCGGGCCCGCCCGCCGCGGCGAAGGCCACAGCCGCCTCGGCGTAGCGCCCCAGCTCGAACAGCGTCCATCCCAGCCCCAAACGGCCTGCGCGCGAACTCCGGGCCCAGACGCGATAGGCGGGCAGGGCCTCCCGGTAGCGCCTCAGCCGGTAGAGCGCCCTCGCCCGCCAGGCGACCTCCTGCGGCGGTAGTAGCGCGAGCAGAACCTCGTAGGCCCGCCCGGCGTAGAGCGCGGCGTATGACTCGCGCACCCCCGCCCGCGCCAGCCGCACGAGCGCGGCTTCGGCCTCGGCCCCGGGCAGCGCCCTGCCGTAGGCCTCGGCCGCCCCCGGAGCGTCGCCCAGCACTTCGCGCAGCCGACCCGCCCAGAGCCAGTCGGCTGCGTCGCCGTCGAAGCGCGCGACCTGCTCAGCCAGCGCGATTCTACGGCTGGGAGAGAGCGCGTCCAGGCGCGAAAGCGCGCGCGCCGCCAGGATCTGCACGTAACCGGGCTCCGCGAGCAGGCGTTCGAGCGCGGCCGCGTCCCTTGCAGCCAGGGCGCGCTCATACTCCTGATACGGCCCAGGAAGCTGCGCCAGCGCCAACGCCAGCAACATCGCGGCCAGCACGAGGGCACGAACCATGGACCCACTATAGGGCCGTTGCATGAAAAACGGGCGTTGACGCGGGCGCGCGCGGTTGCCTATGATGATGCTTGGCTTTGGGGCGTCGTCTAAGGGTAGGACAGCGGTCTTTGGAACCGCCGGTCGTGGTTCGAATCCACGCGCCCCAGCCATTTTTTATGTTAAAGCTTACTAGACGCACCGCGCGCTTTTCGCGGCGACACGCAGGGCGAAAACGAAAAACGTAAAGAGCCGTCGCGTATCAAAGGCGTCCCGAACCGGCCGAAAAACGGGGGCGTATCGCGACCGGGCCGTGGGCTTGCAAAACTGCCGCTCCCGGCACGCCCCTCCGCCCGGCCGAACCCGACGGGCTCTCCGCAAAAGCGATCCCTATGCGCCGGTTCCATTTGCGCTGGTCGCTCACGGCGCCGGCGTGGCGCCCTTGCGTCCGGGTCGCGAACCAGGTGGGCGTATACGAACACCCGGGCGCCGTCCCCGCCGCCGACCGCCTGAATGAAACGATATGTTTTTCAAACTGTTTGAAAACCTTCTCAGCATAAGCCGGTAAACTGGGCAACGTGAAGCTGCGCCGCTACCTCATGCTTGCCGTCTTGGCCGTCTTCTTCGGCGTGCTGCTGGCGGGGCTGGTCGTGGTGCGCGGCTGGACGCGCGACCTGCCCAGCCTGGAGGCGCTGGAAAACCTGCGTCTTACCTCGACCACCACGGTCTTCGCCCGCGACGGCACCCCCATCGCCCAGCTGGCCAGCGAGGAAGGCGGGATCACCATCACCCGCATGCTGGTCAAGCTCGAGGACGTCTCCCCCGCCGCGGTCGCGGCGATCGTCGCCTCGGAGGACCAGCGCTTCTTCCACCATTACGGCATCGACTGGATCCGTATCGCCGGGGCGTTCTGGCAGACGCTGCGGGGCAACCTCCAGGGCGGCTCCTCCATCAGCGTCCAGGTCGTCAAGAACACCCTGCTGCGCAACCTCTCGAACGTGCGCACGCTGGAGCGCAAGTTCAAGGAGCTGCCGCTGGCGGTCCAGCTCGAGCGGCTCTACTCGAAGGAAGAAATCCTGGAGATGTACCTCAACGTCTCCTTCTGGGGCGGCAACCTCTGGGGCATTCGCGCCGCCAGCGAGGCCTACTTCGGCAAGGATCCGGCGGAGCTGACGCTGGCCGAGGGGGCCTACCTAGCCGCCCTGATCCCCGGACCCAACGCCCGCTTTCGCGACCTGCCGCGGGTGCGCCGGCGCATGAAGACGCTGCTCGAGCAAATGGTCCGGGAAGGCTGGATCACCCGCGCCATGGCCGACGCGGCCTGGCGCGAACCCATCGCGCCCAACGGCTGGAAGGCCGAGTACGACGCGGAGGGCAACCTGGTCTCCGCCGAGCTGCTCGATCCGAACGCCAACTCCCTGCCCGACCTGGCGGTGGAGGTGGCCCCCCACTTCGTCTACGAGATCCGCAAGGAGCTGATCCACCGCTTCGGCCGCGCCAAGGTCTTTGGTCAGGGCGGGCTACGCGTTTACACCACGCTAGACGTGGAGATGCAACGCGCTGCGGAAGAAGCCGCCCAGGCCGCGGCGGAGCGCGGACTGCCCAAAGGCGCGCAGCTGGCGCTCGTGGGCCTCGATCCCGAAACCGGTCAGGTCTACGCACTGCTCGGAGCCCTGCCGGGCACCGAGGGCGAGTTCAACCGCGCCACCCAGCTGGGCGACGGCAAAGGGCGCAGCCCCGGCTCTTCTATCAAGCCCTTCGTCTACACCACCGCGCTGGCGGCGGGCTGGAGCCAGGCCAGTATGGTGGAAGACAGGGAGGTCAGCTTTCCCGATCCCACCCAGCCCGACGGCGTCTGGAAACCCAAGAACTATGACGGCACTTATCTGAACCGCGCGATCACCATCCGCTACGCCATGGACCGCTCGCTAAATGTACCGGCGATTCTCACCGCGGATGCTCTGGGGGTACGCCGTCTTGCTGGCGAACTCCAGGCCGCCGGCTTCAAGGTGCCCAAGACCCCCGGCCTATCCATCGCCATCGGCGGCGGTATCGGCGCGACGCCGCTGCAGATGGCCGCAGCCTACGCCGCCTTCGCCAACGGCGGCTGGCGCGTCGAGCCGCAGCTTATCCTGCGGGTAGAGGACCAGCAAGGGCACGTGCTCTACCAGGCCCGGCCCTTTCGTCAGCGTTTGTGGCGATCCGACGTCGCCTTTCTGGGATGGGACATGCTCAAAGGCTACGTTTACGACGAGGATCCGCTTGGAAAAGGCAACCTCGCCTGGAGGGCGCGCATTCCCGGGCGGGTGGTGGGCGGCAAGACGGGCACCTCGAACAACGCCCGCGACCTCTGGTACGCCGGGGTAACCCGCGGGATGAGCGCGGTGGTCTGGATCGGCCGCGACGACAACCAGCCGATGAAGATGAACGGTCGCGAGCCCTCCTCGTCGGTCGTCAACCCGCCCATCTGGCGGCAGTTCGTGGAAAACGCCCTACGGGGCCGCCCCGCAGGCGAGCCCGAGGCTCCCGCCGGGCTGGTGCAGGTGAAGATGGATCTGCTAAGCGGCGAGGCGCACGACGCGGGCACCCCCGCCTACTTCCGCATCGGTCACGCCCCGATGCCCAGCGCCTTACCCATAGGGGCGTCTATCCTGATCGGCCTGGAGCCGGCGCGCGACTGCCTAGCCGGCCCCGAATGGCCGCCCGAGCGGCTGCGCTGGAAAGCCGTGCCCCCGGACGAGGTGGCCCGCTACCGCTGCAATTAAAGCCGCAGGCCAACGAAAACGAAGCAGCGGCCGGCCCCTAGGGGCCGGCCGCTTGCTTACGGATAGGGCTTACTGACAGTCGGGGCAGAGGCCGCGCAGCTCTACGCGGGGGTCGCCTACGAACCAGCCGGTGCGAGACTCGACGGCACGCGCCACCTTGTCGGCGTCGAATTCGGGCAGCTCGTCTTCCATCACGTCTTCGATGCGGCCGCAGCTGGTGCAGAAGAGGTGGTGGTGCTTCTTGGTGAAGCCGTCGTAGCGGGTGTGACCCTGCTGGTCCTTGAACTCCCAAAGCAGGCCGGCGTCGCGCAGCACCTGCAAGTTCAAATAAACGGTCGAGAGACCGATCGAGTATCCTTTTTTCTTGAGCCCGCGGTAAAGCTCTTCGGGGGTGGGGTGTACGTTCTTCCGGTCGAGGTATGCGAGGATACGTTCGCGAGGAAGGGTGTGGCGCAATCCCACGGCCTTTAATCGGGAGCGGTAAACTTCTTTTTCTTTGGTTTTCGCCATGTTCCGTGCCTCCAATCTTGTCAATTATAAGTATACCTTACACTGGTTCTACCTGCTACTGTCAAGGGCGCCGATTTCTTAATGAATGAAGATGCAATTCTCTGTATGCGATGAGATTCTTTATAATGTACAGCGATGAAGCCAGGCGCTTTCGGCCGGATAGTGTACGTGTTTTTCGCACTGGGCACCGCCCACCTGCTGCTGCTCGCGGGCGTGGAAGCCCAGCGCGGCTGGGCCCTGCGCCAGGAGATGCGCATCGTCAGCGGTCAGCTGGAGGCGCTGGAAGCCGAGGTGGCCGCCCTGAAAAGCGAACTCGACCACGCCGGCGACCCCTCCTATCTTGAAGCCAAAGCGCGCGCCCTTGGCTATGTATACCCGGAAGAGGTGCTGCGTGCGCCATCCCGCTGAAGTTTTTTTCGAAGACGAAACCCTGACCGAAGGCCTTAGCGACGAAGAGGCCCGCGACCTGCTCGCCTGGCTGGTGGGGCTGGCCGACGAGATGGAGGGCGAGGACCCCGCTTACGTCGAGCAGCTCAAACGCCTGGGCCGGCAGCTGGCGCGCCTCAGTGCCCGCTGGGGCGTGCCCGTGGGCGACCTGATCGACCTGGTGGAGCTCGCCTGGGAAGACCCGGACCAGCCGCAGGGCCGCCCGCCGCGGCCGATGCGGGCATAAAGGCGGTGTGGTACGCAGCAAGCGGTCGGTGGTGGGTGGATTGATCGGGACCGGAGCGGCAAGGGGGGGGTTGGGTTGCCGCATACGCCGGACGTCTGCCGCTGACTTCATGCCCCTCTCCGATCGCCCTTCCCGCTGTCATCCCCGACGAGGCGCAAAACGCCGAGACCGGAGGTCATGGCGTTACTGTGGGTTACGGACGAACCGGAGCACCGTCTTTGCGCCCGTATCTCGAGCGATGGACCCCCAAACCGCGGGCATTGAGATTCCGTGCCTGTCCCGGACTTGATCCGGGGCCTGTCCCGGACTTGATCCGGGATCACACAGGTGCGGTCTTACGCCCATTCACCGCTATGCGCGTCGCGAGGTTCCGGATCACGGGAACCTTCGGTTCCCTCGTCCGGAACGACGGGGGTTCGATTTACTTTTTCTTTCGTCACCCCGGACGAGCGAAGCGAGATCCGGGGTCTCGTGGGTGCTGCTAAATGCATCAACGTCAAAGTTAAACTCGCGGCGGCTACTGAGTCGCGCGTAGCGGGGGT
>Ga0256835_1001324_pt1 | contig 15145 bp, 9 predicted proteins | sample PIR30metaG_FD_185972 | JGI IMG/M metagenome (GOLD analysis project Ga0256835, IMG submission 185972) | Hydrothermal vent microbial communities from East Pacific Rise, Pacific Ocean - PIR-30 | ecosystem: Environmental > Aquatic > Marine > Hydrothermal vents | place: Pacific Ocean: East Pacific...
ATTGCCCCGGTTAAGGGATAACAGCCCAGTGTCCTGAATCTAACCCATTTTTTCACCGCTTTTTTTCTTAAATCCTCGGGCATTCTGTCGTCGTCCACAAGAATTAAAGCGCCTTCGTATTCAGTAACAAGCCTCTCTTTTGCAAAGTAAAGGGGAACAACGGGTATATTTTCAAGATAAATGTAAAGCCAAATATCAAGTTCAGTCCAGTTGCTTAACGGGAAAACCCTTACACTTTCCCCTCTGTCTATGTGGGTGTTGTACAAATTCCAAAGTTCGGGTCTCTGTTTTTTCGGATTCCATCTGTGATTTTTGTCTCTGAAAGAGAAAATTCTCTCCTTTGCCCTTGACTTTTCCTCGTCCCTTCTCGCCCCGCCTATTACCGCATCGTATCCGCCTTCGCTTAAAGCCTTTTTCAAGGCTTGGGTCTTCATAATGTCTGTGTGAATTTTACTGCCGTGAACAAAGGGACTGATATTCATCTCAATTCCTTCGGGATTGGTGTAAACAAGCAAGTCAATTCCTAACTCTTTCGCCCTTTTATCCCTGAATTCAATCATTTCCTTAAATTTCCAAGTAGTGTCTATATGCAGAAGGGGGAAAGGCGGTTTTGCCGGATAAAAAGCCTTCATTGCAAGGTGAAGCATTACCGAACTGTCTTTGCCGATACTGTACATCATGACAGGGTTGTTGAAATTTGCCGCAACTTCCCTCAAAATATAAATACTTTCCGATTCCAACTGTTTTAAATGAGACAGTTTGCTCATGTTTTACCCCGCATCCGTTTAAAAATCGCAATTTTAAAATACCATAAATTCACAAAAACACAAAAACCGCAAAAATATAAAATTAATTTCCCAAAAGAAAATTTATTTTTTGTTTTAATCTATTCAAAACATTTTTCTTTGAAAACTTTTCTACAACATAAGAGCGGGCATTTTCCCCGTAATTTTCCGCCAATTTTTTATTTTTCATAATGTTTTCAAGAAAATTCTTCGCTTTTTTTAACTCTTTATTGGAAAAATAGCCCCCTGATTCTGATTCGTTTATAATCTTGGCAACTTCCGATTTTTTATTGCCGGTTATCAGAGAAGGCTTGCCACTTGCCATCATACCCAACAGTTTTGACGGCATAACGGTATCAACAACGCTGTCTTTTTGAAAAAGCACATGAGTATCCGCACTGCAAAGCAAATCGGGTAATTCGTCGTAAGGGACGGGCGGATAATACCTGACATTTTCAAAATCTTTTATCCGAGAAACAAGCCATTCTTTTCTCGCCCCGTCTCCCACAACAATAAATTCAACGTCTTTTCTTTTGCGGAAAAAAGAAAGAAAATCCACAAACCCTTCCCAATTTTGTTTTGCCCCAATATTTCCCGAATACAAAACCTTAAACTTCTCGCTTTTCATATAAGGGTGTATTTTTGCATTGTCAGGATTAACAAAGTCTTCGTCAATCCAATTCGGAAAATAAAAAATTTCGGTTTTTGTCTTTTTCTTTGCTTTTTCTTCCATTGAAAAACTGATAGTGCTTACAATGTCAGACTTGTTTAGCAATTTTGTTTCCATAAAATATAAAATTTTCCCCATCACAGCCTTAACAAACGGATTTTTAATAACGCCGGACTCAAAGGCGGCGTCAAATTCAAAATCCTGCACATGAGTCCAAACTTTTGCTTTGTTTTTTTTTGCAAGTTTTCGGGCAAGCCAAATATCCGAAGTAAAGGGGACAATAGCCATAACAAGGTCGCTTTGCCCAATCTTTTTCAAATTTTTTAAACTTCCGAATGTAAAACTCAAAATATGCCTTATTCTTTTTAAAAAAGAAGGTGTTTTAGGGGTAAACTGCTTAAACCTGTAAATCTTTATTCCTTTGTAATCTTCTTCCAAAATCTTAGGCTTATCCCTATAATTCTTCCAAATTTCCCACTGAGGATAATATGGAAACCCTGTGACAACACTTATCTCAAACCCGTTTTCAGACAAATATTCCGCCATTTGAGTCGTATAAAGTCCGGTAGATGTGTCTTCCGGATAGAAATTTACACCGATTATCGTTATTTTTTTCGTCATATCAATCTTTCCACATTAAACAACAAAAAAACACTCAGTATGCGCCTTCTCTTTTTAAAACCACCGACACGGTTTTAAACAAAATCATAATATCAAGCCACATAGACCAATTCAGCACATACCAAGTATCAAGTTTTACCCTGTTGTCGTAATCAACATCGCTTCTTCCGCTAATCTGCCACAAACCGGTAATTCCCGGTTTTACCATGTAGTAAAACTCGGCATACTCTCTGTAATATTTTTTAATTTCATCCTCAACAACAGGCCTTGGACCGACAAAGCTCATCTCGCCTTTCAAAACATTAAAAATTTGGGGCAATTCATCAAGAGAGGTTTTTCTTAAAAAAGCACCAACCTTGGTAATTCTCGGGTCATTTTTAAGTTTAAAAAACGCCTCCCATTCCTTTCTTGCTTCTTCATCGTTTTCCAAAATTTGAGCAAGCCTTTCCTGTGCGTCTTTATACATAGTCCTAAACTTGAAAACTTTAATTTTTTTCCCGTCTTTCCCAATTCTTTCATGCCTGAAAAATATAGGGCCTTTTGAATCAAGTTTTATAATAAGCCCGATTAAAAAAATAAGCGGAATTAGAAAAGGCGTTAAAACCACTGCAAGCACAAAATCAAAAAGATTTTTTAAAAATTTATTTCTTACATATTGCAAATTATTGTGAATTTTAAGCAAAAACATCTGCTCGTCAAAAAGATGGTAAAGTTCGGCGTTTGAAATGGAAATTCTCTTCATTTTGGGAACAAGGTAAAGTTTTTTAACAAATTTCTGAACATTTGCCGCAAGTTTTTCCAATTCTTCTTCACTTAAATAAGGCAATGCAATCACTGCTGCATCGGCTCCCTCTTTTTCAATAACCTTATTAAATTCGTCAAGCCTGCCTAAGACAGGATAGGCAAAGCCGTTTATTTTCACCTCTTTTTCCGACGAATTATCAAGAAAACCAATTATATTAAACCCCAACTCTTTGTCATCCAACAAAGCCTTTGCAACAAGTTTTCCCGTCTCGTTTACACCGAGAATAATTATATTGCTTTTAAACAAACCTATTTTAGCAAGAAAAATTTTAAAAAAATTCCTTGAAACGGGAAGGATAATTATCATAAGAGCAAAGTACAAAAATAGAATAGACCTTGGAAACTCAACCTTTTTTGTCAAATAAATCACAGAGAAACCAAGCACTACGGTAAAAAACACACTTATAAAAATCTCTTTCGCCTCATCCCAAAAGGACAAACGCTTTGAATAAACGCCTCTAATTAAAAAAACAAAAATCAAAAAGAAAGAAATCCACCAAATTTCAATAAAATAATTTTCATAAGCCGGTTTTATGAAAAACAATCCGTGCTTTCCCAAAAAGCCCTTTACAAATATCGCAAGTTTTAAAACAATCAAACTTATTAAAATATCGTGAATTAAAAGCAAAAACCTGCTAAAATGCCTTTTCATACTGTTTAAAATCCCCGTATCCAACATAATTTTAAATAATAAATAATAAAAACCGCAATGTAAAGAAATTTAGAAATTTCGTAAACATTAAAAATAATATCAAACAGGATAATTTTTTTGCAAAAGAAGTGTAAAAAACGTAAAAAAGTTATAGACATTGACATTTTGAAAAACAACAATAAAATAATTAAGAAAACAGATGGGAGAGAAATATCCAAAAAATGGAAAATCTCAACAGTTTTTTTATTAAAAAACCAAAAAAAGGAATTTGCAATGAGTAAAAAAGTTTTAATTACCGGGGGCGCCGGATTTATAGGCGCTGAATTAACAAAACTCTGTGTTGAACACGGCTATAATGTTGCGGTTATAGACACGCTTACCTACGCCGGAGATACGGAAAGAATAAAATCCGTTCAGGATAAAATTTCCTTCTATAATGCGGACGTCTGCGACAGAAAAGCGGTTTTTGAAATTTTTGAAAAAGAAAAACCGCAGATTGTTCTTCACCTTGCGGCTGAAAGCCACGTTGACAGAAGCATACTTGACCCTTCCCTGTTTTTGAGAACAAACATTATAGGAACGCAAAACATGCTTGACGCGGCAAAAGAAACGGGAATAGACGTTTTTGTAAATATGTCAACAGACGAAGTTTACGGAGAATTGGGAAGAGACGGCGTGTTTACGGAAGAAACCCCCTTAAACCCCAATTCGCCTTACTCGGTTTCAAAGGCTTCCCAAGATATGCTCGGAAGAGCGTATTTCAGGACTTACGGGCTTCCCGTTTTAACCGTAAGAGCCTCAAACAACTACGGATATTGGCAGTATCCCGAAAAACTTGTGCCCGTTGTTATTTTAAAGGCTTACGAAAACGAAAAAATCCCCGTTTACGGCACGGGAGAAAACGTTAGGGAATGGCTTTTTGTAAGCGATTGCGCAAAGGGAATTTTGACGGTTGCGGAAAAGGGAAAGCCGGGAGAAGCCTACAATATAGGAAGCGGTGAGGAAAGACAGAATATTGAGGTTGTAAAAGCAATCCTTGATTTGATGGGCAAACCCCACTCTTTAATTGAGTTCGTGAAAGACAGACCCGGCCACGATTTCAGATATGCCCTTGATTTTTCAAAAATAAAATCGGAATTGGGCTGGAATGCGGAAATCGGATTTGAAGAGGGAATGGAAAAAACGGTAAAATGGAATTTGCAACACATGGATTGGCTTAAAGAAAAAAAGAAAGAATTGAACAAATTATGGGAAAAGGTTTACAAAACTCAAAAATAGCAATAACGGGAAAAAACGGACAACTTGCAAAAGAGTTTGAAAAAATCCTAACCGAAAAAGGAATAAATTTTTATTCTTTTGACAAAAAAGAATTGGATATAACCGACGCAAACACGGTTTTTTCAACGCTTGAAAAGATAAAACCTGATTTTTTAATAAACTGCGCCGCATACAACCTTGTTGACAAAGCGGAGGAAGAAAGGGAAAAGGCTTTTGAGGTAAACGCAAAGGGTGTTGAAAATCTGGCAGTATGGTGCGCGAAAAACAACTGCAAACTTATACATTTCGGCACCGATTACGTTTTTGACGGCAAAAAGAAACTTCCCTTTACGGAAACCGACAAACCCAATCCGCTGAATTATTACGGGAAAACCAAACTTGAAGGCGAAAAGAAAATCAAGGAAATTTTACAGGATTACCTTATTTTCAGGGTAAGTTGGCTTTACGGCAAAGGAAAGAGCAATTTTATTTTCAAATTTCAAAACTGGGCAAAAGGCAGAGACGAATTGCACATTGCGGAAGACGAAGTCTCTGTCCCGACTTGGACAAAAACGGTGGCAGAAACAACTCTTTTAGCATTGGAAAACAATCTTCAAGGACTTTACCACTTGTGCAATTCCGGATATGCGTCAAGATACGAATATGCAAAAGAGATAGCGGATTTGCTAAGTTTGAACATAAAAATTATTCCGGCAAAAATGTCTATGTTTAACCTAAAAGCAAAAAGACCGAATTTTTCCGCCATGGACAATTCTCTTTTGGCAAAAACTCTCAATATTGAAATTCCCGAATGGAAAAAAGACTTAAAAAAATTTTTAAAGGAGATAGAATGAGGGAAATCGTAAATATTATCCTCGCAGGAGGAAGCGGGACAAGGCTTTGGCCTATAAGCAGAACGCTAATGCCAAAACAGTTTTTGAAGATTTACGGAAATATGTCGTTTTTTCAGCAGACAATTTTAAGGCACAAAAACATCGCCGACAGAACAATTGTCGTGGTAAACGACAAACAGTATTTTTTGGCGCTTGAACAATTGGAAGAAATCAACATGGACAATCGGGTAACTTTTGTAATTGAAACAGTGGGAAGAAATACCGCACCTGCCATCTGCCTTGCGTCAATGCTTTTAAAAAACGAAGACATTGCTATCGTCACTCCTTCCGACCATCTTATAAAAAATTCCGAAAACTATGAGCAAGATTTTAAAGATTCCCTTGATTTGTTAAAAGACAATAAAATTCTTACCTTCGGGATAAAACCGGATTCCCCCAATACCGATTACGGATACATTGAAACAGGGAAGGAATTGGGAAAAGAAATTTTCAAAACTACAAACTTTCATGAAAAACCAGATATGGAAAAGGCAAAAAAATACCTTGAAAAGGGCAATTTTTACTGGAATAGCGGAATTTTCGCATTTAAAGTCAAAACATATTTAAGCGAATTGGAAAAACATGCGCCTGAAATTTACAAAGCATGCGAAAAGGCGTTTTCCACATCAAAACAACAGGACAACCTTGTGAGATTTAAAAGAGAAGCAATGGAAGAAATACCGGCAGACAGCATAGATTACGCAGTAATGGAAAAAACCGACAAGGGAATAACAAAAATCGCCTCATTTGATTGGTCTGACGTGGGAAGTTTTGATTCTCTTTACACAATTCTTCCCAAAGACAACAACAAAAACGCCGTTTTCAAACCGGAAAATCTAATTAATAAAGATTCGGAAGAAAACCTTATTTTTACAACCAAAGACAGAACAATGGTAACTATTGACGTTAAAAATCTTTTGATTATAGACACAAAAGACGCAATACTAATCTCCAACAAGGGAAGTTCCTCAAAGGTTAAGGAAATTGTAAAAAACTTGAAAGAAAAAAACAGCGAAATCGTTGAAAGCCACATAACAACTTTCAGGCCGTGGGGACACTTTACTTTGCTTGCCGAAAACAAAATGTACAAAGTGAAAAAAATTTACGTGAAACCGGGAAAAAGACTGTCCCTTCAATACCACAACAACAGAAGCGAACACTGGGTTGTGGTAAAAGGGGAAGCAAAAGCGACAATCGGAGACAATGTTTTTCACATAAAGGAAAATCAAAGTATTTACGTGCCTATAAAAGAAAAACACAGGCTTGAAAATCCGACAGACAAAGACCTTGAAATAATAGAAATTCAGGTAGGATTTCCTTTAACCGAAGACGATATTGTAAGAATTGAAGACGATTACAAAAGGGAATAAAACTATTCTTCTTCCCCGAAAAAGAAGTAATGAGCGCATTCTTTCGAGCAGAATTCCCTTCCGCCCATATTGTATGCACAGTTTCTGCAAAAGTATTTAAAACAGATTGGACATTTTCTCAAAGTAGTGGTTTCTTTTTCACTAATTCCGCAAACAGCACATCTTTTCAAGTCTTTTTCACTGTCAAAAGGCATATTATTTCACCGGTAATCTGACTATAAAAACAGTTCCTACTCCCTTTTTGCTGTTAACCTTGATTTTTCCGCCGTGAGCCTCAACCGCAAGTTTACAAAAGGCAAGTCCGATTCCTCTGTTTAATTCGCTTTTTGACACAACATGATTTAATTGGACAAATTCTTCAAAAATCTTTTCAAGGTCAACCTCTTCCATACCTTGACCGTTGTCAATCAATTTAATGTCAAAATAATTCTTATCCTTATCCATAGAAACCGAAATTTCTATCCTGCCTTTGCCGTTTTGAGTATATTTCAAAGAATTGGCAATCAGGTTTTCAAGCACTCTTTTCAAAATATCCCTGTCAACGTAAACGGTGCCGAAGGATTGAGGCGGGTAAAAAACAATTTCCTTTTTTTCAAGTTCAAGAGCAATCTGGAAAGTCTCTTTCGCTTCTTCAACAAGGTTGGGCAAATCGGTAGGTTGCTTGTTGATTTTAAAATTTTTGCCCGAATACCTTGCAATATCAAGAGCATTTAAAATCATAGTAAAAACCCTGTTTGTAGAATCAAGGGCAATATTCAGATATTTTTTCCTCTCTCTTTCGTTTATCTCTTCATCCCTCGCTATTTCAAGCGCGGTTTTAACCGCGGAAAGAGGATTTTTCATATCGTGGACAAACATTTCAAGGTATTTTTTCTGGTTTTCGGTTTTTTCTTTTTCGGATAAAATAATTCTTTTCGTCCTGAAATAAACAATCACCAAAATAAGATTTAAAAGCAAACTTATTACCAGTGCAACAATATAATACCCTATCATAGTAATATTATTGAACTTTTTTCATTTTAAATCAATCTATTTTTAGAAAATTTTTTATACAAAGAACGGATAATGTTAAAAACAGCCCCGGAATAACAGAAATATAAGGCGCTACAAGAATAAACTCCTTGCCGTCCGCAATAATATTCCCCCATGACGGAAGAGGGGGCTTTATCCCTATTCCCAAAAAACTCAAAGAAGCCTCAACTATTATTGCACCGGAAAAAGCAAGCAAAGTCTGAATTAACAAAGGCTTTTTTATATTGGGAAGAATATGCCTCAAAACCGCTTTTAAAACCCTTTCTCCCGAAGCGATAGAATAAACAAAGTAGTTTTCCTTTAATTTTGAAAGCATAAGCCCTCTTGAAAGCCTTGCAAACCCTACCCAGCCGGAAACACAAAGCGCAAGGATTACTCCGTAAATCCCCCCTTTGAAAAAAGCCGCAAACACAATAGCCAGAAGCATTCCGGGGAAAGACTGAAAAACATCCATCAGCGATACAAGAATTTTATCCACAAATCCCCCTTTTACAGCAGCGAAAAAAGATACCAAAAAACCGATTGAGAAAGAAATTAAAACCGAAATAAAGGAAATACCGAAAGAAATCAATCCGCCGAGGCAAATTCTTGACATCAAATCCCTTCCCAAAAAATCCGTCCCCAAAGGATGAGAAAGAGAGGGTGGAAGAAGCCTCTGGGAAAGATTTACCGAATAATAATCCGGTCTCAAAAGGTACCCCAAAAAACAAAAAATCAAAATTGTAAAAAAAACAATCCTATAAATCCCTTTTCTCAAAGGTAATCCTCCTATCCATAAAAGCCATTACAACATCGCCGAAAATGTTTGAATAAATATAGACAATCGCAATAAATATAGCAAGAGACTGAACAAGCGGATAATCCCTCACGTTTATGGCGGTAATCAAAAGAAGTCCTATTCCGTCCCAAGAGAAAATAGTTTCCGTAATAATCGCCCCGGTAAGCAGAAATCCCGTTTGAAGCGCCAAAACCATAACAACGGGAATTAAAGCGTTTTTCAAAATATGTTTCACATAGATTAAAAATTCCTTTATTCCTCTCGCTTTAAGGGAAAGCACGAATCTTTCGTTTTTCTTCGCAATCAATTCTCCTCTCAAAATGTGAAGCACATAACTTCCCATAGGCACGGCCAAAGTCAATGCGGGAAGAAAGACATGATAAAATCCGCCCGTGCCGGAAACGGGAAACATTTTTAATTTAACCGAAAAAACAATCAAAAGAAGAATGCCGAACCAAAATGACGGAAGAGACATTCCAATTGTGGCAAAAAACGTTATGACTTTGTCCGCCAATCTGCCCTGATAGAAAAAAGAGAGAAAGGAAAAGAAAAAAGAGAAAAACACAGCCAAAAAAAACGCCGTGCCCCCCAAAAAAAGCGTGTTTACAAATTTCAACCTTATTAAATCAAAACATGATTTTCCATAAAAAATGGATTTACCCCCGCCTTTAAAAAAAACGTTTTTTAAAAAAAACAAAGCCTGCATATACAATGGCTTGTCCAATGCATACTCTTTTACAACCTTTGCTTTCATAACACCGGAAGCATTTTCCCCCACAAGTATGTCTATCGGGTCTCCCGGCGCAATATGGATTAAAAAAAACACCGCCAACACAACGGCTATTACCGTAGGCACCGAAGCAACCATTCTTTTAACCAAATATTCAAGCATGTCAAATTCCCAATTCTTTTTTCAACTGATGAAGCCTCTGTCTTGTTATTCCCAACTCCTTCGCCGCCTTTGTAATATTTCCGTTGCATTTCGCAATCACCCGTCTAATATAGTTTCTTCTGAATTCGTCCTCCGCTTCTTTCAAACTTCCCCTTACCGAAGTTAAAGACGGCTTTATATCCTCAGGCAGATGCTCAACATCTATAATTTCACTATCGCCGGATAAAATCAAGGCTCTTAAAACAATATTCTGCAACTCTCTTACATTTCCCCTGTAATTGTAATTTTTCAGCAAATCCAAAGCCTGATAGGAAAAAACCTTGTCCCTTCCCATCTCGTTTATTTTTAAAAAATAAGTTGCAAGCAGGGGAATATCTTCTCTCCTTTCGTTTAAGGAAGGCATTTTTATAACATAGGGGGAAATTCTAAAATACAAATCTTCCCTAAACTTTCCCTCGTCAACAAGTTTTTTTAATTTTTTGTTTGTGGCAAAAACAAACCTTGCATTTACCTTTTTTATTTTTGTGCTTCCAAGCGGGGTAAACTCCCTTTCCTGCAACACTCTTAAAAGTTTTGCCTGCAAGGAAAGGGGCATTTCTCCTATTTCGTCCATAAAAACGGTGCCGTCTCCCGCAACTTCAAGCAATCCCTTTTTGTGTTTGTCCGCGCCGCTAAACGCTCCCTTTTCGTAGCCGAATAATTCGCTTTCAAGCAAATGATTGGGAATTGCGGCGCAATTTATAGGCACAAACCTTCTCCTACGCCTTGACGAACAGTAATGCAGTGCCCTTGCAACCAATTCCTTGCCTGTCCCGCTTTCTCCCAAAATCAAAACCGGGACATTGAAATCGGCAACTTTCAAAATGTTTTCCTTTACTTTTTCAATAGCGGGACTTCTGCCGATAATTTCATTGAGAAATTCACAGTGATAAACTGAGGAAGGCGAAGGATTTTCGGTGTAAACAAAATTAAACCTTCCCGACAAAACCTTTAAAATAAGCCGAAAAAGATACGCAAAATCGGAATCTATCTCAACATCGCTGACAAGACAGATTTTTTTGTCATCATCAACAAAAACGCTTTCCCACCTGTTTTCAACTTCTTGGCCATAAGGGACAATGTCAATATGGTTCAGTCCCGCCCACTTTGCTATTTGTTCAAGGGTTTTTCTAACTGAAAAAAGTTCCCCCTTCTCCGAATGTTCCGCAACCTCACTTAAAAGAACAAAAAGTTCAAGGTCAAATTTGGATTTTTTTCTTTTAACAATTGCGCCTCTGTAAACATAGGCAAAATCCCTGTTAAACCTTAAAACTTCCCTGTAATCCCTCTCAATTTCCCGGTCTGTTAAAAAAACAATTTGGGGATATTTTTTCAACAATTCCGTTTTTATAAGAAAAACCGTATGCCTTAACGGACATTTTTCAACATCAAAATAAAAATCGTAAACATCGGAAAGCCTGCTTTCAAAGAGAAGCAGTTTAAACCATTTGTAAAGAAAAGGATGAAGTTTGTCATCTTCTTCTGGCACACATTTTACAAATTCCTCTCTTGCCTTTTCAATCTTTCCTTCATAATAGTGAAGTTCAACTTTTTTGTAAGGAATTTCCTTTTTAAAAAGTTCAATGTCACTTGTTTTTTCAAAAAGTTCAAGATAATAAAAGGCTTTTTTAAAATCGCCCATATCTTGGTAAATTGTTACCAAAAAATAGTAAAGGGGGGACAATTTAGCATTTATTCCCTTCTTTTCCGCCAAACTCAATGTTTCAAGAATAAATTTTTCAGCATCGCAAGGAAGTCCGGCAAAAGCCTTTATTTTCGCAAGCGCGCTTAAAACGCTTATTTTTTCCTCATCACCAATATTCTTTCTGCTAATGTAATACCTGTAAAAGTATTTATAACTTGCGTCAAGGTTGCACATAACCGTTTCAATATGGGCAAGGTTATACTCAACATCGTCAAAAATTCCCTCGTTTTCAATATCAACGGCTATTTTCATTGACTTTAAAAACAAGTCTCTTGCCCCGAAAAAATCCTCTTTGTAATAAAGCGCATTCCCGTAATATTTGTATGTTAAGGCCAATTCAACATAATTGTTCTCCTTCAATGCCTGTTTTATGGCCTTTTCAAAACCTTTTTTAAAATCTTTGTCTCCCTCAACATAAAATCCTAAAATAGCCTTAAATCTGAAATAAGCGGCATCTTTTTTCCGGGAATTGTCCAAAGCCTTTTTAAGCAAAGCAAAATCCATTTTTTTCAAAGCATATTCAAACAGGCATAATTCTCTCGGTTTGTCTTTTCCCCAATCAAAATTTTCTTGAAAAAGCGCCTTTGCAAGAAGGCAGAAATCACTCTCAATCTTTTTTTCTTCGCAAAGAGAAATAAGTTTCTCGTGTTTATTCAAAAAGTAAAGGCATTCGGTATAAAAATCGTAAAAAAAACTGTCTCCGCTTTCTTCAAAATATTTAACCGCTTTTGAATAATTATCGGCACAATACCAAACAAAGCCCTTCAACCCGGAATCCACGTTTTTCAGAGAATCTATCCTGTGTGCGAATTCCGCTTTCCTCGGGGATTTTTTTAAAAAATCCTTCTCCCCAATTACCGATTTTTTTTCTCCCCTTATAATTTTTTTTTCAATAAAAGAAAATTTTTTGTCTTTGAAAAAGCGTTCGTAAACGTTGAAAAGACAGCGACCGCCGTCAAAAAAACCCTTTCCTTCCAAGACATTATCGCATTTCCCATTTTCCAATTTTTCCATTTCTTCTTTCGGCAATCCGGAAAAGTCAAGAATGTTTTTCTCTATCTCAACATCTGACAAATCAAAAAGCGTTGAAAAAGGAATAAACAGAAAAGAGGATTTTTTCTCAACTTTTGTTAAAAAATGTCTGAAAGAATATTCGGGGAAAATATAATTTAACACATCTAATTTTCCCTCAATTACAGGATTAAAAACCTTACAGACATCTGCTTCAATCAATTCATTGTATTTGTCGGAAAAGGGTTTTTTTTCCAAAATAAAAAACCTGAAAGACGGAATTTTTTTGGAAATTTTCAGAAAAATTTTCAAAGAATAAAAATCCAACCCCTCCCCGTTTTCAACAAAAACCATCTCGTCTTCTACGTTTTCAATTAAAGGCTTTATCTTTTTCCACAACAAATCAGCGTCGGGAAGGCTTCTTCCCTCGTACAAAGGCAGGTTTAAAAAAAAGTATCTTTTCGCAAACCTGTTATAACTTCCGAAGGGAATACTTGTATTTGAAAATTCAAACAAAGAAAAATTCGGAACAAAAACTTTTAAAAACGGATTAACCATGTGAGTGTAAGGAAAAACCAAAAAAGAATTTTTTTTGTCCGCATAATCTTCAAAAATTTTTTTAAAATCACCTTTAAAATGAGAAAATAGGCCGATATTATCAAAATTTAAAGAAGAAACTTCGTCAAGGATAAACAGCAAATTAACAAGGGAATTGCCCGCTTTATCAAGATTGTCAATCATTGAACAGAATTTTTGGGAAAAATTTTTAAACTTCCGAGAAAAATTGTTTTTTTCGTTTTCCTCGCTAAAAGCAAGGGAATAAAAAAAACCCTTTACCTGTTTAAGATAAAGGGCTTCGTCAAAATCAACATAACTATCGGTATTTTTCAGAAAAAGAAAATCTTCCTTGGTTTTTAAAACGGAATTCGGCAAAATGCTTTCCGGCATTTCGCCTTTTTCTTTATAGAAAAAACCAGCGTTTATCAATTGGCGCGCATAAAATACCGCTTTTTTAAAGGGAAGCCTTCCCCCTTTTTTTAAACCTTCTCCCGGCAGTAATCTGTTTGAATCAAAAAACAGATAATCCCGCATATCAAATAATCAGCATAGAATCGTAATCGGGAAGGGGCCAAACTCCTTTGTCTGTTTCGGATTCCAAATAATCAACCGCTTCTCTCAACTCGTCCATAAGGGGAATAATTGTGTTTGCCGCATAAAAAGCCTTGTTCATTTCCCCTTCCACGGATTCAAAGTTAGCAATTTCTCTTTCAAGAATTTTCATTTTTTCTTCCATAACTTTTATACTCTTAACATAAGCCGAATAATCCAAGAAGTCAAGTTTTGAAAATGCGTTCAATTGGCTTATCACAGCGGTTTTCACGTATTTTTTCACCATCTTGACAAGCGTTCTTGACTCAATTTCAATAATTTTTGAATACTGGTCATACTTAATGTTCAGCCTTGCCTCAATTTCTCCCGAAGAAAAAACGCCCAAATCTATCAAAAACCTTCTTTCCTTTTCGCTTCCGAAAGAGTTTTTCAAAGCCTCGGGCGTATTTTTCAAATTGGAAAGGCCTCTTTTTTTGGCCTCTTCCTGCCACTCCCTGCTGTATCCGTTTCCGTTGAAAATCACCTTGTGGCATTTTTTCAAAACCGAAGAAAGAGCGGAAAGTATTGCCTGTTCCTTATCTTTGCCTTTTGATTTTTCTTCTCTTATCAATTCGGCAATTTCCCTGAAACTGTCGGCAACAGAAGCGTTTAATACGGTATTAGGCAAACCCAACGGCTGGGAAGAGCCTACCGCTCTAAACTCAAACTTGTTTCCGGTAAAGGCAACGGGCGACGTTCTGTTTCTGTCCGTGTTGTGCCTTTCAATTTGGGGAAGATACGACAATCCGATTTCTATTGTTTTTGAATGCTCGGGCTCAACAAAAGTTCCCTCTTTCAAACTGTCAAGCACTTTTCCCAAAGCGCTTCCAACAAAAACAGAGATAATTGAAGGCGGCGCTTCGTTCCCTCCAAGCCTGTGGTCGTTTGCCGCAGTTGCAACAGACGCCCTGATAAATTTTTCATGCTTGTAAACTCCGTTTATTACACCGACAAAAAAAAGAAGAAACCTTAAAAATTCCTCTCTGTTTTTACCCGGTGAAAGGTAATTAACCCCTCTGTTGTCGGCAATAGACCAGTTGTTGTGTTTTCCGCTTCCGTTTAATCCTTTGAAAGGTTTTTCGTGAAGAAGAAGGGAAAAGCCGTGCTCTTCCGCTTTTTTTCTCAAAATTGTCATTACAAGATGGTTGTGGTCTGCGGCAATATTCAACTCCTCAAAAATAGGTGCAAGTTCATACTGACAGGGGGCAACCTCGTTGTGCCTTGTTTTTGCCGGCACTCCCAACTTGTAAAGCGCAATTTCAACGTCTTCCATAAAGTATTTTACCCTGTCGGGAATATTTCCGAAGTAATGGTCTTCAAGTTTCTGTCCCTTTATTGCGTTTGAACCGATTAAGGTTCTGCCGGTAATCATCAAATCTTCCCTTAATTTAAAAACACTTTTGTCAAGAAGATAGTATTCCTGCTCGGGGCCTGTGGTAATTACAATTCTGTCAGGGACATCAAATTCCGCAATTTCAAGCAATTTT
>Ga0256835_1001325_pt1 | contig 15142 bp, 14 predicted proteins | sample PIR30metaG_FD_185972 | JGI IMG/M metagenome (GOLD analysis project Ga0256835, IMG submission 185972) | Hydrothermal vent microbial communities from East Pacific Rise, Pacific Ocean - PIR-30 | ecosystem: Environmental > Aquatic > Marine > Hydrothermal vents | place: Pacific Ocean: East Pacific...
CGAGTGTCCCGATCCCCAATTTCATTGGGGACACAGCGAAGTGACATTGCTCTATTTTCCTTCTCAATTCAATTCCCTCCGGCGGACCACTTTCACCAATTTCATTGGGGTCCCAGCGAAGTGACATTGCTATTTATTGTTTTTCAACCCTTCTGCATACGCAAACAAAGCAGGAACACCACCGGTATGCCAAAACAATACTTTACTCCCTTTGGGTATTTGTCCGGTTTGTAGCATATCCCACATTCCGTAAAAAGCACGTCCCGTATAAACCGGATCGACCAAAATGCCTTCGTTTTTTGCCAAAATCTCAATCGCCGTTTTTTCATTTCGAGTCAGTTCTCCATATTCGGCTTTGTTGTAGTCTTTTATGATTTCTATCTCCTCAATGCTTATCTTTACAGGTTGAGCAGCCTGTTGGTTATAATCTCGAACTATTTCCAAAATTTTTGCTTCCAAAGGCTGATCAAAATCTTTTTCCTTGTCAATTAAAACAGGCATCAGTTTGCCGGGCACTTGATATAAAACTTGTCCTATATGCATTCCGGCTTGCGTTCCGCCCGAGCTGGTGGCAAAGAAGATATAATCGGGTTGCCAATTTAGTTCCTGTAATTGTTGTTTGAGCTCTGCCATAGCCGAGATATATCCCAAAGCACCTGTCAGATTTGAGCCGCCTACGGGAATCATATAGGTTTTACGTCCCGATTTATTTAATTCCTTTTGCAAATCGAGCAAAGCCGCTTCCCTGCCCTTGGCTTTTTCACCCGAGAAATGCAAATGTGCGCCCAATAAATGTGACAGCAATAAATTTCCTTGATATACTTCGGGTTCGATTCCGTTTAGCCATAAATGGCATTCCAATCCGGCTTGTGCCGCAGCCGCAGCTGTTTGCCGGCAATGATTCGATTGTTGTGCGCCGGCAGTAATTACTGTATCAAATCCGTTGCTTAAAGCTTCTTGTATTAAAAATTCGAGTTTACGGGTTTTGTTGCCACCCGTTGCCAATCCAGTTTGATCATCGCGTTTGATATAAATATCATAGCCGGTTTGATTTGACAAATTGTTTAATTTATGTAAGGGCGTTGGCAAAAAAGCTAAGGAATATTTTTTCATTGGATATTATTTTGCCACTAAATTATAAGATTGCTTGGCAATTTCCAATTCTTCATTGGTTGGAATAACAAAAACTTTTACTTGGGATGAAGCGTCACTGATATCTCCGTTATATTTTTGAGGGTTTTTATTTTTGTTTGAATCAATCGAAATCCCCATATAATTCATATCATCCGTAACCATTTTTCTTACAACATCGGAATTTTCACCTATTCCCGCTGTAAAAACCAAGGCGTCTAATCCATTCATCTGGGCTATATAATTGCCTATGTATTTCTTTATCGCTCCGGCATACATCTCTAATGCCAAACGGGCTTTTTCATCTCCCTTTTCGGCAGCGGTTTCGATATCACGTAAATCATTACTGCCGGCCAAAGCCATCATACCGCTTTTTTTGTTAAGAATATTTTGCACTTCGGCAGAAGAATACCCCATTTTATCCAGCATATAAAAAATTATGGATTGATCAATATCGCCACTTCTTGTACCCATTATTAAACCGTTCATCGGGCCGAATCCCATACTTGTATCATAACTTTTCCCATTCCATACAGCTGTGGCACTAGCTCCGTTTCCTAAATGCAAAGTAATTAACCGGCTCTTTTCTTTTCCTAAACGTTTATTGGCTTCTCTCGAAACATATTGATGACTAATCCCGTGAAAACCATATTTTCTGATTCCTTCCTCATAAAACTTTTCGGGAATAGCATATTTATGATTTTTGACAGGAATACTTTGATGGAAGGCCGTATCAAAAATAGCCACTTGTTTGGCCTTTGGAAAAATTTCTTCGGCGGTTATAATACCGGTTAAGTTAGCTGGATTATGCAAAGGAGCTAAACTGAATAATTCCTTTATTTTTTCTTTTACTTCGGCTGTAATAAGAGTGGGTTCTACAAATTTATTTCCACCATGCACTACCCGGTGACCGACGATTTTAATTTCCTCTTTGGAATCAATAATTTTATTTTCGGGATTCAATAAATATTCCGTCAATAATTCAAGAGCTTTCTTATGGGTAGCCAAAGGCTTTTCCACCACAAAATCATTGGCTTTAAATTTACCGATTTTTTCTCCTATTCTCTCTGCCAATCCTTTGACCAACACTTTTTCTTGTGGCATTTCAAAAAGCTGGAATTTCAATGAAGAACTTCCTGAATTTATGACTAATACTTTCATTATAATGGATATTTATTTTTTTACAAAGATAAGTGAATGAAGAATTATATTTATGATTTTTGATATAAAAAATGATTAGATTTGTAAAATAAATAGACATCTATGCTCAACGATAAAGACTCCACTATCATTGCCAAAGGAATAGTTAAAGCTGTTTTTTCACTCTTAGCTGTTCTGTTTCTTGTTTGGTTCCTTTATAAAATCAAAACCGTCATAATTTATTTGATTTCCGCTTTTATAGTTTCATTAATAGGTCGACCGGTTAAAAAGTTCCTCATTAAAAAATTCAAAATGAAAGATAGTGTAGCGGCAGCTATAAGCCTCTTTCTGTTTTTAATACTCTTTGGCGGACTTTTTTCCATGTTTGTTCCAATGATTTATGAACAAGGGAAAAATCTTTCGTTATTGGATTTTAACCAATTTCAAAAACAGATGGAAGAAACTTTGGCTAACCTTAATATATATTTACAAAACAAAAACATCCATCTTTTGGAAAATTTTTCCATTGATAAAATGTTTTCCAAAATAAATTTAAGTGTCATCCCCGATTTAATAAATAGTATTTTGAGTGTCCTGGGAAACTTCTTTGTGGGACTTTTTGCAGTTATATTTATCTCATTTTTCCTTTTACAAGATAGTAATTTGGCTACCCAATTTCTCTTTAAATTTATTCCGGATAATGATATTGATAGGTATAAAGATTTGATAGAAAATATAAAGTCTCTTTTATCACGGTATTTTATCGGGCTATTTTTTCAAATTTTGATTCTATTTATTTTATATACTATCATGCTGAATATTATCGGGGTTCAAAATTCCGCATTAATTGCTTTGCTTGCCGCCCTTTTAAACCTCATTCCCTATGTAGGACCTATAATTGGCTGGGCTCTTACTATTACTTTATCTCTTACTTCCTCGATAAATCATTTACCCGCCGATCAAATTATTATTTTGATAAGAAATATAACCATTGGATATTTATTGGTGCAGTTATGGGATAATTTTGTCAATCAACCACTGATTTTCTCTCGAAGTGTGAAAGCACATCCTTTGGAAATATTTTTGGTTATTTTGATTGCAGGCAACTTATTTGGTATTTTAGGAATGATTGTTGCCGTTCCTCTTTATACAATGTTCCGGTTGCTTTCCAAAGAATTTTATCAGGAATATAAAGCACATTTTACTATTTGGTAAAAGCTATTTTTTGTCTTTTATAAATTGAAGGATAATCATACTGATAAAAAAGACGACACTCATCAAAAGAATTGCCGATTTCATCGAACCGGTAAAAGCTTCCAAAGCACCAAAAGAAAAAGTCCCCAAAACAATGGCTATTTTTTCCGAGAAATCATAAAAACTAAAATAAGTCGCGTGCTTTTGTGTATCAGCGGGAATCATTTTGGAATAAGTAGAACGGGAAAGAGCCTGAATTGATCCCATTACTAAACCTACAAAACCTGCGAGTATATAAAAATGAGTGGCCACATTTGGATTGTTTTTATCGAGAAATAATGCACCGATTGTAATCCCTATCCAAATGAAAAGAATTACTTGAATAGCCTTTATATTTCCAATAAATTTGGATATTTGGGAAAATCCCAAAGCACCGAATATTCCTACAATTTGTATTACCAAAATAGTCATAATTAATTTGCCGGAAGGCAAACCCAACTCTTTACTTCCAAATAATCCGGCTACATAAAAAATGGTTTGCGCGGCAAAACTGTATAAGAAAAAAGCAATTAAAAACTTTTTTAGCCGGGGATATTGTTGCACTTCATGAAATACTTTTTTCAATTGCCTAAAACCTTCCATTAAATAGCCTTTTCTCTTGGGAGGTTTTACTTCATATACATTATCGGGCAAAACACTGAATGTATATTGTGAAAAAACTAGCCACCAGATTCCTACACTTAAAAAGGAAATTCTTGCAGGAAGCGTTTCGTCTTCAATTCCATACCATTCGGGATGAAGGATCATTGTCAGGTTAAAAATCATTAGTATTACCGAACCTACATAACCATAGGCAAAACCCATAGCACTGACTTTATCCTGCTGAGATTCTTCTGCTATTTCCGGCAAAAATGCATTGTAAAAAACCAAACTACCCCAAAATCCAATACTTGCCAATATACTAAAAAGCAAACCTATCCAGACGGTATCGGGATCTTTGAAAAAGAAAAGCATCATGGTGGAAAAGGCTCCGAGATAAGTATAAAACTTCATAAATTTTTTCTTATTCCCGGAATAATCAGCCAAGGAAGAAAGAATGGGTGATAAAAAGGCTACCACAAGAAAAGAAATAGCCAAGCCGTAACTATACAGTTCGGTATTTTTAAAGGTCATTCCTAAGAAACGCAATTGATCATGCCCATTTCGATTAGTCACCTTTTCAAAAAATATGGGGAAAATGGCAGAGCTTATTACCAAAGCGTAAGCCGAATTAGCCCAGTCATAAAAAGCCCAGGCACGAATAAGTTTTTTGTCTCCTTTTTTTATCTTCATATATCTTTACAAAAAAATCCCCGAATCAAAATTCAGGGATTCCAAATATATAAAATATAATTCACATTTATTTTTCAAAAAACACGCCAAATTCTTTTGCAATTTGTTTGGCCTCTGAGGACCATTCCCGTAAATTACTCATACGTCGTTCATGGGAAGGATGTGTACTAAGAAATTCCGGAGGTTGTTGTCCTCCCATTTTACTCATTTTCACCCATACATTCACAGCGGCATCCGGATTATAACCGGCAATGGCCATAATGATTTGCCCCATTTTGTCTGCCTCCGACTCATGTTTTCTACTATATGGTAACATAACACCCAATTGTGAACCATATCCGTATATTGCCATCCATTTTTGTTGGTCTTCGGGTTTTGCTTTTGAAGTAGCAAGCATGGTCAAAACTGCTCCTAGTTGCTGCCCGTAAGCCATAGTCATTCTTTCTGCTCCATGATTGGCCAAAGCATGTGCAATCTCATGCCCCATCACCGCTGCAATTTCATCATCTGTTGTGGTAACATCAAGTAATCCCGTATAATAAACAATTTTCCCTCCGGGCATACAAAAAGCATTCATTTGGGGGTCTTCCACCAGGTTTACTTCCCATTGATAGCCTTCCAAGTCTTTCTCCCATCCTTTCTTCTTATAATATTTTTCCACAGCATTTATCAAACGGTTACCTATTCTTTTTACCCGTTCGGTTTGGGTAACATCAGACGATACTTTATGTTCTTGTAAAAAACCGTTATATTGGGCAAAAGAAGCTGGGAAAATCTGAGAATTCGGCATTAAATTCAATTGTTTTCTTCCGGTCATTTTAACCGTCGAACAAGAAATAACAATGGTTAATAAAAATAATACCCCTATTAATTTGTTAAATTTAATCATGACTTTTTTCTTTTAGGTTACAAAAATAATAAAAAATTAAGAAAATCTATTTTACCTTATAATATTTTTTAAAAATGAATTTGTTTTATTTATTACAATCTACTCAATATTTATTCCAATAGAATAAATTATATAATTGTAAATTAATCATAATAATTTTTATAAAAAAATTCTATCTTTAACATAGAGATATTTATATATTTTTCTTAGTAAAGAAAGCTGATATAGCCAAAATAAACATTATCAAAGCCAAAACTAATTTAAAATTCCGGGCAATAAGCTGAATTTTGCCCAAAATCAAATGAGCATGTTTGGCATAGAAATATAAAATTGTAAAAGCTCCCAACATCGCACTGATAACAAAAACAGTTATATAAGGCTCATGCAAAATAATGATTCCTTTCAATTCTAGTAGGCTCGTATAAGTAAAATAAAAAGGAATAGCAAGAGGATTGATTAACGAAATAAACAAACCATATAAAAAGGAATTACGAATATTAAATTTGGTCATGCCAATAGCAGTTTGATGTCTGGTGAAAAATTGATAAAGAAAAAAAACTGCCAAACCTAAAAATACATAAACGGCTATTCCGGAGAATTTTTTAATGATTTCCGGATGGTTTTTAAAATATTCTGCCCCTAATAAGGCAATATGTGCTTGAATAAATATTGGAATCACAGCCCCCAAAGCAAATTTAACGGCTTCTTTGCTCCCTCTGTCAATAGCTGTGTTTAGAGTAGTTGAAGTAAGTAAACCGGGAGAAAGCAAACCTAAAAACGCCATTATAAATCCTATAATGGCGTGTTTTAAAATCAAAATAAGTTCCATAATTATTTACGCCTTTTCTTTTTCTTTGGCACAAATTTGCTTCCTCTGGCTTTGACTGTCGGATCAATACGATGCTGTAATTCTTTGATTTGATCGGCAAACATCTTTTTTTTGTCTAAGTCTTTGGCTTCTCTAAGGAGCATAATGGCTTCGCGATTTCTTCTTTTGGCAATGGCTACTCCTGCCAGATTCAATTTCGCCATGGCTTTGTCATGATCCATCATCAATCCGGTAGAAAGAGCTTGACGGAAATATTTTTCAGCTCCCAATAGGTTATTTCGTTGCAAAAGTGTTCCTTTTAATAAATAATAATATGCCTCCTGTGGCTTTATCAATTGTTTTTTAGGATTTTTTATTTTGTCGATCCATTTTTGCGCCCCATCCATATCTTGTTTTCGCAAACGTAAGAAAGCCATTAATAAATATTCATTTCTGACATAAAAGAAAATCACTATCAAGGATAATAAAATCAACATAATTCCATTACCTATATTGGATTCGGTAAATTGCCAGATGGCCAAACCGAAGATAATAATCGCTACTGCCAGTTTTATATTCTTATGCATAATTCTTCTTTTTTTGGGCTAACAAAGGTACATTATTTTTTGCGATTTTAAAAGCAATAAAGAAAAAACACATGTCTTTTGATGGCCTTAGCGGTTATCTTGTAAAGCAAAAACTTTTTTCAAAAGATCACTGGTTCTTTCGTTAAAATCGGTACGGATTTTCTTCTCCTCTACGGCTATTTTTACATAAACCCCTTCCATCGCTTTCCTTGTAACATAATCGGTTAAGTCGGGATTTACTTTATTGACAAAGGGAATTTGATTATAACGGGTAATGATATCATTCCAGACCTTATCTGCATTTACTTTTTGAAGAGATTGAGCCACTTGCGGTTTAAATTTTTCATATAATTGAGCCGATGTTTTTTCCTCTAAATATATAGTAGCAGCTGTTTGGTCCCCCAGTAATATATTTTTTGCATCTTCAAAACTCATCGTTGTTATGGCTTCTACAAAAATAGGTTTGGCTTCTTTTACCGCATCGGAGGCAGCCCTGTTGAGCAATAACAAACCTTGATCGGCCAAACTGCTTAACCCGATATCTCTCAATGTTTTATCTACCTTTTGTAAATCTTCGGGGAGTAATATTTTTACCATTTGGTCTTTATAAAATCCGTCGGGTTCCATCAATTGGCTTACCTCCTTGTCTATCCCTTGATTCAAAGCCTCTTTTAGGCCGGAAGCAATTTGTTCATTACTCAATCCTTCTTGCGGCAATGAATTTACCACTTGTTGCAATTCGGCACATGAAGCAAGAAAAAGAGACAGAAATAATAAATAAATAATTTTTTTCATAATAATTTTATTTTTTTACAAATTTACATCAATTTGATTTACAAAATTCAAGCCAAAAAAAACCGGAATTATTCCGGTTTTTTTCAAGTATTTTTTATTTAGGGTTTATCCTTTTTTCTTACTTACCAATTCAATTACCCTATCGGCAATTTTATCTTGAATACCCTGGTTGAGATGGCTGGTAAAACCTACACAGGAATTATTTATTTCTCCTAACACATAAGCATCATTTCCATTTTCATCCCAATCGAGCATAAAATCGGCTGTCCAAATAAGCGGGGCATCATGACCTCCTAATTTTTCCATAATTTCGGGTAGACGGCCTAAAAACATATCCACCAATTTTTTCCATTTTTCGGGGCGGTCGTAAGTATATTTGGCTCCCGAAAAAAGGGTTGCCGAAAAAGAATCTGCGCCTTCTGCAGGTTTTTTATGTACCACAAAAATCGGCTCTTCTCCTACCATAAGAATACGTATTTCCCCTTCTTTGATACGAGGCATAAAACGCATATCTACAAGCATTCCATTGTCTCCTTCAATATATTGAGTGGCAAAATCCATAAATTCGCCCAAGGTCATGTATTCCACATGGTTATCTTTGGCTTCGGTAAGTTTTAATTTGGTGTCCAACGGTAAACTGTCACCTGCTTTATAAGGTCGTTCATCGATAACTTGCACTCGCCAAATCCCTTCTCCGGTAGAACCGCGGTTTTGTTTTAAGACTCTTTCTCCGTAAGAAATACTTTTCGGAAAGGTATTTTTAAATTCTTCCACAGTATAATAAGCATAGGTGTCCTCGGGTACCAAACCGGTTCCGACTAATTTTACCAAAGCATCTTTAGCTCCGAGATCTTGCATTACATCGGGATGAGAGAATCCTTCCAATCCGGCATCCGAGAGTTTCCTCAAAGTATCAAAGAATACTTTTTCACCCGATGGAATCGTTCCGGGGTTCACTCTGGTTATATATGCATCATAACGATCTTTGGCATAATCATAAATCTTATCTGCCCACTCATCTCTAAATTTTAATATATCGACATCCCAACCGCGTTCACGCAATGCATTAGCAATGGGAAGGGTATCTTTACGGTATCCGTCCAATCCTTTATCGGAGCCTCCTTCGGCTTCAAAAATAACAATTCTTTGTTTCATATTGTTGTATTAAATGATTAATAAAAAGCTTTCCAAATTTAATGATTTTATCAATGATTACCAAAAATTAATTTTTATGTTTTAATCTCGACAAATTCTTATTTATTGTTGTTGACCCTCGATATAAAACATAGAAAATACTGATTTAATTACTGCTATGTTTTATATTAAGAAGACTATCCCGAATACACATTTCTTATAAAAGGAGATTTCTCAATCACTGCGCTCCTTCGAAAAGACAGACGCAGTCCACTAGTGCAAATAAATTCAATAATTTACACAGGTATTTCTTTTAAAAATGGCAAAATTTTAAACAAAAAACTTTATAACAAGTGATTTCTCAATTCTTGCACTCATTCGAAAGGACTAAGAAAGTTTTATAAAAAAGAACCGGCAATGAGCCGGTTCCTGGAACAAAATTGTATAAAAATTTATTTTCCGAATTTCCCGTATTCAATTCCTTCGGAATAGGGAACGGCAATATTGTGTTGATAAAGTGCCTCTTTTATTTTTTCATGAGCGGTAAAGGTTACGGCCCAATAATCATCCGGCTTAACATAAGGGCGTACCATAACCAAAAGGCTATGCGAATCAAAATCGGCTATTCCTATTTCGACAGGAGGCTGTTTTAAAACGCCGGATACTTTATAAATGGTTTCTTCTAGGATATTTTTTACCTTATTCCAGTCAGATTCATAGGGAATATGGACATCGATTTCGAGACGTATAATCCCTTTTTCGGAATAATTGGTCACGATATCATCAGTAATTTTTGAATTGGGAACGATTAATACTTTTTTTCCTGGTGTAATAACTTTTGTATTAAAAATGGCTATTTCTTCCACTCGTCCGAATTTATCACCTAACTGAATCCAATGTCCCACTTTATAAGGTTTCAGCGTAAGAATTAATAAACCCGATGCAAAATTTCCTAAGCTACCTTGCAGAGACATTCCGACAGCAAAACCTATTGCAGCGACCAAAGCGACCAAACCGGAAAGATCCGCACCCATTACACTTAATGCTATAAAAAACACGACTGCTTTGAGGGAAATATCAATGATATTTAGAAGGAAGGGACGGATATTATCGGAAATTCCCGATTTTATCATTAATTTTTCTGTAGTTTGATGGAGCTTTTTTACGATCTTCAAACCAACCCATACAACTAATATCGCTACTACTATTTTGGCTACGTACCCCAAAACCAGATTGATATCTTCACTCGTAAAATGAAAAAGATTATTGATGTATTCTTTCATAAAGTTTAAAAAAATAATTTTACAAAAGTAAGGAAAAATATATATGAATTCAATAGAACCGATAAAGGAATAAAAATAAAAATTATTTAATCTTTTTGCATTACATAAAAAAATAAATTCATAAAATAAAAAATCATGTAAAAATTATATTTTTGTTTTTTTAAATGAAATTACAAAAATGAAAAAAAATCTCATTCTTACTATTTTCATTAATAGTTTATTTACTATTTATGCTCAAACCGATAAAAGTTATATTATTTTAGGAAGTGATTCTGATTTATCCTTTATATCCACTCATCGGAAAATTTCAACTACCGCAAATTCAGAAAGCCTAGAAAATAATAGTAAATATTTTGATTTTTCAATATTTGGAGGATATTTCGTTTTTGAAAATTTTTCTTTAGGCAGTAAAATAAATTATTCAAAAAATAAATTTGATGATGTAGTGAACACATCCTATATGATTGGACCTATGGTCAGGTACTATTTCTATAAAAATGAAAAGTTAATGACCTATGCACAAAGTATTTTATCATACGGTTCCAATACTTATCCGGTATATAATTATGATACTTACGGGAAATTAATAAATGATAAAAAGCATTCCGATTTATATGGATCTGAAATAGATTTGGGCGTTGCCTTTTTACTTTCAAAAAAGGTTTCTATTGATATAATTTTGGGCTATAATTATACTCGTGAAATCGTTCCATTTGAAGATATTTACAATAAACCACAAGAAACATATATTGACAAAAACAGTTTTGGGATAAATTTTGGTTTTAGTATGTATCTAGGCAAAGAGAGTAAATAAAAACTCCTGCAAATTTTGCAAGAGTTTTTATTTTTATGTTTTTTTTCTCTGTTTGATCATTTGTTCCAACATATCCCACATTTCTTGCGGGATCTTTTCCAGTTGATTAAACTCTCCGGCTCCATATAACCATTCTCCACCGTCTATGGTCACCACTTCGCCATTCATATAAGCCGAGAAATCACTCATTAAATACGCTGCGAGATTGGCCAATTCCTGATGTTCCCCTACTCTTTTTAAAGGGATTTTTTTAGCTGGGTCGAATTTATCCCGTAGTTCCCCGGGTAATAGACGATCCCAAGCACCTTTTGTAGGAAAAGGACCGGGGGCAATGGCATTGAAACGAATACCGTATTTGGCCCATTCCACCGCAAGAGATCTTGTCATAGCCAGTACACCTGCTTTTGCCGTAGCCGACGGTACAACATAAGCCGATCCCGTCCAAGCGTAGGTAGTGACAATATTAAGTACCGTAGCCGGTTGGATTTTTTCTCGTATCCAATATTTTCCAAAAGCCAATGTCATATTTTTGGTTCCTTTTAATACAATATCTATGATAGTGTCAAAAGCATTGGCAGAAAGACGTTCTGTGGGGCTGATAAAATTACCCGCGGCATTGTTAAGCAATCCGTTTACTTTTCCGAAATGTTTTACACTCTTCTCCAGTACCTGCTCTACCTGTGAATAGTCTCGCACGTCGCAAGCTAGAGGCAATACTTCTCCACCGGTTTGTTCCGTTAATTCATCAGCTGCTTTTTGAAGTTTCTCGATATTCCGTGAAGTGATAACTACTTTTGCTCCCAATTCCAAAAAATATTTGGACATGGATTTTCCTAATCCGCTTCCTCCTCCGGTTACTACGATAATCTTATCTTCAAGCGCACCGGGACATAACATAGATTGTGTATATTTCATTTTGTTTTTTTTGAATTTACACAAAAATACGAAAGAAAAGCGAGTTTTTTGATTAAGTAAAAAATGATCAGGCTTGGCAAATATTAATAAGACCAAATTTGGAACAAATTTATTTTAAATTATAACTCCAACCCCCATTTCTTTTTTAAGATATCCAATTCAGGATATTTTTCAATCAGTTTTTCCCATTTTTCTTGGGGATAATAAACAAATTCCTGTTTTTTTTCTTCACTGACTTCAATTTTGAAATCTATTTTGTAGTTGTTGAGATTTTGCCGTAAATATTTCAATAAACGTTCTTTATTTTGTAAAATCTCATTCTTAATGCTCTGGTTGGCTACTTTCATTAAGATATAATTACCGTCCAACCGGGGTTCGTCGCTATTAAAAATTGACAATAAATTTTTCTCGTGATTTTTACGGAGATTTTCCAAATATTTATCCCATAAAGTTTTAAAAGCTTCATAAATAAATTCTTCCTCGGGTAATTCCTGTCCGTTGAGATTTCTTTCCTCCTGCTCCTTTTTCTTCTTCTTTAAACTTTTAAGAGACAAACCGGTTTTTGTCTTTCCGGCCGGTGTGGGAGATTTGGGTAAATCAGCCTTTGGACTATCCTTTTTCTCTATTTTTCCAGGAAGAGTTTTATTCTCATTGGATTTTTTATCCGAAATAGATTTATCCTCGATAATTTGCGGTGATTTTCTAAAATATGCCGCGGGAAGTATATCAGCTACTTTTTTTTTTGCTCCCTCTGTTTGATTTAAGGAAGCGAGTTTCATTAAGCTTAATTCGACAAGCAAATGCGGATTTTTACTCAATTTGTATTGCAAATCTCCCTGCATGGCAAGATCAATGGCTTTCATCAATAAGGGGAGCGGAAAAATTTTTGTCTGTTCTATATATTTCTTTTTCACATTTTCGCTCACCTCCATTAAATCTACCGTTTTCGGATCTTTGGCGACAAGTAAATCGCGCAAATGGGCACTTAAACCAGCGATATATTGATGGGCATCAAAGCCTTGATGCAAAAGTTCGTTAAAAAAATTGAGCAAACCCGGGATATTATTTTTCAACATCAGATCTACAGTAGTGAAATAAGCATCATAATCCAAAATTGCCATACTTTCCGATACTACTTGCCGGGTAATTTTTCCATCGGAATAACTGACTACTTTATCAAACATAGACAAAGCGTCCCGTAATGCACCATCGGCTTTTTGAGCGATGAGAAACAAAGCGTCTTCATCGGCCTCAATTCCTTCTTTTTCGGCTATTTTTAACAGATGCTCTTTGATATCAAAAGCACTGATTCGTTTAAAATCATATATTTGACACCGGGATAAAATAGTCGGGATTATTTTGTGTTTTTCTGTTGTCGCGAGAATAAAAATGGCATGAGCGGGCGGTTCTTCCAAAGTTTTTAAAAAAGCATTGAAAGCCGCTTGCGATAGCATATGAACCTCATCGATTATATATACTTTGTATTTTCCGGTTTGTGGTGGTATCCGTACCTGATCTATCAAGTTTCGAATATCATCCACGGAATTATTAGACGCAGCATCCAATTCGAAAATATTAAAAGCAAAATCTTCATCTGAGGAGAGGCCTTCGGATTTATTGATTTCTCTGGCCAATATACGCGCGCAAGTAGTTTTTCCAACACCACGCGGACCTGTAAAAAGAAGGGCTTTGGCCAATTTATCCCTTTCTACCGCATTCTTCAAAGTATTTGTAACTGCCTGTTGACCAACTACTTCCTCAAATTTACGAGGTCTGTATTTTAATGCCGAAACGATATAATTCATGCTGATAATTCTCTTTGATACAAAGATACATTTTTTTTCTTTGAGGCCTGATTTTTTTCTATTTCCCAATTCCTTTCTAAAAACCATCTCACTTAAAAATATTTCTTATTTTTGCAACTAATTAATTAAAAATTATATATGAAAGCACAAGTAGCAGTAACTACAAATAAAAACGGAGATAAAGTTGCCGAACATGCCGGACACGGCGTGTATTTTAAAATATATACAATTGATGAAGAAAACGGACTTGAGGATGCCAAAGTAATCAAAGTGGATAAAAGTGAAACTTTACATAACTTACTACATAATCCTCAAACAAATCCCGAGGATCATGAGGTATTGCGTAGTCAAATTCTTTTGACGGGTAGTATAGGAATGGGCGCAATCAATAAATTGGCTCGTATGGGTGTTCGTGCTTATATTATCGAAGAGAAAAATCCGGATGAGGCTATTCAACAATTGATAAACGGAACTCTCAAAGCGATTGATCCGAATACCGTTCCCCATCATCATCACCATAATCACAATCATGAACATGGTGACGGACATGATTGCAACGGACATCATCACGATTAAAAAAGAATACAAAAAAACAAAAAGCAGGAATAATTTCCTGCTTTTTTTATAATTAAATATGGGATTTTTAATTTCTATTGGGTGTTAATGTGCGATATCCTCCTTTTTTCCCCAATCGAAAGTAATAGATCAATTCTACACTCAATACATTATTTTTGGAAATAAGATCGGCAGGGTCAAAATCGGGTTCATTGATTAAATCCGGAGTCAAATTGGTTAATCCTTGTTGATATTGCACATTGATTTGGATATCTTTCAGGTTAAAACCCAAGCCTAAATTGATTCCCATGTCCAATTGATTAAAATATTTGATTAAGGGAGTATCTTCATTCTCCAAATTAGCCAAATCTGCATCCACCTCGCCGTTTACCGGAACCAAATCCTCACTTCCGCTAATTACTTCCGAAGTTCCGTCATTATACAATACATCAAAATCGTATTTTTCCAGACCTCCCAAAGCATAGCCTAAATATGGCCCCATATTGATACTTACAGGTCCCAGTTTGTAATACATATTGACAGGTAATTCCAAATATTGTAACGCCACACTCCAATCCCCATTAATATTTTTGATATCGTTGTATAATTGTTTCATTTTGTCCAAATCCACATTATATCCTTTTTGGGCATATTCTATTCCGGTGCGTATCCCCATCAGGTTTTGCAAAAATTCATATTCCAGGGTTATTCCTCCGCTATAATTTAATTTACGGGCTGTGGGAATTTCCAATTCATTCAG
>Ga0256835_1001326_pt1 | contig 15141 bp, 14 predicted proteins | sample PIR30metaG_FD_185972 | JGI IMG/M metagenome (GOLD analysis project Ga0256835, IMG submission 185972) | Hydrothermal vent microbial communities from East Pacific Rise, Pacific Ocean - PIR-30 | ecosystem: Environmental > Aquatic > Marine > Hydrothermal vents | place: Pacific Ocean: East Pacific...
ATCATCCGCTCGGTGTGGAAGAAGCGTCAGGCCGAGCCCGAAAAATGGCGTAAAATGGGTATCCCCGAGGAGGTGCTCTACGTAAAAAACATCATCGCCACCATCGGAGACCTGCGCGAGGAGGGCTACCGCGACATCATCGTGCAGCCTACGCATATTTATTTTATGGAGCAGGCGCAGGACCTGCAGTCCTACGTCAACGCCTTTGCCTCCATCAAAACCACCAAGAAAAAATGGCTTCCCTTCGACCATGTGGTCATGGGACGTCCCGCTTTGGGCGGCCACGGGGACAGGTACGATTACCATGAAGACATGGAAAAAGCGCTCAAAACCCTGAAGGGGGACGTGGAACTGGCCAAAAAGAACAATGCCCTGCTGGTGTACATGGGCCACGGCAACGAATACTGGTCCACCGGAATTTATGTCGAAGCGGCCGCCAAGATGCGTGAGATGTATCCCGATGTGATCACCTACATCGGTTCGGTGGAAGGTTTCCCGCGGATTGAAGACGTCGTTCGCTACCTGTCTCACCAGCAGGGAGGCAAGATCGTGCTCAAACCCTTCATGATCGTGGCCGGCGATCACGCCACCAACGACATGGCCGGGGACGACGAAGACTCCTGGAAGAACATCCTGACCAAGGCCGGCTACGAAGTCATCCCGGTTCTCGAAGGACTGGGAGCCAACGACGCCTTTGCCGAAATTTTTGTCGACCACATCCGGGATGCGGCCCGCGATGCCGGCATTTCGCTCAAGTGATGCGGATCCGGGCTTTCCGATGCGGTGGCCAGGGCCGGCGTTGGGCCCCGGCCGCCGGACTTTGACAAAACGGCCTAAAACCGACTATAGAGCCTCCATGGGATCCGATGGCGCCTTTTGGGGTCCGACACCGGGAAAAGGCGATCTGAAGACCCCATGGAGGCGCCGACATGACGGCTGCAATCGGCTTCCGTTTTCCTCCTTCCACGCCGCCGCAACTTTCACCGAGCCCGCCAGCCTGCAGGGAACCCCGGATCGCCGGGCGGGCCTTCCGGTTTTTCCTGCGGCCGCCTTCGGTTCTCCGGCAAGGGATCAGGAGGGAAAACCTAGTGGCCCGACACGCTGTTCGCCGCCGTGCCGCTCACCGTTATCGGGGTTACCATGGGAAACATCAGCGCGAGGCGTTTTCCACACGCCTCCGGGCCGCGAGGTAGACACGGCCTTTTTAAACCCGCCCCGGGACATTTGGCGCGCCCGCGGTTTCTGTTCGGACGGGGGCGCCAAAAGGCATTTACAAACGGACTGCGGCGTGCCAGTCTGGCAACCGGCCATTTGAAGGCAAAACCGGTTTGCGACGGTAAAAGACGACAGCCACAATGATCCACCCGTGAAACGACGAAGACCTTGAGAAAATACAGCCCTGCCGGTCACATTTTCCTGCTTTCGCTATGCCTCTCCTGGCTGCTGTGGCCCGCCCTGCTCGGGGCACGCCAGGTGGTGGACCAACTGGGGCGCCGTATGCAGATCGCCGACCACCCGGAGCGCGTCATCGCCCTGGCTCCCAGCATCACCGAAATCATCTTCAGCCTGCACCAGGAGCATCGCCTGGTGGGGGTGACCCTTTTCAGCGATTACCCGCCCGCCGCCCGCAAGCTCCCCAAGGTCGGTTCCTACGTGCAGCTGGACATCGAAAAAATCGTCTCCCTGAAACCGGACCTGTGCATCGGCATCCGTGACGGCAACCCCATCGCGCTGGTCCGAAGGCTCGAATCGCTGGGCATCCCGGTCTACGCCGTCAACCCCACCGACCTGGAGCGCGTCATGGAGACCGTCGACGAGATCGGCTCCCTGCTGGATTCACAGGAGCAGGCCCAACGGCTGACGGCCGCCATGCACGCACGGGTCCAGGCGGTGAAAGCGCGCATTGCGGCCTCCCGCTCGCGGCCGCGCGTCTTTTTCCAGATCGGCATCTCTCCCATCGTCTCGGCCGGCACGCACACGTTTATCAACGAGCTGATCCAACTCTCCGGCGGCGTCAATATCGCTGCCGGCCCGGTGAACTACCCGCGTTACACCGAGGAGGAGGTCATCCGCCTAAAGCCGGACATCATCATCATCACCTCCATGGCGCGGGGAGTCCGCTTCGAAAGCGTCAAGGCGCGCTGGCTGCGCTGGAAATCCATACCGGCGGTGCGCAACGGACGCATCCACCTGGTGGACTCCAACCTGGTGGACCGTCCCTCGCCGCGCCTCGTCGACGGCCTCGAGGCCATGGCCCGCATCATTCATCCCGAACTTTTCGGAAACCCGCCATGAGCCTCGGCCGTCCCGTCATCGTGCGGCGCATGCTGCTGCTCTCCATACCCTTGCTGGTGGTTCTGCTGGCCGCCGTTTATCTGGGCATGTCCATCGGGTCCACCGGCGTCGACCTGCGGGCCGTGGCCCGCAGCCTGGCCGGGGGGCTTTCCGACGACCCGACCCTGGGCACCATCATCTGGCAGATCCGCTTTCCCAGGGCGCTGCTGGCGGCCCTCATCGGCGCCACCCTCTCGCTGGGGGGGCTGGTCTTCCAGGCCATTTTGCGAAACCCGCTGGCCGAACCTTACATCCTGGGCATTTCCGGGGGCGCCGCCATCGGCGCCATCAGCGGCATCCTGCTGGGCCTCTCGCGCTTTCCCGGGGTCAGCCTTACCTCGTTCGCCGGCAGCATGGCCACCCTGCTGGTGCTGATGCTCATCGCCGGCACCCGCTCCATGGTCCAGAACAACCGTCTGCTGCTCTCGGGCGTGATGGTCAACGCCTTCTGTGGTGCGGTCATTATGTTTTTGATATCGATCACCCAAGACAGCCGCCTGCACAACATCATCTTCTGGATGATGGGCGACCTTTCCCTGGCGGACATGCACCAGGTGACCATCCTGGGTATCACGGTGCTGCCCTGTTTCCTGTTCATTTTCTACCTTGCCCACGCCATGAACGTGCTGCTGCTCGGCCAGGAGATGGCCCAGAGCATGGGCTTCGACGTCCGCATCATCGTATCCCTGCTGCTGGTGGTGACTTCGCTGATGGTCAGCGCCACGGTCAGCCACTGCGGTCTGGTGGGTTTCGTGGGCCTGGTGATCCCCCACCTCTTCCGGCTGCTGCTGGGCGCTGATCACCGCCTGCTGGTGCCCGCCTGTCTGCTGGGCGGCGGCGCCTACATGGTGCTGTGCGACATCCTGGCGCGCACCCTGCCCAGCCACGGGGAGATGCCCGCCGGCGTGGTCACGGCGCTCATCGGCGCGCCGCTTTTCATCTACCTGCTCAAGAGGACCGAGCGATGAAGCCGGCCGTGGAAGTGCGCAAGCTGGCCTATCGGTACGGCCGCTCCCCGGTTCTGCAGGACCTGTCTTTTGCCATCGGCTCGGGCGCCTTTTTTATCATCCTGGGGCCCAACGGCTCCGGCAAGACCACGCTGATGAAAATCCTGGCCGGTCACCTGCGCCCCCAGCGGGGTAACGTTTTTATTTTGGGAAAGAACATCCGCGGCTATTCGCGGCGCCAGCTGGCCTGTCGCATGGCCTACCTTCCGCAGCTGACGCGCCTGGATTTTCCCATGAGCGTAAGGGACCTCGTGCTTATGGGCCGCTCGCCGCACCTGGGCATGCTGGGACTGGAGACTGAAGAGGATCACCGCCTGGCGGAAAATGCCATGCGCTACACCAACGTGCTGCCGCTGGCCGACCGGCGCATGGATCAGCTCAGCGGCGGGGAGCAGCAGCGCGTGCTGATCGCCCGGGCCATCTGCCAGCAGCCGCAGATCGTTCTGCTGGACGAACCCACGGCGGCCCTCGATCTGGCCCACCAGGTGGCCGTCATGGACCTCATGGAACGGCTCAAACAGGAAAAAAACATCACCGTGGTAATGATCTCTCACGACGTCAACCTGGCCGCCATGTACGCCGACCGCCTGCTGCTGCTCAAGGACGGCGGAATTCTGGGGATTGGACCGCCCTGCGAAGTGCTGCACCACCAGCGGCTGGAAAAAGCTTATGGATGCCCCGTGCTGGTGACCGAGAGTCCCCTGGGGGGGTACCTGCGCATCACGCCGGTGCCGCGGCGTTTCCGGAAACAAGCGCCGGGGGCGCCCCCGGCCGATCCGTAGACGCAACAAATCATCTTGACAGGCGGCTGTTTTTTCAATAGTTGATGTAATGACATAGACCGTTCAGGTGCCATCATGGCTTAATAGGGAACCCCGTGAAAATCGGGGACGGGCCCGCCGCTGTAACCGGGGACGAAATCTGAGTTTACCACTGTTGACCTGGTGCAATGGGAAGGTTCAGAGAGTAGGATGATCCGCGAGTCAGAAGACCTGCCTGAAGGGTGGAGGGCTTTTCGTGGACGGAAACGCCTTCCAATCCTGTGGATCAAAACGGGAAATCCCTGGATCGAAGAGAATCGGTCCGGGGTTTTTTGTGGCGCCGGACCGGGGACACATTCATTTCATGGCAAGGAGGAAAGAAGCATGAAAAAGATCCGCTGTCTCTGGGTACTCTGCCTGTTATTGATCCCCGCACTGGGCGTATCGGCCCAGGAGCAGACTCCGGTGCAGACCGGCAAAGTCATCGTGACGGCCACCGGCAGCGCCGCCACGCTGGACAAGATCGGCGGCAACTCGGCCTCGGTGATCACTTCGGCCGATATCGCCGCCAAGAAACAGATGATGCTGCCCCAGGTTCTCAAGGGCGTTCCCGGCCTGGACGTGGTCACCAACGGCGGTCCCGGCACCCAGTCTTCGGTTTTCATCCGCGGCGCCGACTCCAAAAACACCCTGGTGCTGGTGGACGGCATCATGCTCAACGACCCGTCCTCTCCCAACCGCAGCGCCAACCTCGGCAATCTCAACGTGGACAACATCGAGCGCATCGAGGTGGTGCGCGGCGCGATGAGTGTGCTTTACGGCAGCAACGCCACGGCCGGCGTGATCAACATCATCACCAAAAAAGGCAGCGGCACCCCCTCGGTGTTCGCCGGTGTCGAAGGCGGTTCTTACGGCACCCTGAAGGGATATGCCGGCGGCAGCGGCGCCTACCGCAATTTCAACTTTTCGGCCTCCTTTTCCGGCACCTCCGTGGACGGCTACTCCATCGCCGACGACAACAACGACCGGATCCTGCACGACGGCAACACCTCGGAAAAGGACAGCTGGAAGAACCTGACCGTCTCGGGAAAGTTCGGATACGACGTTACGCCGGACTTCGACATCAACGGCGTGGTGCGCTATATCGACTCGCAGACCGACCTGGATGACTACTATTCCACCGGCGGCTTCGCCGTGGACCAGGTGGACTACGACCCGATGACCTGGACCGAAACCCCCAACCCGCTCGGTCTCAAACAGCAACGCGTCGACACCAGCCAGACCCTCTACAAGATCGATGTCCACAACCGCTTTTTCGACCAGGTGGTCGATTCGCGGCTTTCCTATGACGGGTCCATCCTCGATCGCACGGGCTACAACGCCGCCGGCGATGAATACTGGGACTACGGTGGAAAAACCCACAAGGTCGGCTGGCAGGGTTCTTTCAATTATCAGAACCGGAATTACTTCTACGTGGGCACCAGCTACTGGAAGGAGGAGATGGACAGCGACTCCTCCGACATCAGCGAAAACGCCTACATCTACAGCCTGTGGGGCCAGGACCAATTGTTTATCGGCGACATGCTGGACATCGTCGGCGGCGTGCGCTACGACAAGCACGAAGAATTTGGCGACGCGGTCACCTACCGCATCGCACCATCCTTTACCATTCCGCAAACCGGCACCGTTCTCAAGGGCAGCTACGGCACCGGCTTCCGGGCGCCGTCGCTCTTTGAACTGTACTCCCCTTACGGCAACCCTGATCTCTCCGAGGAAAAGAGCAGGGGCTGGGATGCCGGATTCGAGCAACCGCTGTGGGGCGACCGCGTGCGCTTCGGAGCCACTTATTTCTACATGAAATACGAAGACCGCATCGACTACGACTTCGCCACCTGGCATTACAGCCAGCTGCCGGGAGACACCACCACCAAGGGGGTCGAGGTTTTCGTGAACCTCACGCCGGTGGAAAACCTGCAGCTGAATCTCAACTACACCTACACGGACACCGAGGACCCCAACGGCGACGAGCTGATTCGGCGCCCCAAGAACAAGGTCTTTTTCAACGGGCGCTACTATTTCCTCGAAAAGGGCATGGTCAATCTGGACGTTCTGTGGGCCGACGAGCGCTACGCCAGCCCCTCTTCGCGTGATGTATACGGCAATGCGGTAGAAAAACTGGATTCCTACATCGTCGTCAACCTCTCGGCTTCCTGGGACGTGTTGCCCTGGCTCCAGGCGTACGGCCGCGTGGACAACCTCTTCGACGAAGACTACGAAGAAGCCTGGAGCTACGCCACGCCCGGCATCTCGGGTATCGTGGGACTCAAGGCCAAGTATTGATGGCGCAGCGAAACCGCGCCGGCCGAAGCACGGCTTTTCTCCTGCTGCTGGCGCTTTTCTGCCTCGCCGGGCCCGGGCTCTGCTGCGGTGAAACGTTCCGGGGCGCGGTCTTTACCGACGACGCCGGCCGGCACGTCCGCATGCCGGACGTGCCGGCACGGGTGGTATCGCTGGTGCCGGCAATCACCGAAGACATTCGCAGCAGCTACCAGCCGCGGCGCTTCGCGGCCACCGGCACCGACAACATCATCGTAGCACAGAACCGGGTGTGACCATCGACAACACCGGCGGCCACACCCGCAGGGGACAACTCATCGCCACGGCAGTCCACGACGCGGTGATGGAGGCCGTCTTTCGCCAGAACGGCCAGACGGTGTCGCGCAATGTTTTTCAGCGCCTTCGCGAGCGGCGCATCGACCTGTACGGTCTTGGCCGCGCCGCTGCCTGTGAAGGGGCCACCGACGACATCGCTCGTGCACTGCAGCTTGCACTGCTGGCACCCGAAACCGCCGCTTTTCTCGAGACCGCTTTCACCCTCAGTGACGCCCAGCAGGCCGGGAGACTGCGGGAGCTTTCGGATTTTCGCAGCCGCTGCCTTGCCGTTGCCGGCGGCATTGCCGCAAAGCCGCTGCTGCTCGATGACGAATGGCCGCCGGTGCTGTCCATGGCCCTCAACGCCCTGCTAAACGGGGCCTGCGCCCGTGTCGTCCCTTAAGCCGGGCAATCGCAACTAGCTGCCGGCATGCCTGCTGCATTGGCCTTTCGGTATGCGGTTCCATCCATGCACGCACCGGGATAGATTTCCGTCATGGCTTCCATCATAAAAGAAGGGGGAACTGGCAATTGGCGACAGCACTGAGCCTCCGGTCTTGAAAGCCTTTCGGCTTGTGTGATAATTTGTGAAAATCCATTGCCCATCCGGGAAAATCCATGCGCTTTCTATTGCTTTACATCCTTGTGGCAGTAGCCATCGCTCCGCCGATAACGGTGTGCTCGGCGGACAACACCGCCGCAAAGGCCAAGCAGCAGGTCACCACGGCTATCGAAACCCGCCGCCGGACCCAGCAGGCCGAGGACCAGTGGGAGGAACAGCGCGTCCGCCTCGAGGCCGAGTACCAGGAACTGGAAGAAGCCAACCGGCAGCTTTCCGAAGAAAACCGGGTCCTGCAGGAGCGCGTCGACGCCGCGCGCCGATCGGTGGCCGACATGCGCAGCGAAATCCTCTCCCTGCAGCAGGTCTCGGAGAAGCTCTCCCCCTATCTGCAGCAGGTGTGGAGCCGCCTGAAAGCCGGCGTTGATGAGAGCCTGCCCTTTGATATGCCCCAGCGCCGCCGGCGGGTGGCGCGCATCGGACAAAAGCTGGCGCAGGAAGACCTGAGCATCGGTGTCCGGTTCCGCGAACTGACCGACGCCCTGCTGGTGGAGGCCCGCTACGGCAACAGCGTCGACGTGGGCACCCGGCAGATCCCATTGGAGGGACAGCCCGTCATGGTGCGGGTGCTGCGTCTGGGGCGGCTGGGTCTCTTCTACCTGACCCTGGACCACAAGTCCGCCGGAACCTGGGACCCGGCTGCATCCGCCTGGAAGGCACTGCCGGAAGCCTATACCGAGGAAGTTGTCAAGGCCTTCCAGATCGGCTCCCGTCAGCGATCGGTGGAACTGCTCACGCTTCCGCTGGGAAGGATCGCGGCGCCATGAGAAGGATTCTGTTCGTGGTTGTCCTGATTTTCGTCCTGGCGGCCGGGGCCCACGCCCAGGATATGCGTGTGTCGACGCGCGAGGCGGCCCGCAAAAGGGCCGCGCTGGCCGAGAAAGCCGCCGCCGAGCTGGCCGCCGCCCGCCACGAAGCCGCCCTGAGCCGGAAGAAGATCTTTGCCGACCGCAGGGCGCTCACGAATGCCGTCGAAGCGCTTCGCAGGCGCAAACAGGCCCTGGAAAAACGCAACCAGACTTTAAACGCCCAGCTCGCGGAGCTTAAGGCGCAGCAGGATTCCCTTCGGCCGCAGCTTTCCCAGGCGCGGGAAGCCCACCGCGACCTGCAGGGTTTTTTCCGCTCCGCTGCGCAGGACCTCCTGAAACTGGTATCCCAGAGTTACCAGACCGCGCTGGAGCCCGGACGGTACGAGTCTGCCCGGCAGCTGGCGGACCAGAATACCCTGCCCTCCATGGACCACATCCGCCGCCTGGAGCAACTGCTGGCCGGCGAAATCGCCCACAGCGGCGAGGTGCGCCTGGTGAAAAACGGGCCTTTCATCAGCCGCGACGGTCGACAGAGTCGTGCTGAGCTGCTGCTGCTGGGCAACTTTACGGCCTTTTACCGCAACCCGTCGGAAACCGGCTTCCTGCTTTTTTCCGACAAGAGCCACCGCTTTTTCGCACTTTCGCGGCTGCCGGAAAAGCGCTGGCGCAAAAAAGTGCAGGCGTACATGGACGGCCGCAGCGAAGATGTGCTGATCGACATCTCCCGCGGCGCCGCGCTGCGCCAGTACACCCAGCGGCCTCGTCTGGTCGAACAGCTGCGCCGCGGGGGGCCCATCGTCTGGCCCATTGTGCTGATCGGCATACTGGCGTTGGCCATCATTATTGAGCGGTTCGTCAACCTGCAGCGCAAGTCACTGAACAGCGACAGCTTCATGGCACACCTGCTGGAGCTCACTTCCGAGGGCCGCTGGGAAGACGGCCGCCGCCTGTGCGAGCGTTATCGCGCAAAGGCCCTGCCGCGGGTGCTGAACGCCGGCCTGGAATTTCACGACGCATCGCGCGAGGACCTGGAAAACGTGCTCCAGGAAGCCATTCTGAACGAAATCCCTTCCATCGAGCGTTTCCTGTCGACCCTGGGAATGCTGGCCGCCATCGCCCCGCTGCTGGGGCTGCTGGGCACCGTGACCGGCATGATCAACACGTTCCAGGCCATCACCTTCTTCGGTACCGGCAACCCGCGCGTCATGTCCGGGGGCATCTCCGAGGCGCTGATCACCACCATGCTGGGCCTGGCGGTGGCCATCCCCATCATGCTGGCCCACAGCCTGCTGTCGCGCAAGGTGGAAAAACTGATCGGCGAAATGGAAGCCCGCGCCGTGGCGTTCGTGAACCAGGTGTCCGGCGGGAGACGCAATACGGCATGAACGTTCTGTGGCGACAATTCGCGATGATCCGCGACTACCTGGACACCGGCGGCATCGTCATGGTGCCGCTGCTGGCCGTTTCCCTGATCATGTGGGTGCTGATCATCAACCGGGCCTTTTTTTTCCGGCGCCTGCATCGCCGCAACATGCCCCGGGAAAAGGCCGGCCACTTCGTGCGCAGCGCGCAGCCGCCGCCCTTCCGACAGTACCGCGGCATCACCGCCATGTTCGTCACCGAGTTTCTGGCGCGCCGCACCGGCGAGCGCCGCCAGGACCGCCGCGCGCTGGACGAAACGGTCATGACCCTGTCGCTTTCGCTGGACCGCTACCTGGCAATGATCGGCGTGCTGGCGCGCGTGGCGCCCTTGCTGGGCCTGCTGGGCACCATCATCGGCATGATGCGCACCTTTACGATCATCTCCGTTTTCGGCACCGGCAACCCCAAGGCCATGGCCGCCGGCATCTCCGAGGCGCTGATCACCACCCAAACCGGCCTGCTGGTGGCCATCCCGGGGCTCTACATGTACGGTTTCCTCTCCCGCCGGGCCGACAACCTCAAGCACCGCCTGGCTTCGCTGGGGATCTACCTGAAGAGGTACGTCTGATGCTCAACATCACCGCCGCACGAAGGGCCCGTCAACGCCAGCTGGAAGTCAACATGGCACCGCTCATCGACATGGTGTTCATCCTGCTGATCTTCTTCCTGGTAACCACCAGTTTCGTGCGCGAGTCGGGGGTCGACATCCAGCGCCCCCGCGCGGCCACGGCCGTGCGCAAGGAAAACGCCAGCATCCTCATCGGCATCACGGCCGACAACCGCATCTTCATGGAGAACCGCCAGATGGACCTGGCCACGCTGCAGCTCAACGTGGAGCGCGCCTTGGCGGAAAATCCGGAGGGTGTCGTGGTGGTGGTGGCCGACCGCAAGAGCAGCACCGGCACAGCCGTGAAGGTCATGGACGCCTGCCGTCTGGCCGGCGCGGCCAACGTTTCCCTGGCGGCGCAGCCCGTGCGGCGCTGAAGCCGTTTTGTGTTTGAGCAGGTACCGCTGATGGCATCACCCGTAAATAACACCGCCCGAACCGCCGTCGCCACCGGGCGTCTCCGCATGGCAGCGCAGCAGGGCCGTACCGGGATGCTGTGGGCAATTTCGATCCTGCTCGCACTGGTGCTCAACCTCTCGCTGTTCGGCTTCATGCCGCGCCTCATCGGCCGGGTTCCCGGACACATGCCGCCCGCATCCCCCGCCTGGCCCGTGAACATCGTCCACCTGCGGCCCGTCAAGCCGCCGCCCCCTGCCGAGCAGGAGCCGCCGGAGCCGAAAAAAAACACCGTCCCGCGGCCGGCGGCCCGTCCGGCCGTCGACATGCCCCGCTTTACCCCCCATCTCCCGGCGGCCGATCTGCGGCCCCAGCTGCCGCCGCTTCCGGCCGATCTGCCGACGCTGGCCCTGCAGACGGTGCCGTTGGCGCCCGCCGCCCTGCCGTCGCAAAGCCCGGCGAAAACACCGCGGCCCCCTGGCGGCCACTATTCCGAGGGACAGCTCGACGGCCCCCTGGTGGCGCTCTCCCGTGTGCCGCCGGTCTACCCGCTGGTGGCCCGCCACAAGCGCATTCAGGGCTGGGTCAAGGTGAAATTCCTGGTCACACGCCGGGGCACGGTGGAGCGCGTTTCCATCGTCGAAGCGCACCCGCCCGGGGTGTTTGACCGGGCTGTACTGCGGGCCGTGTCCTCCTGGCGCTTCAAGCCCGGCACCGTCGGGGGGCGCCCCGTCGACACCTGGGCCCAGAGTACGCTGGAGTTCAAACTCAAATGAAGACCAGACGACTCGCCGCCGGCATCCTGCTCTGCATGCTGCTTTTGCTGCCAACGGTGCCGTCCCGGAACGCCTGGGCGGCCCGGCCGGCCGAAGCCCCTCTGCCGCCACCGGCCCACCGGGTGCTGACGCGGGCCTACCGCCTGCTGGAAAATGGCGATGCCGCCGGCGCCGTCAAGGCGCTGGAGGCCTTTCGGGCCCGCAAACCCGCCTGGCTTCGGCGCGGGCAGCGCGACCCGGCGGGCTACTTCCACTACATGGTCGATTTCACCCTGGCCAATGCCTACCTGTCTCTGGGCAAGCCGGACGAGGCCATCAGCGCGTACCGCCATGCACTCAAAAGCCGGCCCGATTTTTTCCCGGCCTGGGTCAACCTGGCCAAAGCCTGCTACGAAAGCCGGCGGTTCAAAGAAGCCGCGCAGGCCTTCGAAAAGGCCTTCGAAACTTCCGATCCGTCCAATCCCGAACTGCTCTACTACGGGGCCGTATCCTGGGTGTCTGCAAAGGACAACCGCTCCGCCCTCAGGTTGCTGGAAAAACTCCTGGCCCTCCAACCACGGCAGTTCAAGATCGAGTGGCGCGAACTCCTGGTGCACGTGCTTTTTCACCTCAAGCGCCCTCGCCAGGCCCTGCCGCATATCGAAATCCTGGCCGCCAATACCAGGGGCAAGCGGCAAAAGCGCTGGCAGGAGGTCTGCCTGGGCCAGTACATTCTGCTCGGACGACTCCGCAAGGCCTTGGCCTTTGCACAGGAGCTCGTCCGCCGGGATCCGGTCTATCCCCTGTGGTGGAAAATGCTGACCCGCCTGGACATGCGGCAGCGCCGCTATACCGACGCCCTGGCCGACCTGATGATCAGCGGCTACATCGCACCGCCGAAACCCGGCGATCTGCGCCTGGCCGCCGAATTGAGCATGCATCTGGAGGTGCCCCTTCTTGCAGAACGCTTCTACCGCCGGCTCTGGGATCGGCAAAAGGACGCCCGCACCCTCCGGGGGCTTGTGCTGAGCTGGCAGCGACGCCACCGCCCCGAAAAGGCGCTGGCCGTGCTGGAGGCCGGCCGGCGCTTCTGTGCTGACACCAGCCTTGACCTGCTGCGTGCCCGGCTGCTCATCGAACTTCGCCGCTACCGGGATGCCAAAGAGGCTCTGGAAACGCTGAATCGCAGGTCCCCCGGAAACGGGCAGGCCTGGCTGCTGCTGGGGTATGCCGGGCTGGGACTGGGCGATCTGCAAACGGCCCGGCAGGCCTTCGAGCGTGCCGCCAAACATGGACCGCAGCGTCAAACCGCCCGCGATATGCTCCGTAAACTGCCCCCGGGGTCGGCTTCCATCCGTGATCGCGTCCAATCTCGCGAAAACTCGCAATCCCACTAATTTCTACAATATATAGTTATTTTTTCTTGACAAGCACCCATATATTGGGTATGAAGCGACATCCTGCCCCAAGAAGTTACAGGACTGTCAACATCCCGAACATACGATGTCAACATCATCCCGGCCTCCGCGCGGCCTCGCCGCCGGAGGGGTGGGAGTACATGCGCCGTTTTAAACCAGAAGCCTCACAACCCGTACCGACGAGGAAGGTCAGCCATGTTTGAAGAAATCAAGAAACGCGACGGCCGGGTGGTGCCCTTCGAGCCCGCCAAGATTACCGCCGCCATCGCCGCAGCCGGAAAGGCCACCGGGGAGTTCACGGCCCGCGAAGCCCGCAAACTCACCCTGCGGGTACTCACCCTGGCACACGAGATGCGCCTGAGGCCGGTGCCCGAGGTCGAGGAAATTCAGGATATCGTCGAACGCGTTCTGCTGGACTCGCCTTTCGTTCAGACCGCCAAGGCCTATATCCTGTACCGCGACCAGCACGCCCGCATTCGCCAGATCACCACCAAGGCCTCCGTCGACCTGGTGGACCACTACATCCAGAAACTGGACTGGCGCATCAACGAGAACAGCAACATGTGCTACTCCCTGCAGGGCCTCAACAACTACATCTCGTCAGAGGTCACCTCGGAGTACTGGCTCCACTCCATCTACCCGCCCGAAATCCGCGAGGCCCACGTCGGCGGTGCGCTTCACATCCACGACCTCAGCCTGCTGTCGGTTTACTGCGTGGGCTGGGACCTGCTGGACCTGCTCGAACAGGGCTTCAAGGGCGTCGAGGGCAAGGTGGCCAGCGCCCCGCCGCGGCACCTGCGCTCGGCCCTGGGCCAGATCGTCAATTTTTTCTACACCCTGCAGGGCGAGGCGGCCGGCGCCCAGGCCATTTCCAATTTCGACACCCTGCTGGCGCCTTTCGTACGCTTTGACAACCTGTCCTACGAGGAAGTACGCCAGTCCCTGCAGGAGTTTGTCTTTAACATCAATATTCCCACCCGTGTGGGCTTTCAGACGCCCTTTACCAACATCACCATGGACCTGAGCCCGGCGGCCACCCTGAAAAACCGTCCGGTGGTGGTGGCCGGAGAGGCCCAGGATGAATGCTACGGGGATTTCCAGGCCGAGATGGACATGATCAACCGTGCCTTCGCCGAAGTCATGATGACCGGCGACGCCAACGGGCGGGTTTTTACCTTTCCCATCCCGACCTACAATATCACCACCGATTTCGACTGGGACAACCCCAACTACGAGGGCATCTGGCAGATGGCCGGAAAGTACGGCATCCCCTATTTCTCCAATTTCGTCAACTCGGACATGTCGCCCGAAGACGCCCGCTCCATGTGCTGCCGGCTGCGGCTGGACAACCGCGAACTGGTCAAGCGCGGCGGCGGCCTTTTCGGCGCCAACCCCCTCACCGGATCCATCGGGGTGGTGACCGTCAACCTGCCGCGCATCGCCCACGAGGCCGACAGCGTCGACCGGTTCTACGACCTGCTGCGCGAGCGCGCCCTGCTGGCCCACGAGAGCCTGCTGATCAAGCGCAAGGTGCTGGAGAAGTTCACCGCCGCCAATCTTTACCCTTACTCGCGCTTTTACCTGCGCAACGTCAAGGCCTGCGGCGGACGCTACTGGAAAAACCACTTCTCCACCATTGGCATCATCGGCATGAACGAGGCCTGCCTCAACCTGCTGGGAAGTGACATCACCACCGCCGAGGGACAGGCCTTCGCCGTGGAGGCCATGGATTTCCTGCGCGACATGATCGCTTCGCGCCAGGAAAAAACCGGCGACATGATCAACTTGGAGGCCACCCCGGCCGAAGGCACCTCCTACCGGCTGGCCATGCTGGACAAGAAGCGCTACCCGGAAATCATCTGCGCCAACGAGGAAGAGTACCGCCAGGGGGCCGCGCCTTTTTACACCAACTCCACCCAGCTGCCGGTCAATCACACCGACGACATCTTCGAGACCCTCACGTTGCAGGATGAACTGCAGACGCGCTACACGGGGGGCACTGTGCTGCACGTTTTTCTGGGGGAAAACGTCGAGGACACCGCCACCGTGCGCCGTCTGGTGCAAAAAATCACCGGCGGTTTCCGCCTGCCCTACTTCACCATCACTCCGACCTTCAGCGTCTGCCCATCCCACGGCTATCTCAAGGGCCAGCAGGAGCGCTGCCCGCACTGCGACAGCGCCACCGAGGTGTACTCGCGGGTGGTGGGCTACCTGCGGCCCGTCCGTCAGTGGAACATTGGCAAGCAGGCCGAGTTCGGCATGCGCAAAACCATGCGTCCGGACCTGGAACCGCGCCCGGCCGTGATGGAAGAAAAAACCGGCCGGACCGTGCGCATGGCCTCGTAAAATCACGTTCATGCG
>Ga0256835_1001327_pt1 | contig 15141 bp, 12 predicted proteins | sample PIR30metaG_FD_185972 | JGI IMG/M metagenome (GOLD analysis project Ga0256835, IMG submission 185972) | Hydrothermal vent microbial communities from East Pacific Rise, Pacific Ocean - PIR-30 | ecosystem: Environmental > Aquatic > Marine > Hydrothermal vents | place: Pacific Ocean: East Pacific...
CCCTGAGGGATGGGTGAGGGACAACTACATGTCCCACATGGTCTATTTCCCCATTGACTTCGTTAAGGGCAATGATTGGCGTGCCCATGTCCTCTTTTCCTACAAGGGTTCTGACTTTGACCAGGGGGCGGATGCTAATTTGTATGGGAAATCCGGAAACGACAAATACGAAAAAATGAATGGTGTTGACTACGACAGGTGGCGCGTTGAGCGTGCCTACTTTGACTTCAGACTGAACTTCCTGCCCTTCAATGCGAGAATTGGCGTTGGGCATGATGTTTGGGCTCTTGATAGGAGAGGTGGTGCTCTTGTCTATCTTGACGATGACCCCGGTATAAGGTTTTACGGAAACATTGACAAGTTCATTTTTGACTTCAAGTTTGCAAGAAAGTCCGAGCAGACTGACAAGGCTTCTTTTGGCACCGACTCCAACAGGGATGTTTACATGCTTAAGCTGGGTTACGATGTTGCTCCTGAATTCAAACCTCAGGTCTTCTTCGCCTGGGACAGAAACGGTGCTATGCCCGGTGATTCTGGAACCTGGGATATCTACTATGCCGGTATAAACGCCCTTGGAAAAATTGGTCCCTTTATGTATCAGGCAGAGTTCGTCTATCAGGGTGGAAATGTGGACCTGAAGGGTAAGGGTATGCAGATGCCTGATGGCGACTATGAGGATGACTTTGATGTTTCTGCCTGGGCTGGTCTTTTGAACTTCCAGGTTGACCTTGCCGCTTGGATACCCGACCTGAAGAAGTTCGTGGTGGGACTTGGCGGCGTTTACTTCTCCGGTGACGACGATGCCAAGGACGACGACCTTGAAGGGTTTGTTGGTATTACCAATGCTACCAGGTTCTTCAAGCCCTGGAGCATGGGAACTCTTCCCGTTCACGGCGTGAATGTTCAGCCTGTAATTGGTAACACCATTTATGGTTGGAATCCTACTGGTTGGGGTATTGGTCCCGGTATAGGTGGCGTTTTGGCTCAGCCTATATCTGCTATTGATACCGCTTTCGGTATGAAGCTCGGTAAAGTGGCGAATCTCGGTGCTCACGGCGACAATCCCGGTATGTGGGCTATCGTTGGAACCATTGCCTGGGTGCCTTCTCCCAAGTGGGCTATCAAGGCCATGGTCAAGTATATGGAGTGGGATGATACCGATACTATAGAGTACACTCTCATGAAGGCTTTTGACCTTCCCAAGAAGAAGAGCGTGGATGAGGAGATTGGCTGGGAGACAGACCTCATGGTCAGCTACAAGATTTACAAGAACGTGACCCTCTTTGGTGGAATTTCTGCTCTCTTCCCCGGAGATGGAATTGACGATATTAACGATGTGATTTACGACGACAGCGATTCCGATACCGCCTGGCACGGTCAGATTGGTGTGAAGTTCGTATTCTAATAATATCTGCACTTCGCCGTTAAGCCCCGGGCTGTTTAGCAGTCCGGGGCTTTTTTATTGCATTTGCCTTCCTTTTCTGTTAATATACCAATATGCAAAATACTGTTCCAAATAGCGGAATTAAGTCCAAGAGCTCTCTTGAGAAGGCGCTTGATATACTGCTTCTTTTTGACGAGGACAGAAGGCTTCTTGGTATAAACGAGATTTCTAGATTGCTTAAAATGCCGCCGAGCTCCGTTCAAAGGCTGGTAAATGTGTTGAAAAAGAAGGGCTTTCTTGCTCAGGATGTTCAGACCAGGAAGTACAAGCTCGGCACCATATTTTTGAAATTTGCCGGATTTGTTAGAGAGTCTCTTGATATTGCCAAAGTATCCTACCCAATTATGCAGAAGCTTTCCAGAGAAACGGGGGAAACGGTTCACTTAAATGTGATAGACAATTGGGAGAGGGTCTGCATAGAGACCATTGAATCTACTGAGCCTTTAATGGCGAGGATGCCCGTGGGGCACAGGTCTCCTCTTTATTCCGGGGCTTCTTCAAAGTGTCTTCTCGCTTTTTCTCCTCGTGATTTTGTGGAGGAGTATTTGAATGTTGTGGAATTTGAAAAAATTTGTGTTAATACCATAACTGATAAGGACGCTTTTTTGAAAGAACTGGAAAGGATAAGGAGAGCCGGGTATGCTGAAAGTTTTTCAGAGAGAGTAAAAGGGTTGGGAGCGTTGAGTGCTCCCGTTTTCGGTTATGAAAGGAAGCTTCTTGCCTCTTTGAGCCTTGCCATACCTGAGGTGAGGTTCAAGGATGACAGATTAAGGCGGCTTTATGTTGATAAGCTTGTGGAGTCTGCGAAGGAGATATCTTCCCTTTTGGGATATCAGACTGCGGAGGGTTAAATGCTGGAAAATGTATTGGTTCTTGATATGAGCAGGGTTCTTGCTGGACCCTTTGCCACCATGATACTTTCAGACCTCGGAGCTGAGGTTATAAAGGTTGAAAACCCTAAGGGCGGCGATGAAACGAGGGGTTGGGGACCTCCTTGGTTTCACGGTGAGAGCGCTTATTACCTGTGCGCTAACAGAAATAAAAAGAGTATTACCCTTAACCTTGCCCATCCTGAGGGAAGGGAAATAGCCCGCAGGCTTGCCGAAAAGGCGGATGTTTTTATTGAGAATTTTAAAGTGGGGGGTCTTAAGAAATTCGGTCTTGACTATGACAGCCTGTCCAGGGTGAATCCGGAGCTTGTTTACTGCTCAATAACAGGTTACGGTCAGACCGGCCCTTACAAAGACCGGCCCGGATATGACTTTATCATACAGGGAATGAGCGGTTTGATGAGCATAACGGGAGAGCCCGAAGGTATGCCCATGAAGGTGGGAGTTGCCATAACGGATGTTATAGCGGGGCTTTATGCGGCAATAGCTATACTTGCCGCTTTATACAAAAGGAAGCAGACGGGGCAGGGGGAATACATAGATATATCCCTTCTGGATACCTCTATCTCTGCTCTTGTTAATGTGGCGAGCAATTATCTTGTCTCAGGAGAGACTCCCAAAAGATACGGAAATGCCCATCCCAACATAGTGCCTTACGAAACCTTTAAGGCATCTGACGGCTATTTCAATTTGGGGGTGGGAAATGATTCTCAGTTCAGGAGGCTCTGCGAGATACTCGGAAGGCCTGAGCTGGCAGAAGACGAAAGGTTCAAAACCAACGCCAAGAGGGTGGAGAACAGGGAACAGCTTATACCTCTGCTTAATGAGCTCTTTTCCGAAAAGCCTGTCTCTTTCTGGATTGAGACATTGAGTAAGGAAAAAATACCGTGTGGTCCCATATACACCATTCCGGAGGTTTTTGCGGACCCCCATGTTAAAGAGAGAAATATGGTCTGGGAGATACCTCATCTTGGAGATATTCTGAAGCTCGTTGCGTCTCCATTGAAGTTTAGAAATTTTGAGGTTTCTCCCAAATCTCCCCCTCCCACTCTTGGTCAGCATACTGAGTATGTTCTGGAAAAGTATCTTGGACTTAGCGGTTCGGATATAAAGAGATTAAGGGATGAGGGTGCTATATAACTTTTTATTAAAACTGGGAGGTGTGGTATGAAGAGGTTGTGGCTTGTTGGGTTGATGGCGGTTTTCCTTCTGGTTTCCTGTACGGGAGCCAAGAAGGAGGTGAAAAAGTTTTCCAAATCTTATGCGGTTGTCAGCTGTCCCGCTGATGTGGAGTGGGATGTGGCACCTTCTGCCAAAGTGGAGAAGTTCGCCTGTTATGTCGGCAACTTCAAGGGCAAGAAGATGCTTATCTACGAAATCACCGTTAAGAATGTATCCAATACTCCCAAACGCTTCAGAGTTAACATCATTAATCCCACTGGAAAGTCCGTTGGCGGTCTTATTCCCAGAAAGGGCAAACCTCCCGTGCTGAAACCGGGAGAGGCCAAGTCCTTTAAGTATCCGGTTCCTGCTTATACCGAGGTGCCCAAAAAGCTTATAGTCTCAATTAGAGAATTAAAATGAGGAGGTGGGTTATGCGTAAGTATGGTGTCCTTTTTGCGGTTCTGGCTCTTCTTCTGGGGTTGATACCCTCCAATGCTTCTGCCAGAACCAGATTTATCTCCATTGGAACAGGCGGTACAGGCGGTGTTTACTATCCTTACGGTGGTGCTCTCGCCGAAATATGGACCAGATACGTCAAGGGTGTGTCTGCCGTAGCTGAGGTGACAGGTGCTTCCGTTGAGAATGTGAAGCTTGTCAACCGTGGTGAGAGTGAAGTTGCCGAGGTCATGGGAGATGTGGCTTACGAGGCGTATTACGGTCTGGGCAGGTTCAAAGGCAAAAGGCAGAACATCTACGCCATGTTCGTCATGTATCCCAATGTCTATCATGTCGTTACCCTGAAAAAGAGCGGTATAAGGAAGCTTCAGGACTTAAAAGGCAAAAGGGTCTCTGTGGGAGCTCCCGGAAGCGGAACTGAGTATATGAGCAGTCTGGTGCTTCCCGCTGTTGGTGTTCCTTACAGCTCCTTTAAGGTTTACAGGCTTTCATTTGTTGAGACTGCTAATGCCTTGAAAGACGGCACTATTGATGTGGGTATCTGGTGTGTTGGACCTCCTACCTCTTCAATCATGGACCTTGCCACCACTCACGAGATATACATTATACCTTTCTCTGACGAAGAGGTTAAGAAAGTTACCTCCAAGTATAAGTACTACTCAAGAGCCGTTATCCCTGCCGGAACCTATAAGGGAGTTGACCAGGATGTTCAGACGGTTTCCGTCTGGAACGTGGCAATTGTGAACAAAAACCTCCCCGAGGACCTTGTTTACCAGCTTGTTAAAGCCGTTTTTGAGCATCAGGACTATCTTCTCAAGGTTTATCCCGGTGCGAAATACACCACTCCCGAAAACATAGTTAAGTATTCTCCCATTCCTCTTCATCCCGGTGTTGTAAAATACTTGAAGGAGAAAGGCATTGAGGTTCCCGAGAGATTGCTTCCTGAAAAGTAAGAGCCTGTGTTTATTCAAGGGGCAGGTTTTCCTGCCCCTTATATTTTTGGTTGCTGCAACTGCCTGGGCGTCTTCTTCCATGAAGCTTCAGTTTATAGACATGGATACGAATAAGGTGATTTATTCCGTGGATGCCTATCCGGGCTTTACCTTTGTGATAAACTATCACCACTCTGTTGACCATCAGCCCATATACGAGCTTTTCTACATCGATTCCAACGGGGATATAGTGCTTAAAAAGACCTGGTTTAAGAGCTTTGGTATAGGCATGGGGTACTGGAAGGGCAGAGGGAAGCTCGAAGCCTGTGGCAACTGGACCTGCATTGATGACATGGATTACAGGCTGGGTTCTTTTGTTCTCAGGATAGGTGCCAAAGGGGTGGACCACACCCTCATAATAAACGGAAAGAAAGTTGTTAATTTTAGCGAAAAGTGGGCACACAAAAGGATTTTGGTGAGGGTGAAGCATGAAGACTGATACTTCTACTTGGAAAAAAGTAGGCGAAATCTTTGCAAAGCTTGTTGTAGTTGTCGGAGTCACTTTAAGTCTTTTTCAGCTTTATACTGCTGGATTGAAGGCCATAACTGCCTTAAGGCAGAGGGTGTTCCATTTGACCTGTATTCTTCTTTTGGCTTTTCTTTTGAAGCCTTTATACAAAAAGGTTAAGGAAGACAGCAAGTTGCGTTATGTGGCTGTGGCGGTAGACGTTCTTCTTATGCTTGCCACCATATTTGTAGGGCTTTACATCTGGCTGGACCTGAACGGCATATATGCAAGACAGGGAGATTGGAGCCGTCTTGATGTTGTGGTCTCTATAATCTGTGTGATTCTGGTCCTTGAAGCCACGAGAAGAGTCATAGGAACCATAATGATGTTTATTGCTATTATATTCCTTCTTTATGCCTACTTTGGACCGTATATGCCTGAGCTTTTGATACATAAAGGCTATTCCGTTGAGAGGATTGTTACCACCCTTTCACTAACCACTGAAGGAATATTCGGACTTCCCATAGGCGTTGCGGCTACTTATGTGTATATCTTTGTGCTTTTTGGCGCATTCCTTGAAAAGACTGGAGCCGGTAATTTCTTTATTGACCTCGCCTATGCCTTAACCGGCAGATACGCGGGAGGTCCTGCCAAAACGGCGGTTATAGCCAGTGGCTTCATGGGTTCCGTTTCCGGTAGTGCTGTTGCCAATGTGGTTTCCACCGGTGCTTTCACCATACCCATGATGAAAAAGATAGGCTACAAGCCCCATGTGGCTGGAGCTATAGAAGCGGCGGCGTCAACAGGTGGACAGCTCATGCCGCCGATTATGGGAGCTGGGGCTTTTCTTATGGCGGAATTTACCAAGACTTCCTATCTTCACATAGTAAAAATAGCCATTATTCCGGCTCTTTTGTATTACCTTACCGTTTTCATGTTTGTGCATGTGGAGGCGCACAAAGAGGGTATTTGGGGCCTGCCGAAAGAACAGCTTCCCAATGTATGGGACACCATAAAGAACGGCGCTCACTTTCTCATAGCCCTTGCCATCTTGGTCGCCGCTTTAGTTATGAACTTCAGCCCCATGAAGGCGGGATTTATAGGGGTTGTCTCCCTGTTTGTGGTCTCCTTTTTTAGAAAGCATTCCCGCATGTCTTTGAAAGACATAATTGACGCCCTTGTGTCCGGTGCAAAGGGAGCTGTTCTGGTTTCTGTTGCATGTGCCGCCGCAGGTATTATCGTTGGAATGGTTAATCTTACAGGTATGGGGCTTCGCTTCTCTTCCATGGTGGTGTCTCTTTCTCACGGCATTCCCCTTCTTGCACTGTTTCTGATAGCCCTTGCCTCTCTGGTGCTGGGAATGGGACTGCCCGTTACCGCTTCTTACATAGTTCTCGTAATACTTGCGGGACCTGCTCTTATGGACATGGGTATTCCCCTTATAGTGGCGCACATGATAGTTTTCTGGTATAGTCAGGATGCCAATGTCACGCCGCCCGTGTCTCTGGCCGCATTTGCCGCGGCGGGTGTTGCCGAGGCAAGTCCCGTCAAAACTGCTCTGCATGCGTGGAAGCTGGCAAAGGGCTTATACATCCTTCCCGTTGTTATGGCTTATCATCCCCTGCTTCTTAATGGTCCGGTTAAAGAGATAGTGCTTACGGTGTTCTTCACCACCTGCTGTCTCATTGCCTTTGTGGCTTTCTTTGAAAGGTATCTCATAACTTATATGAGCTGGCTTGAGGCCATACTTTTTGCCGTGGCTGGAGCCGCTCTTATATGGAAAGGCAGACCCGTTAACTTTGCCGGTCTTGCTCTGTTTATCGCACTTCTTGTCATTCAGTTCCTTAGAAAAAAACAGCTTTCTACCAAAACTGTTAAGGAGGGATAAGAGATGATAAAGAACCTTGATTTTATGCAGCTGGAGGAGTTCCTCTCTGAAGAGGAGAAGATTATTCGTGACACCACGAGGAAGTTCGTGGAAAATGAGGTTATGCCCATCATTGAGGATTATTATGAAAAGGGAGAGTTCCCCAACGAGCTTATTCCAAAGATTGCGGAGCTTGGACTCTTGGGAATCACCATTCCCGAGGAGTATGGTGGAGCGGGGGCAAGCTACTTCTCCTATGGCCTTGCCTGTCAGGAGCTTGAGTGGTGCGACAGCGGTTTGAGGAGCTTCGTTTCAGTTCAGAATTCCCTGTGCATGTTTCCCATCTATAAATACGGTTCCGAAGAGCAGAAGAGGAAGTATCTTCCCAAAATGGCAAAGGGTGAGATAATTGCGTGTTTCGGATTGACGGAGCCTGATGCGGGTTCTGACCCTTCCAGCATGAGAACCACGGCTAAAAAGGTTGATGGCGGCTGGATTCTCAACGGCAACAAGACCTGGATAACAAACTCTCCCATTGCTCACATCGCTATCGTCTGGGCAAAGACTGACGAGGGAGTCAGGGGATTCATAGTGGAAAGGGGCACTCCCGGTTTTTCAACCCCTGAGATAAAGAAGAAGATGTCGCTGAGGTTTTCTCCCACTGGTGAGATTGTTCTGGAGGACTGCTTTGTGCCTGACGAGAATCTTCTTCCCGGAAGTGATGTAGGTATGAAAGCGCCTCTTTCCTGTCTTACCAGGGCAAGGTATGGAATAGCGTGGGGTGCTGTGGGAATGGCGGCTTTCTGCTTTGAGACTGCTCTGAACTACACGAAAGAGAGAATAATGTTTGGAAAACCCATAGCCTCCTTCCAGCTCGTGCAGAGCGATTTGGCAAACATGTTTATAGAAATTACCAAATGCCAGTTGCTCGTGTATAGATTGGGCAGGCTCTTTGACGAGGGAAGAGCCAACCATGTCATGGTCTCCATGGCCAAGAAAACATGCACCATGATGGCTTATGAAGTTTCCAAGAAGGCGAGGGAACTGCTTGGAGGAAATGGTATAAGCCTTGAGTATCATGTGATAAGACATGTTATGAATGCCGAGACCACTACCACTTATGAGGGAACGGATAAAATTCATACCCTTATTTTAGGAAGGTACTTGACAGGTCTGGATGCCTTTAGGTAAGGTGGTAAAAAAGCTTTTGGAGTTGTATTATGTATAAGCATATTTTGGTGCCGGTTGATTTTTCTGATTATTCAAAGAAGGCTCTGAAGATAGCCATTGAGCTTGCGGAGAAGTTTGGCTCAAAGATAACCATACTGCATGTGGTGCACGAGGAGGGGTATTTTACCGTTTTTCTCTCCGAGTCTGAGCTTGAAGAGCTAAAGAAAAAGATAGTGCCCAGCGTACACGAGCAGTTCCAGAAGTTGGAGGAAGAGCTTCTGGCTAACAGAAACGTAGAACACAATTTTGTAATAAGATACGGCACCCCTTATGCTGAAATAATAGTTGAGCTTGAGGAGAATGGTTATGACCTTGTGATAGTTAGCTCCCACGGGGCAACAGGCTTGAAGAGCCTGTTCCCCTACGGGGGCACTGCGGAAAAGGTCGTTAGAAGGTCACCCGTTGATGTTCTGGTGGTCAGGAAAGATTGATTGGTTTCATTGTTGATATTCATTCCATTATGTGGTAAACTGTCTAATTGAGTTTAAAAAAATGTTTGGAGGTGGGAGTATGAGGTTCAGGAGTTTGTTGGTTTTGCTTTTAGGACTGTGTTTGGCACTACCTATTGCAGGCGGTGTTAGTGCCAAAAGGCTAAACTTTGCCACCATTGGAACCGGTGGAGTGACCGGTGTTTATTATCCTACTGGTGGTGCCATAAGCAGGTTGGTTAACAAGAAGTCAAAGGAGTATGGGCTCAAGCTTACCGTTGAGTCCACCGCGGGTTCTGTCTATAACATTAACGCCGTTGTGAGCGGTGCCCTTGAGTTTGGTATCGCCCAGTCTGACAGGCAGTATCAGGCTTGGTGCGGACTCAAGGAGTGGAAGGGAAGACCTCAGAAGAAGCTGAGATCGGTATTTTCCATCCATCCTGAGGCGGTGACTCTCATCGCTTCCGTTAAAAGCGGTATTATGACGGTCCCCGATTTGAAGGGCAAAAGGGTCAATCTTGGGAATCCCGGTTCCGGTCAGCTTGCCAATTCAAGAGATGTTCTCTGGGCTTACGGCATTGACGAGAAAAAGGACATAATAGCAGAGTATGCCAAGGCGGTTGAGGCTCCTCAGCTTCTTCAGGACGAGAGAATTGATGCCTTCTTCTACACCGTGGGCCATCCCAACGGTAACATAAAGGAAGCCACTTCTGGAAGAATCAAGGTGCGTATCGTTCCTATTGACGGCCCTCCGGTTGAGAAGCTCTTGAAGAGGTTCCCCTACTACGCCAAGGCTATTATTCCCATCAAGTTCTATCCCATGGCTGCCAACAAAGAGGATGTACCCACTATAGGTGTTAAGGCAACATTGGTGACCAGTGCCGATGTTCCTGAGGAGTGGGTGTATGCTGTGGTTAAAGAGGTGTTTGACAACTTTGAAGAGTTTAAGAAGCTTCATCCTGCTTACTCCACCCTTACCAAGCAGGACATGCTTAAGGGTCTGAGTGCACCCCTTCATCCCGGTGCAATCAAGTATTACAAGGAGACGGGGCTTATAAAGTATGTTGACCCCAATCTTCTTGACCCCAACAAGGGTGCACAGTGTCCTCAGCAGTAATTGTGGAAGCACTGCTTTGATTTTGGAGGGGGGCTTAGTGCCCCCTTTTTTTATATAATTTGATGCAGGGGGAGGTTATGAAGGAAGATAAGGAAAAAAAGGATAGGATGAAGGAAGTTGAGGAGATTTTAAAATCTGAAAGTGCCGAGGTAAGGACATTTATTAGGTTTCATGAGAAGGTTATAGTCTCTATTCTGTGCATCGTTTGGGCTTTCTTCCAGCTGGCGATAGCAAGTGTTCTTATCCTTGACAGCATAGCCATAAGAGCTATCCATCTGGCTTTTGCCCTTGCCATCGTTTATTTAAGCGTTCCCATGATAAGAAGACCTTTGAAGGCAAAATTCCTGAAGCCCCTTTGCGAAACCGAGGGAATTCCATGGATTGACTATATTCTGGCAGTCCTTGCGGCTATATCAGCTCTTTATCTGTGGCTTGACTGGGAAGGCATTGCCATGAGGGCGGGTCTTCCTATTACCCGTGATATAATTTTCGGAATAGCTGTTATAATCTTCCTCCTTGAGGGAACGAGAAGGGCAATAGGACCAGCTCTGCCTATAGTTGTTATTATATTTACCATATATTCATTTTTTGGTCCTTACATGCCCGGCATTTTTGCTTACAAGGGAGTTAACCTCAACAGGTATTTGAGTCAGATTTCCCTTTCAACGGAAGGTATATACGGCATTCCCCTTGATGTTTCCGCTACTGTGGTCTATCTCTTCGTGCTTTTGGGAGCCATGCTTGAACGAGCAGGTGCAGGAAAGTTCTTCCTTGATTTAGCCATATCCCTTCTGGGAAGATATACGGGAGGACCTGCTAAAGCGGCTGTCTTTTCAAGTGGTCTTACAGGACTTGTTTCTGGCTCCAGTATAGCCAATGTCGTTACTACCGGAACCTTTACCATACCCCTTATGAAAAAGGTGGGATATCCGCCGGAGAAGGCTGGAGCGGTTGAGGTTGCCGCATCCACCAACGGACAGCTTATGCCGCCCATTATGGGAGCCGCGGCGTTCATTATAGCGGAATATGTCAATGTTCCCTACATTAAGGTCGTTAAGGCTGCGGTGATACCGGCTGTGGCTTCATACTTTGCTCTGTTTTACATCACCCATCTTGAGGCGGTGAAGCTTGGTCTTAAGGGGCTCCCCAAGGAGGAGCTTCCCGACTGGAAGGCTACTTTGAAGGAAGGATTCCACTACATTATACCTCTTACCGTTTTGGTGTGGGAGCTCATAGTTTTGAGGCATTCAACCAATCTTTCAGCTTTCAGGGCTATACTGGTTTTAATTGCAGTTATCATCTATCAAGAAATCAGAAACGCCTTCAGGGCCAACCAAAACTTTGTTGAAGGCATAAAAAACGGAATAAAGCTTACCATGGAAGGGTTCATAAGTGGTTCCAAAGCCATGGTTCCTGTGGCTCTGGCTTGTGCTTCTGCGGGAATCGTTGTGGGTATCGTTAACATGGGTATCGGCGGCATGGTTACAGAGATAGTGGAGACCCTTGCCATGGGTAATCTTTTCTTACTGCTTGTCATTACGGCTATTGCCAGCCTTATTCTCGGAATGGGTCTTCCCACCACAGCTACCTACATCGTGATGGCGTCTCTTACCGCTCCCATTATCGTTAAGCTTGGTCCTCCTCTTGGACTGGTGATTCCTCTTATGGCGGCTCATCTCTTCTGCTTCTACTTTGGAATTCTTGCGGACGATACGCCTCCTGTTGGTCTTGCCGCTTACGCCGCCGCCGCTATAGCTGATTCAGACCCCATCAAGACCGGAATACAGGGCTTCATCTATGACCTGAGAACGGCGCTTATTCCGTTTATGTTCGTTTTCAATCCTGACCTGATTCTGCACAACATCAACAGCTGGCCCCTTGCCATATTGATTTTCGTTATGTGTGTTCTCGGATGCTTTGCCTTTGCCAACTTTACTCAGGGGTGGTTCGTAACCAAGATGCAGATATGGGAGTTCCCCCTTATGTTCGCCATATCCATACTCTTCTTTGACCCCAATGTGATAAACGAAATTTTACACCTCCATTACAACAGATTTGTTCTTTACATTATCCCCTGTGTGTTGTATGGGGCTCTTTACATGTTGCACAAAGCAAGAGCTAAAAAGGCGGCTGTGGCGGCATAATTTAAAGGGGGCCGGATATGTCCCTTATAGTGAAGAGGCTCAAGCTTGAGCCCGGCAGAAAGCACTATCTGCTTTACATAGGTGAAATAAAGTCCTACGGGCTTGCCATATATATGGCTAAGACCCTGGAAAAGTTTAAGAAAGTTCCTCACGATGTTATATTTATCGTTCCCGATGTGGTGGCGAAGTATCCCCCTGAAGTGGAGAATGTGGTTGTAATTAATCCGTATGTTTACGATGTTTTTCTGAGAAACCTTGACATTGGTATATGCAAAAAGATTTCTGCCAGAATCCCACTTGATGAGTTTTACAAGGCTGTGTCAAGAGACAGGTTTATAACGGAGTTGCTCATAACCCTTTTGAAGTATCAGGACGAGCTTTTCGTTTATACCTTTGAAAGCAAACCCACCCTTGAGCTTCCTCCTTTGAGGGGGCTGGAGTTTCTCGGGGCTGACCCTGTTATTTCCGACAGGTGGAACGACAAGTTTTTCCAGTATGAGAAGCTCAATAAGGTGGTGCCCGTTCCGGAATTTATAATGACCAACAAGGTTAACGATAAACTGCTGAATGTGCTCTTTTCCGAGTGGGGAACGGTCTTTGCCACCTGCAGATACAGCGCCGCCGGTTCAAACAGCGCTATTCTGGATAACCCGGAGCTGTTTTATCGGTGTTTTGAAAACATGAACGATGTGTTTATGTTTGCGAGATACATCAAGCACATGTGTGACCCTACCGTATTGGGAATTGTTGCTAACGAGAAGGAGGTCTTCATAGCGGGGGTTGCCGACCAGATGATTGAGAAGGGCAACAGGTTCGTGGGGTCCGTCTATCCATCTGCTCTGCCTCCTTCTATCGTGAGGAAATTGAGGGACTATACTGTGAAGGTGGGAAGGGTGCTTGCCGTTGATGGCTACAGGGGATTTTTCGGGTGTGATTACATCGTTGACGAAAAGGAGAACATCTACTTCGTTGAGGTCAATGCGAGAAAGCAGGGCACCACCATGGAGTTCTGCTGCACCTTTGATGTTGAGCTTGAGAAGAACGGCAACAAAGTGACCCTTACGGATATGGAGTATTCTTCCATAGTTTATGATGCCTTCCCTATAGGCTCGGATGAGCTTTACAAGGTCAATCCTTTAAATCGGGAGGTTATAAACTGGGGAACTTACAACTACAAAACCGATGTCAACATCACTTTAAAGGGAGAGCCTGAAACCAACACCATGTCCGAGGTGGAGCTGTTCAAGAGAAGGCACGGCTACATAATAACCGATTACATCGGAGACGGCTTTACCGTGAGAAGAGGCACCTTTGTGGGCAGGGTGATAGCCGTTGGTGAGAACAGGGCTGAGGTGATGGATGAGCTTGAAAAGGGAAAGAACGAGATAGAATCCTGTGTCATTAAATATAGGGGAGGTGTTAAGGATGTCAGAGGGGTTTGATTCCTATACGAAGGAGCTGTTTGACGCTTTGTTTAAGGAGACTTCCGCAACGGCGGAGGTTCCCGCTGAGGTGAGGGAGAGAATCGGTCAGTTGTTTGAAAGGGCTAAGTCTTCTGAAAACCTCACCCAGCCCATAGTGGACCTTTTTCTTGAGCTTTTGAATGCGGCGAAAAACTTCAAGGCATCTCCTGAGGCCTTTGGTATAAAGAGGAGGAGCTCGTAGCCCTTGCCAGAAAGCACGAGGAGATAGATGAGCATCACGTTACCATTGGCGGCAGGGTTATGAGAGCCATTCCCATTGTGGAGGAGGCAAACCGCAGGGTTGAGGAGTATCTCAGGCTGAAAGATGTGGAGGCGCCGAGCGGTATAGAGCTCTGGGACCAGATTCAGAAGAACATGGAGCGTATAAAGAAGCGGCTGGGCATGACCGATGAGGAGTGGAATACCTTCAACGGCCAGCTCAAGCATGCCATAAATACCGTTGAGGAGCTGGCCAAGGTTATAGACCTTCCTGAGGACGCCATTAGAGATGTGGCGAGGGTTACCCAGCACTACAGGATGAGAATATCCCCTTACTACGCCAGCCTGATTATGCCCGGAAAGATAAACGACCCTGTGCTTCTCCAGTCGGTGCCTACCGGTGAGATGATAGACAATGCGGGCATAGAGATTCCTCCTGTTGCTGCTGACCACTCGCCGGCAAGGCTTATTGACCAGTTTTATCCCAGGGTGGTTGCGGTTAAGATTACCAATATGTGTGCCATGTACTGCACCCACTGCTTGAGAATAGCTCACATAGGTAAAAAGGACAGAATATATCCGAAAGATACTTACAAAGAGGCTCTTAATTACATTAGAAAAAATGAAAGGATAAGAGATGTTCTTTTAACGGGCGGTGATGCCCTTATGTTGCCCAACCATCTGTTGAAATGGATTCTGGACCAGCTTCTGGAGATAGACCATGTGAGGATGATAAGGCTTGGGACCAGAATTCCCGTTACCGTGCCTCAGAGGATTGACGACGAGCTTCTTGATATCCTGGAGTATGTAAATGATAAAAAGCCTGTGAGAGTCGTGACGCAGATAAACACTGCTCAGGAGATAACCCCTGTCTCTAAAGAGGCTTTCAAGAAGATTTCAAAGAGGGTAAGCGCCATTCTGAATCAGGCGGTGCTTCTCAAAGGGATAAACGACTCCAAGGTTAAGATGTGGAAGCTCTGTGAGACCATACAGGAGGCTTACGTCAGGCCCTATTACGTCTTCAACTGCAGTTACAGAAATCCCCAGTTTGCCCACTTCAGGGTTCCCGTTGAGGTGGGAAGGGACATCATTGAGAGCATGTATGGAAATATATCGGGAGATGCTATCCCCAGATACATTGCCACAGCAGGTGGAAAGGTTCCCCTTCACAGGAGCAATGTTATGGGCAGAGCGGACAACAGGGTTATACTGAGGAAGCCCTGGGACGGAACGATTGCCGAGTATCCTGACGCCGACCCTGAGAAGTATTTCTGTGATG
>Ga0256835_1001328_pt1 | contig 15131 bp, 16 predicted proteins | sample PIR30metaG_FD_185972 | JGI IMG/M metagenome (GOLD analysis project Ga0256835, IMG submission 185972) | Hydrothermal vent microbial communities from East Pacific Rise, Pacific Ocean - PIR-30 | ecosystem: Environmental > Aquatic > Marine > Hydrothermal vents | place: Pacific Ocean: East Pacific...
CTGGTTTTCGATCTGCATCAGTCCCTTGTAGTGCGGATGGGAGACATCCAGGTCGTAGAGCAGGTAGGATACCATTCCCTGGATGGCCATCAGCAGGTTGTTGAAGTCGTGGGCCACGCCGCCGGCAAGGGTGCCGATGGCCTCCATCTTCTGGGCCTGCTGGATTTCGGCCCTGAGCCGTTTGCGTTCCTCCTCGGCATGCTTGCGGGCCGTGATGTCGCGGGCCATGCCGGCAATCCCGATGATCTCGCCGGCCTCGCCGAAAACCGGGCTGACCAGGATTTCGATCCAACCCGAAATCCCCCCGGAATCGGTGAGCGACGTTTCCGACGACACCACCCGTCCCGAGGTGAGCACTTCCAGATCCTGCCCGCGCAAGTGTTCCGCCATTGCAGCCGGCCAAATGTCCTGGTCTGTTTTTCCACGGATCTCGTCTTTGTCTATCCCGAATTCATCGGCAAAAGTTTGGTTGGCCAGCAGGTAGCGGCCATCGGGCCCCTTGAGCCATGCCAGGTCGGGCAGGTTGTCCAGCAGGGCTTCGATTTCCCTGCGGCGGTGATCTATTTCGGCCGCGCGCACTTCGCTTTCGGTGATCTCCCAAGCGGTTTCCACCACTTGCAGGACGCTGCCGTCATCGCCCACGATAGGGCTGGCTTCCATCATCCACACACGCCCGTCGGGGGTCACCTGGCGCATCCGGCTGGACTGTCCGCTTTCAAACGCCGTGGCGGCCGCGCACCGGCTGCAGGGCTCGTGGCGCTGTGCCCAGCAGGAAAAACAGCGCTGGCCGATGAGTTCGGCCGCCGGCCGGCCCATGGATTCCGCGGCGGCGCGGTTAACGTAGCCGATGACGAAGCCGGGCTCCACCAAAAGCACAGGCACGGCCATGGCCTCCAGCATCAGCACGGCACATCCCTCTGCCATGACCGCCTTGCACCCGTCGGGCACCTGATGCCGCCTAAAGCTGTTCTGCATGGTCGCGTCTCTGTCGTCGCCTGAAAAAAAGTGAACCGTCACAACGTGTTATCGGCCACTCGGCGCCGCGGCTTTAGGGGTGGCGCTCTCGACGCCGGGCTTCGAGTTTTTCGATCATGGCCAGCTTTTCAGCAACCAGGTCATCGGCCAGCGGCCGCGCAACGAAATCACCGCACCAGTGCTCGTTGGCGGTGGTCGGCCACACGGCAAATCGCATGACGGTGTCTGACGCGGCGTTGCTGACTTCCGGCGCCGGTGCTTTTCGGTGACACTCCCCCACGAAGCCGTTGTCGCTCACCCCGCTCTTCTGCCAGTATTTACAGCCTTCACAGTTTTCTGCCATTGGTCTTCTCCATTGTTGTTTTCAGAAGCGGTTTCCAGGCCTGCCGCCCGGGCTGCCGCGCCTCAGCGCCCCGGCGGCGTTTTACATCCCGGCCTCCTGCGGATGAAAGAGAGGCAGCCTCTTCCGGAGGCAGCTGCCACCTGCTGCGCGGGCATTCCCCGGCAACGAAACCCCATGGCCCGGCAACCGTGGGGGAACCTGCGGTCCCAGGTCACGAAGTAATGTCGGCAGCGGTGGCAGTCGATTCGCAAAGGGTTTTCGGTCTCCATTGACTTTCGATCCTGAGGCGATTAAAAAGAGGCATTAGACTCCGAATAAGGACATTTCATGTTTAAGCTGCAGCGATACCACGTGAATGCCGGGACTTTCCACGTCGTCAGCCACCAACCCATGATCCTGGAGGCCTACCTGGCGACATGCGTGGGTGTCGCCCTCTACGACCCGGAGAGCGGCGTGGGCGGCCTGGCCCACCTGCTGCTGCCCGCGCCGGTATCGGCAGATTCCATGGGGGACCCGGCCAAGTATGCCACGACGGCCATGCCCCTCTTCCTGCAGAACCTTTTAGAGGCCGGCGCCAAGCGCAACCGGCTGAGAGCCTGCGTGGCCGGCGGCGCCCTGGTGCGGCCCCTGGGCGAAATGGACCTCTCGCTGAACACCGGCGGGCGCACCGAGACGGCCGTACGGGATTTCCTGGACAGCCACGGAATTCCCATCGAAAGGGCCGAGACCAGCGGCTACCTCACCTGCCGCCTGAGCCTGGACACCCAGCGCTGGGAAACGGCCATCGATCCCACCGTGGAGAAGCCCCTCGCCTCGCAAGAGACCATCGAGCCTCCCACCGAGCGCGACATCCAGCGAGCCATCGACAACCTGCAGCCCATACCGCAGATCGCCCTGGAAATCCTCAATTCCCTGGAGGACGAAGAGTACGAAGTGCAATCCATCGCCGACATGGTGCGCCAGGAGCAGGTCATTGCTGCCAAGACGCTGCAGCTGTGCAACTCGAGCTTTTACAACCGCGGCCGAAAGATCGAAACCATCGATCATGCCCTCATCATGCTGGGGCGCGATCTCTTCGTCAAACTGGTGATCTCGTCCATCATCGAAGATTTCTTCAGCCGTTACGTCCAGGGGTATTCGCTCTGCAAGGGCGGCCTGTTTTCCCACTCCCTGGGGACCGCCATCACCGCCGAGCGCATCGCCCACCACACCGGCAGGGCAGCGCCGGCCGTAGCCTACTCGGCCGGTCTGCTGCACGACATCGGCAAAGTGGTACTCGATCAGTTCGTCGGCGACACCTATCCTTTTTTTTACCGGCGCCTGCTGGACGGAAAGACAGACCTGCAGACGGTGGAACGCGAAATCTTCGGCACCGACCACGCCCAGGTGGGACTGACGCTGGCCCAGAAATGGTCTTTCCCGCAGTCCCTGACCGACACCATCGGGTTTCACCACCGCATCGACACCCATACGGGCAGTTCGTCGCTGCTCATCCTGGTCCACCTGGCCAACCATCTTATGACCAGTTTTCACGCAGGCTTCAAACTGGGGGGACCGCACGCCACCGAAATCGCCTGGTGCCTGGGGAAGCTGGGCATTCCGCTGGACGACTACGCAGGCATTGTGGACCTCGTTCCGGTCCAGTTCTCGGATTTCTGATTTCCTCCCTGTCAGTAGACATGCAGGCGCATATTGTCGAGCATGCGCCAGGCCCGCTCCCGATCCTTTTCATCGGCGCTGCGCGTGCTGGCGATGATCAGTTCGCGGATGATCTCGTCGCTGACTCCCTGGGCCTTCAGGCGTTCGATATCCCGGATACTGAGGGTCGCAACACCACGGGTGCCGTCTCCGTAACGCTCCGGCTGCCGGTTACGGACAAAAGATTTCTCGATTACCAACGCCTTGATCTGCGCATCGCTGAGCCCGCTTTTCTTCAGGGCGATGAGCTCGTCGATGGAGAGCGCCCGGGTTTCCACGGTTTTCTCGCGGATGATGGTCTGCAGCAGGTCGCCCCGGATGCCCGCCCGATGCAGCTTCAGGATCTGCTTGCCAGTCAGGCTCCAGGCGGCTTCGGGGGGCAGACACAACGCGACCAGAACGGCCAATGCCATCAGCAGGATTGGACGCAGGATTGGACGATGTGACGCGATCCGGGTTCCGAGGCGGCTTTTTATTGGACGTGCCATGGTGTTTGGTTTTCCCGCTATTTGGCGGAGGATCATTTCAGAAAATCGAGCAGTGTCTGGGGGACGATTTTGGACGTCGCCGACAGGGCCGACTCGTAGGCGATTTGTTGCAGTTGCAGTTCCACGGCCGCCTGGCTTAAATCAGCCTGTTCGGTGTCGGCCAGCAGCGTCTCCACGTTCATCAGCTCCCTGTGCAAGTGCACATCGGTGGTCTGCAGACGGTCGTAGGTGGCCGCGTACTTCCCCTGCACGTCCCTCACCTGCGTGATGGACCGGTCCAGAGCGTCCACCTCGGCCGCCACGGCGTCCGGGTCGCCGGCTTCCAGTCCGTCGATAATGTTGCGCAGGGTGTCGAAAACCAGTGTGCCATCATCGGTCCGGAAAGGATTCTCCCCCCCGGCGTTCAGGCTGGTCTGGATACCGTCTCCGATAGCGGTGCGCACGTCGCCGTCGTCTCCCGACCACGTGGCGTTGTAAGCGTCGTCCCGACTGGCGGGCGGACTGTCAGACTGGTGCCCGGCAAAAATATACTGGTCGCCGTAGCGCATATTGGCCATGTCTTTGACTTGATCATAGATGTCCCTGACGGCGTCGGCCGCGGTCTGGCGCGTGTCGTCATCGTAACCGGCGGGGTATTCCACGGCGATGCTCCTGGCCTGATGCAGCAGTTTGTCGACCATCCCCAGAGAATCGTCGGCCAATTCAAGGCGCGACTGTCCGGCGGCGATGTTGTCCCGGTATTGGGTAACCGATGCCACCCGCGTTCGAAAGCGCAAAATGGATTTGGACGCGGCCGGATCGTCGGATGGTTTCAAAACGCGCTTGCCGGTGGCCAACACCTGCTGGGAACGGTTGAATTTTTCGCGATTGGCCTCCAGGCGGTTGACGGACGACGCTGTAATCATATTCTGGGTGATTCTCATGATTTCTTCCCGCTGCGATGATTAGGCTACACCATGTTGATGATCGTATCGAGCAGTTCATCGGTGGCACTGATCAGTTTGGCAGCCGCGGCATAGGCGTTCTGGAACTGTACTAGATTGACCATTTCCTCATCCAGCGAAACCCCGGAAACCTCCTCCCGATAGGCTTCCAGCTGCATCATGGTGGTACGCTGCATGTCGTAGCGGCTGCCGGCAGTCCGGGTGTCGTTGCCCACATCAGACACCAGACCGGTGTAGTAGTCCGAAAAGGTTTCCGTGCCCCCGCTCATCAACGGCTGGTTGGCCAGATCGGCGATATCCCAGGCATTGGCTGCACCGCCGGGCGGGTTCTCGGTGGCCCCCGCTGCGGCGATCAGTCTCGGATCATCGACGATGCTCTGGCTGACACGCATATCGGCCGCCGGTGTGGCCGTGGCAGCATCGAAAAAGTCAACGCCGGTGGTGTTGTCCAGGCCCTTGCCGGCCGCATGTTGCGTGTTAACCTCGTTGATCACGGTGCGGGCCATGTCGTCCAGACGATCGCGGTAGTCGGGGATGACATCGTTTTTCATGGCCAGCAGACCGCCCAGCGTCCCGGACGTAATGTCGTCATGGGCAATGGGGGTGGTGGTCCCGGAATCGGGGTCGGTGACGGCGAAATCAGTACCGTCATAGGAAAGCTCCCAGGCCGTGTCGCCGTCCACCAGCGTCTCTCCACCGAGGGTGACATTCATCACCGAGCCGCTTTCCGAGACGCTCACATCCGCCAGTCCGGACAGTTTCTTCAGGGCCTCATCGCGCTGGTCCTTCAGGTCATTGGGGGTCTGGCCCAGGTTTTCCGCCCTGCGGATGTCTTTGTTGAGCCGGGCGATCTCCTGGGCTGTCTCGTTGATGTCCGATACGGCCTGGTCGATGCGGCCCTCGACCTCGGAGGCGATGGAATCCAGATCGTCGGCCATGTTCCGGAAGCGGTCGGTCATGTCCTCGGCCCGGGACACGAGGTTGGCGCGCTCGACGGTTCCACCCGGATTCTCGGCGAGGTCCTGCCAGGCGTTCCAGAATTCGTTCATGGTTTTATTCAGGCCGTCGTCATCTGTCTCGTTGAACACCACTTCCAGCCGGTCCTGAACCTGTTTGCGCGCCTCCCACTCGCCCATTTCCTGATTTTCGCCGCGAATTTCGCCGGTAATGAAACGGTCGTACAGACGCCGCACCTCCGTCACTTTGACGCCACCGCCCATCTGTCCGGGCGTATCGTTGATGGCCTCGCTGTTGGCCAGTTCTGCCCGCTGGCGCGTGTAGCCGGGCGTATTGACATTGGCGATGTTGTTGCCGGTGACGGTGATCGCCTTCTGCTGCGCCTGCAGGGCGCTGCGCCCGATGTTGAGTATCGACGAAAGGGTTGACATGAGTCCTCCTTGCGCACCTCAGGCCGCCTGGCGGGCCTGTTGGAGGTGCTCGATGACGGTGTCCGCGATGTCTTCCAGGGCCAGCACCTCGGGGGAGAGCGTGACGATCTTGTCGCGGGCCACAAACAGGTCCACCGCCGACCCCTCGATCCGGATGTCGGGGTGCCGGGACAGTTCCTCGGTGAGCACCTTTATGGGATCGAATCGCATAATGGATCGCCTTCTTGGCCTCCCGGGCACGCGCTTGCAGCCTTCTTCTTTCGGCTTCCGTCTGGCAGCATTTCCCCCTTGCAGACCGGGAAAGTCGTTTAAAATTCCTCCTCGAAATGCACCGAAAAGCTCTCGGAAAGTTCTTCCACCCAGCCCATCGCCTGGGCCGCCACTATCTCCAGTTGCTCGCCCTTGAGCCCCAGCCGCCGGGTGGCGGCTTCGGAGGGCGTGTACTGCAGCCCCTCCCGGCCGATGCCGATGCCGATCATGAGGCACAACACGTTGGCGATGTGGACGACATCGATCAGGTTGTTGGGCGGGTCGGCCGCATCGGGGTCGTGGTGCCAACGCACGGCAGTGATGATGGTTTCCGGAAACGACCAGTTGCTCAGGATGCGGGCGCCGATCTCGGCATGGTCGATGCCGAACAGACGCTGTTCGACCTTCTCGAAGGAGACCTCACGCAGGGATTCGTCATCGATGCTGCTGGTGTTGTCCCGGATGAAATCGCCCAGCACGAGCTTGCCCACGTCGTGCAGCAGGGCGGCCGTGAAAATCTCGTCCACACCGGTGACGCCCAGTTCCCTGGACAGGCCTTCGGCCACCACCGATACCGCGATGGAGTGACGCCAGAGTTCACCAGGCTGCAGGTCGTAGCCGGGCACCGGCTTGGCCATCACCGCGGTGGTGCAGGCCGACAGAATCAACTGGGCCAGCTTTTTCCAGCCCAGCAGGACCAGCGCCTGGTTGACAGACCCCACCTTGCTGGGCAACCCGAAGTAGGAGGAGTTGGTCAGTTTGAGCAGGTTGGCGGTCAGCCCCGGGTCGTAGCGCAGGATCTCACCGATCTGCTCTGCGGAAGTATCCGGATCGTCAAGCAACGAGAGGATTTTGGCCGCCGCCGAGGGAATGTTGGGGAAAGCGTCAATCCTGGAAATGATGTCCTCTTCACTTGGCCGTTTCACAGCTCTTTTCTCTTTTCCTTGATCCTGATAATGGTTTTACCGCTGGACAAGTCCACGTGGACCGTGCGGCTGTCCGTGCCGCCGACGTCCTCGGCGTGCAGCGCAACGTTGTTTTTCTCCAGCAGCTTTCTGAGGACCTTGTAATTGCGCTCGCCGATCTTGAACATGGCGTTCTTTCCCAGGGGGCTGCCGCACCCGGTGGCCTTGACAATAAGACGCTGCTTCTGGCCGCCCATCTGGTAAACGGCCTTGAACAGCAGCGGAACACCCCTGTCCACGAACATGTAGGGATGCGACTCGGCTTTCTGGAGATTGATCCGGGAAAGCGGCAGCATGGCGTGCAGCAGCCCGCCTACCTTGGCCACGGGGTCGTAAACCACCAGCCCCAGGCAGCTGCCCAGGGCATGGGTGACCAGAATGTCTCCATCCCTGCCGACTTTCATGTCCCCCACTGCCACGATCTGTTTCATAGGCTGTACTTTCACTCGACCCCGCCATACCCGTTCCCGCGCGGGGCGAAGAATCATTCTTTCATGTAGGTCGCCGGGCACACGTACTTGAGGCGGTGGGTGATCCCGGAAAGGCCCTCGGAGTGACCCACGAAAAGATAGCCGCCGGTTCCCAGATAGTGCCAGAAACGGTCGATCAGCCGCTGCTGTGTGGCCCGCTCGAAGTAGATCATCACGTTGCGGCAGAAAATGACGTCAAAAGGGCCTTTCATGGGCCACCGCTCCATCAGGTTGAGCCGCGCGTAGTGGATCATGTTGGCCACCTGCGGCTTGACGCGGTAGCGGCGCACACCGTCACGCACGTCCAGTGGACTGAACCAGGCGGCGCGTCGGGCCGTGTCCAGTCCCTCCATTTCGTTCTCGGTGTAAACGCCGCGGCTGGCCTTTTCCAGGACGCGGCTCGATATGTCCGTAGCCAGGATACGCAGGTCCCGGGCATCTGGTGCGGCAAGCGCCTCTCGCAGAACGATGGCCGCCGAAACCGCCTCCTGCCCCGACGAGCAGGCCGCGATCCAGAAACGGATACGAGTGTTCGTCAACCCGGGCACGACGGTTTTGCGCAAAAAGTCGAAATGGGTCTCTTCCCGAAAAAAACTGGTCTTGTTGGTGGTCAGCACGTCGATCATGGCACCCAGCTCCCGGCTGCCTCGGGGGCTCTCCACCAACGCCAGGTATTCCTCGAAACCGGCCATGCCCAACACCCGCAGGCGTTTGGCCAGGCGGGTCTGAACGAGCGTCTTTTTTTTGGCGTGCAGATGAATGCCGCTGAGGTCCTGGACCATGCGGCTGATGCGATCGAACTGGCGGTCCGTGAGGTTGACCGATGGCGGGGTCATGAACCGCTGAACGGCGGCCGAACTCCCGGTGGCGGCCAGCCTAGCCATAGCAGACGGCCTCTTCCGTCGATGGGCCGCGCGCATCCGCACCCGCGGCCGTGGCCATGCGCAGAATGCCGCCCACGTCGATGATCAGCCCCACCCGGCCGTTGGGCAAAATGGCGCCACCAGAAATGCCGGGGATGTCCTTCATGGATTCGCCCAGGGTCTTGATGACCACCTGCTGGCGGCCGATGAGTTCGTCGATGACCAGCCCGGCCTGGTGTCCGTCATCTTCGATGACCACCACCAGGGTGTTCTCCGGTTCGCGGGCCGGGGTTTCGATGCCGTAAAGCTCGGCCAGGCTGAAAAGCGGGATCAACCGCCCGTTCTGCAGCAGCATTTCCTCCTGCTTAAAGACCGACGAAAGTGCTTCGGCACCAGGTTTGGCCAGACGCACGATGGAAACCGTGGGAATGATGTAGCGCTCCTCGCCCACCCGCACCACCATGCCGTCAATGATTGCCAGGGTCAGCGGCAGCCGCATCTTGAAAATGGAGCCCTTGCCCAGTTCGGACTGGATCTCCACCTGCCCGCGCAGTGATTCAATGTTCTTCTTGACCACGTCCATGCCTACACCGCGCCCCGAGACGTCGGTCACGGTCTCGGCGGTGGAAAAACCGGGTTCGAAAATCAGGTTAAACACCTCCCGGTCGGTCATGATGCTTCCGTCCTCCACCAGTCCGCGGTCACGGGCTTTTTCCAGGATCTTCTGGCGGTCCAGACCTTTGCCGTCGTCGCGGATTTCGACCACCACGCTGCCGGCGGAGTGGTAGGCCAGCAACTGTACCTTGCCGGCCGGCGGTTTTCCCGCCGCCTCGCGTTCTTCGGGCGTCTCGATGCCGTGGTCCACGGCGTTGCGAACCATGTGGACCAGCGGATCGTTGACGATGTCCACCAGATTGCGGTCGATCTCGGTCTCTTCGCCCTCGGTGACCAGGGTCACTTTCTTGCCGACCTTGCGCGACAGATCACGGACGAGTCGGGCCATCTTGTTGAACGTGGACTTCAGGGGCACCATGCGCATGGACATGCTCAGATCCTGGAGTTCGCGCACGATCTTGCTGGTGTGGGCCACCTTTTTCTGGAGCTCGTGGTTGCCGGTGCGGATCACCACCTCGTCCTGGGCCACCATGGAGTGCGCGATGACCATCTCCCCCACCATGTCGATGAGCTTGTCCAGGCGGCGGGTACTGACGCGCACCGAGGAATCGGTGAACTTGTGCGGCCCGGCGATGCGTTTCTGGGTGCGCAGGGCCTGGCTGACGTCGGACACGGTGGCGGCCTTGGACTTGACCAGGGCCATGCCTATACGCTCCCCGCCTGACTCGGCCGCGGCGTCCGCCGCTTCGCGCCCCACCTTGCCCTGGGCCACCAGGATGTCCCCCACGCGCATCGCTTCGATCTGCTCGTCTTCTTCAGAAACACCGGCCGCCTCGGGATCGGCCAGAATTCTCATCAGCTCGTCGTAGCCCTCCGGCTTCTGCAACGCTGCTCCGCCAAGGGCGGCCTGCACCCGCTGGATGAGGTCTTTAATCATGTCCAGGGCGTTGAGCGCCAGATCGGCGTACCCGCCGCTGTAGCGGATTTCGCCGTCCCGCACGCGGCTGAGCAGCGACTCGGCGTGGTGGGCCATTTCCGAGACCAAATCCAGCTCCATGAATGCGGCCGTTCCCTTGACGGTGTGAAAAGCCCGAAAAACGGTTCCCACGGCCTCGGTGTCTTCGGGATCCACCTCCAGGCGCAGCAGGGCGTCCTCGGCACTGGCGATCAGTTCGCTGCCCTCGGTGACAAATTCCGCCACCAGCTCCGAGTCCGCGTCGGCGGGCATGTAATCCGAAGGCTCTTCAGCCGGGGGATGGTCCGTCGACGGGGTCTTCGAAGGCGAAACTGCGGCAGGCTCCTGCGCGGCGGCCGTCGCCTCCGCCTGGTCAACGGGATTTTGCTCCGCCGTATCCATGGCGTCCATGGCTTTCTCGATCAGCTCTCCGACGGATTCCAGCACTCCCCCGTCGCGCTGCCCGGGGGCTTCGGCAAGCAGGTCCTCAAGGCGGCGGCCGGCCTGCTGAAGGGCATTTACCGCAGCCGAAGGCAGATCTTCGCCGTCCTGCAGGGCCTGCACGCGCTCGCAGAGATGCCGCAGTTCCCCGTCGTCACAGCAGTCGAGCTGGATCAGTTCGGTGGCAATGTCATCGATGGAAGGCGCCTCGCCCCCGCTTGCCAGCAGCCGGGCCAGCTCGTCGGCGGCCCGCCGTAGGGTATCCGCCTCCCCTTCCTCCTGCTGCAGAAAAGATTCCATCGCCCGCAGGCCTTCATAGACCGGATCCACCAGCGAAAGCGTGTCGGCAAAGGACTTGTGCGAGATGGCCACCAGCCCCTCGTGGCACAGATCGGCCAGCACCGCAAGTGTCTCCGGCTGGTCCCGGAAATGGGCCCTGACCGCGTCCAGCTGGTCGCACAGACTCTCCCAGCCCTGCTTGTCGTTGAGGTTGAGTGTGTCGATGCTCTCCTGGAGCTTGCGGATGGTTTCGATGGCCGCCGCATCTACTTGCGTCATTTCAAATCGTTCCTGGTCTGCGGTTAGTTGTCACACGCTTCCCGAAAGCAGCCTGCCAGCCCCCATAGTCCTCTGCATCCTGCCGCCGGCGTGATAGACGCAACCCTCCGACAGGTTCTCCTCCAGGAATCGAAGGGAACTGCGGGTCAGGGCAAGGCCATGGGCCACCAGTTCGCGGTTACCGCGCTGAAGGGCGCGCACCCGGCCGACAATGGCCTTGAACCAGGTCCGCTGGCGTGACAGCCGTTCCCCTTCCTGGCCCGGCAGCGAGGCGGCCAGGCGTTTCATGGTCAGGTTGTGTGCCGGGAACCCCAGGCGGGCGGCCAGGGCCGCCTGCAATTCACCCCGCCGCCGTTCCTGGTGACGCAGGCGGCAAAGAAGGTCCTTTTTAATCTCCAGTCCCCCCGTGAGCCGTTTGAGATCCAGTTCCAGCAGGGACTGCTTTTCGGATTCCAGCGCCGCCAGCAGCTCACCGTAAAGCAGTCCCTCCTCGTTGAGCAGCTGGCTGAACTCCTGCAGCAGATCGTTCATTAAAAATCCCCAGATCCCCGGCGGGCCGGGGGTTTGCGGTAAAGTCCTACAGTAGGTCGTCGAGCAGTGACTGGTCGATCATCTTGTCCGCGACCTTCTGGGCGTCGACCTGATAGGTTCCGTTGGAAACCTGAAGTCTCAGGCGGGCCACTTTCGCACTGTCAACATCGGGAAGAGCCGTCACCACGTTTTTCGCCTCCGAAATCTGTTTCGCCTTGGATGAGAGCACTACCTTGTCTTCCTGGAGGACCTGTCCGGCGTTCTTGCCCGGTGGAGCATCTGCTTTGGGTTGCTCCCTGACCTGTTTCTCGCCTACCTGTCTCAGGTAGTTTTCCAGGTGAATGGAATCGTCTTTTCCGGTCACTTTCATTTTCCTCTCCTCCTTTGACCGTCGGACTCAGATGCCGGAGTGCATCCGCCATCCGGGAGGTCCGAGGCTTGTCTTCATCGTTTCCAACCTGTTTATCGGTCATTGTCGGAGAGAGCTTTAGCAGGAAGCGTCAATTTTTTGGCATTGGAGTGATACGTATATTCCCCACAGGCCTTGAGCCTGTCGTAAATCATGTCCGCCAGGCCGATGCCGCCCTCCCGCGCCAGCTGGCGCGACAGCTGCATGTCGATCAGCGTGGTGTGGATGTCCTTGCCGGGGGCGTTTTCCATCAGGCCGGAGTGCGGTATGGTGTTGCGCATCTCTTTGAGCAGCTGCTGAATGAACAGTGACTCCAGTTCCACCGCTGCCTTGCGCAGCGCCCGGTCATCCCGGCCCGCCGCATCCACCCGCCGGCGGATATCCTCCAGCCGGCGCATAGCGGCGTCGCCGCGCACCGCCATGGGCCGTAGGGTCATGCCGGCGCCCATGGGAACCTCCCCCGCCGGTGGCGGCCCATGGCATCGAACGTACCGGCGCATGCGTTCAGGACTGTGAAAAACATTTCACAGGTGTGGTCGTACGGTGTCGTTTCCGGAAAATGGTTCGACATCAGATGATCTCCAGCTTGGCCTGCAGGGCCCCGGAAGCCTTCATGGCCTGGAAAATAGAAATCAGGTCGCGCGGCGAAACCCCCAGGGCGTTGAGGGCGCGCACCACGTCGCCGATACTGACGCCCGAATCCACCACGTACAACGGGGAGCGGCCCTCGATGGCGGTCACGTCGGTGCGCGGCACCACTGTGGTCGCCCCGCCGGGCGAGAAGGGCATTGGTTGGCTGACCTGCGGGTTTTCCTGGATCTGCATGCTCAGGTTGCCGTGGGCGATGGCCACCGTCGAGATGCGCACGTTTTCACCGATGACCACAGTGCCGGTGCGTTCGTTGATCACCACCTTGGCTTCGTTGTCGGGCACCACGTTGAGCCCTTCGATGAGGGTCACGAAACCCACCGGGTTTTTGCGGTAGCGTTCGGGGATGCGCACCTCGATGGTGCCGGCATCCAGCGTGTTGGCCAGGTGCATGCCCATCATGGCAGCGTTGACCGCCTGGGAGATGCGGTTGGCGGTAGTGAAATCGGGGTTCTGGAGCATGAGGGTCAGCTTCTTCTGGTGGCCGAAATCGTTGTGCAGCTCCCGCTCCACCAATGCGCCTTCGACCACGCGGCCCACGGTAGGGAAGTTCTTCTGCACCCCGGCCCCGGCCCCCGCCAGGCGGAAACCGCCCGTGCTGACCGGCCCCTGAGCCACGGCGTAGACCCGGCCATCGGTGGCCTTGAGCGGGGTAAACAGCAGGGTCCCCCCCTGCAGGTTGACGGCGTCGCCGATGGAGCTGACCAGCACGTCCAGACGGCTTCCCGACCGCACGAAGGGCGGAAGATCGCAAGTTACCATGACGGCCGCCACGTTTTTGACCTTGATGTCCTCTGGATTGACGGTCAGCCCCATTTTCTCCAGCATGCTGGCCAGGGACTGGAAGGTGAACTTGGTCTTGTCCTTGTCGCCGGTCCCCATCAGGCCAACCACCAGCCCGTAGCCCACCAGCTGGTTGTGGCGCACGCCCTTGATCTCGGTGATGTCCTTAATGCGCACGGCCCGCGCCGGCGCCGCCGAAAGTATCAGAAGCACCGCCGCCGCAAGAACCGCGAGGCACCGCGATGTCGTTTGGCAGATGTTTCCGGACAAATTGCGCTGATTCATGACCGCTTCGCTCCCCGTTTTAAAGACGGCTTCGTCTCCACTCCGCCGGCCCGCGCCGGCGGGATTCAGAACGGAAAAATGACGTCAAATAGGCGTGCCAGCCACCCCGGCCGCTGCCGGTCGTTGACCACCCCGATGCCATTGTAAGTGATGCGGGCGTCGGCGATGCGCGAAGACAGCACCACGTTGTCCACCGAAATGTCGCGCGGCCGGATGATGCCCGTCAGCGTGATCAACTGGGCTTCGTTGTTGATCATCACCTGTCGGAAGCCCCGGATGCGCAGGTTGCCCCCGGGCAGCACCTCCACCACACGGGCCGTAATCTTGGCGTCCAGTTTGCCGCTGCGTTTGGTGGCGCCTTTGCCCTTGAAGGTGCTCTGGAGCCCTGCCTTGACCTCTCCGAAAGGATTGAAGGTCGAGTTCTCCTTGGGATAGTCGCTCTGAAACCCCAGGAATTTCTCCACCTGGGCGGAAAAATCCGAGGCCCGCTGGGTGTCGGTGGAGGCTTCGTTGGTGGCCTTGGAGGACTCCTCGATCATCACCGTGACGATGTCCCCGATGCGCCCGGCCTTGGGGTTCACGAACAGCTCGTTGAGCGGTCCGTTGTCGTTCCACAGGGACCCGTCGCGCCCGGCGCTGTTGGCCCGGGGCATGGCGGCACTCAGATCGTGGGCCGTGACCCGGGGTCGCTGCAGCTTCGCCTGCCTGGGCTGGCTGGACCCCAGACAGCCGCTCAGTACCATGGCACAAGCCGCCAGCCACAGCGCCAGGTGCACGCTTGCGGCGACCGAATGTTTTGTTTTTTTCAACTTCATCTTGGATTCTCCTAAAAGTCCACGGCCACGGTGTTGCTGTCCACCACCCGGGCGTAGACGGTTTTCCTGGAGTCCAGGTTGACCACCTTGATGCGGTCGCCGCGGCGCCCCTTCTGGCGCGCCTCGCCCAGCGTGGTTACCTGCATACCCTTCATGGCGGCCACGATGACCACCACGTCCCTGCGGTGGATCAGGCAGGGGATTTCCACCATGTCCGGCCGCAGGGCGGCGGCCGCGGCAACCCGCCGTTTGGTTTTCTTACCCAGGATGTCGGCCAGGCTGTCGATGTAGTTGCGGGGCAGCCGGGAACGCGGCGTCGAACGCAACGCCACGTCGTCCTCGCCGATGACATGGTTGCGCTTCAAAGCCCGGCGCGCGAAAACCGCTTTGCACACCACGTCCACGTCCGCACTGACGAACACTTTCTTGACCATCCGCCCGTCCACCACCAGATCGACGCTCAGGGGCAGCCGGCCGTTGGGCAGGCCGCGCTTGAGCGCTGCCACACGCAGTTCCAGCTCACCCGGCGGAACCACCTCCTGCCGGCGCCCCACGTGGATTTCTCCGATGCGCAGCTCTTCAGGCCGTCCGGCGCGCCACAGCGCCAGGTAACGGGAGACAGCCGCCTCAATTTTATCGGCCGGTACGCGCTGAACCCCCCTGGCGATGGTGACCGGCGCGGTCATCTGCAGGCGGATGCGGTGCAGG
>Ga0256835_1001329_pt1 | contig 15130 bp, 12 predicted proteins | sample PIR30metaG_FD_185972 | JGI IMG/M metagenome (GOLD analysis project Ga0256835, IMG submission 185972) | Hydrothermal vent microbial communities from East Pacific Rise, Pacific Ocean - PIR-30 | ecosystem: Environmental > Aquatic > Marine > Hydrothermal vents | place: Pacific Ocean: East Pacific...
GGCCACGGCCTCCCGTTCGGTGGCCGCCTTGCCCGAAACGTCCACCATCCTCGCCCGTCCGTCTTCGGTAAGATGCGTGAAAGAAGCCATCAATGTCTAACCGAGTGCCAGATGCGTTTGAAGAGGTTGTCTCTCTTTTCCCTTTCGATCTCGGCAAATTCCTTCAGCAGTTCTTCCTGGCGCTTGGTGAGCTTCTTGGGGATCTCCACCTTGAAGCGCACGATGAGGTCCCCCCGTGTGCCGCCGTGCGGATCGGGCATCCCCTTGCCCTCCACGGCCATCGTCTCTCCGGGCTGGATGCCCGGGGGGATCTTGATCTTTATCGGTTCGTCGAGCGTGGGCACTTCCACCTCTCCGCCGAGCATGGCCTCCACCACGGAGATGGGCACTTCCACGTAGAGATCCTTTCCGTGCCGCTCGAAGAGTTCGTGCGGCAACACGTGGACGCGCAGATAGAGATCGCCCGGAGGCCCGCCGTTTAAGCCGGCTTCCCCGGCTCCGGAGACCTTGATCACCGAACCGTCTTCTATGCCCGCGGGGATGCGCACCTTTACCTTGCGGCGGCCCAGACGCCGACCCTCTCCGCGACATCCGGGGCAGGGTTCCGAGGCCAGGGTCCCGGCACCGTGGCAGCGCGGGCAGGTGGTGCTGAGGCGAAAGAACCCTTCGGTGTGGACCACGTAGCCTCGTCCGCGGCAGGTGGGGCAGTATTCGACCCGTCCTCCAGGGGCCACGCCGCTTCCGCCGCAGACATCACAGTTTTCGTAACTCTCGACGTCGAGTTCGATCTCCTTGCCGCGGTAGGCGTCCTCCAGGCTGATGCTTACCTCGTAGGAGAGATCGGCTCCCCGGCGCGGCCGGCGGCTCTCCCTGCGTCGCCGTCCGAAGCCACCCAAGCCGCCGAGAAAGTCCTCGAAGAGGTCCGCAAAGGTGGTGAAGATGTCCTCGACGTCGGTGAACCCTTCGTATCCCTCGTCGGAGAGACCGGAATGCCCGCGCGTGTCGTAGACGGCTCTCTTCTGGGGATCGGAGAGGACCTCGTAGGCTTCGGAGATCTCCTTGAACCTCTCTTCGGCCTCTTTGTCTCCGGGATGGAGATCCGGATGGTATTCGCGCGCCAAGCGCCGGTAGGCGCGTTTTATCTCCTCTTGCGAAGCGTTACGTGATACGCCCAGGATTTCGTAGTAATCCCTTTTTTTCACGCCGATTTTTCATCCGAAACAGAAGTAAGATTGACCAAATCGTTCCAGGAGAACTCTTCTATCTCGCGGCCCAGTTGTTCGATGTTCTCGGGGGTCACCTTGCCCGCCGCGATTTCCCGCAAGGCGCAGACGATTTCCTTGTTGTTGCAGGGGACCAGGGGTTTGGCCCCTTTACGCAACTGCTTCACCCTTTGGATGGCCAGATGGATGAGCCGGAAACGACTCGGCACCTGGCGCAAGCAATCTTCAACGGTTACCCGGGCCATGGTCTTCCTCCTTTAATCAACGGCTTCTACCGCTTTGACTTCCGGAACTTCTTTCTTGAGATAACGCTCGATGCCCATCTTGAGGGTCATCTGGCTCATGGGGCAGCCCTTACACGCCCCCTGTAAGCGAACCTTGACCACGCCGTCTTCGCTTACTTCGACCAGTTCCACGTCCCCGCCATCGGCCTGGAGCATGGGTCTGACCTTGGCCAGGGCCTGTTCTACCGCTTCGCGCATGAGAACCTCCTCCAGAATTTGGGAGCATTTTAATCATCAGTGCGGAGCGTGCCAAGGAGAAGAGGGAAAGGCAAAAGAGACAACCATTAACGCCACGAAACTGGCGGAGGGGGTGGGATTCGAACCCACGGTGCCCGGTTAAGGGCACACTCGCTTAGCAGGCGAGCACCTTCGGCCACTCGGTCACCCCTCCGGGCCTTCTGCTTAAAAGCTAACGAAACTTGTCCCCTTTGACAAGCGGAGGGGGAGGGATTCGAACCCCCGGAGGGCACTAGGCCCTCAGCGGCTTTCAAGGCCGCCCCCTTCGACCGCTCGGGCACCCCTCCTAGTTGCCTTTTTCGTAAATACTAGTAAACAAACTTTAGCAACCTCACAAGGAGGAGACGATGAGCCTTGAGGAAAGGCCCGAAGGTCAAAAATCCGCGGAAGAGCTCTATGAAGAAGGAGCTTTTCTCCTTTTTAAGCAACAATTCGAGGAAGCGCTGAAGTATTTGAACCAAGCCCTGGAAAAGGATCCCAAGTTCGTGAAGGCCCTTCACGCCCGGGCCGCGATATATTTGCGCCTCGAGCGCTTCGAGGAGGCCGAGGCCGACCTCCTGGCCGCCCTCGAAATAGAGCCCCAAAACGCCCGTCTCCATTTCCGCCTCGGACAGGTCTACTACCGCCAGAAGGAACTCGAAAAGGCCCTCAAGTGCTTCAACAAGGCCATTGATCTCGAACCCCTCTACGCCGCGGCCTTCATGGCCCGCAGTCAGGTGTATCGTGACCTCGGCGAAGAGGAGCTGGCCGACATAGACCTGGACAAGGCCGTTGCCATCCAGAAGGCCACCGCCCAGGCCAAGAAGATAGTCGATTTCTAAGGACAAAAGGTTTCTCAAGGAGAAGCAGACTTGGCCTCTGGGCGTGGCGGGTGGAAACGTAATTTCCCAGAAGAGAAATTTTTTTCTTTTTTTCGCTTGAGTGTGACGCCTCGAATTCAGAAAATATGATGGTTAGGCGACAAACAGAAGTGCACGAGTTTTGCATCAGCCAAGAGTATCTATGGTACCATTCTGCGTATGGAACGGAGATAGCCTCCTCGGGCGCTACGTGGTTCATCTTCTTCGCCTGGCCTATTTGAGCCCGAGCACTCTTGAGAAGGCAAAGTTGATCCTCCTCCTGGAGCCGCGGGAGATCTCCCAGGAGGAGCTGGCCTTTATTGAGGAGCGGCGTTCTCCCCGGAGCAAGGTGGTCTCCATCGGCAAGGAGCCCCTGCCCGAGGACGCGCCGATAAAGGTCGCCGCTCATCTGAGCCCGCCTTTCAAGGCCGCTTCCCTTTTCTCATTCGTGGAAGGGGTCCTGGATCGGCTGTTTCCGCTCAACTTCCTCGAGCGGGAAAGGCCCTTCCTCGGCGAGGACGAAAAGATAGAGCGCCTCCGCTCGAACCTCCCCACCCTTGCCGAGTTGCCGGAACCCGTGCTCCTTGAGGGCGAACCCGGGACGGGCAAGGAGCTCTTCGCCCGCCACATCCACGCGCGCATCGGCGGGGTCTTCGAGAAGTTTGCCACCTCGGCCCTGCCGCGGGAGATGATCGAACCCCTGCTCTTCGGCTTTGGGCCGGGGGTGATGCGGCGGGTCAAGAAGCCCAAGGAAGGGCTCCTCTGGCGCGCCAGGGACGGGGTCCTCTATCTCGAGAACCTCGAAAACCTTCCACTTTCCGCCCAGCACAAGCTCCTCTACTTCCTGGAGACCGGCACCTTCTTTCCCGTGGGTTCACGGGAGCCTTACTCCGCCAAGCCGAAGCTTGTGGTCTCCCTCACCCGTTCCCCGGGGCTCCTCATCCAGGAGGGCAAGTTGCTGGACGTCCTCTACTTCCGTCTGGCGAGGTTCTGTTTCCACTTTCCCCCCCTGCGAAAGCGGCTCATAGATCTGCCCCTGCTCACGGAGCACTTCCTCCAGTTCTACAGCAGTCTCTACCGCCGGCCGATGGTCCAACTGGACGAAGAGTTCTTCCGCGACATGCTCTTTTATCGCTGGCCGCGGAACGTGGCGGAGCTTGAGGCCACCGTCAAGGACATCGTCATCTTCGGGGTGGAAAAGGTGCGGAGCCGCTTCGTCAAGGAGAAGCTAAGGGTGAGGATCAAACTGCAAGACGTGGAGGAGATCCTTTCCCGCGCCTTCCGGTTCAAGAAGGATCAACAAACTGAATCCAACCATAAGGATCGGGTCGGTCACCATACTGAATCCCGGTGAGCTCGTCGAAGAGCTTTCGCGCCAGGGGGCCCGTCTTTCCCTCGTTGATCACGTATTCGCGGCCTTTGTAGGCCAACCAGCCCACCGGTGAGATGACCGCGGCGGTTCCGGTGCCGAAGCACTCCTTGAGGCGACCGGTCTCGATGCCTTCGATCACTTCGTCAATGGGGATGCGGCGTTCGCTGACCTTGAGCCCCCAGTCCCGCGCCATCTGGATGACGGATTCTCTGGTGATCCCGGGGAGGATGCTTCCCGAAAGCTCGGGCGTGGCCAGCTCGTCTTCGAAGTAGAAAAAGATGTTCATGGTGCCCACTTCCTCGACGTAGCGCCTCTCGATGGCGTCAAGCCACAGGACTTGGGTGTAGCCCAGTTTCTTGGCCTCTTCGGAGGCCATGAGGCTTGCGGCGTAGTTGCCCCCGGTCTTCACGTCACCCACGCCGCCGCGCACCGCGCGGACGTACTTGTCCGTGACGTAGATCTTGATGGGGTTGAACCCCTCGCGATAGTAGGCCCCGACCGGGGAGAGGATGATGAAGAAGATGTATTCGTTGCTCGGTCTCACGCCGAGGAAGGCTTCGGTGCCCATCATCAGGGGGCGGATGTAGAGGGCGGACCCGCGCTCCCGCGGGATCCAGTCCTTCTCGATGGCCACGAGCTTCTTGAGGGCCTTGAGGACGAAGTCTTCGTCCACTTCGGGCATGCACATGCGGCGGGCCGAGCGGTTGAGGCGGGCCATGTTCCTTTCCGGACGAAAGAGCCTTATGCGCCCGTCCACGCCGTAGTAGGCCTTGAGCCCTTCGAATATGGTCTGGCTGTAGTGGAACACCACCGCCGCCGGGTCCAGGCAAATGGGCTCGTAGGGCTTGATGCAGGCCCCCTTCCAGCCCTCATCGGCGGTGTATTCCATGTAGAACATGTGGTCGGTGAAGATGCGACCAAAGGGAAGCTGGGATTGATTTTCGAGCCGCCTGCGTTTTTCCGGAGGAAGAAGTCTTAGTTCTATTTCCATTGGTTGCAATCGCCCTTGGCCTAGGATATCACTTAGGCGAGTTTTAGCACTTTTAACGCAAGGGTTTTCCATGTTCAAGTGGTTCCGGAAGAAGGAAGCCAAGGAAGCCGAAGGAGAGGTCAAGGAGAAGGCTCCGGAGCAAGAACCAGCTGCGGAAGAGGGGTCCTCGCGGGAAGAGGGGTCCTCGCGCGGGCTCTGGCAGAAGTTTCGCAAGCGCCTCTCCCGCACGAGGGAGCGCCTCCAGGAAGGCCTCGAAGAGCTCTTCGAGATAGAGCGGTCCATTGACGAGAGCTTCTTCGAAGAGCTCGAGGAGGCCCTCATCACCGCCGACATCAACATCGACACCGTGCGCGCCCTGCTGGCCCCTCTGCGCGTGCGCTTCATGCAGGGCGAGCTCACCAAACCCAAGGCCTTCAAAGCCGCCCTCAAGGCGGAGATGCTGAAGATCCTCAACATTCCGGCCCCGCCTTTCCCGCCGGAGGCAAGGCCCGCGGTGGTCTTCCTCGTGGGGGTGAACGGGGTGGGCAAGACCACGACCATCGCCAAGCTCGGCTATCGCCTGAAGCAGGCCGGCCACAGCGTGCTCTTCGTGGCGGCCGACACCTTCCGCGCGGCGGCCATCGAACAACTGGAGACCTGGGGTGCGCGGCTTGAGATCCCGGTGGTCAAGCAAAAGATGGGGGCCGATCCCTCCTCCGTGGTCTTCGAAGGGGTGAAGGCCGCCGAGGCCCGGAAGACGGACGTGGCCCTGGTGGACACTGCCGGACGCCTCCACACCAAGTACAACCTCATGGAAGAGCTCAAGAAGATGGCGCGCGTGGCAGGAAAGGTCCTTCCCGGAGCACCGCACGAAAACCTCCTCGTCATTGACGCCACCACCGGCCAGAACGCGGTGAACCAGGTGAAGCTCTTCGGGGAAGCCTTGCCCCTTTCCGGTCTCATCCTCACCAAGATGGACGGCACGGCCAAGGGCGGCATCGCCCTCACCCTGGCCTATCTCTTCAAGATCCCCATCCGCTTCGTGGGTCTCGGGGAAAAGCTTGAGGATCTCGAAGAGTTCAACGCTGAGGCCTTTGTGGACGCCATCCTGCCCTGAGAGATGAAGTTCAAGGGAATCCTCCTCCTAGGTCCTACGGGTGCCGGCAAGACCCCTCTGGGAGATCTCCTGGAGGAACGCGGGCTCCTGGGGAGGAGATGCCTCCACTTCGATTTCGGCCGCGAATTGCGGGCCATTGCCCGGGGTGAGTTCCGGGAGGGCATCCTTCCCGAGGAAAGGGACTTCATTCAGCGGGTCCTCACCGAGGGGCTACTTCTCGAGGACGAACAGTTCTATCTGGCGCTAAAGATCCTGCGGTCGTTTTTGCGCCTGAAGGGCGCGCGCGGAGACGAGATCATCGTCATGAACGGTCTCCCGCGCCATCGGGGCCAGGCCGAAGGGCTCCTCTCGGAGCTCGAGATCCCCTTGGTCGTGGTGCTCGAAGCCTCTTTCGAGGACATCCTGGAACGCCTGAGGCGGGACGTGGGTGGGGACCGCCGCGGGCGAACCGACGACCACGAGGATCTCGTGCGTCGCAAGTGGCGGATCTATCAAGAACGCACGCAGCCGCTCATTGATTTTTACCGCGCACGCGGCGCCCAAGTCTTGAAATTGCCCGTCGGGATACATACTAAACCCGAGGAGACGTATGCCCATCTGGAGAAAAGGCTTTCGGAGGAGGCGTTTTCTCTTTTGAGTGAAACGAATCCCAAGTAAAAATTTTTCTTGTCTTTTGCCGGGGGATGGGCTTTTTTCGTGTTAAACTTTGGAGACACTGGAGAAGGAGGTAGGGATGGAGAAGGTTTACGTGGGGCTCGATGTGGGTTCGGGGACGGCCAAGGTAGCGGTCCTTTCTCCTGAACGGGAGGTCCTCTTTCACGACTATCAGAAAACCCACGGCCAGCCTGTAGAAACCGCCCTCAAGCTCCTCCGGGTGGTGGAGGAGAAGTTCGGCGGGGCCTTGAGCGGTCTCACCTGTACCGGTACGGCGGGAAAGTTCATCTCGCAGATCCTCTCGGTAGCCTTCGTCAACGAGGTCATGGCCCACGCGCGGGCGGTAGAACACTTCCATCCTGAGGCCCGAACCATCATTGACATCGGCGGGGAAGATTCGAAGCTGGTCTTCATCTCTCACGAGGGAGGCCGCTTCCGCATCCGGGATTTCGCCCTGAACACCATGTGTGCCGCGGGCACCGGGGCCTTCCTCGAGCAACAAGCCGCCCGCTTGGGATATACCATCCAGGAGTTCGGGGAACTGGCCACCAAGGCGGAGCACATTCCCCGCATCGCCGGACGCTGCACGGTCTTTGCCAAGTCCGACATGATCCATCTCCAGCAGGCCGCGGTCCCTGACCACGAAATCATCGCCGGCCTGTGCTTTGCCATCGTGCGCAACCTGAAGAGCAATCTGGCCCGCGGCCGCAAGATTCTTCCGCCCGTGGTGTTCCAGGGCGGGGTGGCGGCCAACCCCGGCGTGCGGCGGGCCATCCGCGAGATATTCAACCTCAAGGACGGCGAGCTCATCATTCCGAAGTACCACTTCATCATGGGGGCCATCGGCGCGGCCCTCTACGGGCTGGACGGCCGCTTCGCCGCTCCCTATCGGGGCACGGAGGTGCTTGAGGCCTATCTCAAGGAACGCAAGGCCCGGCCCAAGCGTCTGCCGCCCCTTGGTCCCTATCAGGTTCGCACCCGGGAGGAACCCGCCCGCGAAGTGGCCGAGGGCGAAAAGCTCTCCCTCTATCTGGGCATAGACGTGGGTTCGGTGAGCACCAAGCTGGTGGCCATAAACGAAGAAGGCCAGCTCGTGGCCAAGACTTACGCCCTTCACCACGGAAAACCGCTGGAGAGCGTGAAGCGCGGGCTTCTTGACCTTCTCGACCGCCTGCCCAAGGGCGCGGAGATCGAGGTCCTGGGCGTGGGCACCACGGGTTCCGGTCGCTATCTGGTGGGCGACTTCGTGGGGGCGGATGTCATCCGCAACGAGATCACCGCCCAGGCCAAGGCCGCGGCCTTCATTGACCCGGACGTGGACACCATCATCGAGATCGGCGGCCAGGACTCCAAGTTCATTCGCCTCGACCGGGGCACCATCGTGGATTTCACCATGAACAAGGCCTGCGCCGCGGGCACGGGCTCCTTCCTCGAGGAGCAATCCGTGCGCCTGGCGGTGCCCATCGAGAAGTTCGGCGAATACGCCCTTCGTTCCGAGGCCCCGCTCGAGATGGGAGAGCGCTGCACGGTCTTCATGCAGTCCGATCTCCTGCACTATCAACAGCAGGGGCTTCCCAAGGAGGACCTCATCGCCGGTCTCTGCTACGCCATCGTCCACAACTACCTCAACAAGGTGGTGGAGGGGCGCCGGATCGGCAAGCGAATCTTCTATCAGGGCGCCACGGCCTTCAACGCGGGAATCGTGGCGGCCTTTGAAAAGGTCCTGGGCAAGGAGATCCTCGTCCCCCCGCATCACGAGGTCACCGGGGCTCTCGGGGCCGCTCTCCTCGCCCGCGAGGAGACCAAGGGAAAGAGCCAGTTCCGCGGCTTCGACCTCTCGCACGTGAAGTACGACATCTCCACCTTCGAGTGTCAGGGATGTCCCAACCAGTGCGAGATCCGCAAGGTGTCCATCGAGGGGCGTCCGTCCTATTTCTACGGCGGGCGTTGCGAACGCTACGAAGTGGATCACCGCAAGCCCCCGGTGGATCTCCCGAACCTCGTGCTCGAGCGGGAGAAGAAGCTCCTTTCCTACGTGCGGGAGGACCACGCCGGCAAGCGCGGCGAAATAGGGCTTCCGCGGATGCTCTTCAACTTCGAGCGCCTGCCCTTCTTCGCCACCCTGCTCCAGGAGCTGGGTTTCCGCGTGGTCCTTTCCGAGCCTACCAACAAGCGGTTGGTCAACGCGGGCTGTGAGGTCATCGCCGCCGAGACCTGTTTCCCGGTGAAGGTGGCCCACGGTCACGTGCTCGACCTCCTGAAAAAGGGCGTCAAGCGGCTCTTCGTCCCCTACATCATTGATCTCCCGGCGGACCATCCGCAGCTCGAGAAGGGAAAGATCTGCCCCTACGTGCAGAGCATTCCCTCGGCCCTTCAGGCCTCCTTTGACTTTTCCTCCTACGGGGCGGAGCTTCTGGCCCCGGTGTTTCACTTCGGCACCGGCGGACGGGTGCTCGAGGACGAGAAGAAGGAGCTCGCCAAGATGCTCGGCGTCAGCCGCCGGGAACTGAAACGGGCCTGGGAGGCCGCGGAAGCCGCCCAGCGCGATTTCGAGGCCTGGCTCAAGAAGCGCGGCGAGGAAGTGCTCTCCTCCCTCAAGGAGGGGGAGATGGCCCTCGTGATCGTGGGGCGGCCTTACAACTCCTGCGATCCCGGAGCCAACCTGGCCATCCACAACAAGATCCGCAGCCTCGGGGTCCTGGGGATTCCCGTGGACATGCTCCCCCTGGCGCAGGTGAAGGATCTTGACGGGCTTGAGGGGATGTACTGGCGGTACGGCCAGCGGTTCCTCCTTGCGGCCCACTTCATCCGGGAGCATCCCTCCCTCTATCCCATCTTTCTCACCAACTTCTCCTGCGGCCCGGATTCCTTCATCGTCCACTTCTTCGAGGAGCTCCTGGGCGGAAAACCCTATCTCGAGCTCGAGATAGACGAACACTCCGCGGACGCGGGGGTGGTCACCCGCATCGAGGCCTTTCTCGACAGCGTGCGCGGCAAGCTCCTCAAACCGGAGAAACCGCCGCGGCGCTATCGCCGCCGGGTCAAGCCCGAGGACGGGCGCACCCTCTACATCCCTCCCATGGCCGACCACGCCCACGCCCTGGCGGCGGCCTTTCGGGCCTGCGGCGTCAAGGCCGTAGTGCTTCCGGACTCCGACGAGGAGTCCCTCCTCCTCGGGCGTCGCTACACCTCGGGCAAGGAGTGTTATCCGGCGGTGCTCACCACCGGCGACATGATCAAGATGCTCAAGCGGCCGGATTTCGATCCCAACAAGGCCGCCTTCTTCATGCCCTCCGGCTCCGGTCCCTGCCGGTTCGGGCAGTACAACCGCCTGCATCGCAAGATTCTCGACGAGCTCGGGTATCAGGACGTTCCCATCTATTCGCCCAACCAGGACGTGCGCTTCTACGAGGAGCTGGGCATGATCGCCGGCGGGAACTTCACGCGCCTTTCCTGGCAGGCCATCGTCTGCGTGGACATCCTCGACAAGCTCCTGCGGGAGGTACGGCCTTACGAGATAAACCGCGGGCAGACGGACCGCGTCTATCGGGAGAGCCTCTCCCGGCTGTGTGAGGCCATCGAGGCCGGAGAGGATCTCTTCGAGACCATGATGGAGATTCGGGAGAGGTTTGCCTCGATCCCGGTCAAGGGTCGGGGAGAAAAGCCCGTCGTGGGGATCGTGGGCGAGATCTACGTGCGGGCCAATCGCTTCGCCAACGAGGACCTGGTGCGGGTGCTCGAGGAAATGGGGGCCGAGGTGTGGTTGCCCACCATCGGGGAGTGGATCTACTACATCAACTACACCTCCAAACGCACGGCCAAGAGGCTGCGCAAGCTCAAAGAGCTTATGCGCCTCATCATCGAGAGCCACGTCCAGCTCAAGGACGAGCACCGCTTTGCCTCTCTCGTGAAGGATCTCCTGCGCACGGCCGAGGAACCCCAGGTGGACGAGATCATCTCCCTGGCCAAGCGCTACGTGAGCGAGGAGTTCGAGGGCGAGGCCATCCTCTCGGTGGGCAAGAGCCTCGACTATCTGCGGCACGGCGTGAACGGGATCGTCAACGTCATCCCCTTCACCTGTATGCCGGGCACGGTGGTCACCATGCTCCTCAAGAGGGTGAGGGAGGAGCACGGTCTGGTGCCGGTGCTCACGGTGTCCTGCGACGGTCAGCGTTCCATGGGCACGCGGATGCGGCTTGAGGCCTTCATGCACCAGGTGCACGAGCACTTCGAGGAGAGCCGGGGGCGCAAACTAGCGGCGGCTTGAGGCCCCGTGCTATACTAACTTGCAATTTTTGCACCGGAGTGGGGAGTTGCGGATCAAACACTGGATGATCAAGGACGTGGTTACTGTTTCTCCGGAGGCCACCGTAGAGGATGCCATCCAACTGATGAAGAAGCACTCCATCAGGCATCTGCCCGTAACCGAGGGAGACCGACTGGTGGGACTGGTGACGGAGAGCAGCATCCGTCAGTACGCCTTGCCCTCTCTTCTGGATCTCCCGGTGCGCGAGGTGATGATCATCAACCCCATCACCATTGACGCCGAAGCCACCATTGACGAGGCGGCGCGGCTCATCTATCGCTACAAGATAGGCGGGTTGCCCGTGTTGCAGGACGGCCGGCTGGTGGGCATCCTCACCATCACCGACCTTCTCGAGGCCTTCATCGAGCTCATGGGCATCCTGCGCTCCAGTTCGCGCATCGACGTCATCCCCGCGGAAGACAAGAGTTTCGACCAGATCGTGGACATCATCCGGAGCCAGGGCGGGAGGATCATTTCCGTAGGAATGGACGTCCATCACACGGGCCGGCGCGTCTACTACGTGCGTCTGGAAAAGTGTCCGCTTGAACCCATTGCCACGGCCCTGGAGATGGCCGGGCACGAAATCATTTCCTTGGTGGAGTAGGAGGGGCAAATGGCCTTCAAGGTGCGCAAGACCCTTGATGAGATCAACGAGAAGATTAGGCGTGGCGAAGCGGTGGTGGTGACCGCCGAAGAGATGGTGGAAATCGTCAAGGAACACGGCCCGGAAGAAGCGGCCCGCGAGGTGGACGTGGTGACCACGGGGACGTTTGCTCCGATGTGCTCTTCCGGGGCCTTCATCAACTTCGGCCACAGTGTTCCCGGCATCAAGGCCCATCGGGTCTGGTTGAACGGGGTCCCGGCCTACGCCGGCATCGCCGCGGTTGACATCTATATCGGCGCCACCGAGCCCACGGAGGACGACCCCCTGAACAAGGTCTATCCCGGCGAGTTCCGCTACGGCGGCGGTCACGTCATTCAGGATCTCGTGGCCGGAAAACCCGTCCATCTGAAGGCCGTGGCCTACGGGACCCACTGCTATCCGCGCAAGTACCTGGAGAAGGAAGTCACCCTGAAGGACCTTCCCTACGCCCTGCTCTGCAACCCGCGCAACGCCTATCAGAACTACAACTGCGCCATCAACCTTTCGGACCGCACCATCTACACCTACATGGGGGTGTTGCGACCGCGCGCGGGAAACGCCAACTACGCCACGTCCGGGCAGCTCTCGCCGCTTTTCAACGACCCTTACCTGCGCACCATCGGCGTGGGCACGCGCATCTTCCTGGGAGGCGGGATCGGCTACGTGGCCTGGGCCGGGACGCAGTGCAACTTCAAGGTCCCGCGCACGGAAAAGGGCATGCCCATGACCCCGGCGGCGACCCTCATGGTCTACGGGGACCTCAAGCAGATGTCCCCCAAGTGGCTCGTGGGGGTGAGCATTCTCGGCTACGGTTGCTCCCTGGCCGTAGGAGTGGGGGTGCCCATTCCCATCCTCAACGAGGAGATCGCCTCCTTCACCGGTGTCTCGGACGAGGAGATCTTCACGCAGGTGGTGGACTACGGCTACGACTATCCCAACGGCATCAAGCGCTCCTACGGTTCGGTGAGCTACGCGGAGCTCAAGAGCGGAAAGATCCGCATCCTCGACAAGGACGTCCCCACGGTGCCCCTGTCGAGCTACGTGCGGGCCCGGGAGATCGCCGAGATCCTCAAGGGCTGGATCAAGGACAAACGCTTCGTGCTCTCCGAGCCGCAGGCACCTTTCCCCGGCACGGGTTTGTATCCCATGCGTTAGTTTGAAGCTGACCCTCCGGGGGCCCGATGCAAGAAATGATGGACAAACCTGTGGCCCGGGCCCTTTCCTGTCTCAACGAGGTCCTCAAGGGCAAATACGAGGTGATCCGCCTGGGTGTGGCTTCCCTCTTGGCCCGAGGGCATCTCCTGCTCGAGGATCTTCCCGGCACCGGCAAGACCACCTTTGCCACGGCCATGGCGCGGGTCTTCGGTTGCCAGTTCAAGAGGGTGCAGTTCACCAACGATCTCCTGCCCGCAGACATCCTGGGCACGGAGATATACCTTCCCGCCGAAGGGCGCTTCGAGATCCGTCCGGGGCCCATCTTTACCAACTTCTTCCTGGCGGACGAGCTCAACCGGGCCAGCCCCCGCACGCAGAGCGCCTTGCTCGAGGCCATGGGCGAGGGGCGGGTGAGCCTCGGAGGGGAGACCCTCACCCTCCCGCAACCCTTCTTCGTCATCGCCACCCAGAACCCTTTGGAACAGCACGGCACCTTCCCGCTTCCCGAATCCCAGCTCGACCGGTTTCTCATGCGCCTGCGTTTGGGGTATCCTGAGAGGGAAGAGGAAGCCGAGATCCTCCTGCGCGACGGTTTCTACGAGAAGGCCAGGGACTTGCCCCAGATCGTCTCCATGGAGGATCTTCTGCGCATCCAGAACGAGGTCAGGAAGGTGAAGATCTCGCCGAAGGTCGTTGATTATCTCCTGGACATAGCCTGGGCCTCGCGGGAAGAAAGGAGCTTCCTTTTCGGCTTCTCCACCCGCGGTCTCCTGGCCCTGAAACGTGCTGCCCAGGCCGTGGCCTATCTCTCCGGGCGCGACTTCGTCATTCCCGACGACGTGAAGAGCGTCTTCCTGCCCGTGGCCTATCATCGTTTGCCCCTCACCGAAGAGGTTGAGGGCCTTGAAAGGGAAGAGTGTCTGCGGCTCTTCCTCTCCGACGTCCCGGTACCGGTGTAGGATGCCCTCGGTTCGCTTCACGAAAACCGGTCTGGTGTTTGCGGCGCTGAACGTGGTCGTCTTCTTTCTGGCCTTTGTGGCCCGCGCGCGTCCTCTTCTGGTGCTCGGGGGTTTCCTGGCCATCGTCCTCCTCGTGGTCCTTCTCCTGGCGCTCTTCAACGTCTTCCCCCTCGAGGTGGAGAGGAGGCGGAGGCGCTTGAGGGGCCGGGGGCCGTTTTTCCTTCCGCTCACCGTGTCGAGACCCTGGGGCACCTCCTACGCCCTCAAGGTCCGCTGCGCCGGCGGGGAAGGGGACCTGCCCCTGGTGAAGGGCCGGCAGCAGGTGATCTTGCCGCTCACGGATCCGCCTTCCGGGGAGCAGGAGGTCTTGCTGGTCTCAAGCTTCCCCCTGGGCTTCTTTCGCGTGGCCAAGCGTCTTCGGGGGCCGGTGATCTCCCTTGAGCCCTCCCGCCATCGCGAAAAGACCCACGATTCCGTGAGCGAGCTCACGGAATACGACGGGCGCCATCCTTGGTCCCGTCTGGACTGGAAGGCCCTGGCCCGGTTTCAGCGGTTGCTGGTGAGAAAGACCGGGGAGGAAGAGGAGGAAGAAGCCCTCCCTCCGCCGCAGAAGGCCTTCTCCGTCCGGAAGCTCCATCTACCCTCTCCGTGGCCTGCGGTTTGGGCCTATGTCTCGGCGTTTCTCGCTGCTTTTCCCTTTCTGGCCGAGGCCCCGTGGTGGCTTACGACCGGCTTCCTCGTGGGGCTGGTCTACGGGATCTGGCGGGTCTTTTCCGGGCAAAGGGCGCCTCTTTCCGAAAACCTGGGGGCGCTCGCCGTCTTCGTGATCGCCGTGTTGAGCCTTCCCGGCCTCTCGTGGGAGAACCTCTGGGGTCGGCTGGCGGGTTTCGTCCTGGCGGTCATCCTGGTGAAGACGCTTTCCCCCCATCGCGAGCACGACGTGTTGCAAATCCTGCTCCTTTCCTTCCTGCTGGTGCTCCTGCGGCTGATCCAGGGGAACTGTTCCGTGATCTGGCTCCTCCTCGTGCTCCTCGGAGGGTTCCTTCCGGGGATGTATTTCTGGCAGCTCTCTTCCGCGGGAAGGGGCCTCAGGGCCCTTGGTCCTCTTGCCGTCTTGCTGGTCAGCGGCGGGGTCTCTCTCCTCGTCTTTCATTATCTGCCCTGGTCCGTCCCCTCTTCCTGGTCCGTGACCGGGCTTTCCCCGTTCTTCGACCTGGGGGACTTCGCTCCCCTGAAGCGGGATCACACCCTGCTTGGCCGTCTCTATCCGCCGGAGACTTCGGGAAACACCTTTCGGCGCGTCTATCTTTCGGCCTTCATCTACACCAAATATCGTCGCGGGCACTGGTCCCTGGCCGTCCTGCCCCTGGA
>Ga0256835_1001330_pt1 | contig 15127 bp, 14 predicted proteins | sample PIR30metaG_FD_185972 | JGI IMG/M metagenome (GOLD analysis project Ga0256835, IMG submission 185972) | Hydrothermal vent microbial communities from East Pacific Rise, Pacific Ocean - PIR-30 | ecosystem: Environmental > Aquatic > Marine > Hydrothermal vents | place: Pacific Ocean: East Pacific...
AGAGGTGGTGGTAAAAGAGCTTGTCATAGAAAACGAGTCCGCACCCCTGCCTTTCGTAATAGGCGACGAGAACGTGAACGAGGAGATACGGTTAAAGTACAGATACCTCGACCTTAGGACCAAAAAGGCATTTGAGACTTTCTCCCTAAGAAGCAAGGCCGCAATCGCAGCCAGAAACTTTCTGGACGAGCACGGGTTTTTGGAGGTGGAGACCCCTATTCTAACAAAATCCACGCCCGAAGGCGCCAGGGACTACCTGGTTCCAAGCAGACTCTATCCGGGTGAGTTCTACGCCCTCCCCCAGTCACCCCAGCTGTTTAAACAGCTGTTGATGGTGGCCGGGTTTGATAGATATTTTCAGATAGCCAAATGTTTCAGGGACGAGGATCTAAGAGCCGACAGACAACCAGAATTTACCCAGATAGACGTGGAGATGAGCTTTTGCAGCGAAGATGAGGTGATAGAGGTTGCCGAAGGGCTGATAAAGTCCATCTTCAAAGCTGCTGGAATCGAGGTGAACCCCCCTTTTAGAAGGATGCCTTACAAAGAGGCGATGGAGAAGTATGGCAGCGACAAACCGGACTTGAGATACGAAATGGAGCTGGTGGACGTCATAGACATTTTTGAAAATACGGAGCTTAAGGTTTTCAGAGATATAGCGCAGTTCAAAAAACTCAACCGGATAAAGGCTTTGAACGTAAAAGGTGGCGAAAAACTTACCAGAAAAGAGATAGACTTTCTCACCGATTTCGTCTCGAAATTCGGCGCCAAAGGTCTGGCCTGGGTCAAGGTCAAAGAGGGCAAAGAGCTGCAAGGACCGATAGTGAAGTTCTTAAGCGACGAGGAGAAAAAGGCCCTTATAGAGCGCACGAACGCCCAGGAGGGGGATTTGATATTTTTCGGGGCCGGAGCCAAAAAGACGGTGCTCGACTACATGGGGCGGCTAAGAGGCGAGGTGGCTAAGATGTTGAACCTCATAGAGCCCGGCAGGTATGAGTTTGTCTGGGTGGTGGACTTTCCGATGTTCGAGATTGAGGAGGGCGAGGTTAAGATAAAGGCCCTGCACCACCCTTTTACTATGCCAAAAAACATAGATACCGAAGATATAGAGGAGATGACCAGCCAGGCATACGACATCGTACTAAACGGCGTGGAGCTTGGCGGCGGCAGTATCAGGATACATAAAGAGTCGATACAGGAGAAGATTTTCGAGATTTTAGGCATAGGCGAAGAGGAGGCGAAAGAGAAATTCGGCTTCTTGCTGGAGGCTTTGAAATTCGGAGCTCCCCCGCACGGCGGATTCGCACTGGGTTTTGACAGGCTTGTGATGCTTTTGACGCAAAAAGAGAATATCAGAGACGTCATAGCCTTTCCAAAGACACAGAAGGCCCAGTGTCTGCTAACAAACGCTCCAAGTCCAGTGGATAATCAGCAGTTGAAAGAGCTCCATCTAAGAATCAAAGAACCCAGAAAACATGAAGCTAAGTGACACCAAGAGCGGGGATGTGGTTAGAGTAAAAAATTTCAGCGAGGGTTGTGACGAATTCAAGTGCCGCCTTGAGGTTTTGGGGCTTAGGCGGGGCGATGTGATAAACGTGCTTCAAAACAGCTTTTTCGGCCCCGTCACCGTAGAGGCCCACGGAGCGAAAATCGCCCTTTGCAGAGGGCAGGCAAAAAAGATAGACGTAGAAAAAATTTAAAAGGAGAAGAGTATGAAAAGAGTCTTTTTAATCATAGGCGCGCCTGGAAGCGGTAAAACCACATATGCGGAAATAATCGCCAAAAAGCACAGCGACAAGATTGTCCACTACTCCACCGGCGAGCTTTTAAGAAAAGAGGTTGAAAAGGGAACTCCTCTTGGAGCTATTATCGCCAGTTATATAGACGAGGGAAAACTGGTTCCTTTGGAGATAGTGATGGATACCATCATCAACGCCATCAAAAACAGCGATAAAGATATCATCCTCATAGACGGATTTCCAAGAAGCGTGGAGCAGATGAAGGCCTTTGATGAGATTTTGAAGAAAAATCCGGATATAAAACTTGAAGCCGTTATTGAGGTAGTCGTCAGCGAAGAGACCGCAAAAGAGAGAGTCCTTGGAAGAGGCAGGGGAGCGGATGATAAAGAGGAGGTTTTTGAAAACCGGATGAAAGTCTACCTTGACCCCCTTCCTGAGATAGAGAAGTTTTACGAGCAAAAAGGGCTTTTGATAAAAGTGGATGGCGAGAAGAGCATCGAAGAGGTGGTAAAGGAGATCGAGAAGATAATCTTCTCCAAAATAAAAGAGCAATGAACTTCTACCAGGTCGTTATAGGCTCCGAAATCCTAAACGGTAGACGCAAAGACAGCCATTTCGATTTTTTGAAAGAGGAGCTTTTAAAAAGGGGGCAAAAGCTCAAAGCCTCCTTTTTCATCGAGGACGACCCAAAGCTTATAGAGGATATTTTTACGCTGGTAAAAGGGGACGAAGAGGCGGTGATGTTCTCCTTTGGAGGCATTGGTGCCACGCCGGACGATTATACCAGGGAGGTGGCGGCCAAGGTCTTTGGAGATGGCAGGCTCTATGAGCATCCGGAGGCGAAAAGCGCTATCGAGGAGCGGTTCAAAGAGCAGGCATATCCCCACAGAATTGAGATGGCGAAACTTCCAAAAGAGTCCAAACTGCTTAAAAACCCTGTGACGAACGTGCCAGGCTTCTACCTGCATGATAGGTTTTTCTTCGTGCCGGGCTTTCCAAGTATGGCTCACCCAATGGTAAAAGAGGCTCTCACTCTTTTAAACCTGCCTTATAAAAAGAGCGAACGCCATACCATCTGCGTGGAGGCCAGTGAGAACGACCTGATGGATCTGATGAAACTTATCCCAAAAGAGCTTGACTTCTCCTCCCTTCCCGGCTTTAAAGACGGCAGACCCTACGATGTTCTCTCGCTTGAGGGAGAGGGGGCACAGGAGTGGATGGATTTTTTAAAAACGGAGATAGAAAAAAGAGGTTTCAGGTTCAAAGAGGGGGAGCGTTGCTGATAGTCCACCTGTTTTTGGATCTGCAGCTGCCATATGTCTCCTCTTTGAAAGGAAGAAGAAAGATATCGGGCTCTATAAAAGAGCGGCTAAAAAGAAAAAACCTCTCTGTGGCGGATGTGAGTGGAGAGTATGTAAAAGAGGCTGCATTGCAGATATGTTTTTTAGCCAAAAACGAACCGGAGGCCAAAAAATCTATGGAATCCATAGAGAGGCTTTTGGAGCGATTTTGGAGCGATATTGAGTATAATATCAGTTACGAATTTATATAAAGGAGATGTTTTATGGATATTAGTAAAATCGGAGCCGGAGAGAATCCGGATAAAGTTCACGCGCTTATAGAGATACCATATGGATCAAACATAAAATATGAGTTTGACAAAGAGAGCGGCGCTATCTGGGTTGATCGGATGATGTATAGCTCAATGTGCTATCCGGCAAATTACGGGTTTGTACCCAATACACTGGCTGCCGACGGGGACCCGGCCGATATAATGGTGCTTTGCAGCTATCCGCTTCATCCAGGATCTGTGATAAAATCAAGGCTTATTGGAGTTTTGGTAATGGAGGATGAGAGCGGTATGGACGAGAAGCTTCTGGCGGTTCCAGTAACAAAAGTTGATCCCACATACGAAAATATAAAAGATATTAACGATCTTCCCAAACACACCCTTGACAAGATCAAGAACTTTTTTGAGACATATAAGATGCTTGAGCCCAATAAATGGGTTAAGGTAAAGGAGTATAAAGGCAAAGAGGAGGCCGAAAAGATTTTACAGCAGGCTATAGATAATTTTGTAAAATAGCTTATTTGTTATGTATAAAAAAGCTCTCTATCCCCTTTGCCACACCTTCTGCAAGAAGTTTCTGGTAGTAGGGGTTTGAGAGTCTCATAGCCTCTGTGGGATTGGTTATATAGCCGGTCTCTATCAAAACGGCCGGCATCTGCGCCCCTACCAAAACCCAAAAGGGTCCCGGTCTTACGCCCCCGTCAACCACGCTGAACTTCCTTTTTATGTTTGACAGAATATTTCTTTGTATATCTATTGCCAACTTGTTAGACAAAATGGTTTTCTCTCTGTTTAAAAAATCGAGATAGACGCTTTTTGAGAAGTAGCTCAGATTTTTCATATCCACCCTGTTCTCCAAAGCGGCCACTCTCTTTGCCCTCTCGCTTCTGGTGGGTGAGAGGAAAAAGGTCTCTATGCCTTTCATCGAGAGCCGTTTTCTTTTCGTGGGCGCGGCGTTGGCGTGTATCGATATAAACAGGTTCGCCTTTACGCGGTTGGCGAACTTAGTCCTGTTTCTAAGGCTTACGAAGTAGTCTCCTTTGCGTGTCAGATAGACTTTGTAACCTTTTTGTTTTAAAATAGTGTATACTCTTTTGGCAATCGCCAGCACCACATCCTTCTCTTTTTTTCGTTTATAACCCACCGCACCGCTGTCTTTTCCACCATGGCCCGGATCTATTACCACTATCTTTTTATATGGCGAAAAGATGGGAGTATAAATCTTTGGTTGGGGATTACTATTTTTAACCAGCTTTTTGTCAAGATAGATCTCAAGCTTGCTACCTTTTAACACCTTTTTTGTAAAGATGGGTTTGGAGTTTTCAAAAACGATACGGATCGTATCCGGATTATACTGTGCTATTTTGAGCTGTTTTACACTTTTTAACCTGTATATCTTTTTTGAAAATCCCAGCCGACCTTTTATATCGTATATGTTTTTATATGTTCCTTTTATCTTTAGCCGTTTGAATGAGATATCTTTTGAGGTTATGGGAAAGTCGAAATAGAACTCCACATACCCTTTTCTCAATATCACCTTTTTAAGCCTGTTCTTTTGAACTTTCGGCTTTTTATAACTTTTCTTACCGCTTGTTTTGTTTTGGGCTATAAGGGAGTATAGCTCCTTTTTATACTGGCCGTATGGCTTTTTAAGTCTTTTGGAAGCTTTTATCAGCCCCCTTAGTACCTCGATCCTGTAGCTATCCTCGTTTTTCAGCAGGGATTTGATATACTCGGTCTTATAGATCTCCAGCGCTTTTTTGGCGCTGTATATGGTGCCTTTGTTTAACAGCTCCTTTGCCTTTTGCATCTGCGTCGAGGCAAAGAGGGAGATAATAAGCGCTATAAAAAGTAAAACGAGATATCTACTCACCCTCAACAAGCTTCCTCATAAGCTCTTTTACTCCTATTATCTCATTGAGACGGTATCCGTTGGCCCCGCTAAAATATAGTCCCAGCTCCTCATCACCCATATAGGCGTCGCTGAGCCTGTCGGCAATGCAGTATCCAACCTCCTTGGCCTCGATACCCCGTTTACAGGGAGCCACGCAGTTGCTTATGCATTTTATAGCAGGTCCTTCTCTTTTTTCCACCATCTCTATAAGTTTTGTCCTAACCCCTCTTGCCGGATAACCCACTGGTGATTTAAGCAGCAGTATATCATCCTCTTTAGCGTTTAACAAAATCTTTTTAAAAGTGTCGCTGGCATCGCACTCATGGGTGCCTATAAACCTGGTTCCTATCTGTACCCCTTTGGCTCCAAGCTTTATGAATTTCACTATATCATCGTGGTCCCAGATACCACCTGCGGCAATTACTGGTATATCGCCCCACTTTTTGGCCTCCTCTATAACGGAGGGGACTATGTTTTCCAGCTGGAACTCCTCCATAAAACACTGCTCGTACGTAAAGCCCTGGTGCCCTCCGCTAAGGGGCCCCTCCACGATAACCGCATCCGGAAGCCTGTCATAGCGCTGGCTCCATCTTTTGCATATAATCTTAAGCGCTTTGGCGCTGGATACTATGGGAACCAGGGCCACATCCGGATAATCCTTGGTAAACTCCGGCATATTGGTAGGCAGTCCGGCCCCTGTGATGATAATGTCCGCCCCGGCCTCGCAGCAATCCCTTACAACCCTGCCGTAATCGTTGATGGCATAGAGCACGTTCGCGCCAAGAGGCGCGTCACCGCAGATTTTCCTGGCGTTTTCGAAAATTTTGAAAAGAGCTTTTTTCGAGTAGAAGTTTGCGGTCTCAAGAGGTCTGCCGGAAACCTCTTTGTCTATATACTTTTTGTTTTCGTAATATCCGGTTCCAACGGAGCTGATAACACCCAGCCCCCCTTCCTTGCTTACGCTTCCAGCCAGTCTGTCCCAGCTGATTCCAACGCCCATACCCCCTTGGATAACAGGGTGTTTTATCGTATGTTTTCCTATTTTTAACGGGGCTAAATTCATTATCTCACCTTTAGTTTCGCAAACTTTCTTTTTCCAACCTGTATTATATATTCACCCGGCTCGATTTGCAAATCCTTGTCTGTCACCTTCTGCTGGTCTATCTTCACAGCACCTGCCGTAATATCTCTTCTGGCCTGGGAGGTTGAGGGCTCAAGGCCCGCCTCCACCAATGCCTTTGCAATCCATATGGGACCTTCTACTTCCACCTCTTTTATATCGGTTGGAATCTCCTTTTTTTTATGAATCTTGTCGAACTCCTCTTTCGCCTCTTTGGCGGCCTCTTTGGAGTGAAACCGCTCCACTATCTCCATAGCCAGCATCTCTTTGGCCCTTTTTGGATGCAAAGTGCCCTTTTTCACATCCTCTTTAAGCCTCTCTATCTCCTCCAAACTTCTGGAGCTTAGAAGCTCGTAATACCTCCACATTAGCTCGTCAGAGATACTCATAACCTTGGCGAACATATCTTTTGGCTCCTCCGTGACGCCGATATAGTTGCCAAGGGATTTACTCATCTTCTGAACCCCGTCAAGCCCTTCGAGTATCGGCATCATCATAACGGCCTGCTCTTTTCCGACACCATAGCTTCTTTGCAGATGGCGCCCCATCAAAAGGTTGAATTTCTGGTCTGTCCCGCCAATTTCCACGTCGCTTTTTAGATATACGCTGTCGTAACCTTGCAACAGAGGATAGATAAACTCGCTTATGGCTATCGGTTTTTGGGATTTGAACCTCTTTTCGAAATCATCCCTCTCAAGCATCCTGGCGACACTAAAAAGCGTCGTAAGCTCCACCAATCCGGAAGCTCCCAGCTCATCGAGCCATTTGGAGTTGAAAAAGACCTCCGTCTTATTTGGGTCGAGTATCTTGAAAACCTGTTCCTGGTAACTTTTTGCGTTTTGTAAAACAACCTCTTTGTCAAGCTTCTTTCTGGTCTCGCTCTTACCCGTAGGATCACCTATCATCGCGGTAAAATCCCCGATTATGAACTGGACTATCGCGCCATATTTTTGAAAGGCGGCCAGTTTTTGCAACAACACCGTATGCCCCAGGTGCAGATCGGGCGCGGTAGGGTCGAACCCGGCTTTTACATAGTAGTTTTCACCCTTTTCAAAATAGTTCTTAAGCAGGCTCTCCAGCCTGCTTTCGTCAATAATCTCCGCACTCCCTCTTTGTATCTCTCGTAAAGCCTCGTTTATCATCGCCTCTCCTATTTGTTGTATGCGTCGTTGGATTTTATGAACTCTATGATTTTTACCTTCTGGGAAATTCGCTCTTTGAGTATATCCATATCGAGCCTGGACTCTATCTCCAGCTCGCAAAGGTTTGTCTGCTCTATGTTTTTTCCAAGCTCTATGGAGACCAGGTTCGTCTCAAGCCTGGAGAGATAGAGCAGAAATTCTGCCAGTGCCCCTTTCTTATCCGGAAGAAGAGCTATTAGTTTATAGCGCGGAACCTCGTCGCTCTTCCACTCCACATAGAGCATCGGCTCCCCATTTTTTATCATCTCCACGGCTCTTTGGCACATCTTGTGGTGGATAACGGCCTTGTCTTTGTCCCTAAAGGCAACAATCTCGTCACCCCTTTTGGGATGGCAGCAGTAATCGAACTCCACATCGTTTAGATGGAAGCTCGTATAGAAAATAAAGTTGTCAAGCTCAACTCTCTCCAGCTTTATCTTAGGCATAATAAGACTCATAAAACCCTTTTTTCTCTTCTGGCTCAGATATCTGTTTTTCACCTCTTTTAGATAGTTGATCTCCGTTGCCACTCTATGCATCTCCACGCCGCTTAACCTCATCCAGGACTCAAGCTCTTCTTTGTCCGCTTTAAGTTCGGAACTCAAGATATTTTGGGCCACCTGGGAGTTTATCTCCTTGTATTTTTGACGGCACAGGTGCCTGACCTGCTCTTTGGCCTTGGAGGTTTTCAAAGCGTCCAGCCAACTGCATCTGTAAATAGGTCTATCCGCCACCTCTATGCGGACTATATCCCCGTTTTTAAGCTCGGTTAACAGCGGGCTTTTCTGTTTGTTGATATAAGCGGCTTTGGCCCTGTTTCCAATATCGGTATGAACCGCATAGGCAAAATCGAGGGCCACCGCTCCCCTTGGCAGGGTAAAGACGTCCCCTTTTGGAGAAAAGACGGAGATATCCTCGCTGTATAGATCGTTTTTTACAAGCTCGTAAAACTCCTCGATATTTTCGTTCTGAAACTCCAGATTCTCCAGCCATTTCAGATTTATCGGGCTGCTTGAGAGTTTGTATTTCCAATGGGCCGCCACTCCATATTCGGCCATTTTATGCATATTGAAGGTTCTTATTTGCACCTCAAAGATAGAGGATTTGTCAAAAACGGTAGTATGTATAGTCTGGTATCCATTCTCTTTTGGCACGGCGATATAGTCTTTGAAACGCATTATGAGCGGTTTGTAGTTGGTATGGACGATTCCAAGGCTTTTATAGCAGTCAAGCTTATCCTTCAAAAGCACCCTGATCGCCAAAAGGTCCAAAACCTCCTCGATGGATATACCCTTTCTTTGCATCTTCAGATATATGGAGTAGTAGTGTTTTATCCGGCCTATAATCTCGAAATCCTCCGCCCGAAAGCCGTTTTTTAACATAACGTTTTTTACGCTTTGGATAAATTCGTTCAGTTTGATCTGAAGTTCCTGTTTGTGGGAGGATATAAAGTCGTCTATTTTTTTATACTGATCCGGAAAAATGTAGAAAAAGCTCAAATCCTCCAAAACGTTTTTTACGGAGGATATCCCAAGCCGGTGCGCGATGGGTGCGTAGACCACCAGCGTCTCTTCAGCAATCCGTTTCTGTTTTTTTGAAGGAAGAGCATCGAGGGTCAGCATATTGTGAACCCTGTCGCAAAGCTTTACGATAAGAACCCTCACATCTTTTATCGATGCTATCAGCATCTTTCTAAAGGAGAGGGCGGATTTTATAAGTTTTTCGTCCGAAGAGGATGGTATGAGCTCTTCGCTTCTAATCTCTACGATCTTGGTTAGGCCCTCCACCAGATGGGCCACATCCTCTCCAAAGCGTTTTTGTATATCATCGATACCATATGGCGTATCCTCCACCACATCGTGAAGCAAAGCGGCGGTAACCATCGTCTCGTCACCCGATATGTATGCCACGATCGCGGCAACCAGGATCGGGTGTATCACATACTCCTCCCCGCTCTTTCTATACTGCCCCTTATGGGCTTTTAAAGCGAACTCCAACGCCTCTTCTATCTTATCCTTTTGGGGGCATAGCCCAAAGAGTATTTCAGAAGCCTCTTTTACGGTTCTTGTCTTTTGGATCCTGTCTAAAAACTCTCTCATTTTTCCTCAGAGGAGAGTTCTATCTTCAGCTTTCCCGCGGCAATCTCCATCAAAGCTATGTCGGTATATTTATACTTTTTCACATCCACATCTATCAACGGCGGTTTGCCCGTTGCAAGCTCGTTCGCCCGTTTTGCCACAGCTATCGAGAGCAGGTATCTGTCAAACCCCACTCTCTCCAAAGCTTCCGCCGCTATCTTTTCCAGTCTCATATACTCTCCTTGTCTTTAACTATGGAACATCTGCTAAAATCTTCGTTTACGACGATATTGTAAAGATTACCCTCTTCAAACATATTACAGACAACAATGGGTAACGAGTTGTCTTTTGCCAACGCTATGGCGGTATCATCCATAACTTTTATATTGTCTTTTAGAGCCTCTTCATAGCTTAAAACGGGGATTTTCCTGGCATCCGGATATTTTTGTGGATCCTTGTCGTATACGCCGTCAACCTTTGTGGCTTTTATGATTATGGAAGCCCCGATCTCCACGGCCCTTAGCGTAGCGGCCGTATCCGTGGTAAAAAAGGGGTTTCCCGTTCCTGCGGCAAACACCACTATCCGGCCCTTCTCAAGGTGCCTAATGGCCCGTCTTACGATAAAAGGCTCGCAGATCTCATTCATCTCTATTGCGCTTTGAACCCGCACCTTTAGACCAAAATGCTCCAGCGCCTCCTGAATGGCTACAGCGTTTATCACAGTCGCCAGCATCCCCATATAGTCGCCACTGCTTCGTCTGATAATTCCCTCTTTGGATGCGTTGACGCCTCTTATGATATTGCCTCCGCCGACTACCAGACCCACTTCAACTCCGTTGTCGGTAAGGGGTTTTATCTCAGAAGCGATATATTTGAGCGTATTGCTGTTTATACCATGTCCATCCTCATTCGCAAGTGCCTCTCCGGAAAATTTTATCAAGACTCTTTTTATCATTTTACCCCCACTTTGAAGTTTGCCAATTTTATCTAAAAAATTATTTAACTCTTATTAAATCCAACGGGTTGATGTGAGCGCTGTTTTTCGTAACCTCAAATATAAGTTTTGAGTTTACCCTGCCTATAACATAGCCCTTTTTGACTTTCCTTCCCTTTTTTATATATGGAGCCAGTTTGTCAAGATTGGCATATATGGTATAAAGCCCGTCGCCATGTTTTATGATAACCACGTTTTTAAGGTGCGAGGTCCATTTGGCAAGGATAACTTTGCCGTTTAAGACATTTTTAACTTTTGCATTTGGTTTAAGTGGTTTTAATTCTATATTCTCATTTGGAATCTCTATATTGTAAATCGGGTCTTTGTAAACTCCATACCGTTTTATTATGACAAATTCGTCCAGCGGTGCTATCGTTTTTGGTCCTCTGTATCTGACGGTTTTGCTCTTTTTGTATGAGCCGTATTTCTTCACCTTCATATTCGACTTGGCGGTTTTTTGCTGGGATTTGATTATTTGAAGTCTCTTTAAAGTTTTCTCCATCGATTTTTGCTGGGCCAAAAGCCTTTTTAACTCCCGGTCATATCGGAGCCTCTTTTGGTTTAGCGTTTTTATCTTTTTAGCCTTTACAAGCTTGAGTCTTTTAAGTTCGCTTCTTTGCTGCTGCAGTTTTTTCAATCTTTTTTCCAAAGCGGCCAGATCACGCTCTTTTTTCTCCAACCTCTTTTTATTGCTTTGAAATTGGGATGATATTTTCTTAAGATGTCTGTCCTCTTTTTTTTGCAAAGCCTTTAAAATCTCCTCTTTTAACACATCCTCCTGACTCTGCTCGTCCAAAGAGGTTAAAAGGAGTGATTTTGAAAAACTGTTGGATATCGCCACAACCAGCTGCTCTTTTAGTTTGGAGTGTTTTTTTGTGAGTTTTTCGATCTCCTCCCTGGTGCTCTCATACTCCTTTTGTGTCTTCTCAAGCTCCTGGTTGAGCCTCTTTACGCTCTCATCAAGATTGGAGAGCTTTAAATCGATCTTTTTCAACTCGCTTTGCAGCGTTTTTATGGTTTTGGCAAGTCTGGAAAGTTGGATATTCAACCCTTTTATCTGCTTTTTTGTCTTGCTTATCGCCTTTTTGGACTCGGTAATCTTCGTTTGCAAAGATGCGTTGGCCATCAAGGCCAAAAGAAGTAAAATTATGACTCTTCTCATGAGATTTTCGGCTGCCTTGATGATACTATCATTATGCTGAATATGGAGATGAAAAAGCCCAGCAGAAACATCCAGATCATATCTGTTCTTAACACATCCGGATTTAAAGCGATATCTTCCAATCCTAAAAATTTTGAGAAATATCCGGATTTCAGCAGATAATAGTAAACCGCATATACCAAAAGGGTGCTGATTATCGTATCTATTATCGAAAGTTTTACCAAAATGGCGTTTCTCATCCACAAAGGAGCTCCAAAAAGAGACATTATATACATCCGCTCCTGATGTTCCAGATTCCAAACCTCGATCTGCTTAAAGACAAGCATGGCACTGGTTATAAAGATGATGGCAAGAAAGATTTTTGAGAGGTTTTTGATAAAAATAAGAAAGTTATACATCTTCTCATGGGTTTTCATAAATGTCTCGACCCGCAAAATTCCCTCGGTTTTCATAAGTTTCGCTTTGATCTGGTTCAGTTTGTTGGCCGAGGGAAAGGTTGAGAGAAATATTTTATAAAACCTGGGTAGAAAGTTTTTAAGCTCATTATAGTCCACGTTTATATTATTCTGTTTAAGCCTGTTTATAACCAGTGAAGCGTCTATCTCTTTTATAGATACTATATCCTCGTCCACCAGCTTAAGCTCATCCAGGCTCAAGGGCCTTTTGGATACGACTATTATCGAGTAGTCGTTCGCCAGCGATTTTTCATAGTTTTGAATTATCCTGTCTATTATGAGATAAAACTCAACGCTAAACAAAATGGCGAAGAGAGGAATTATGAGCGAGATATGGTTTTTAACCGATTTCATAAACCCTCCCCTCTTCTATATACAGATGTTTAAAAGGAACTTTGAGGTTTGAGGGTATAGAGTGCGTAACAACCACAATCGTGGTGCCAAGCTGCTCGTTAGCCCCCTCCAGCAAAGACCAAATCACTCTTGATGAGTATTCGTCAAGGTTTCCCGTTGGCTCGTCGGCCAAAATGATGACAGGGTTGTGGGCCAAAGCCCTCGCCATCGCCACACGCTGCTGCTCGCCGCCGCTTAACTCCACCGGAAAATAGTTCTCCTTGCCCTCCAGCCTTACATGCTTTAAAAGCCTCTTTGTCTGTGCCTCACATACATCTTTTGAGTATCCGGCTATCAAAAGTGGAAGCATAACGTTTTTTTTCACATTCCACTCTTTTATAAGTTTATAGTCTTGAAAAATAATTCCAAGGTATTTTCTCAAAAAGGCCAGTTTCGAGGGCTTTATATCGTTCAACATAACCCCGCCGATCTGTAAAATACCGCTTTTTGGCTTAAGCTCACCATAAAAGGATTTTAAAAGGGTGGACTTACCGCTTCCGCTTGGGCCCGTTATAAACACAAACTCGCCGCTTTTTATCGTAAAGTTGCTATTTTTAATAATAGGCTGGTCCTTTTTATACTCCAACACAAGGTCTTTGGCGATTATCACATTTTTACTCATTTAACAACTCTTCTATTTTTTTATGGGCTTTGATATTCGCCCCGGATGCGACGGGCTTTTTGGGAAAGTAGCGGGCACCCTCTTTATCGATCAGGATATACTTATGTTCCGGCCTGTCAAAACTGCCAAAGGAGAGCTCGAGCAAAAGTTTTGACTCATCTATTTGGTAAAGTTTCTCAAAATGTATAAAAAAATCCTCATAAACCCTGGGGGTGCTCTCAAAGGAGTCTACCAGGTGCGTAGAAAATTCAACGCTTTCAAACTCGAAAGGATATGAGGTATCCAGCTCCTGGCTTATAACGCTTGAGATCATTTTTATGTCGTAAATATCTTTTCCAAGCCTTACCCATCTGTCCTCATATTTGCTGCTTACCGGATTGGGTATATTTTTCAAAACTTTCAGATCGACCTGTTTTTGATCCAAAAAAAGCTCCAAAGAGTAGTCGAAATATGCTTTGCTGTCAGTTCTAAGCTCAAGGGTGCCTCCCTTTTTCAAAACCCGTTCGCTCTCTTTTATAAATCCTTTGGATATAACCCTTCTGTGGGGCTTTTTATTCCAGGGGACCGGGAAATGGACGAAAATTTTCCCCACTATGTTTGAAGGGACAAACTCCAAAAAGAGCCTGGCGTCATAATCTATAAGCAGCACATTGTCAAGTTTTTTCAAAGCGATCTGCTTAAGAGCCTGCTCTATCGAGGGTTTGTGTATCTCTATACCGATAAAAAGTTTATCCGGATTGTGCTGCGCCTGATACAACAGATGCCTGGCACTTCCAAAACCCACCTCTATCCAAACCTCTTTATCTTTTGGAAAGCTGTTGATAAAAAACTCTATATCCTTTAGATAATCTTTTGCCTTTGCGGCATGGGAGGGTTTTATAGTCGAGAGATTGTCATACAAAACCTGGCATTTCGCCTCGTCACAAAAGGTTTTAAGAGCCTCTTTTACAACATAAAGCGGTGAGATCCTGGTGATCTTGTCGCTTTTTATGATATATTTCTCACCCTTTTTATGAATTTCGAGTAAAAAACTCTCATTGCCCTTTTTTACCGCCACAAGAGTCTCTTTTGCCCTCTTTAACGGTTTTGCGAACCATAAAAATTCAAAATCCCCCACCCTTTTGGGAGTTTCGAACTCTTTGAAATCCTTTACGGCGATATGGGGCATCTACTTCACTTTTACAACGATTTCTTCACTGGGCTTTGAAACGATGCCGTATTTATCCACCGCGTATACCCTGTAGATATATTTGGCCCCTTTTTTAAGCTTATCGTCATAAAAACTTGTGTTTTTTATATGTTTGTAGATATATTCGTTCTCTTTTAAAAATCCCAAAATCTCTTTTTTTCTTACCATATACTCGACCGCCCTGTTATCCGGAGACTGCCATTTTATAGTGACGGCCCGCCCGTCGAAGTGGTGCTCCAATATAACCGGCGCCGCAGGTTTTGGAAGCGTAGAGCCCACCGCCGGCACATCCTGCTTGAAACTCTCAAGCCTGTCTTTGTCCACAGCCGTGACTTTATAGTATCTTTTTACCCCGTCTTTGTTGATAAAATCGGTATACTGGGTCTTTTTAGTTTTCGCTATGGCGATGTAGGGCCCTATCTCGAACATGGAGCGGTATACTTTGTAGTACTCAATATCTGGCTCAGGGTTTGGCAGCCATCTTACAATAATCTTCTTTGGAAGGTTTTTCGTAGCCTCCAGCCCTTTGACTATCGAAGGCCTGGGCTTGGTATTGCCCTTTACAACCTTGCTTGGTTTTGAGACGATGCCGTCACAGGTTTTCGCTTTAAGCCTGTAAAGATAGGTCATATTGTCTTTTAGGCCGCTGTCTATATACTCCGCACTGAGTCTGTCTTTGACATAGGCTATCTTTTTCCAATCCGCACTCTTCTCATCGGCCCTTTCGACT
>Ga0256835_1001331_pt1 | contig 15126 bp, 15 predicted proteins | sample PIR30metaG_FD_185972 | JGI IMG/M metagenome (GOLD analysis project Ga0256835, IMG submission 185972) | Hydrothermal vent microbial communities from East Pacific Rise, Pacific Ocean - PIR-30 | ecosystem: Environmental > Aquatic > Marine > Hydrothermal vents | place: Pacific Ocean: East Pacific...
GGCCGTGAGGGCTACTCTTGGAAGAGCTAGCTTCTCGACCGTGGGTGCGGAGGCCGTGGTTATGAAGGCTATGGTCCTATCGAGCGCGCCCATGCTCCTAAGCTCGTTGAGGAAGTACGTAGCCTCCTCGTGGGTAACCCCGATCGCTCCGAAGACCACTGCGAACTTCTCCTCCTTTCCACGCACAGTGGCCTGCCTAACGATCTGCATCGCCAGCCTGTTGTGTGGAAGCCCTGAGCCGCTGAAGATGGGCAGCTTCTGGCCCCTCACCAGCGTGAACATGCCGTCGATCACGGAGATCCCGGTCTCGATAGGCTCGTCTGGCGGCAGCCTCACGGCAGGGTTCAGTGGAGCTCCGTGGATATCCATGTAGTCCTCGGGAACTATCGGGGGCCCACCGTCTATGGGCCTCCCGAGGCCGTCGAAGATGCGTCCAAGCATGTCGAGAGAGACCGGCAGCTTCAGCGTCTCGCCCCTGAACCTCACGCTGGTCCTGCCCCTGGCTATCGCTGAGGTCCCGCCGAAGACCTGCACAACTACGGCGTCGCGGCTAACATCGATTACCTGGCCAAGCCTAGTCTCGTTCTCGAGCCTAACCTCGACGATCTCTCCGTAGCGCACGCCGGGCACGGGCTTGACGAAGAGCAGCGCTCCTCGAGCAGCTACGGTAGCGCTCGTCTCACGGACTAGGAGCTGGGATGCCATGGGTTATCACCCCGAGGCGCCGCTCTTGATCAGCTCGTCGAACTCCCTATCGATCTCCTCCAGTATCTTGGGCAGGTTCTCGAGGATCTCCTTGGTGGGCCTGGTCTTGAGCTTCACTATCCTCACCCTGATCGGGAGCGACGCTATCTTCGATACGGGGATGCCTCGGCGAAGAGCGTCCTGAGCACGCTCGTAGAACTTCATGATTGCCTTCATGATCGCGTGGCTTCTCTCGGGGGGCGAGTAGGTATCGTATGGATCGAACGCGTCCTGCTGAAGGAAGCCCTCCCTGATCATCCTCGAGATCTCCAGCACGAGCTTATCCTCTTCCGGAAGGGCTTCGGGGCCCACGAGCCTCACGATGTCCTGCAGCTCGGACTCTCGCTGGAGGAGAGACATGGCTATGGATCTGAACCTGCTCCACTCACCGTTGGTGAAGGAGTCCCACCACTTGGCTACGAAGGGTATGTACTGGCTGTAGCTCGTTAGCCAGTTGATCGCTGGGAAGTGTCTTCGGGTCGCTAGGCTGTAGTCGAGAGCGAAGAGGCACTGAACGTATCTGAGAGTGGACTGGGTCACGGGCTCGCTGAAGTCTCCTCCCGGCGGGGATACTGCGCCTATGATCGTTAGGCTCCCCCTACGCTCAGGCCTACCGAGGCACTCTACGGGCCCTGCACGCTCGTAGAACTCGGCTAGCCTAGAGGCTAGGTAGGCTGGGAACCCCTCCTCACCGGGCATCTCCTCGAGCCTACCGCTTATCTCCCTCATAGCTTCAGCCCACCTGCTCGTCGAGTCCGCGACCATAATCACGTCGTAGCCCATGTCCCTGAAGTACTCGCCTATCGTCGCACCGAGGAAGACGCTGGTCTCTCGAGCGGCTACGGGCATGTTGCTCGTGTTCGCTATGAACACCGAGCGCTCCATCATCGGCCTGCCCCTCCTCGGATCCATGAGCTTCCTGAAGGTGTAGAGGGCGTCAGCCATCTCGTTGCCTCGCTCGCCGCACCCCACGTAGATCGCTATGTCTGCGTGGCTCCACTTGGTGACCTGCTGGAGGGTCACGGTCTTGCCCGTGCCGAAGCCCCCGGGTATAGCTCCCTTACCGCCCTTGGCTAGGGGGAACATGTAGTCGATGATCCTTATCCCCGTGATGAACAGCTCGCTGGGCTCCAGCTTCCTTCGGTAGGGCCTAGGCCTCCTGATGGGCCAGAGCTGGTACATCTTCACCTCGATCTTCCTACCTTCGCTCTCGACCACGGCTATAGGCTCCTCGATCGTGTAGTCGCCCTCCGGAGCTAGCCACCTCAGAACACCGTGCACGTCTGGAGGAACCATGATCCTGTGCTCCACTATGGGCGTCTCCTGCACCGTTCCAAGAATGTCTCCGGGACCCACCTTGTCGCCTATCGAGACGCTCTTCGAGGGCACGAAGTGCCACTTACGGTCTCTCGGGAGGGCGTTGAGCTTTATCCCTCGGCGAATGAATATGTCCTTCGTTATCTCGGCTATGGCCCTCTCAGGCCTCTGAAGACCGTCGTATATCGAGCCTATGAGCCCCGGCCCCAGCTCGGCCGAGAGCAGCCTTCCGGTGCCAACAACCTTCTCGCCGACCGTAAGGCCAGAGGTGTCCTCGTACACCTGTATGAAGGCCTTGTCTCCCTGCAGCCCGATGATCTCGCCTATGAGCCCCTCCTCACCGACCTCAACAACCTCGTAGACCATCGACCCCTCCATGCCCTCCGCGACGACGAGGGGGCCAGCGATTCTGTAGATCCTCCCTACGCGGGGCATCGATGCCCTACACCCCGAGACCCTCTGGGGTCTGGGGTATTATCCCTTGCCTATGCCCAAGGCTACTCGATGGCGACCTCAACGCCGACGAACCTCCTAATGAGGTGCCTATACAGCTTCTCGGGAGTCATCGCCTCGAGGTCTCGGGGCCCAGGCACAACGACTATCGCTGGGTAGAGCCTCTGGCTCTGAGCGCTCTCGAGCTTGATCATGTCGGCAACGCTCTTCTCGACAACTATCACACCCACGTCGCTTCGTGACATCAGCTCCTCCAGCACTCTACGAGCCTCATCGCTGTCTCGAGGCATGTGCACCTCGTCTATCCCCAGCATGTGTAGGAACGGCGCTAGGTCTCGACCGCTCACAGCGACTATCTTGAGCTTTGCGGGCCTAGCGCTCACAGCGATGCACCTGCCCAGTACACGTAGCGAGACACCGCTATCGATGTGTAGAGCTGGAGAAAGAGGGCTACCAGCATCTCTGGGCCCTCACCGGGTATCGTGAGTGGCTTCACCACGTAGTCCGCGATCAGCCTGTAGAGGGCTACGGACCCTCGTTCTCCTCCACGCTCAACGATCTCGACAACCCTCTTCACAGCCTCCTCGCAGCTACGGGTATCGACTAGGGGTGACGACAGTATCTTCCCGATGTCCGCCTCGATGCCGAGCACGCTGCGTGAGGCCCTATCGATCTCCTCTAGGCAGCCACCGATTCGGCAGACCTCGACCATCTTGGCGAGCTCTATCGCGATCCACGTCCTGATCGCTGAGATCGCGTGGATCTCGACACCGAGCCTCTCCATCTCCTCGAGAACGCGCTTCATGATCCCTAGCCGAGCGCGTGCAGAGACCTCTAGGAGCCTAGACCTGCTCCTTAGGCACTCCTCGAACTCGTGCCTATCGACGAACTGGGCTATGGGCGAGGCAGCGACGCAGTCGTAGGCCAGTGCCTCACCGCCCTTCTCAGCCCAGCAAGCGTAGACCTCGCCCATGGGCAGGAGGGCCTCTATCGGTGGCCTACCCCCGTGGCTCACGAGGGTGACGAGGTTCGCCACGTCGATGAGCGCGACGAGGAGGCTGAGCAGCTCCTCGAGCTCGTCGGGTACGAGCCTACGGAGCTCGTCGACGAGGAGAGCGGCGCGCTTTATCAGCTCGCTCTCGGTCTCCTCGAACCCTCGACGCTCCTCCGCTGCGCGGGCAAGCACGGTCTCGAACATGGTTCCCTCGATCTCTGCGAGAGCCTCGTCCACGGACCCTCGCTGAAGAGCGTCGAGCGCTCGCCTCGGATCGGGTAGGCGAGCCTCTATGGCTCGGAGCACTGGTATGAAGCTCTCGACATCGAGTACACCCATAGGGTGCTACCCCTCGAAGAGCCTACGACCGATCTCGGTAGCCATCCTGCGCATCGCCGTGTCGAGCCTCGTGTCGTAGCTGTTGTCGACCCTCTCCATACCGTCCTCGCTCTCGAGGATGACGCCGCCCATGATGTTGGCCTCGCGGATCTCGATGACGCGGTGCTCGATCCCCAGCGAGGCTAGGGCAGTCTTCACGGCGTCTCGATCTCGCGGCGATACGTAGACGTAGAACCTGTCGCTCGGTAGAGCAGTGAGGGCCTCCGCTATCAGCGCCTTGAGCGACTCCACCCTGAGGTTCTGAGGCAGGCTCTGAAGCTCGCTGATCACCGCTCTCCGCAGCTCCTCGAGGACCTCGTTCTTGGCCTGAGCGACTATGTGCCTAGCCCTGATCCTTGCCTCGGCTATCCTAGCCTCGTAACCAGCCTCCCTAGCTAGCCTCTTCCTGGCCTCCTCGATCTCCGCCTGCTTACGCCTCCTAGCCTCCTCAACGATCTTCCTAGCCCTCTCCTCAGCCTCCCTAACGATCCTCTCAGCTTCCTGGCGAGCCCTAGCGAGGACCGCTTCTCGAAGCCTCTCTACCCCGCTCATTTCACCCACGTGTAGAGAGCCATTATCCCGAACGCCATGCCCAGAATCGCGAAGAGCTCGACGTAGACCGCCATGATGAGGCCCATGCCCGTGATCGCTCCGCGGGTCTTGATGAGCATCGATATCGCTGACCTACACACCTTGCCCTGCCAGATAGCTGAGAACAGCTCGATGAGCCCAACAGTGATTCCGAGGGCTAGCATAGCGAACGCTCCGCTGACGCTTATGGTCTTCAGGCTCATGAGGTGCATGAACGCCATGAACATGAATATGAACCCGTAGAACGTCTGAGTCATCGGCAGCGCAGCGAGCAGCAGTATCCTACCTCTCTGCATCGGGTCCTCAGCCGCTACCGGTATACCCGCTGACCCAGCTATGGCCGTGCCTATGGAGGACCCTACAGCGCCTAGTAGAGCCAGTGGGGGCCCGGCGTATGCGGCCATCAGAGCTACCTCGGAGACCATAGAAGAGGCACCTAGCGGCTCTCGCGGTTCGGAGATAAAGGCTTTGCGCTGTTAATCGGTTCTAACATGCGCCCCGCAAGGCTCTAGAGCTTCAGGAAGGGCTCCCGCCTAGCTGTGAAGGTAGAAGGGCTCTCAGAGCTTTGGCCCCTCATCACTGATCAGCGTTTAGCGTGCTCAGCACCTAACATAGCTCCACGTACCCAGTCCTAAAACTCTTTTGCTACGCCCACGAAATCGCTGAGGGTGGATCCATGGAGATCCCGAGGGTCATGGGCCTAGCCATCGTTCAGGGCGTGGGCAAGAGATCGATCATGGTGATCCAGGCTCGTAGGCTCTACGTGTATAAGAGGACTAGGTACCAGGAGGCAGCGATAGTGGACCTCGAGGACTTCGGCAAGAGCCTCGTGCTCGACGGCTATATCCAGAGCGCTGAGGTCGATGAGTACATATACCACGAGAGCCTCGTGCACCCAGCCATGGTCCTACACCCACAGCCTCGCCGAGTACTGATCATTGGGGGCGGCGAGGGGGCGACGCTTCGCGAGGTTCTGAAGCATAGAACCGTCGAGAAGGCCGTCATGGTCGACATAGATGGCGAGGTCGTGGAGCTCTCTAGGCAGTACCTAGAGGTGATGCACCGCGGATCCTTCAACGATCCTCGAGCCGAGATCGTTATAGAGGACGGCAAGAAGTTCCTCGAGAGGTGCAGCGAGAAGTTCGACGTGATAATCCTCGACCTCATAGACCCCTACAGCTCGGAGATCGCTCGAGAGCTCTACACCGAGCCCTTCTACAGGCTCGTTAGCGAGAGGCTAGCGGACGACGGTGTCATGGTTACGCAGGCCGGCAACAGCTTCTTCTTCGAGGAGCTGTACAACGAGATCGCCTCCGCGATAAAGAGGGTGTTCCGCTACGTCCTCGAGTACAGCGTGTGGGTACCATCCTTCGGCTATACCTGCAACTTCGTGCTCGGGTCGAAGGCTAGGGACCCGGCTAGCCTACGCCTCGAGGACGTTGATAGGGTGCTTAGGGAGCGAGGAGTCGAGACGAGGTTCTTCCGCGGATCGACGTACATGGCCATGCTCTACGCGCCCATAGTTAAGAAGAGCGGTGTCGAATTCAAGACGCGGTGAGGAGTGCTGAGCGCGGTTAGGTACCTAGCGCTCTCGATCCTCGTAGCGACCGTAGCGGCTCTCCTAGGCGCTCCCACGCTCTACGCAGCGAGCTCGGCTAGGATACGTAGTGGAGGAGGGTGCGTGATACTCGTTGAGGGGGAGAGAGCTACATGGATGTGCGTCTCGCACCACGCTGTCGCTGGCAGTGGCTCTCTCCAACTAGCTCTCTCGGGCTCGAACATCCTCAGTCTGAGCTTCGTCTACACGCCTAGAGGCTATAGGCCCAGCAACAGCTCGATAAGCCTAGACCTCCGCGCAGTCGTTGGCGGTGGCTACGTTGTTGCTCGCATCGTTGCCCAGCTAGCTAACGGCAGCCGAGTCGTTGCGCGCGAGAGCGTAACGGCCTCGATGATGATCAGCGAGAGCGCGATCACGGTGCTGAGCGCTGTCTACACCCTCGAGCTGCCCTCGAAGAAGCCCGTGAAGGTCGCTCCAACGAACATAGCCCCCATCATATTGCAGGGGCTGCGCGCTGCAGGCATCAGCTACGTGAAGAGCGTTGGCTCTGCCTACCTATCGATGAACAGCTCAGGGCATGCGCTGATCATGGAGCTCAGCGTCTCGAGCATGGTCATCGATAGGAGCGCCTACTGCAGCGCTGTGGGTGCGGCGTGCAGCGCCCTAGCAACGGCAGAGGGATCGCTAGCGCTATCCCTGGCCCTGAGCCGCGGAGCGGTGATCGCTAGACTGAGCGCGTCGTCGACCACGAGCGTGGGGAGCGTGGTGGCGGCGATGCTGGGCCTCGCCCCTATGGCGGTCAACGCTCTCCGCGCCTTCGTATCCTCTCAGCTACCACCGATCCTGCGCGAGCTCGTAGCTACAGCGATACTGGCCAAGCTGAGCGGGTTGCTGAGCAGCGTAATCGAGGCCGAGGCCAAGCCCCTCATACAGCTAATCGCCAAGTGCAGCGAGCTCAACGTCACGAGCCTCCAGGCGACGATCATGACCAACAGCAGCAGCGAGGCCGCAACGATGATCCTGTCGAGCCCCTCGATCGGGGTCTACGGCCCTCGTGCGGTGGTCGCCATGGTTTACCAGTACGTGAGGAGTATGGGTGCTGCGCAGCTGTGTGGTGCTCAATACCTATCGCCGCTCCACGCACAGATAATCAACGCAACCTCGGCTAAGGGAGCCGCTAGCCGGGCCGCTGTGATGGGTCTCTCACCTACGTGGCTATGGGTGCTGTGGGGAGTGATCGCGCTGGTCGTCGGCGAGACGGCGTTCATAGCCTACACCCTCGTGAAGCTGAGGCGTAGAGGAGCATGGTGAGGATAAGGATCGAGCCCGGTCAACGAGCTATCGAGCTGGAGATCGGTGGGTGTGTAAGGGTTCGCGACCTACTTCAGAGGCTAGGGCTTAGCCCGGAAGAGGTCGTGGTGCTTCGAGGAAGCGAGCCCCTGGTAGACGTGGACGAGGTCTGCGACAGTGACGAGGTTGTCGTGATCGAGGTGTTCTCCGTTGGCTAGGTGTAGCCTATGCTCGTCCCGCGCCGTGGCCTACGTCCGCTATGCAAGGCTCTACCTATGTCGAGAGCACTTCCATCAGTTCTTTCTCGATAGGGTTAGGCGTACCATAGAGAGGTACAGCCTCATCAAGCCCGGTCAGCGAGTTCTAGCAGCCCTCTCGGGAGGCAAGGACAGCTCAGCCATGGCTCTGGCCCTAGCCGAGCTCTCGAAGAGCATGGGGTTCGAGGTCGTTGCGCTGCACATAGACCTAGGCATAGAGGGCTACTCACCGACGCAGCTGAGCGCTGTGCAGAACCTCGCTAAGCGCCTTGGGCTGCCGCTCATCGTGGTCGACCTGCGCAGGGCCCTCGGAGTGAACGTCGCTAAGCTTGCTCATCGAGTGCGTAGAGCGGTATGCTCTGTGTGTGGCCTAGTGAAGAGGTACGTGATGAATGTCGCTGCCTCGCTTGCGCGAGCGGACTCCGTTGCGACGGGTCACAACGCCGACGATGTGCTAGCCTACGTGCTGAAGACGATGCTTGTCGGGGGCGGCGAGGAGTATGCCCGTAAGCTCGTTCCGCGAACCGAGGCTCTTCCCGGTGCGGTGCCCCGGATAAGGCCGCTGTACGAGACGTACGAGCGAGAGACCCTGCTCATGTGTGTAGTGAGCGGCCTACCCTACGAGCATACTCCGTGCCCACACGCTCCACGCACATCGATCGAGCGAGAGATCAAGAGGTTCCTCAGCCGGGTCGAGGAGCTCGCTCCCGGAACCAAGATAAGGCTCGTTAGGAGGGTCGCTCGCGGCGAGCTCGGCCCCACGATCGGGGGGACCCAGAGCGAGAGCGCGGTCAGTAGGTGTAGTAGGTGTGGGTTCATAGCTCGAGGGGATGTGTGTAGCTTCTGCAGAATCACGGAGAGGGCTCTGGGATTCGCTGGGGGGCCACGAATCGTTGAGTACATCGACGAGATCGTTAGGGGCCTGGGCCTCGGCTAGCTCGGCTCGATGGACACGATGATCTTCTTGGCTATGCCCCGGCTGACCGTGAGGGTCGTGTTCCTGAACCTGATCACTATGATCCCGCCGAAGCGCTGAACGACCTCGATAACCGTGCCGGGTACGAGCCCCATCTGAAGCAGTCTCTCTCGGAGCCCTCTACCAGCGACTATGTCTATGAGCTTAGCGCGAGTGCCTGGCGGTAAGCTACCGAGATCGACAACGTTGGCGCTCACTTCTAGGCCCCGAGCACCTCGATATTGGCTAGGGCTTTTTATCGCTGAGCTCAGCCCCCGCCTCTCGATGTTCTAGCCAGCCTAAGCCCAGCGAAGCCTCGGAGCCTTCTCTGCCTGAGCCGGTACTGTATGCTTGCCAGCTTCTCCATGTTCAGCATCTTCGAGGCGACGAACATGAGCACCACCGTGAGCGCGGCCGAGATCCCTATCCCGGCCACGAAGTAGTTGTCCCAGATGCCCATGATGGCCATCTTGGACAGCACAGCGGTCTGTATCAGCGGCACGCTCAGCAACGCGTCCCTAACGCTGGGAGCCAGCTGCATGGGGTCTATGAACGCTATGAAGTATATCGCTATGGTTAGGGGCATGGATATCGGGCCTATAAACGTGGACGCTATCCTTACGTCGCTGCACAGCGACCCGATGAGCACCCCTATGACCGCTAGGAACAGTATCGACACCACGGCGCTCACGATGACGACCCCCGCTAGGCTGGGGCTCGGGATCATGAGCTTGACCGGGTTGACAACGTTGGTTATCCCGAGGCTCTGGAGCAGAGCGAGGTACTGCTGAGTCTGCTGACTCGATAGAGCGGTGCTGAACCCCTTGCTAACGATCTCGATGTACAGCACGAACCCCACAACGTTGAGAGCGCTCCCACCCACCCCCACGGCGAAGGAGCTCATGATCTTGGACACCAGTATGCTCATCCTCGGGATGGGGAACGTTAGGAGTGTCTCTAGGGTCCTAACCTCGTTCTCGACAGCCATCGACGTCGCCGCCATCTGGAGGACGGTGATGCCTATGATCGCAACGATCATGGGGACTATGATGAGGGGGAGGCTTAGGGAGTTGAGGTTCTGGGTCCAGGCAGGTATGTACACCTCCCTATGCTGTATGTAGACTAGGGGCACGCTGCTGATCGGGTTGAGCACAGCATTGAATACCTGTGGGTTTATGTGGAGCTTCTCGAGGAGCAAGCCCCTCAGATAGCTCTCGAAGACCGAGGCAGCCATAGTTGCTCGAGCGCCCTTGAGCCCCATACCCATGCTAAGCACTCGCTGAACCACCACTATGTGTGGAGGCGGGGCCTTGCCCTCGAGGTACTCGTCGAGCTGCTTGCCGAAGCCCGGGGGTATCACGATTATGGAGTCTACAGGGCTCTCACGCAGAGCCTGATCAAGCGATGCGTATAGGTAGAGCCTCACGTACTTAGAGGAGTTGAGTACCTGAATGAGTTGCTGCGTAAAGCTGCTGTTGTCTAGGTCAACAACCGCGAGCGAGGTTATGGGCTTGGTTATGGCGGCTATAGCTGCCTGGTACCCTCCCGAGACCACGACCCCTATCACTGGAAGTATCAGCGCCGATATGATGAAGGGTATGAGTATCCTCGGGTCGCGGATGAGGTCCTTGACGTCCTTCGAGAAGAGGGTGCTAAGAGCGCTCATAGCCCACCACCTTCAGGAACACCTTCTCCAGGTTGTCGACGCCGTACTTGGATAGGAGCTCCCTAACGCTCCCCTGCTCCTTGATCTCGCCGCTGACTATGATGGCGACGCGATCGCATATCTCCTGCACCTCAAGCATGTTGTGGCTAGACATTATCACTGTCGTGCCGAGCTCCTTGGCGAACCTCTTGATAGCGTTCCTTATCTCTATGGCCTGCGCAACGTCTAGACCGCTCGTAGGCTCGTCCAGGATGGCTAGGCGGGGCCTCACCATGAGGGCTCGAGCGAGCTGAATCCTCCTCTGCATACCCTTGGAGTAGGTCTTCATCTTCTCGTATATCTTGTCCCCGATGCCAGCTATCTTGATCCCGAGCTCGACAGCCTCCTCAGCCTCCCTACTCTTCCCGAAGTATATCCTAGCCACGATGCTGAGGTACTCGTAGCCAGTGAGGTTCTTGTACGTCCCAGCCTCCTCGGGTAGGTAGCTGATGAGCCTCCTAACCTTGTGTGCGTCCCTAACAACATCGTAGCCGAAAACGGTTACGCGGCCAGAGGTCGGTACGAGGAGTGTCGCCAGTATGCGCAGTGTCGTTGTCTTGCCAGCGCCGTTGGGGCCTACGAGGCCGAAGACCTCGCCCTCCATGACCTCGAACGAGATGCCCTTGAGCGCGGTGAAGTCTCCGTACTTCTTGACCAGCCTCTCGACTATCACGGCCCTCTCCAAGATCCTTACCCCGAGACCCGATCCCCGGAGAGCGTGTGTAGCGCTCCTTAGAAATGGTTTCGCTGCGGATCGTCGATACTATACCCTATATCCAGCGCCTCGATACACGAGCAGCGAAGCCCCGAGGGGTAGCGCCTTGAGGCGAGTGCTGGCTGTGGTCGCTATCGACATCGACGGCACTCTGACGCCCATCAAGAGCTCGTGGAGCTACCTCCACTACGTGCTGGGCACTCGCGAGAGGAGCCGAGGATTCATGAGGCTCTTCTTCGATGGCCTGATAAGCTACGAGGAGTGGGTCTTCCTAGACCTAGGCCTATGGAAGGGGCTCCGGTACGAGGTCTTCAAGCGGGTTCTCGAGTCCATACCATGGAGAGCCGGTGTCGAGGAGCTTCGTCGCGTTGTAGAGAAGTGGAGGGGTCGAGCGCTCTTCGTGGCGATCACCGCTGGGTTCGCTGAGCTCGGTGCTCGAGCTGTTCGCGAGCTGGGGTTCGATGCCTACGTGGGTACCGAGGTCGAGGTCGTGGACGGTAGGCTCAGCGGTAGACCGCGTAGATTCATCGACTTCGATGGGAAGGACCGGGCTCTACTGGAGCTTATGGAGTCCCTAGGGGTGGTGCCGAGCGTTCCCCTCGTGAGCGTGGGCGATAGCATCGTTGATAGGCCGCTCTTCGAGATGAGCGAGGTCTCCATAGCTTTCTGCGCAGATCCAGACCTCGAGGCGGATGTGCGTGTAGGCTGTAGTCTTCGAGACCTCGCTCGCGTGCTGGACAAGGTCCTGGAGACGGTTACGCACGGAGTCACGAGATCTTGACTACGACCTTGACCTGATCGCGCTCGAGAGCACGCTCAAACGCTTCCACTCCACGCTCGAGACCGTGCACTACGCACGTGATCACGGGCTTTACGGTGCGCTTCCTCAGCAGGTCTATGGCGAGCTCGAAGTCTCTGAAGGTGCCGCAGCGCGTACACACGATCCTCAGCTCCTTGACCACTGCCTGGGTAGCGTTGAGCTCGGCAACGCCTCCGGGAGTAGACTTCGCGTACACCGTGGCCCTCGGCCTAGCTATCTCGATCGCGATCCTCAGCCCCTCGTTGCTGCCGGTGGCCTCGAACACGTAGTCGAACCCTAGGCCACACCAGGTCTCGGACTCGATGAACTCCCTCACCTCGTCGAGGTATACCACCCTGAAGCCGAGGCTCTCCACTACCCTAGCCTTCCTGCTCCCGCGACGAGCGACGCACACTACCCGAACCGGAAACAGCTTGAGTACCTGCATCGCTAGGATCGCTAGGTTGCCCGTACCGAGCACAGCGACCATGGAGCCGGGCTCTGGAGGGCTTTGCCTAAACGCGTTGAGCACGGCAGCGAGGGGCTCTACAGCGGTCGCCTCAACGGGATCGAGGCCATCGACCGTGTGCAGCGCTGTGGGTGGGGCTACGAAGAGCTGCTGTAGCCCTCCATCGAGGTCTATGCCCAGAGTCCTCTTGTTTGGGCAGTGAGTGTAGAGCCCAGCCCTGCACACGGGGCACTTCATGCACGAGAAGTTGATCTCGGGAACAACTAGGTGCTCAACGAGCTCCTCGAACCCTCTAGGAGCATCCACGACTCGCGCACACACCTCGTGACCGAGCACTATGGGCCTCTTCAGCAGGGGGTAGGTCCCTAGATAGAACGCCTTGTCTGTCCCGCAGATACCCACAGCAACGCTCTCGAGCAGCACCCACTCCCTAGGACGCCTAGGCTCCTCGACGCTCTCGAGGCGTAGGTCTCGAGGTCCATAGAGCCTCAGCGCCAGCACCTCGCTCACCCCCTCTTCGGGCAGTCGATCGGTGGAGCGCTCTCGATAGCTATGAAGGGGTCCACGTACTTAGACGCATAGACGTCGAAGAGCCCCCTCTCCGTGATCCTCAGCTCGGGTATCGCAGTGAGCGTGAGCAGCGAGATGCTCATGAACCCGTGGTCGAAGTCTAGCCCCAGCTCTCGACACGTATCGGATAGGCGCCTAAGCTTCTCGACAACGGTCTCGAAGGGGTCGAGACTCATGAGGCCCGCCACCGGGAGCTCGATCACCGCGAGGGCTCTACCACCGTAGGCGACCGCGATCCCTCCCCTAGCATCCACGACGCTCCGTAGAGCCGCGTACATGTCTCGAGGATCGCGGCCCACGACAACGATGTTGTGAGTGTCGTGGGCTACGCTCATGGCTATGGATCCCCGGAACTCGCCGAGCCCACGAACGAGGCCCCGACCGACGTCTCCACGGCCGTACCTATCGACGACAGCCACGTACAGCACGTCGGGGGGCAGAACGAGCCTACCCTCAGCTACTCGGAGCCTCGTACTCGAGCTGCGCGTAACGGCCTTGCCGAGCACGATCTCTATGCACAGAGCCTCGACCCACCCCTCCCTTATCGGCGGTGCGAGCACGAGGTCCAGAGCCCCGACATCGGCTACGCGCACGCTGTTGAGGGTCTCTCTAGAGAACGACGCTCTCTTCACGGGCTCGAGGAGCCTACCCCCACGAGCAACGACCCTCCCCTCGAAGACCACGGTGTCGACCGTGAAGTCGCGCAGGCTAGTAAGGACAACGATGTCCGCCACCATCCCCGGAGCGATGCCTCCGAGCCTTCGGAGCCCTAGGTACTCAGCCGGTACCAGAGTGACGCTGCGGATAGCCTCGATAGGGTCCATACCCAGCTCCACGGCTCTGCGAAGAAGGTGATCCACGTGCCCTCGTCGAGCTATGTCGAGAGCGCTCACATCGTCGCTCACCAGCATGAGCCTTCGGGGGCGGAGCCCGTAGCGCGTAACGATCTGGAGAACCTCGTCGAGATCGCGCCACGCCGACCCCTCGCGAGCCATTATCCAGAGCCCCTTCCTCGCCTTGCACAGGGCCTCGGCTAGGCTCGTAGACTCGTGGCAGCTCTCGACCCCCGCTACGCGGTAGGCTGAGAGCAGGTCTCCGAAGAGGCCCGGTGCATGGCCGTCGACCACCTTGCTCACGCGCTGAGCGAGGAGTATCCGTTCCAGGAGCTCTCGATCGCCCTCGATCACGCTGTCGAAGTCCATGACCTCGCCGAGGCCAACGAACTCGTCCCTACCGAGAAGCTCAGCAACGTCGCTGGTGCTGAGCCTCGCTCCGCCAACGCATCCCCGAGGCGGTACGCACGACGGTGCTGTGAAGAGTATCCTCAGGGGTATGCCTCGAGACGCCTCAACGAGCTCTAGGACCCCCTCGACCCCCCTAACGTTGGCTATCTCGTGGGGGTCAGCGACGATCGTTGTCGTGCCTCGAGGAACGATGGCTCTGCAGAGCTCTGGGGGTGTAAGGAACGTGCTCTCTATATGCATGTGAGCGTCTATGAACCCGGGAGCGACATACATCCCGCCAGCGTCGATGATGTGCGTGCTGTCACCGATGTACCTATCGTCGTCTCCGCGCACGACGTGAACGATCCACTCGCCGTAGACGACGATCGTCACCCCCTCGACGACGTCCCCGAGGAACACGTCTACGAGGTTAGCGTTCCTGATCACGAGGCTCGCCTTCCTCCTACCGAGAGCCGCCTCTATGAGTTCACGAACCCTATCAAGGCTCTCTATGGCTCCACGGAGCTCGCTCAGCTTGACCAACTCCGCTAGACCCACGGCCTTTTTGTATCGTTGATGTGGAAGGGGTTATTGAGCTCTCTTGAGGGGCTCTACCGAGAGCTTATAGGGAGTCGTGGCATAGCGACGACTAAAGAGGTGCGTAGCCAGCCATGTCCTTTCGTAGGAAGCTCCTAGAGGCCGAGAAGCTCGTTACCTTCTCCGACGTGTATCTAGTGCCTCGAAGAGCGCCCGTAGACCCTCACCAGGTCTCGCTAAGCACGAGGTTCAGCAGAAGCATAGCTCTGAGCATACCCGTAGCCTCCTCCCCCATGGACACCGTGAGCGGGGCGCGCATGGCCATAGCCATGGCGCTGAAGGGCGGGATCGGTGTCCTTCACAGGAACTGCAGCGTCGATGAGCAGCTCGAGATGGCTAGGCGAGTCAAGGAGGCTCCACCCATACCGATAGAGGACCTCTACGCATATCCCTACGAACCCTGTGGCCGCGTGCTCGAGGTTATGAGGAGGCGAGGAGTTCGAGAGATGCCTGTAGTCGGTGAGGACGGTAGGTGCATCGGTAGGGTGCTGCTGAGCGACGTGATTAGGCT
>Ga0256835_1001332_pt1 | contig 15124 bp, 15 predicted proteins | sample PIR30metaG_FD_185972 | JGI IMG/M metagenome (GOLD analysis project Ga0256835, IMG submission 185972) | Hydrothermal vent microbial communities from East Pacific Rise, Pacific Ocean - PIR-30 | ecosystem: Environmental > Aquatic > Marine > Hydrothermal vents | place: Pacific Ocean: East Pacific...
AAAATACTTGATAAAGACGAGCTAGAAGCAGTCCTAGCTCATGAGATGGGCCACCTCGCACACCGTGATAACTCATACATGCTTGCAACTTCTTTTACACCCATGGCTACATATATAATTGGCACAGCAATGCTGTTTCTAGGATACGCCTTCATCGCTGGAGCAGCCAGGTCTAGGGAAGGTGGATTTGTAGCCGGATTAATCGGTCTTGGCATGATAGCCTTAGGCGCTGTTATAACCGTGCTAGCTATAATAGTTAACTTGGCCGTACTAGCGTTTAGCAGGATTAGGGAGCACATGGCCGATCTATACTCAGTGCGTGCAACAGGCGGCGACGCGATCGTCAGAGCACTCGTAAAGATAGAGAATGCTGTAGTGGGACATAGAAGCAGCCGTTCATTGCCAGTTAAGCCTAGTATAAGGAACATGCTATACATAGTTCCACAGCTAGCTGAGTCATCGCCAAGCCTCTCCTCGATTCTAAGCACTCACCCGCCAACTCATGTGAGAATCTACATAGTGAAAAAATATTTAGAAGAACTATCTAGCGGTAAGAAAACACCATAGTGCTACCATTTTTAACCTGCATATAGTTCCGTACATTATTTATTTGAATATTTTTATCCTCCTAAGAATATTTCTCTGCTGTTCTCTATTAACAACATTATTTTCACTCAGAACATGAGAGTAGATTTTATATTCATATTTTTAAATTGTACTTACATGTATTCCTACGGATGTAGTCAATGTACCATATATTGCTCTATGCGACGGTTTTTCTTCGACAGGTCTCACCGGGATAAGATTCTCGATACCGATCATAGAGGCCAAGCCTAGTTGTTCAAGCCTATTAGGCTCATGCACAAACCATACGCTTAGTTTATCATGTACAAGCCTTTAGATCGCCGTGGAAAAGCCCCGCTAGGAGGACTATGTCGGCGAACTCTTTTCTCTTAATTTATTCCTAAGACGAAAAAGTATGATCTCCACGACTGCTAACCCTATGATCTTGACAGGTATTTTCATTACTATATCAATGTTTCTCAGGCCGGGGATCTAGTATGGCGATCTACGTAATTTTTGACTATGGGATATGCGTATTCGCCAGTTATTATCCATATTTTCTTCATCCTTAGTGCCCATCACTACATAATGTTCGGATGAAATAATGGTTTGGCTCCTACATAAGTTCTGTATTGTTTCAAAGACTTATCTAGGCACTGATCGCTTTAAGAAATACATTATAAATGATATATTTTATGAGGTAATTGTTATAGTCATGTATAGTACTATGTGGTGAACTATATTTTTTCGATAATGAAGAATACAAGAACCTAATCATAGTTATAATTAAAACGAGAAAGTTTGAAGCAAATAGTCAATGATATATTTTATTAGAAATCGAAATTTTTTGTTTCCGTATTAGAAATTTTTGTGGATAATTATCAACAATACATTATTCTAATTCCTGTTCATTTAAGTCTAGTTTATTTCACAAAATCTTAATACATGTGGAGATTCCAGATCATAGAAATCTGGGCGAAGCATATGCGTGGAGAAGCCGTGGTTGCCGAACATTTGGCTAAAAGATATGGGAACGGTGTATGGGGTGCTACCGATATTACTTTCACAGTTATGGAAGGAACAATAACCGTTCTTATGGGCCCAAACGGCGCTGGAAAGACAACGACTGTGGGTATGCTGTCAACGATCCTTAAACCTACGATGGGGATTGGAATTGTTGGAGGATACGATATTGTTAAGCAGCCCCGTGAGGTTCGTAGAATTATAGCTCTTTGCCCACAAGATATCAGGATCGACCCAAATTGGACACCGTTGGAAGCTGTTATCGGGTACTTGTGGATAAGGGGTCAATCAATCAGTGATGCCAGAATTAATGCTAAGAAATGGCTCGAGGATCTCGAGCTATGGGATATCAGGAACAGGCCAGCATACTCGTTGAGCGGTGGTCAGAGGAAAAGAATAGCTGTAGCAATGGTTCTAGCATCTGATGCCCAGATAATTTTCTTGGATGAGCCTACATCAGGGCTCGATGTTGAGGCTAAACAGAGGGTTTGGCGCTCGCTGAGAGAAGCAGTGAAGAATGGTAAAACAATATTGTTAACAACACATGACATGTCCGAGGCAGAGACTGTTTCCGATAAGCTCATCTTCATACACAGGGGCAAGGTTGTCGCTGAAGGAACGGTCGCTGATATCAGGGCAAAAATACCTTATCATTATAAGGTCGTTATTAAGAAGCCTCATACAAACTATAGCTTCAACTATAGAGTTAGAACGTTGGGTGATACAGTAATAGTTTATACTCAAAGCTATAGGGAAGCCCTTGATCTCGTATCGAGAATACATGCGGAAAGCATCTCCATACAATCCGTTACCCTGGAGGATGTCTATCTATTTCTTGTTGAAAAAATACGTGGAGGAGAAATATGATGTCATTTAAAGGAGTAGCTTATCTAACTAGTAGATGGATTAGAAGACAACCTATCTGGATCATCCAGTCTATCCTGTACATGTTGGGATTCACGGTCATAATGTATTTCTGGGGAGGAGCAGAGGGTCTTAGAAACATGGTTGTAGCATGGCTGATAATGAGCGGGTGGAACACGGGTATAAATGTTATATCACAGGATATCGGGTGGAATCGTATAAGCAGGATACTATTCATGTATATCGCGAGCCCATTAACGCCCTTCTCCTATATACTGGGTGTGTTCCTGAGTGGTATGATCTTCCTCCTGGCTGGTGTTGCCGCGATTGGAACTATAGCTGTGATCATGGGTTTCCTTAAAGAACTAGTAATTGGCCTCCTAGTATCGATGCCATTAACATTTATATCAATACTCGTAGGAATAACAATAGTAATGAGATTGCGTGAAGGAACAAATGTGTCAGCAGTTACAAACCCGATATCAAGTATCTTCTCAGTACTACCACCAGTACTCTATCCAGCAAACATCATACCCGAAACCATAAAATTGGGACTAATAACGATCCCCCTCCGCAAAATAGCATTACTAGTACCAACAGTATCCGCGGCAGAAATAGCGAGACAATTATCAGGAATATGTGTTTCTGAACCATTATGGTATGTCATAGCAGTATTTATCTTCTGGGTAGTAGTAAGTATAGTACTGGCTAAGAAAACGCTTAAATGGGGACATGAATAAAGATTTTGAAATATCAATATTGTATCATATATAATAATTTCATAAAATTGTTCCAGGAATATCGGTTACAGCGTATTTAGCCATAATAAATAGGATTTTTACGTCTCAATCCATATTTCAACAGGATTCTCTATTCTCGGTAGGAGATTTTTCAATGTCGGGTGAAGAAAGTGTTTATCATTAGTATATGCTATGTCTATGTTTTTCCTGATCGGAAGAACACAGAGGAAGTCCCAGACATGTATGCCTGATAAGCTACTGAGTCTCATAGCTTCTCTATAATGTTTTCTACTTATCTCGACAATAACTGTTCTCATACTCTTTATAATGCTCTCTAATATATCATATGCTCTAATAGTATTCACGCGTGAACCCCTATAAGCGAGTACATGGAATATTTCGGCAAGCTGATGTGTTGTTATGTATATTGTATCCTCAGTTAGGGCTTTTTGTAGAAATTCGTTTGCTTTTTGATGTATACTGAATGCCCTTTCATATTCCTCTTTATTTCTGAAGAATTGCTGACTAGGTCTTTTAAATGCATATGCCCATATTTGTGTATCAATAAATATGTTCAAGTCTACTTACTCACCTATGTCTTCATAATCATACTCTTGGAAATAATCATCAGAGCTTCCCATTAGTTCCGTCTTTTCCAGCATCAATAATAGCTTCTTAGTGTGTTCGTCGATACTCCTAACAGGCCTTATGATCACTACACCATTTCTTGCCTCAACTATTACTTCATCACCATCCTTCATATTTAATGACTCCATTATCTGTTTGCCAAGATATACTTGGCCTGCATGTATTCTCCTTTTGACTATCACTGCCTTACACCTAAATATTACTGATTAGTAATTAGTTGTTACTAGTTAGTACTTATATTTTGGTAGCTACTTTAATCTTTTCATTTAGAATAGCCTGGCAATAAATATATAAGATCTAAGTTATGCCTATGAATATTCCTATGGCTGTTGTTATTGTGCCGTATATTGCTTTGTGTGATGGTTTTTCTCCGGCTATTATCCGTGAGAATATTCTTCCTAGTACTGGGCTTATACTCGTTGCTAGTGCCGTAACCGCTACTCCTACTGTTTTGACCGCGTAGAGGAAGAGTATCATTCCTACTCCAAATCCTAGTCCGCCAGCGATGAATCCTAGTATGAAGCCTTTCTTGGTGAACACGTACCTTGTTTCTCGGTAGGAGAACGGTGTTAGTGCTAGGAGTACTGTTAGGTTTCTGTAGAGTGCTACGACTAGTGTTGGGCCATAGGCTACTGCTAGTCTGCTGATTGTTGCCCCCATGCCCCATGATAGTGCTGCTCCTAGTGCTGCTATTATCCCTGTTTTTGTCACTACGTGTTTTTCACCGCTGTATATTAGGTAGATCCCTGTGAGGGCTATGATTGTTCCAAGCAAGAGTCTCGGGGTGAGCTCTTCATGGTATAGTATCGCTGAGAATAGCTGGGCGAAGAATATGTAGAGATAACCTATCGATACAGCGTTGCCGCCGCCGATCTTCTGGATGCTGATAATGTAGAGTAGGTCTCCGAGTAGTGGGCCGAAGAAAGCACTTATAGCGATAACCGCTAGGCCTACCAATGGCACAACGGGGTATAGCCGTGAGAATCCAACTATTAATGCTAGGAGTAGGACAGCGTACATGCTCCGGGCATAATTCACAATGTAGAACGGCTTGTCCCGACCATACCTGCTGATAATTCCAGGTGCTAAACCCCATATGGTGTCAGCGATCAGTGCAGACGCTACCCCAGCAGCTATCCACGTCATTTCATCCTCAATCCCCAGCCATATTACCCGGTTATATGTCTAGGCATTAGAACTCGGCTAAAAACGATATTGTCGAACAAAAAGACGGTTATAGAAAGGATGGAACTCATTATATATAGAGTGGGATCATAGCAGGATATTAGCCAGATATTACACGGGCCACGACTCCATCTTATAGGCCATGTCCCAGAACATGTACTCGTACCTGCTACTCGTTCTGAATATCCATTTCAGCCTCTCAATATCGTCCCTGTTCTCACCCAGCTTGTCAATGATCTCTATGAGCTCCATGGTTAGGTCCCTGTATTCCCGTGAGCGGTAAACATTTATCCATTCCAGGTAAACCCTGTTCTTATTATTCTTGATCAGTTCTTCGAGCTGTTCGGGTAACCAGAGATAGGTCCAGAAACAGGGAAGCGTCGATACTAGGCATTCGAGCTCGTCTCCGAGCAGACATGTCCTGATCACGTGGTTTACGTAGGCATAGGTTGTCGGGGATGGCTCCGTCTTCCTGACTTGTTCGAGGCTGAGCCCTATTTCGCCGAGGTGTTTCTCGTAGTTCTCGAGCTCTATTGTTGCGTCGCTATAGGCTAGCCATAATGCTTTCCTTACGAGCTCGTAGTCGTGTGCTTTACCAGCAAGTAGTGCGAAGGCACGTGTCATCCCGACTAGGAAGTAGTAGTCCTGTGCAACATAGTACCTGTACTTCTCGATCGGCAGGGTTCCCCGGTAGAGCTCTTGGACGAATGGATGTTGTTTGATCTTCATCCATATCGGTAGGCTGTCCTCGTAGAGGATCTCGTGTAGACTAGGCATTGCCTAGGGCACCCTATTACACGTTTAGCTTCCTGACTATCCCGGCTACTGCAGCTGCTACTCCACAATATATTGCCCCACTAACCATTGCCGCTACGAGCCATGCTAGCATGACTGGTGGTGGTGCTATAGCACTGAAGAGTACGGCGTCGAGAGCCACACACGGGAATGCGGCGAAGACACCGGCTAGGGAACCAGTTAGGATATCCCATCTCCTGTACCTGAACACCATGTAGGCTACTTCGCTTGCTGCTCCCTGGGCTAATCCATAGATGAGGTTGGTGAAGCCGCCGGCGTTCGGAATTATTGTCTCGATCAATGCTCCTAGTGTCTCGCCGAGGAACGCTGCTCCGGGTTTGCGTATTAGTGTTGCTGCTAGTGGTGCTCCTATATACCATAGTCCGTAGCTTAGTGCCCTGGCAAGTACTGGTCCTCCCAATGCTTTGCCGAAGTAGTACACGTTCCATGCGCTATAGAATATCAGGCCTGATACTACTGCTACTACGCCTAGTACTGCGTAATCAACAGTTGTATATCTATACCTAGGGCTCATTGTTTTCACCATGTTATCTATCCCTAGATAACCAGGTAATAAATATTTTAATAACCCGGTTAAAATACCCTGTAACGGGTGGCGAACCAATGAGCTTCTACCCCGACACCCTGAAGAGCCTCAACGAAGCAGACCTGGCCAGGAGAATCATAGACGCAGCTCATGATAGGATATGGGATCTAGCCGAGACAGACACAGTGATAGTAGGGGCCGGGCCAGCAGGGCTAACGGCAGCCTATTATCTAGCAAAGAAAGGAGTGAGAGTACTTGTTCTGGAAAGAATGCTTGGTGTCGGAGGAGGAATACGTGGAGGCTCAATGCTACTACCAGTAGCCCTCGTAGAAGAAGGAGATGCCCTCAAGATAGTCGAGGAAGTCGGGGCAAAGACGAAGAATCTAGGCGAAGGACTATACGCTGTAGACCCCACAGAGGTAATGCTGCGCATAGCAGTCAAAGCAATAGATTACGGGGCAGTGATATGGCCGGGAGTACATGTCGAAGACCTAATAACACGTGAGGAGAACGGAGAACTAGTAGTCAGGGGAGTACTGATCAACTGGACAGTAGTATTTGAAAGCGGATGGCATGTCGACCCGTTCTACATATGGAGCAAAGCAGTAGTAGACGCCACAGGCCACGACGCATACATAGTTAAGATACTCGCAGAAAGACATCCCGAGCTAAACCTCCTAGTACCGGGGATGCAGAGCCAGAATGTCTGGAAAGGAGAAGACCAAGTAGTCGAAAAGACAGGGCGAGTCATACCAGGCCTATACGTGGCTGGAATGGCCGTCGCCGAGCTCTACAACACGCCTAGAATGGGTCCAATACTAGGAGGCATGCTGGTATCAGGCAAGAAAGTAGCCGAGATAATAGCGGAAGACATAAGGAAATAACGATAAACACAATGATTAATCCATAAACAATATTTAATCAGGGAACATGGTTAGCGAGAAGCCTCGCCGCATCGCAGAGCACATCACAAGTAACCCTATGATCACCATATCCTTTCTCAAACAATGAATACCTCCCATCCCCATCCGGGCCAACCAACTTTAACAGGTAGACTCCCGTACCATTATACCAGGTATAAACACTGACAAGGCTTCTCAGCAAATCCACTGTTTGCGAAACACTAGTTTTATCAGCACATATTACCGGGTAGCCTAGAGTAAGTATCTTTTAAGATAAAACAGTTCGTCCCGACTAAGAGGCCTCGTCAACACATAAATGCCTCTACCATAGATCCTATCAAGCTTGTCAATACTTATTACTCTGTACCCCTCCAGTCTCGGAAGCAGTGATTTATTGTTACCGATAACATATACCGTAGCGTTAACTCCGGCAGAACACTCCACAGAACAACATGTAGAATTAGAGATCGATACCCGTGACTTCAATAGGCTCTGAGCTATTACAGAGAATAGTGTCAATCCTAAGACTATGCAGAACGTCAAGGTAATGATAAAGATCTCTTTCTTGATGGAGGAATTAATATTCATTACTTGCTCATCTCGCAGCGATAATATTTGTTAAAAATAACATATAAATTTTATCAACAATAAATCTTGTTTTAACTCAATTATTTCACCAATAATTGTTGAAATCGATGAAAAATTTATCCCCCATAGGCATGAATAATTGCTTTTTACTAACCTAATCCATCACGCCTTTTAAGCCTATGTTCTCCCGGATTTTCCTTGATCATCTAGTGTTTCTCCGGTTTTCAAACATGTTCTTAAGTATGTTCATAACTTTTTCAAGTTCACATGCCCCTTTACGGGTTAAGACTATGTATTTCCGCGGCCTCCCACGGAGGATGTATTTCTCCTCGATCATACCTTCTTTTCGAAGAACATTTAGGTGATGTCGCAGATTACCTGGCGTTAAGCCCAGAGCCTCAGCGATAGTCTTAAAACATGCTCCTTCTCTCGGGAGAAGATACAGAGCTATAGTTAGCCTAACAGGATTCGCCAACGGGCTGTTCAGATACTCGTCTACTTTATCATTTCTCTCCTTGCTCAATCCTTGAAGCTCCTCCGTAGATAGAGAAATCCGGTAATAGCCATTGAAGACGATACAATCATTATCCCAAAATCCTCCTGTGGCATTGGCGCATTATGAATAAAGGGAACAGCTAGAAACGGTAGTATCGCTGAAGGAATCATTTCAACGTCAATCTGTCCCGTGGTAAGCCTATCTACAAGCATCAATAAGGAAATACCGGTACCAGTAAATACTAGCATCCAAGAATATTGGGGGAGTATTTTCGGGAATAGATTTATAGCTGCAAAAGTGATCAATGCTGCGGCTGGCCAGGACAGTATCTGAAACAATATGATATATCTGATAGATCCTCTTGGACGCCTGCCGAGAACTATCTCGAGACGCTCGATAATCCTACTGGTTCTAGTCTGCTCAAAAATTATCCAGATTGACAATGCTAGTCCTATGCCGATACCTACGGCTAGCTCGCTAATACTATTCGTCAGGAATGATGCAAAAGTATAGATCAATTGTATGAATCCTGCCCAGAAGATAAATGGCATGCCCCTGTGGATTCTCCTGGCGAAATCAATGTGTTCCTCGATCTTTTCAAGATATTCTCTTAATTCATTATTCAAACCTTCTCACCATATGCAAAAATATTTTCAAGTACTTAGATCAAGACTATAGATTACTAGGGAGTGTTTTAAAGATAAATGATTATTTGTTAGACAAACAATTACTTCATAATATTATCTTCTCTTCTTAAATCAAAGAACTATGTGTAGAGCGTTTGGGGAGATGTGGCCAAAATGTATCTGATAGAACTAGTTATTGCTACTGGATTATTTCTGGGAGTGTTCTCATCTTCGATAATACTGGGTCAACTAATCGGATCACGCATATCTAGGAAAATAGGAAAGCATATAGGTATAGTTACGGGCATGATAACGCAGGTCTTGTTTACAACTTTATCGTTTATTCTCGCCTTCACTATTTTACCGCTCAAGATCCTCGGCCTGACATTATATGTGGAGAGGGGGATGATAATATGCTGGGCTTTAATACCCTCGGCTATACTAGTGCTAACCATAATATACAGTATTATCAATAACAGGTGGCTAAAGATATCTGCGCGTGAATCATACTGCCCTACCAGCTACTTCAGCATTGTGGGTTTAATCACACTGCTGCTAGTTGCTCCGTTCGGGGAAGAACTACTTTATAGAGGCTTGGTTGAAGGGTACCTGATCCTAACGGGCGCTCCGATGGTTATTGCAGTGTTCTTTCCAGCGATATTGTTTGCACTGACCCATATAATCCCGTTCAGAAGAATGTTTCGTGGTAATATGCTATGGTTAATGATACTTGAGGTATTTACAACTGGCACACTATTAGGCTTCCAAAGATGGATGACTGGATCCCTCCTTCCTTCAGTGCTAGGGCATTCTTTCGCGAATCTCGGCGGGATGATATCATATAATCTACTACATCCACGGGGTAGACAGGCTTCTCCTAACGCTTAGAAACCATCATGCTTATATAGCGGTTGTTTGAAATAATTTTTCTCTGAATCATTCAGCAAAAATATATCATTACTGCCCTAGCTGTAGGTGTACGTATTGTTTAGTGTCGAGGACGTGACACGTTATTTTGGCAGATTTAAGGCTCTCGATAATATCAGTTTTAATGTCGATAATGGAGAGATTGTCGGCTATGTAGGCTTGAACGGCGCCGGCAAGACGACAACTATCAGGATATGCGTTGGCGTGCTACGCCCAAGTAGCGGTGACGTAGTTGTTGATGGCTACTCTATAACTAGGCAGAAGCGCGAGGCGAGCTTCCAGATAGGCTGGGTCCCCGAGCTACCGATCTTCGAGCTTAACGAGAAGGCCCTAGATTACTTCGTATACCTCGCGGGCTATTACGGGTTATCTAAGGATGAGGCCCGCCGCCTTGGCAAAGAGCTTTTCGAACAAGTAGGACTGTCCAAGTTTATGAATAGACGACTAAAACATTTCAGCCTGGGCATGAAAAAGCGTTTTGCCCTAGCTGTCTCAATGATAAATGATCCCCGCAACTTCTTCTTCGACGAAGTACTGAACGGTCTTGACCCCAAAGGCATTGCTTTCTTCAGAGACCTGGTTAAGATATTCAAGCGTGAAGGCAGAGCAGTACTCTTCTCAAGCCATATCCTCAGCGAGGTCGAGAATATTGCTGATAAGGTGGTCTTCATCCATAAGGGGAGGATCATAGCGGTTAAATCGATAGATGAGATCAGGAGCATGGCTAGGCCAGCACTAGTGATCAGGGTTTCCAATCCGGACGATAAGCTTGCGAAGATCCTGGAGAAATACGGGGATGTAAGAGTCAAGGGCGACAAGTACATCTTGTTCTACAAGGAGCAGCCCGACAAGAACCAGATTCTCAGAGAACTCATAGATAATGGATACGAGGTAGAAGAGTTCAGAACAGCACGTACAAGTTTAGAGAAAGTGTTCTTCAGACTGATCGGTATGGAGGCTGGGGAGAAATGAAGAGAAGCTTGGTTCCTGTAATTTATGATTTCAAACGATCATTTCTGAGAATATCGACACTTGTACTACTAGTAGTATTTATTGTCGCTGGGGTCGCCCTATCCTATCTGAGCTATACAATGATATCTAGTCTTGCAGGACCTGTCAGAACTATAGGCTTACTAGTCATTGATAATAGTCATGTTACTGTTTATGGTATAGCATATGATTTCGCTGGTAAACCCCTCCATGACGCCACCCTAATCTTTCTGAGTAGCTCGGGCCAAAAGATTCTGGAGACTAAGGTTTCGGGCACATATAAGCTAGAGTTCAATCTACCAACCAATACAAGTATCAATAGAGTAAAAATAATAAGCAATGGGAGATCCCTTGTTCTGCCTGTTTTCGGATTACAGCCTCCAGATGTAAAGCCATGTGTCTACTACTATGCAACTTACGATGCGTTTCCTATGAGTGAGGCTGGCGGAGTACTAGGTTTTTCATTTAATGAAACAAGTAGAACAGGTACACTCCTGGCTTTTTCATTACTAATAATTGATAAGAGCAGTGGAGAAGCATCTTTACAGGTTGTAGCTGTTAACACTAGCAGATCGGATCTAAAGCCCCACTTAACCTTATTGGTAGGCTCAGCGAAGATAAGCCATGAACCACCAGCACCGTATATTTACTTATCAAAACATCCTATCAACGCGGAATACCATGCCTTAACCATTGATAAGAATATTGTGACAACTACAGTAAAGTATAATCCGGAAGATAACTACATTATAGTGTTGATAAAAGGATCCGATAAAGCCGCTGTGATTAATGTTAATAGGCTACAGCCGGCAAAGAGCTTCATGGTTGGCTCTATGCTAAGTAGTAGTGGCTTAACATTATTCTTGAACTTCTTCCCAATAGTGTTCCTATACCTTGCATACGTGATGCTGGCTAAGCCGAAGGCTACGGGTGCGCTAGAATTTATTCTTGCAAGACCTGTTACGAAATGGGATCTCTACATGACGAGGTTCTTATCGGGTGTTCTCGTTGCACTGGTTTCTTCAGCGATATTCGTCGTCGCACTGGATATTGCTTCGTTGGTGCTATGGGGTATAACGTTCAGCCCATATGTCTCGACAGTCATGTTCTTAGCGTTATTCGTGGGTCTCACGGCTTGGTATAGCTTCTGCTACATGATAGCCTCGGGCATTAAGGGTTCTTCAGGGTATCTCGCAGTATCGATTGTGCTCTACTTGTTGTTCGCCATGTTCTGGGGCCTCATAGTGTTCTTGATAATGATGTCCACCGGGATGGGCATATCCACGTCGGGGGCTGAGAGTCTCAGTTATAAGATAAATCTCTTCAATCCGATTAAGATAAGTGATCTCATACTATACTATATGAGACTACACTACGGTCTTATCTCACCGATAAGCTGGATTAACCCGGCTATAGTTGCCAGCGTTAGTATTGTATGGATAATCGCCCCTTTCATAATCGGTTATCTTTTATTCAAGAGGGACTGAGGGAAGAAGAAACAATAGGAAATCTTATTGTTTTTCTCTCCCGGTTATCTTGGAGACTATTATGAATGCTATTGTTCCTAGTATTAGTGCTGGTACTGCCGCTATGTATATGCTATCCCATATTGCCCATTCGAGCTCTCCTTCGACGGCTAATGTGTATGGTAGTGTCAGTACTATCAATGCTATCCATACCGTTAGGTTGACGACTATGCTGGCATAAGCTCCTTTCTTATTTGCGCGGCTCCAGTATAGTCCTAGGATGAACGGTATTCCCTGTACCATCAGTATGAGCTCCCAGCTGAGATTCATGAGGAAATATATTGTTTTGCCGTAGAACGCTATGAGCAGGCTTATCACGGTTATTATTGGGACTAGTAGTCTTCCAAGTAATAGTTTTGTCTTCTCACTGGTCTCGGGCCTTATCTTTGGCAATATATTGTTCACGATCATCGTAGATGGTATGAGCATGGCTGAGTCCGCGCTACTCATGAGCGCTGCGAGTAGGCCTACGCTGAATACCACGAAGGGTATCGTCGGAAGTAGCTTCAAACCCAGTGTCGGCAGGATCTCATCCGGGTTCGTGAGATCGGGGACTATGATGCGTCCAAATATACCTATAGTGGCGGGGACTAGTCCGAGCAATACATAGGTTATCCCGGCAGCTATGCTGGAGTACTTGCTAACACGTTCGTTCTTAGCAGATAATGCTCTCTGCACTAGGTCTTGGCAGCTCAGACTACCTATTCCCTGGACAAGCCATGATGATATATAGAAGCTAGCGCCCAGTAGCCCGATGTAACCCAGGTATCCCCAGTTGTTCTCGGGCAGTATTGAGAAGTCACTGAGCGGTATCTTAGTTCCTATGACACCCAGTCCTCCTGCAGCACTTATAGTGAATGGTAGGAGTACCAGGATCCCTGCTATCAGCAGCATTGATTGGAAGAAATCGGTGACAGCAATGCTCCACATTCCCCCGAGCATAGTGTAGGCTACTGTTACTATTGTGCCGAGCAGTAATCCGTAGGTGTAGGGGATTCCTAGGAAGACCTTGAATATTGTGCCGAAGCTAAGTAGGAGGCTCGCCATCCATCCCATATAAGCTATGGTCTGTACGATCGCCGATGCTAGCTCCATGCCCTCGCCATACCTGTCCCTGAAGAAATCACTAATGGTTATATATCCCCTCTTCCTCAGTACTGCGGCGAAGAATAGGCCGAACAATATAATGCATAGCCCGGCGCCAATAGGATCCATTATTACCCCGCGGTAGCCGTAACTGTAAGCCATACTCGCACCGCCAAGCGCCAATCCCGTCCCAAACCATGTCGCTAGTATCGTGCCATACGTTAACAGGTAGCCGAGCCTCCTACCAGCAACAATATAGTCCGCCAGCCCCTTGACCCTCCTAGCAGCCCAGTACCCTATGATGAGAGTTAACGCCATGTAGAGACCTATGCCGAGGAACGCGAAGCCAACCTTATCCATCATGTTCACCCCTTACGGATCTTCTCAAGGCGTGCATCAATGCTTTTCTTGTGATAGAAAAACCCCTCAATACCTGCCAGGAGAGATGCGTCCGGCCCGGTCTCAAGGAGGCCTTCTGGCTCCACGTACTGTACATCTATTAGTTTGACATAGTCGAGGACGCTGAGGCCTCCCCGAGACCTAGCGAGCCCGCTTGTCGGTAGGACGTGGTTTGAGCCTAGACTATAGTCTCCAAGAGCTGTAGTGCTGTACTCTCCGTAGAAGACGGTGCCCGCAGACTCTATTTTCTCAAGTACACTCCAGAAGTTCTCGGGGCTCACGATCACCTCTAGGGGCTCCGGGGCGTACTTGTTCACGAAATCGACAGCTTCAGATAAGCTATCTGCTACAAGTATTCCACCGTACCTCGAGAGGCTCTCCCAAGCAGTCTCGCGGGCTTTGTCAGGGGCTTTATCGAGCCAAGACTCTATTTTCCCGGCCACTTTCTCCGCTTGTTCCATGCTGGTCGTCACGAGTATTGATGAGGATAGAACACCGTGTTCTGCCTGTGCTAGTAGGTCTAATGCTATGAAGCCCGGGTCTCCTGTCCCATCGCTCAACACCATTATCTCGGAGGGACCTGCCAGCATATCTATACCCGTCATGCTTGAAGCCAGGTATTTCCCAGCTGTAAACCACGGCCCTCCAGGCCCAATGATCTTGTCTACTCTAGGCACTGTCTCTGTCCCGCAGGCAAAAGCGGCTACTGCCTGGACACCGCCCAGCCTATAGATCTTATCCACGCCCGCTATGACTGCGGCAACAATAATTGAGGCATCAATACCGGGGTCTCCATTGCCACGTGGGGGCGATGCTGCAAGTACGGTTTTACAGCCAGCCACACGTGCCGGGACTATTGTCATAAGAGCTGTTGATGGGTAAGGATAAAGCCCTCCGGGGACGTAGGCACCGATCTTCTCTATAGGCCTTATGATCTGGCCTAAATAAACCCCTATCTCTACCCTCATCATCCAAGCTTGTTTGAGGCCTGCAAGAATTTCTTGGTTGAAACGCTTTATCCTATCCCTGATCCTAAGAAATATATTGATTACTTCCTCGCCGATCTTCTTGAAAGCGTCTTTTACCTCATAGTCTAGGATCACTATAGGTGTATCACGTGGCAATCCATAGTAGTCCTCGTAGAAGTCCCGGATAGATTCATCGCCGCGGCTCTCCACGTCCTTATAGTACTTCCAAGCCCTCATTAACTGTTCTTCA
>Ga0256835_1001333_pt1 | contig 15121 bp, 11 predicted proteins | sample PIR30metaG_FD_185972 | JGI IMG/M metagenome (GOLD analysis project Ga0256835, IMG submission 185972) | Hydrothermal vent microbial communities from East Pacific Rise, Pacific Ocean - PIR-30 | ecosystem: Environmental > Aquatic > Marine > Hydrothermal vents | place: Pacific Ocean: East Pacific...
TTCATTGGCAATAATTAAAGGGCTATCTTATCTATTATCTGATGAAAAAATAGAAGACAAAATAGAACTAGTACATGGTACAACAGTAGGAACAAATGCCTTTTTAGAAGGAAAAGGGGCTAAGACACTTTTAATTACTACAAAAAACTTTGAAGACGTCATTTTTATTGGCAGACAAAATAGGGCTAAATTATATAGCCTGTCTCTGCCTCCTAAAAGGCAAATAATAACACCTGAATCAATATTAGGTGTAAAAGAAAGGATATCTTATGATGGTAATATAATAACAGAGCTTTCAGAAAAAGAATTAAATAGAATTTATGAATGGATTTGTAAGAAAAAAGCTACATCTATTGCTATAAGCCTTATCCACTCTTATAAAAATGATATTCATGAAAAGAAACTTTTTGATAAGATCCGAACTAAAGGGCTTCATATTTCATTATCAAGTAGGATACTAAGGGAATTTAGGGAATTTGAACGTACTAGTACTACCTTAATAAATGCCTATCTTGCCCCTGTTGTAGGGGGCTATGTAAATAAGCTTTCCTCAAAATTAAAAAATACAACCCTTTTAATCCAACAATCAAATGGAGGCTGCATTCCTGCAAAAGGAGTTGGAGAATTAGCAATAACTACTCTTCTTTCAGGCCCTGCAGGAGGAGTGCTTGCAGCACATAAACTTGCTAAGACACTTGGTATTAAAAATATAATAACACTTGATATGGGAGGAACATCTACAGATGTCTCTATATGCCCTGGAGAATTAATACATACTAGAAGTTATCAAATACAGGGATATCCTATATCAATACCCATGCTAGATATTCATACAATTGGCGCTGGTGGTGGCTCTATTGCATGGATAGATAAAGGTGGGCTTTTACAAGTAGGGCCTCAAAGTGCAGGAGCAGACCCAGGACCAGCTTGTTATGGTAAAGGGGAACTACCTACTGTTACAGATGCAAATTTATTTTTAGGAAGACTTATCCCTGAATCATTTTTAAATGGTAGGATGAAAATCTATCCTGAAAGGGCGTATAAGGCAATTTCATCACTTAGCTCTAAATTAAAGCTATCTCCTGTTGAAACAGCCCTCGGTATATTAAAAATTGTAAATACTAATATGGTAAAAGCTATAAGAGAGGTCTCCCTTGAAAAGGGATTTGATCCAAGGGATTTTGTACTAACCTGTTTTGGTGGAGCAGCAGGATTACACGCAGCTTCCTTGGCAAAAGAACTAAATATAAAAAAGATACTATTACCTAGTATGGGTGGAGTATTTTCTGCTAAGGGCATGGCAGAAGCAGATATTATATTAGAGTCATCTATGGCAATATTAGAATTGGCATATAAAAACGCTGATTTTTTAAAAGAACCGTTTTCCTATTTAAAAACACAACTTAATAATCAGATTAAAGAACTAAAACTTTTAGATAGATCTATATCATTTGAACCTTTTGTTGATGTCAGATATAAAGGACAATCATTTGAAATTACAGTTCCATTTAATAATTTCTGGAAAGATGCCTTTTATAATGAACATAAAAGATTATATGGTTACAACTTAACTAACCTAAGTATTGAAGTAACTGCTATAAGACTACGTGCAAGGATAAAACGAGATTTTAATACAGTAGTTTTCAATACTTCATCCCCTCATAAAAAGGCTCCATTTGTCCGAAAAGTAATAAATGAAAACGGGGAACAAGAAGTGAAGTGTATATTTAGAGAAACTCTTTCTGATTCAGACTCCCTTAAGGGTCCTTTATTAATATTAGACGATTTTACTACATGTTATGTCCCTGAGGGTTGGGTCTTAATGGTAAGAGATTCTAATATCTTTTTATTAGAGGAATAATCTTAATTAAACAAACCAGGATAAATGGAGCCAAAATGAAAGAAGCACAACTTATTGATACCAAAGCTGATATAGAAAAGATTTTAAACTCTATAAGATCTGCCATAATTGTCGTTGGTCCCGATAATAAAATAGTTTTAGCCAATCGATATGCATATAAACTTTTTGGGGCTAACCAACAAAACTTAATTGGGATCAAGATTAAAGAATTCTTTCCTATAGAAGATAGAAACATATTACTGCCAAACATAGTTAAATTAACACGAGAAAGAAAAGAATTTGAAACTCAAGCGATGTTAAAACGCCTTGATGGCTCAACATTTATTGCCCTTGTCTCAACCAATGTATGTATATGGGATGAATCTTTAATAGTTTTTTTGATATATGATATATCTGGAGAGAAAGAATTAGAACGATTTTTAAGACGATCAGAACGGATGGCATTTTTAGGACGTATGCTTGATGACATAAGTCACCAGATAAGAAACCCAGTACTTTCTATTGGAGGCTTTGCAAGACGACTCTTAAAAGAAGAAGGGTGTAAAAAAGAATATGTAGAAATGATATTAGAATCTTCCTTAAGACTGGAATTATTACTCTCTACCTTACGTAGTTTTATATCTCTACCAAAAGCTAATCTAGAATTGATTACTGTTGATAAATTAATGATACACATTGATACATCTATACAAGAAGTAGCTAAGTCTATGGGTGGCGAACTTAAGGTTAATATCCTACCGGATAATAAATGGAATGTATTGGTTGATCCTATACTTTTTGAAAAAGCCATAACTGCTATTATTCAAAATGGTTTTGAAGCATATATGACATCAACAAACCCCAAAAGGGTGACTTTTAATCTTGTAAGCTCTTCTGAAAATGAAAGAACATTTATTGTTGAAGATTTTGGAACAGGTATAAATCCTAAATATGAATCTATGATATTTGATCCGTTTTTTACTACTAAAACAGGCCATATTGGCATGGGATTAACATTTGCTAAAAGGATTATTGAAGAACAAGAAGGCAGCATATATATAGAATCTAAATTAGGGGAAGGTACAAAGGTAACAATTACATTAAAATCTGACAGGAGACGCCCAATAAGACGAAAATTATTAAGTAATAAGAAGGATGATTAAAATGGTTAATTATTCCATAGAGGTAAACATCTTAAACAAACTTTTAAGCTCTATTGCTGAAGAAATGGGTATTGTACTTAAAAAGGCATCTTTTTCTGCTAACATAAAAGAAAGAAAAGATTTCTCTTGTGCTATTTTTGATTCAGAAGCTAGACTTCTTGCACAAGCTGCACACATACCTGTACATCTTGGTGCAATGCCTATGACAGTAACTAGCATATTAAGATTAAAAACCCCTAGGAATGGAGATGTTATATGGAGCAATGATCCCTTTTTAGGAGGTACACATCTTCCTGATATTACAATGTTAAAACCAGTTTTTGTAGATACAAACGATGACAAGCCACTTTTTTACGTAGTATGTAGAGCACATCATGCGGATATAGGTGGTAAATATCCTGGTTCAATGTCTTTAGTTAAAGACTTTAAAGATGAAGGTTTTTTAATACTGCCTCAAAATATTGTGAATAACAATAAAATAGAAAAGGAAATACTAGATCACTTTTTAAAAAATGTTAGAAAACCTCAAGAAAGAAAAGGAGATATATTAGCTCAACTTGCATGTCTAGAAAGGGGAAGTCAAAGACTAATTCAGCTTGCAAAAGCCTGGTCAAAAGAAAAAATTATATCAACAGCTAATATGTTAATAGATTATGGTGAAAAGGTAATGAGAGAAACTATAAAAGAAATACCTGATGGTGAATATGAATTTTGTGATGCTCTAGATGATGATGGATTTAATGACATTCCAATAAATATAAGATTGAATCTAAAAATAGAAAAAGATTATGCAATATTAGACTTCACTAATACAGATGATCAAGTAGAAAGTAGTATTAATACGGTTAAAAGCGTAACAGCTTCTTGTTGTTACTATGTATTTTTTTGCCTTTTAGGAGAAGACTATCCTATTAATCAAGGCTCTTTAAATCCTATAAAAATAATCACTAGAAAAGGTAGCCTAGTTGATGCTAAAAAACCTGCACCTGTTGCTGCAGGAAATGTTGAGACATCTCAAAGGATAGTAGATGTAATTTTTGGAGCATTATCAAAAGCCTTACCAGATAAAATCCCTGCGGCAAGCTGTGGAACAATGAATAATGTCTCTTTTGGTGGAATAGACCCTAAAAATAATGAAGAATTTACATATTATGAAACAATTGGAGGAGGAATGGGGGCAAGTCCTAATAGAGATGGAATATCTGCTGTTCAAGTCCATATGACAAATACCTTAAATACCCCTATTGAAGCTATAGAGTATGAATATCCAGTTATAATAGAAAAATATATGATTAGAAAAAATTCAGGGGGTAGTGGAAAGTTTAAAGGGGGAGATGGTATTATTAGAAGTTTTCGTTTCTTATTTGATGGGGAATTAAGTCTTTTAACAGAAAGAAGAAAGTTTGCTCCTTATGGACTCTATGGAGGAAAACCTGCTAAAAAAGGAGAAAATATACTTATTAAAAATGAAAAAAAGACTAACTTACCAGGCAAAATAACAATTAATATAAAAAGTGGAGATATTTTAGAAATATATACTCCAGGAGGCGGGGGGTGGGGGATTGACATAGAATAAAGTTAGGTTATCTTTTATGTGGGATTGTAGGGAATTAATTTAAAATAATTTAAAAAATATATAAAAAAATACTTGCTTTTTTTAAAAGGTATAGCTAATATTTGCGTTCCAGATTAGGGCTGGCGTAGCTCAATTGGTAGAGCAGCTGATTTGTAATCAGCAGGTTGCGGGTTCGAGTCCCATCGCCAGCTCCAAAATAAAAAAGTATAGTGGAGAGGTTCCCGAGCGGCCAAAGGGGACAGACTGTAAATCTGTTGGCGAAGCCTTCGGAGGTTCGAATCCTCCCCTCTCCACCAAATAAAAATATAAATCTTGGTCGATTTTGATAGAAAAATCGGCTAAGATATTTTAGTGTTTATTGGGGGCGGGAATAGCTCAATGGCTAGAGCATCAGCCTTCCAAGCTGAGGGTTGCGGGTTCGAGTCCCGTTTCCCGCTCCATTTTTTATTTTTTTATTTAGAAATAACCAGCTAAGAGCTGTTTCTATATTGTTATTTTATAAAAGTGGGTAGCGCCCACGTAGCTCAGTCGGTAGAGCACTTCCTTGGTAAGGAAGAGGTCACCGGTTCAATTCCGGTCGTGGGCTCCAGGAATTTTTATTAATTTTGGTAACTAATAAATTTAAGGCATACGAGGAGACGTAGCATCATGGGAAAGAAGAAATTTGAGCGGACGAAGCCGCACGTAAATGTAGGGACGATAGGGCACATAGACCATGGGAAGACTACATTAACAGCAGCGATAACAAGGACATTAGCAGAGCAGAAAGGCTGGGCAGATTATACTCCATTTGATGAGATAGATAAGGCGCCAGAGGAAAGAGAAAGAGGAATTACAATAGCAACAGCCCATGTTGAGTATGAGACAGAAAAGAGGCACTATGCCCACGTAGACTGTCCAGGTCACGCAGACTATATCAAGAACATGATCACAGGTGCAGCACAGATGGATGGGGCAATATTGGTAGTAGGCGCAGACGATGGTCCAATGCCCCAGACAAGAGAGCATATACTTTTGGCAAGGCAGGTTGGAGTTCCTGCAATCGTAGTATTTTTGAATAAATGCGACATGGTAGATGATCCAGAGCTTATAGAGTTGGTAGAGTTGGAGTTAAGAGAGCTCTTAAGCAAGTATGAATTTCCTGGAGATGAGATACCAATCATAAAGGGTTCAGCACTAGAGGCACTAAACAATCCTACAGACCCAGAGAAGACAAAGTGCATATGGGAGTTAATGGATGCATTAGATAGTTACATACCTGAGCCCAAGAGGGATGTAGATAAGCCCTTCTTAATGCCAATAGAGGATGTATTTAGCATCTCAGGAAGAGGGACAGTAGTAACAGGAAGGGTAGAAAGAGGGGTAATTCACGTAGGAGATGAGGTAGAGATAGTAGGATTAAGGCCCACGCAGAAGACAGTATGTACAGGGCTAGAGATGTTCAGGAAGGTATTGGATGAAGGAAGGGCTGGAGACAACATAGGGGTGTTGTTAAGAGGGATAAAGAGAGATGAAGTAGAAAGAGGTCAGGTAGTAGCGAAGCCAGGAAGCATAACCCCACACATGAGATTTCAGTGTGAGGTATATATATTGAGCAAAGAGGAAGGTGGAAGGCATACACCATTTTTCTCAGGTTACAGGCCACAGTTTTATTTTAGGACAACAGACGTAACAGGAGTAGTGACATTACCAGAGGGAGTAGAGATGGTAATGCCAGGAGATAATGTACAGTTAGAGGTACAGCTTATACAGCCCATAGCAATGGAAGAAGGATTAAGGTTTGCAATTAGAGAAGGTGGGCGTACAGTAGGTGCTGGTGTTGTCTCTAAGATTATTGAGTAAGTTGAGAGGCTTAAACAATGAGAGAAAAGATCGCTTTGATGTGTACTGTATGTAAAAGACGTAATTATACCACTACAAAAAATAGAAGAACAACACCAGAAAAACTACAATTAAAGAAATATTGTCCATTTGATAGGAGGCATACACTCCACAAAGAAACAAAGATAAAATAGTAATGTTTGAGCAGGCCAGTAGCTCTAATTGGTAGAGCACCGGACTCCAAATCCGGGTGTTGGGGGTTCGAATCCCTCCTGGCCTGCCATGATATTATTTATATTGGAGTGTTCTTTCTTAAGGAGACAGGGGTGGCCAAAAAGAAAAAGACAGGGCGTAAGAAATCCTCAGGACAAAAGAAAAATAGTCCTGAGAACGTAAGTGCTCTATCAGATAAAACAACTCAAATATCCCAAGATAAAAAGCAGCAAGAAAAAAAGATCTCTAATAAAAAGAGTTCAAAAAATAAAGTTAAAGAATTAGAAAAGCCTAATTATATAGAACAGCTAATTACATTTTTAAAAGAAGTCAAAGCTGAATTTAAAAAAATTACATGGGCAACTAAAAAAGAAACAATAGCTACTACTATTGTAGTATTAGCAATTACATTTTTCTTTGCTGCTTACTTAGGTTTAGTGGATATTATCTTTTCTAAGATTATTTCTTTACTGCTGTATTAATATTTGTTGCCCTTTAAACATATCTTCCTCTGCCTATCTAGCATATAAAAAGCTGGAATGACAGGGGCTTAAGGGGGGAAGAAAAAATAAATGGCTCACAAGTGGTACATAGTACATACATATTCAGGCTTTGAACATAAAGTAAAGGATGCTTTAGAAGAACGTATCAAACAACATCATATGGAAGACTATTTTTCTCAAATAGTAGTGCCAACGGAAAAAGTCGTAGAAGTAGTAAAAGGGCAACGAAGGACATCCTCTCGAAAAATATTTCCTGGTTATATACTTGTAAAGATGGATCTCAATGATCGCAGTTGGCACTTAGTCAAAGGTACTCCTAAAGTTACAGGATTTGTTGGTGGGGATAGAAACCCTGTACCATTACCAGATGAAGAAGCTGAACGTATTATTAAGGAGATGGAAGAACGATCTCAGAAACCTATTCCTAAGTATAATTTCAATCCTGGAGATCAGGTTGTGGTTACAGGAGGACCATTTGCAAATTTCCATGGTGTGGTTGATGAAGTAAGACCCGAAAAAGGTAAAGTCAGGGTTATGGTATCTATCTTCGGCCGTTTTACCCCTGTTGAGTTAGAATTTGCACATGTACAAAAGGCTGGATAACCTGCCAACCTATAAAAATACCGGTATAAAGCCGGGAGGATAGCCTGTGTGTTATCCCACAGTGTATTAACATTAACACACTGTGTTTAGAATGAAGGAGTAGAGAAATGGCAAAAAAGGTTGTAGGAATCATTAAACTTCAGATTCCAGGTGGACAGGCAAGCCCCTCTCCACCAGTTGGACCTGCATTAGGTCAGCATGGCGTAAACATTATGGAGTTCGTAAAGGCGTTTAATGCCAGAACTCAAGATAAAGTTGGTACTACTGTACCAGTTATCATTACAGTTTATGCTGATCGATCCTTTAAATTTATTACCAAAACACCCCCTGCCTCTGAATTGTTGAGAAAGGCAGCAGGTGTAGAAAAGGGCTCTGGTGTCCCCAATAGAGAAAAAGTTGGCACAGTAACGTGGAAACAAGTTGAAGAGATTGCCAAGATTAAAATGCCCGATCTTACTGCAGCAGATATGGAGGCAGCTAAAAGAACTATTGCTGGAACAGCTCGTTCCATGGGCATAGAGATTGTAGATAAATAAGGAGGGGGACACAAATGGCTCGAAGAGGGAAAAAATATCTTGCAGCAAAAGCAAAGGTAGATAGTAGTAAAAGATATAGTGTTGATGAGGCCATTCAGAAAGTTTTAGAAACACATTGGGCAAATTTTGATGAAAGTGTAGATGCTGCCATTGTATTGGGAGTAGATCCCCGAAAGGCAGACCAAAACGTAAGAGGTTCTGTAATACTTCCTCATGGAACAGGCAAACCTGTTAAGGTATTAGTTATAGCAAAAGGTGAAAAAGTAAAAGAAGCAGAAGAAGCTGGTGCTGATTATGTTGGTGGCGAAGAGATGGTAGAAAAGATTCAAAAAGAGGGTTGGCTTGACTTTGATAAGGTAGTTGCCACACCTGATATGATGGGACTTGTAGGAAGATTAGGTAGAATATTAGGTCCTAGAGGGCTTATGCCAAATGCCAAAACAGGTACTGTTACATTTGACGTAGCAAAAGCCGTAAAAGATATTAAAGCTGGAAAAGTTGATTTTAGAGTAGACAAAGCAGGGGTAGTTCATGCTCCTATTGGAAGAGTTTCTTTTGGTCCTCAAAAATTAAAAGACAATTTTGCTGCATTAATGGAAACTATTTATAGATTAAAACCTGCTTCAAGCAAAGGAACATATGTAAAGTCTGTTGCACTTTCAACAACAATGGGACCTGGAGTAAAAGTAGATACTTCAGAACTTAAAAATCTTGCAGCAGCATAATAAAATATGGATAAACTCATTATTAAGAAAAAAAACTTACCTATTTTAATAGGTAGTTTTTTATATGCGTCAAAGACAGTAGGTACACCGTTGGTGTTTAAAGGCTTTTGTAGGCCTGCCTACCGAGACGGTTGGTGCCTCTGCCTTTGGCAGTAAAATAACTGCCGTTGGCGGAAAGGGGGGATGAAATGGTTTTAACTCGTGCACAAAAAGAAGCGATGGTCAGTGAGTTAAATGAAAAATTTGCAAAAGCCAATGTAACAATACTTGCTGACTTTACAGGCTTAAAAGTATCTGAGGCTACAGAGCTAAGGAAAATCCTTAGAGATGAAGGAGTAGAATTTAAAGTTAGTAAAAACACCTTGTTCAGACGTGCTGTAAAAAATACTCCTGCACAGGTTTTAGAAGATAAATTTATCGGCCCTAATGCTGTAGCCTTTGGTTATGATGATCCAGTAGTAATAGCTAAAAAATTAGTGGAATTTTCAAAGGATCATCCTGCCTTAAAGATAAAAGGCGGGGTTCTTGATGGGAAATTCATGGAAGAAGCTGATATTGTATCTCTATCTAAATTACCAAGCAAAGAGGTACTTCTTTCTCAGCTTCTTTCAGTGCTTGTGGCACCAACTACTGGATTGGTTCAAGCACTCTCAGGTATACCGCGCAAATTATTATATGCGCTTCAGGCAATTTCAGAGAAAAAAGCTGCATAAAGTTAACAATAAGATAAAAAACGCAAGGGGTTTGCGTTTTAAGATAAAAGGAGGAATATAATCATGGCCATAACAAAAGAAGATGTAATTGAATTTATATCAAATATGACAGTTCTTGAACTTTCTGAGTTTGTAAAAGAACTTGAAGATAAATTTGGTGTAAGTGCAGCAGCTCCCGTAGCAGTCGCAGCAGCAGCAGCTCCAGGTGCAGCAGGAGCAGCAGAGGCAGAACCAGAAAAGACTGAGTTTGATGTAATCCTAAAAGAGATTGGTAAACAGAAGATTCAGGTCATTAAAGAGGTTCGTGCTGTTACAGGATTAGGTCTTAAAGAAGCAAAAGAGCTTGTTGAAAGTGCACCCAAGCCCATTAAAGAGGGTGTATCTAAAGAAGAAGCCGAAAAGATTAAAGAACAGATTGAAAAGGTCGGTGCTACTGTAGAGATTAAATAGTAATCCTTTAATTTTTATAAAGGACCTAATATCCCAAAGATATTGGGTCCTTTAACCATTTGTTATTGGGACGAAAAAGATAAGAATAAGAGGTTATTTTTAGGTTTATGAAGCGGCTAACTGCTTAGTTTGAATTAGCTTTAATGCTAAAAATTTTTGGGCAGACAAAGCCGCATAACATGTGGGTCAGCTTTGATAAAAAATTTTTGGGGTTTCATAAAGAACAAGGCCGATTCCAGATATTTATATAAAAAGAACTGGGAAGGCCGCCTATCGTTAAGACTCACCAAAAAAACAAAAAAGCCAATCTGAGGCAGCTCCTATGGAACAGGTAAAAAGAATTAGAAAAAACTTTGGTAGGGTCAAAAAGATTGTAGAGGTTCCTTACTTAATTGCTTTACAGAAAAACTCTTATGAAAAATTCCTACAAAAGGATGTAGCTCCTGAATCCCGTACGGATACAGGAATGCAAGCAGCGTTTAAGAGTATCTTTCCTATATCAGATTTTCAAGGAGCCTCACATCTAGAATTTGTACAGTACTCTGTTGGAGAACCAAAGTATAGTGTTGAAGAGTGCCTTGCAAAAGGTGTTACTTATGAAGCACCAGTAAAAATAGTTGTAAGGCTTTTATCCTATGAAGTTGATAAAGAAAGTGGAATCCAAAGTATAAGAGACATTAAAGAACAAGAGATATACTTTGGTACTATACCACTTATGACTCCAACAGGAACATTTGTCATAAATGGTACAGAAAGGGTTATTGTAAGCCAGCTTCAACGTTCTCCAGGGGTGTTCTTTGATCATGACAAAGGTAAGACTCATGCAAGTGGGAAACTTATATACTCAGCAAGAATTATCCCTGTAAGAGGCTCTTGGCTAGATTTAGAATTTGATCCTAAGGACATCTTATATGTAAGGATTGATAGAAGGAGAAAATTCCCTGTTACAATTCTACTAAAAGCCTTAGGATTTGATACAGAGCAACTTTTAAACATATTCTATCATTGGGATTCTTATAAAATAGAAGGTGATCTCATTTATAGAAAGGTAAAACCTGAGACTCTTTTGGGACAAAGGGCTTCAGCAGATATATTACACCCAGAAACAGGTGAAGTTTTAGCTAAAAAGAATAGAAAGATATCAAGGGCCTTATTAAGAAGACTGGCTGATGCAGGTCTAGAATGGATACCTGTAGATCCATCTGAGCTTGAAGGTAAGGTTATTGCTAAAGATATTGTTGATCCAGAAACAGGAGAGGTAATATTACCTGCCAACTCTGATATTCGAGAGACAGAGCTTAAAAAGCTCAAAGAAATGAGTCCTATTGAAATAGAGGTCTTATTTATAGATGGAGTTAAATATAGCTCATCTATGAGAGACACACTTCTTCTTGATAAAGCCCAAAGTCAAGAAGAAGCTATTTTAGAGATATATAGAAGAATGAGACCATCAAGTCCTCTCACTATAGAGGTAGCAGAAAAATTCTTTGAATCTCTATTTTTCAATCCAGATACCTATGATCTATCTGAAGTAGGTCGTTACAAGATGAATAGTCGTCTTGGACTTGACTGTCCTTTAAACGTGAGGACCTTAAGACCAGAAGACATACTTGCTACAGTAAAAGAGCTTGTAAAACTAAAAGATGAACAAGGTGAAGTAGATGATATAGATCATCTTGGAAATCGTCGTGTACGATCTGTTGGAGAATTAATAGAAAATCAGTATAGAATTGGACTTGTAAGAATGGAGCGAGCAATAAAAGAACGTATGACGCTCCAAGAAATTGAGGCTTTAATGCCTAACGATCTTGTAAATCCAAAACCTGTATCTTCTGTTATAAAAGAATTTTTTGGATCAAGCCAGCTCTCGCAGTTTATGGATCAGACTAATCCCCTTAGTGAGGTTACTCATAAACGTCGTCTATCTGCTTTAGGACCAGGTGGACTTTCTCGTGAAAGAGCAGGTTTTGAGGTAAGAGACGTTCATCCTACACATTATGGTAGAATTTGTCCTATTGAGACGCCAGAAGGTCCAAACATTGGTTTAATTGTTTCTTTAAGCACTTATGCACGTATAAATCAGTATGGGTTTATAGAAACTCCTTATAGAAAAGTAGTAAATAGAAAGGTAACAGATAAAGTAGAATATTTATCTGCCTCTGAAGAAGAAGGTCATACTATAGTCCATGCTACTGTAGAACTGGACGAAGAAGGTAGAATAAAAGAAGATATGGTTGCTGCAAGGCGCAAGGGAGAATTTTCTATTGTGCCAGCAGAGCAAGTAACCTACATGGACGTTGCACCAAATCAGATGGTAAGTGTCTCTGCAGGACTTATTCCATTCCTTGAAAATGATGATGCAAACCGTGCACTTATGGGTTCTAACATGCAGCGTCAGGCAGTGCCTCTACTAGTGACGGAGGCTCCGTTGGTAGGTACTGGAATGGAAAAGGTAGTGGCAAGAGATTCTGGAGTAACAATTATTGCTAAACGCGATGGTTGGATAGAAGATGTTGATGCAACTCGTATTGTTGTAGGCTACGATGAAGATGAAGAAGCAGGACTTCCTGTTGAAGTTGAAATACATAAACTTACTAAATATCAGAAATCTAACCAGACTACTACACTAAACCATAAACCATTAGTTAAACCAGGACAAAGGATCAAAAAAGGTCAAGTATTAGTAGATGGACCTGCTACAGACCATGGTGAACTCGCACTTGGTAAAAATGTAGTAGTCGCTTTTATGCCATGGCGTGGATATAACTTTGAGGACGCAATTATTGTAAGTGAAAGAATAGTTAAGGAAGATATCTATACATCCGTTCATATTGAAGAATTTGAGATTGAGGCTCGTGATACTAAATTAGGGAAAGAAGAAATTACTAGAGATATTCCTAACGTAGGTGATGAAGCACTAAAAAATCTTGATGATTCTGGAATAGTTCGTATAGGTGCAGAGGTAAAAGCAGGGGATATACTTGTTGGAAAAGTAACACCTAAGGGTGAAACACAACTTTCTCCTGAAGAAAAGTTATTAAGAGCTATATTTGGTGAAAAGGCAGGAGATGTAAAAGATACCTCTTTAAGAGTTCCTCCTGGAATAGAAGGTGTTGTTGTAGATGCTAAGATATTTTGTAGAAAGGGTGTAGAAAAAGACGAACGTGCTAAAAAGATAGAAGACTTAGAAATTGCTAGGATTTTAAAAGATCAAGAAGATGAAATTGCAGTAATGAGGCGTACAGCAATAAAGAAACTAGCATCAGTACTAGTTGGTAAAAAATCTGCAGTAACACTTAAAGATACTAAGGGAAATATTCTTCTAGAACAAGGAGAAGAGATTAGTGCTGAAAGACTAGCTGCAATTCCATTTTATAGATTAAGAGATCTAACTTTAGAAGGAAAAAACAAAATTGAACCTCAAATTGAAGAAATACTTCGTTGGTATGACTCTGAGGTTGCTCGTATCAAGAAATACTTTGAAGGTAAAATTGAGAGGCTTAAAAAAGGTGATGACTTGCCTCCAGGTGTAATAAAAATGGTTAAGGTTTATGTTGCCATGAAAAGGAAATTGGCCGTTGGTGATAAGATGGCAGGTCGTCATGGTAATAAAGGCGTTGTATCTAAAATAGTACCTATAGAGGATATGCCATACTTTGAGGATGGTACTCCTGTGGATATTGTTCTAAATCCACTTGGTGTTCCATCTCGTATGAATGTTGGGCAGATATTAGAGGTACACCTTGGTTGGGCAGCTAAAAAATTAGGAGAACAAATTGCAGAATTTGCAAGACAGTATCAGTTAGAAAAGATAAAGGAAAAACTATTAAAAATATATTCTCCTGAAGAAATAGAAGAGCTTCTAAAAGATAAAAACGATGAAACCCTTCGTCATTTTGCATTAACCCTAGAAAGAGGTATTCCTGTAGCAACTCCAGTATTTGATGGAGTTAATGAGGGACAAATAAGACAACTCCTTGTTGAAGCAGGGCAATCAGAACTTGGTACAGTTACACTTTATGATGGCTACACTGGAGAGCCATTTAGTGAACCAATCACAGTCGGTGTAATGTATATGTTAAAATTGCACCATCTTGTTGATGATAAGATACATGCAAGATCAACAGGACCATATTCCCTTGTGACACAACAACCTCTTGGCGGAAAGGCTCAGTTTGGTGGCCAGAGGTTAGGAGAGATGGAAGTATGGGCAATGGAAGCATATGGAGCAGCTTACTCTCTACAAGAATTTTTAACAGTTAAATCAGATGATGTAGTAGGTAGAACTAGAATGTATGAAAAAATAGTTAAAGGTAATAATTTCCTTGAAGCAGGGCTTCCTGAATCCTTTAATGTTTTAGTAAAAGAGCTCCAGGGGCTTTGTTTGGACATTGAACTTATAGAATAAAAAACTGCTGTCATAGGTAGACCCAATAAATAGGAGTAAGCAATATAGTTTAGTTCAATTTCAGGCATAGTTAACTTAATTAAGCTTATAGGAGCGAAAAGATATGGCAGTAGACGATCTTCTCAATTTTTTTACAAAGCCAAAAGATCCCTTAAACTTTAAGGCTGTAAGGATATCTTTAGCCTCTCCGGAAAAGATACTAGAAAGGTCTTATGGAGAGGTTACACAACCAGAAACTATCAATTATAGAACATTTAAACCAGAAAGAGATGGACTATTTTGTGCAAAAATATTTGGTCCAATAAAGGACTATGAATGTCTATGTGGTAAATATAAAAGAATGAAACACCGCGGTGTAATATGTGAAAAATGCGGTGTTGAAGTAACTCAATCCAAAGTTCGTCGTGAGCGTATGGCTCACATCTCATTAGCAGCACCAGTCGCTCATATATGGTTTTTAAAGAGCTTACCTAGTAAGATTGGATGCCTTTTAGATTTAACTCTAAAAGAACTTGAGAGAGTACTTTACTTTGAATCATATATTGTCCTTTCTTCTCAAGTCCCTGATGT